>Ga0181520_10000131_pt1 | contig 150696 bp, 131 predicted proteins | sample PEATcosm2014_Bin_29_FD_132451 | JGI IMG/M metagenome (GOLD analysis project Ga0181520, IMG submission 132451) | Peatland microbial communities from MTU Mesocosm Facility, Houghton, MI, USA - PEATcosm2014_Bin02_30_metaG | ecosystem: Environmental > Terrestrial > Soil > Wetlands > Peat | place... | reverse complement strand
TCCTACTGCTTGTTGGTTGGGGAGGAAGGATTTGAACCCTCACCTGACAGAATCAGAATCTGTTGTCCTACCGTTAGACCACTCCCCAGTCGGCAACCCTAGAATATCCGTTTTGCGCGGAAAAACAAGATCCTTCGTCGAGAGGTTTTACCATCAAGGCTGGGCGGGGGGCGCTATCCTAGGCTTCACTGGATGGGTGGGACACAACATGGCGGAAACCCTCAAACTGGCCTATTTCGTGGCAATGAAAGAGGGCGCGAGCTATCTGGGGGGGCTGCTGCTCACCGATACCTCCGGAATCCCCATCGACTTCCGCTACACCGAGCCGATCACCCCCACCAAACTGCAGGGGGTGCTCTACGGCAAGGCGCTCGAGCCGCACCTCAAGGAGGAGGTCATCCAGAAGACCCTCCTGAAGGAGCTGAAATCCACCCCGGATCTGTTCATCCTGCCCGCGGCGGACATGGCCGGGGGCTGGAACGGCGATGCCAAGTGCCCGGCCCTGGCCCTGCAGAAAACCCAGGAAACCGCCATGCCGCGGGTGGGCGAGACGTTCCGGGTGTCGCCCCGGGAGGTGCTGCTCCAGGGCGGCGAGGGCGCCTCGCCCTTGCGGGTGATCTTCGCCCTGGCCGTGGACGCCGCCGGCCAGGACCAGGCCCTGCTGAAACTCCAGGAAGTGGCCTACCACATGGATCCGATGGAACCGCTGGAGCGGGTCTACGCCGCCCTCCAGACCCTGGTCAGACCGGAGTAGCCATGGCCGGCGCGCGGCTGAGGGAGGCGATGTCGGACCTGGCGGAGACCATTCGCCGGGTCTTCAAGTCGCCTGCTTCCCATGGGGTGCCCATTGGCTGGGCGGTGGGTTTCCCGGGGCGGATCCCGCTGCTGGATGCCGCGCCGGGGCTGCCCTTCGAACCCTGCGTGGCCGCCGCCCGGGGCGAGGACATGCTGGGCGGCGGTCCGGCGGTGCCGGCGGTGCTGACCTTCGTGCCCAGCGTGGCCGGGGAGCCCGGCTGGGCGACCTGGGAGACAGGCGCCAAGATCTGCGAAATGCCGGTGTTCCGCCCGGAAAAGTGCGCCCGGCTGGAGGTGCCGGCCTTGCCGCGCCGGGTGGCGACGCGCCAGGGGCCGTTCGGGGGCCTGGCCACCCGGGTCCGGAGCGGCTGGGAGGCCTTCCCGGCGCCCGGCGTGCGGCGCGTGCTCAGCGGGTTCGCCACGCCGGGCAGCTACCGGGCGCTGGATCGGCTGCTCGGCCTGCCCGTGGCGGTGGCCGGGGAGGATCTGACCAAGGTCTCCAAGGCCCTGTGGATGCGCTACACCCTGCAGCTGGTGCGCGCCACCGGCGAGAATATCCGCAACCTGGACGTGATCGGGCTGTACCGCATTCCCGTCGTGGGCACCCGCCAGCTCAACCATGACCCGGCCACCGGCCGGCTGCTGGTGACCCTCGGCCCCGAGGCCAACGGAGCCAAACGGGCGCTGTTCATCCTGGCCCGCCGCAAGACCGACGCGTCGATCGTCTTCTGCTTCGTGGAGGAAGCCTGATGCCCAACCCCAAGGATGACCCGGGCCTGCCATGGCCGCAGGACCCCGACGCACCGGAGCCCACCGTCATCGTCCCGGGCTGGCCCGACCTGGAAACGGCCATGCGCAGGCGCCTCCCCGAGGAAGCGGATCCGCTGCCCTCCGAGCACGTGCTGGTGGTCTATGCCGGCACCCACCTGGGGCGGGTGTTCCCGCTGGCCCCGGGCATCAACGTCATCGGCCGTTCGCCCGGGGTGGACCTGCCCCTGCCGGACGACGAAGTGAGCCGGACCCATGCCTGGGTCACCCTGCGCGGCGCGCCGGGGAACGAGGTGGTGCTCGAGGACAAGGGGTCCACCAACGGCACCTACCTGAACGACCAGCTGCTCAGCGGCCCGGCCCTGCTGGCGCCCGGCGACCGCATCGCCGTGGGCAACCACGTGCTCAAGCTGGTGGCCATGGATCCCCTGGAGCGCTCGTTCTACGCGGTGCTGCTGGACCAGACCACCCGCGACCCGCTCACCGGGCTGAACAACCGCCGCTCGACCCTGGAGGAGCTGCAGAACCGCTACGACCTGAGCCAGCGGCACAACCGGCCCCTGGCCGTCATCATGTGCGACCTCGACCACTTCAAGCTGATCAACGACACCCTGGGACACGGGGCGGGGGACCTGGTGCTGGAGGAGTTCGGCCTGCGCGTGAAGAACAACCTGCGCACCACCGACCTGGCCGGCCGCATCGGCGGCGAGGAGTTCCTCCTGATCCTGCCGGAAACCGACATGGAAGGGGCGCTGCTGCTGGCCGAGCGGGTGCGCGTGGCCACCGGCGAGTACCCTTTCGAACTGGGGCAGGAAAGCCTCCGGGTCACCTGCAGCCTCGGCGTGGCCCAGCGCACGGCGGACGACCGCGACGGCGGGGCGCTGCTGGCCAGGGCCGACGGAGCCCTCTACGCCGCCAAGCGCGGCGGTCGCGACCGGGTCGTCTCGGATCCGCAATGATATTGACATCCATGGGGATAGCGCGTCCAATGGAGGGTCTCCAGCCGCCTCGCCCACCATGCCAACGCAACCGCCTCTCTTCGATGATTTCGTGGAATCCGATCCGCCTACCCTCAATGGCCTCGGGGTGGGAGAGAGTGACCCTGCCGCGCCGGGGGAATGGGCGCTCATCCGCTATGTGGGCAATCCCATCGGCGAAGTGCTGCCGCTGGGGGCCGGAGGCCTGTCCATGGGGCGGGCGCCGGAGAACCAGATCCGCCTGCCGGAACCCGAAGTGAGCCGCCACCATGCCAGGCTGGAGCTGGTGACCCAGCGGGGGCTCGCCCCCATCGTGCTGCTGTCGGATCTCGGCTCCACCAACGGCACCTTCGTCAACGGCTGCCAGATCCATCCCCGGAACGGCCCGGTTTCGCTGCGCCAGGGCGACGTCATCCGGATGGGCACGCACGCTTTCAAGCTCAAGCACATGGATGAGCTGGAAAAGAACTACCACCAGGCGGTGCTGGCCCAGGCGACCGTGGATCCGCTCACCCAGCTGAGCAACCGCTCGTCGGTGCTGCGCTTCCTGGAGAAGCACACCGACCTGGCCCGGCGCTACAAGCGGCCCCTCGCCATCATCATGTGCGACCTGGACCACTTCAAGGAAGTCAACGACAGCTATGGCCATGCCGCCGGCGACCTGGTGCTGCGCTGCTTCAGCACGGTGGTGTGCGGCCGGCTGCGCGGCAGCGACCTGGTGGGCCGGATCGGCGGCGAGGAGTTCCTGGTGGTCCTGCCCGAAACCGGCGGCGTGGAGGCCTTGACCGTGGCCGAGGGCCTGCGCGCGGCGCTGGCCGCCGAGCCCATGCCGGTCCCCGACCGGGACGACCTGCGGATCACCTGCTGTTTCGGGGTGGTGGAGTACGGCAGCAATGACGTGGATGGCGGCTCGCTGCTGGCCCGCGCCGACATGGCGCTGTACCGGGCGAAGGCGGCGGGGCGCAACCGGGTGGAATTCGACGGGCCCCGATGACGGTGCTGTTGCCCAAACGCATTGGCGGCATCCGGGTGCTGGAGCGCCTGGGGGAAGGCGGCATGGCCTTCGTCCACCGGGCCGAGGACCCGTTCCGGCCGGACCGCCCCCTGGCCGTGAAGTTCCTGCGGGTGGAGGCGGCGGCCGATTCCGAGCTGGTGCTGCGGTTCCTGCGCGAAGGCGAAGTGCTCAGGCACCTGCGTCACCCGAACCTGGTGGAGGTCATCGATTTCGGCCGGGCCGGCAGCACCCCGTACATCCTCATGGAACTGTTGCCGGGCGGCACCATCAAGCAGTGCTTCGGCGAGGCGCCGGCCCGGCTCCTGCGCCGGCTCCAGCCGGTGGCCGGCGCCCTGCAGCTGGCCCACGACAACGGCGTCATCCACCGCGACCTGAAGCCCTCCAACCTGCTGTTCGCCGCCGATGGGCGGCTCAAGGTCACCGACTTCGGGGTGTGCCTTTGGGAAGGGGGCGAAGGCACCCGGGTCACCCGTTCGCAGATGGTGGTGGGGACCCTCGGCTACATGGCCCCCGAGCAGCACGGCGACCCGCGCAACGTGGACGGCCGGTGCGACGTCTATGCCCTGGGCGCGATCCTCTACGAGTACACCACCGGGCGCTCCTACAGCCAGGTGCAGATGCCGCCGGCGACCGTGCGCATCGGTTTCCCGCCGCGCCTGGCCCGGATCCTGATGCAGTCCCTGGCGCCGGATCCCGGCAAGCGCATCCCGTCCATGGCGGCCCTGGGCGAGGAGTGGGCGCTTTGGCTGGAGAGCGCCGAAGCCGCCGGCTGGGGCGAAGAGCCGCTGCCCGGATTCAGCCGCCAGGATGCCGAGCAGCCGACCGTCACCCGCGTCCGGCCGCTCCGGACCGATGAACCCGAGCCGGCCGAGAACCGCCTCAGCCCGTACCTGGACGGCCTGCGCACCGGCGGGGTCGGCGCCCGGCGGGCGGCGGCGGAGGGCCTCCAGCAATCGATCCTGCCCGGCGACGAGCCCTTCCTGCTTGCCGCCTTGGCGGGTGCCACCGACGGCATGCGCTTCGCCCTGGCCGCCGCGCTGGGCGCCGTGGGCGGCGCCGCCGCGCTGCCGGCCCTGCTGGCCCTGCTGGCCGACCCCTTCGCCCAGCGGGAGGCCGCCGAGGCCGCCAGCCTCATCGCCCAGCGGGCCGGCTCACCCGCCCTGGCGCTGTCGGCGCTCCGCGAACCGGGCCTGGGCTCGACCTGGCGCTGGACCCCCCGGGCCCGGCTGGGCGACGAAAGCTGGGCCAAGGCCCTGGCCCAGGCCTGGGCCACCCTGTCGCCGCCGCTGCGGCTGCAGGGGCTGGAGGCGGCCCGGATGCTGCCGCTGGAAGCCAGGACCAAGCTCAAGGAGCGCCTTCGGCCGGCCCTGGAGCGGGTGGGGGGGAAGCTGCAGCGGGTGTGGGAAGGGCTGTAGGGCAAGCAGGGCGACCGGTTCGAACCGCGGGTGATCAATCAAACGCGGTAGAAAAAACGGGGAGATTGGATTAAGCTTTCGATTGGTAAATTTAATGGAAGATTAAAGAGAATAATTTAATCATGTTAGTGACCAATTTAATTGTTTCATTTTTGGTTTGTCTTATCTTCTGCTTTCTGGGGGTCTTGGCATCGCCCTACCTAGGTCTGCTCGATATGCCCCAGGGACGGCGACAACATGATGGACCCACCCCTTTGGTTGGCGGGTTGGCGCTGATCACCACGCTCCTGGCTGTTTCGCGGGTCCGGGGACTCGGCCTCCCGTTCTCCAGGCTGGAACTGGCGGCCATCATCAGCATGGCCCTGGTCGGGCTTGTGGATGATCTCCTGGACCTTCCGGCGCGGAACAAGGCCTTGCTGGGATTGATGATCTCCTTCCTGCTCGCGGCTGGCGTGATGCATCGGCTGCCACCCGGACACCCGGCGTTCGCGCTGCTTGGGTTCACCGTGCCCCCCATGGCATGGCTCGAGTCAGGGCTCCTGGTGCTGCTGTTCTGGTGCATCCCCCAAGGCTTCAACCTCATCGACGGGGCCAATGGTCTTGCCACGGGGTTTGCCTTGGTGGTGGTGGGTTCCCTTTGGGGCGCAGGAATGCCGCATCCCATGATGGCCGGTGCCTTGCTGGCCTGCCTGTCGTTGAACTTTCCCAAAGCCCGGCTCTTTCTCGGAAATTGTGGAAGCCTGTCCATTGGCCTGATTCTGGTCATTTATGCCCAGAAGGCCCTCTTGGGGTCCAATCCCAACAGCCTGCTCTGGATCTTCGCCTACCCGATCATCGATGTTGTCATGGTGATCACCATTCGGCTGATAAAAGGGAAACCGATTTATATAGGGGACCGAAGCCATCTGCATCACCAAATCCGGGAGCGCTGGCCGTCGTTGGCCTGGTTGGCCATGCCATTGCTATTAGGCATCTCGGCCATGTGCGGGTCGGAGGTCTATCTGACTGGCCCATGGGTTATCGTGCCCAATCTGGGCTTGGTTTTTTTGGTGGCGATGTCGGGCCTGTTCACCCTGATGACCCTACGCGCCTATCGGTACGAATCGCCGCAAGAGATTGAATCGATGAAAGAGGATCTTACCAACACTGAGGCGAAATAATGGGGGTTCTTCCGGGAAACCGTGAGTTGACGGTAAGGTCACCGCGCCAAAGCCCGAGAATGGCCGAGCGAACGACCAAGCTGCAGTCATGGCCATATGAGGTGGTATGGATTTCCTTCGTATTTTCGTGATTTCGACGTTCCTGGGTGCGGCGGGGGTGTCCGGAACTGTCCAGTTCCTCGAACCTTTCCTTAAGGCCGGCGGCACCGCTCCGTTGGTGGCCGCCTGCCGGCAGGCCGACCAGGTCTACAACAGCGGGCGGGGCGAATCGGGAAGCGTTGATTCCGGGGCGCTCGGCTGGAATGAGTCTTATCGTCTCCGATGCTACTGGGAGCTCTACGAACTCACCGGGGACCGCCATTGGCTGGACCAGCTCGCCAACCACACGGACCGAATGTTCGCCAACCTTCCACTGGGATCGGACAAGCAGGTCCATCCATGGCGGACCGACCTGTACGGGCGGGCTCTGATCCGGGCGGAAGCGGCGTACAACCGGGGAACGGGCTCCATCCAGGTCCCCAGCCCCAGGATCACCGATCCGGACAAGGCAAAGAATGTGCTCAAGCGCCGGTACATCCTGGAATTCCGCACCCCGGCCCGGTTCGTGGTCACCGATGCCCTGTCCGGCCTACAAGTGGGAGATCCCGGCAACTACAAGGACGGTTCGGACATCGCCATCCTCCCGGGCGTGAGGGTTCGTATCCAGGGCAAGCCCTTGACCGGCGACCTGTTCACGGTCGAGACAACCGGGCCCAACCCGTTGCCTTACATCGTCCACCAGGGCATGGTCCTGATTCCCATCGCCCGGTTCATCGAGGCCGCTATAAAAGATCCCGCCCTCGCCCCCTACCGGAGCCGCGCAGAGGGCTACCTGAAGACCATTGAGACCGTCTTCCTCCTGGGGAATGAGCAACACTGGATCGAGACCGGCGATGGCGCGGGAGCCTACCGCTGGTCCGCGGAGCCGACGGAGCGGTTCCCCAACCGGATTCTGCCCCACAACCAGTACCTGGCCCTTGGAACGGCCTGGCTGATTCTTGGGGACGTCTCGCAGAACCAACTCTTTCGCCGCCGAGCCAAGGCCATGGCGATGAATTTCAAGCGGGCCCTCCGGCCCGTGGGCGACGTGGTCGAATGGAACTACTGTGACTTCATGGAACCCACCGTGACGGACGTTTGCGGGATGGAGGACGTTGCGCATGGCGCCATCGACGTGGGCTTCGCCGAGGAGGCGCTCATCCGCCATGTGGTCTTCACCGGGGAGGATCTTCGTCGCTTCGCCCGCACCTTCGTGACAAGGATCTGGAACGGGGATGCGCAGCGCCCCTGCCTTGGCGATTTCGTCAACACCTCGAAAGGGGACACCACGAACATCTACAACTGGGTGGAACTCGCGCAATGGGAACCGCGGATCCTGGACATCGCCAAGGGCGTCCTGGCGGCCCGGCCTGGAACGGACAAGGACCGCGCCCTGCAGTTCGCCGTCACCTACCAGGCCGCTTGCAAGCACTGTCGGAAGTGAACGCCCCCCGCGGATGGGCCATGGGCGTATGCCGCTCTCCCTCGATGAGGGCTAGCGGGGTTCTTCAAGGCTTTCTGGCGGTGGCCCTGGCGGCTTCCATGGCGTGGAGCCAGGAGGTCCCCCGGGGGGGGATGCCAACCTTCGATCTCGCCCTGGAGATCCTCCAGGAGCGACAGGTGACCTTCCCCCAGGACACTCCGGACGGACATGAGAGTGCCGTGTGGAACTCGCGGTTCTACCTCGAGGCCCTTTGCCTGGCCTACCGCAGGACACGGAATCCCCGTTACGCCGAGGACTTCATCCGTACGGCCGACTGGATCCTGGACGAAGTGAAGACGGTGTCCGTGTCGACCCTTCCGGACCCCACGCGCCAGGACCACTTCGGCCGACCGGGGCCCCGGAAGATGCTGGTCGGTTGGCCCACCAACACCCAGGCTCTGGGAATGCCCATCCTGATCCCAGACCTGGAAGGACAACCCAGCCTCTGGGTCCAGAACCTCCGGCCCGCCATGGGCCAAGCTGCCACCCATTTCCGTGTGGAGGAGGATCCCGCCGGTGGGGTCCGGCTGGGCTGGTGGAACGGCCAGGACCTGGAATCCCACGCCTACCCCACGGGGCGGAGCCTGGCGGATCTGCGCCACGCATTCTCCCGCTACGGCCATTCATACGGGAGGATCGTGCCCATGGGGAAGGCCATGCCCCAGCCGGGATTCTACCGGTGCGACCAGGCACTCCCTTCCATCCGCCATGCCGACCAGACGGCGGGCCTCCTGCTGCCCATCCTGAAGTTCATGGTCCAGACCGACTATTTCGCCGAAGGCCGGAACCGGGAGCGCCGGGAACGCCGGGAACGCTGGAAGGCCACCATCGTCCGGGTGCTGGCCACCACTGGGGACTGTTTCGTGGAGGATGGGGCGGGGGGCCTGATCCTCCGCAACCCATCGTACCTGACCCACGCCCACGCGGGCCTCCCCGTGCCTGCCAACTATGCATACGTCGAGATCATGGCCCGGTTGCTCTACTACCGGCTTTCAGGCGACCTTGAGCAGTTGTCCCTGGCCTCACGCCTGCTCCAGCACCAGAGGAACCACTGGAAGGTATCCGACCAGGGCTGGCTCATCCTCGCGTACTGGCCGGACGGTCCCCAGTGGGCCAGTAACTGGCAGGGACTGAGTGTATGGGAAGCCATGAACGCCGACCCCACGCTGCCGGAGGAAAGCAGCCACATCTTCTTCCTCACCGAGTTGCTGGATCTGGCCCAGGACCTCGGGTTTTCCAAGGCCCTCGGGCTGGATCCGTTCCGCGCCGTCCTGGCCCGGACCCTGGAAGAGTACGTGCTCAATCTGCCCCGGGGCGGGGCCAAGGGGGTCGTCCAGCGGGACAGGCTTCCTTCCCAGCGGAGCACGCGGGCAGACCCTTTGGCTCCGCTGGACAACCCCTTCCTGGGGTCCTTCCTCCTGGCCTACACCGATTTGAGCGAGCGGGCCAAGCTGGTCCTGGCGCATGCCTTTCCCCTCACCATGGACAGGCTGTGGCCCCTTGCCCGGAGCCCTCTGGGAGGCCAACGGCTCCGCGCCCTGGCGGGCCCGGGGGCCGTTCCCTTGGGGGCTGGCTACATCCTCAAGGCTTTCGCCATCCACGACCTCTTCGCCCCGGTTCCCTGAGGGCCTTTCAGCTATCCGGCATCTGGTCCAGGTGCCAGTCCAGCTGCCGCTGCTCAGCCTCCCAGCGGAAGTGCCGGAGGTATGCTGTGCGTCCGGCCTGGGCCATCCGGGCCAGGCCTTCGCCATCCGAGGCCATGCGCCTGATGGCCGCCTTCAGGGCCCCCATGTTTCCCGGTGGATAGAGTTCGCCACACCCTGCGGAGCCCAGGATCGCCCGGGTCGCAGGGAAATCCGACCCCACCACGGGGATGCCGGAGGCCATGTACTCAAGGACCTTCGTGGGAATGGCCTCCTGATAGTTGGGCCGGTCCTGGTAGGTGAACAAGCCGATGCCCGCCCCGCGGATGGCCTTGGCCAGTTCATCCATGGGGAGCCAGGGCGCGTGGGCGCACCAGCCCTGGGCGACGGCCTCCGATATCCGGGCTGAAAGCTCCGGCTCATGGAGGGGCCCGTAGAGTTCCAGGCGCAGGTCCATGCCTTCTGCCCGGAGGGCGCTGATGGCGTCGAGCGCTTCGAAGATCCCCCGGTCCCGCCTCAGGGTCCCGGTGAAGACGACCCGCCTGGGGTCAGGCGCCGCGGGCGGGGCTTCGGGCCGCCCCAGAAAGTCCGCCTTCGGGAAATTCCGGATGGTGCGGGTTCGTGGGGCGGGGAACCATCTGGCGATTGGGGGCGTGGCGGGGGCAAAGGAATCGAAGACCCTGCCGGCGACCCACCAGCCGAAGGCCGCGAGGCCGGAAAGGGGCCCCCGGATCCAGGCCGGCAGGTAGTCCTTGGAGTGGATCTCCAGGGGGAGTTCCTCGTGGATGTCGTAGACAAAGTGCGCGCGGGGGTGGATGAACTTGCAAAGGGCCATGGCCGGGATCAGCTCCGGGTCGTGGAACCAGACCCCCTGGAAGGGCCCTCGGGCCAGGAGGGGAGCCCAGGCCAGTGCCGATTGGGCCAGGCGCCAGAAACGGTTTCCCCGGGGGCCGAGCGTATGGAGGTGGAAGTCGCCAGGGTGATCCCAGGGGCGGGTGGCGCGCTCGGCAGGCTCGGGCATGAAAAGGTGCACCTCCAGCCCCAAGTCCAGCATCCGCTCGATACCGCGTTCGAAGACCCGGGGGTCTCCCCATGGGTGGACTGTGGTCACCACGGCCATGCGTCGTTTGGGGGCCCGGGCCACACCTACACCGAGAAATCGGGCTGGGTCCGCTCGACCCAGCCGAGCAGCGTCAGCCAGCGCCAGGGCCGGAAGTCGAAAGGACGACGGCCTTCGATCATGTCGCGCCATTCCCCGTGCATGGCGCCCAGGCGCAGGAACGGCATGGACCGGGCGGCCTCCGAGTTGAGCTTGGCCTCGATCAAGGGCTGCAAGGCCTTGAGCCAGGGGAGGGCGGGCGCCTGGAACCCGATCTTGTCCCGGCGGTCGAGGATGGGGCCCGGCACCAGCCCCCGCATCGCCTTCCGGAAGACGGCCTTGGTGGTGCCGTCGTCAGAAACGATGTGGGATTCGGGTAGAGAAAACACGAAGTCCACCAGCCGGGTGGTGAGGAAGGGAACCCGGCTCTCGATGCTGTGGGCCATGGAATTCTTGTCTTCATAGCGCAGGAGCATGGGCAGGCTGGATTCGCCCAGGGCCCGGCCGAGCTGGTCCTTGAGGAAGCGGGTCCCCTGGCCCGGGGCGTACCGGGCGCGGGGGAGGATGCCCCGCGAGCTGAACCATTCGCGGTTCACCCAACCCGGCCAGATCTCCTCCCCCACCAGTTTCCGGAAGGGCGCCTGGATGGCTTCGGGCAGGAGGAAGGGGCCGGTCATGAGGGGGAGGCGGCTGCGCCCCGGCAGGCGGCTGGCCCGGTACAGCAGGGCCGCGGCCTTGCCCCATTGCCCGCTGCGCACCAGGGAGGCAACCCGGGCGGCGGAGAAGATGGGGTACCCCCCCAGCATTTCGTCGGCTCCCTGGCCGTCCAGCATGACGGTGATGCCGTGCTCCTTGGCCAGGCGAAAAACGCAGTACTGGGCATGGATGCTCATGCTGCCGAAGGGCTCGTCCTGGCTGGCGATCAGCGCGGGCAGATCCTCGGACAGTTCCCGGACTCCAGGGCGCACCCTGTGGGTATGGGCCCGGGCGGCGCTGGACACCATCTCGGCCCAGGCGGTCTCGTCCACGGACGGATCGTCGGATTGGAAGGTGAAGGTGTGCAGTTCGAGGTTGGGCTCGAGCTGGCGCATGGCCATGACGATCGCGCTGGAATCGATGCCCCCTGAAAGCGCGGCGCCCACGGGGACATCACTCCTCAGGTGCATTCGAACGCTTTCCAGGAACAGGTCCCGGAGCCTTTCCGCAGCCTCGTCGAAGGAGATGTCGATCTCCCGGTCCAGGGAGAAGGCCCAAAACCGGCCGAGATCCTTGAGACCGGCTCCGGGGTTCCTGGCGTCCCACGTCATCATTTGTGCGGGCCGAAGGCTTTTGACCGAGGAGAAGAGGGTGTCTGGCCGGTGGTCGGTGGTGCTGAATCGGAGAAAATCGCACAAGGACTGGGGATCGACGCGCCGGTCGGCGCCGGGCAGCGCCATGAGGGCCTTGATTTCCGAGGCGAAGGCCACGCCCCCCCGCCAGGGCATCCAGAAGAGGGGCTTGATGCCGAAGGGATCCCGGACCAGGATCATCCTGCGCTCGGCCTGATCCCAGAGGGCGATCGCAAACATGCCGATGAGGCGCCTGAACAGATCCTGCCCCCACTGGGCGTAGCCCTCCAGGAGCACCTCCGTGTCCGACAGGGTGTGGAAAGTGCGGCCCTCCCTTTCCAGTTCGGCACGAAGCTCGATGAAATTGAAGATCTCCCCGTTGAAGCAGATGTGGAACCGTCCGCACTGGCTGGACATGGGCTGCCGGGCAGCTTCCGAAAGATCGAGGATGGCAAGCCGGCGGTGAAGGAATTGGACCGGCCCAGAGAAATCTTCCGGGAGGTGCTTGCCGGACCGGACGCCCTCGCCAGAGGCGGTGAACCAGCCCCAGTCGTCGGGCCCCCGGTGCTCGAGGATGTCAAGAACGGCCCTGGCTTCCCGGCACCCCATCCCCTCCGCGGAAGGGCCCATCCAACCTGCAATGCCGCACATGTTCGTCTCCTATCGTTTCGGGTGGGAATGGAATCGGCCCAGGGCATCCCGCATGGAGCAACCGTAGGCATTGCGCCGCCTGGCTTCACGCAGGATCTCTTCGAACACGCGGCGCCACATGGGGCGGATGTTCCAGTACAGGGGGTGCCAGTTGAGGGTGAGGATCCCGCCCAACCGCTCCACCCGGTCCATCAGGGCCAGGGTATGGGCCAAGGCCAATTCCTCTGGCAGGCCCAGGGACGATCCGGAGAAGAGGGCCGTGTCCATGATGTGCTGGGGGATCTCCACGAGGTCCAGGACCTCGCCTGCTGCTGACAGGAAGGGGTAGGGGAAGGCCGTGCCCGCTCGGAAACCCACATCCCGGTTGAAGCCTTGGGTCGAATCCGCCAGGAGCCCAGCGTCAGCCTGGATCGCTGGTGTCAAGGTGGCCTCGAAGTGGAGGTAGTGCTGCCGGGTCGAGACCGTCAGCTCCCCCACCGCCTCGTCGATCTGCTCCTTCTCGTTGCGCAGCAGCCCGGGCACCAGGGCCGAGCGATAGCTGCCGTGCACGCCCACATCCCAGCCAGCCCGGTGGAGTTCGCGCATCACCTGCCGGCTCTCCATGAGCCTTCCATCCCAGCGGGTCTTCTCCTCAAACCGGTAGAAGCAGTCCCAGAAGTGCGGCATCCCCTTGCGCTCCGCAATGAAGTGGAACGTGGACTTGAACCCCAGGGAATCCTCCAGCCTCACCATGTCGTGGAAATCAAACGGATCCGCCCTGCCTGCGAGAGCCAGGGCCGTCCCCTTGAGGATGCCCGCGAGCATGAGGGCATACTCCCGAGGGCCGGCCCCCGTGTCGGGGTTACCCGCCATGGCAAGCAGCTTGTCGATCCGGCCGGAAAGGGATGGGTAGCCTGAGAGCAGATCAACATCGTGCGTGATGCAAAGGGCAAAGGGCTTGCCGTCAGGCCAGAGGCGCCTCCTGGGCAGGTCCACCTTGCGGAGGAGCAGCTCGTCCACCCAGGCGAAGTAGGTCAGGCCCTCCCGGTGGTTCCGGCTGAAGGAGAAATCCCAGTTGCCCCAGGTGTCGCGTGGTCCGCCGATCTCCTCCCTGCGGGACAGGGCATCCCGGATCTGTCGCCGCGCCTCCGGCGGGAGCGCCGCCAGCGCGGCACCGGCATCCTCGAAAACCTGTCCGAGGTAGAAGCGCAGGAGCGGGTCCTGGGGGAGCGTGGGGGGGCTAGGGGGCATCGCTTTGGGGTGATTTCAATGAGCAGGAACCAAGGGGGCTCAATGGGCCCGGCGATGACAGCTCGCCCGCACTCCCTCTGCGGCGCCACCCGCAAGCCCGCAGGGCCCGGGAGGCGAACCGCAGGCCCTCCTCCCGGAAGGCCTCCGGCAGGGTTCTCGGGCTTGCCAGGGAGAAGGTCGCGCGCAGGTCCCCGCCGAATTCGCTCTTGTACTTGGCGATGTTCTCATAGGAGGCCCCGCAGAGATCCCATTGGCTCCAGCCGCGGGCGGCGCAACGATCAAAGATTTGCGCCATGAGCCAGGCACTGGCCCCCAGGGAGAGGTTCCGCGGGTTGGTTCCGGCCGTCCAGTCGTACACGGTGGCGGTGCCCGGAATGCCCAGCTCGATCCTTGATGCCATGGGCTCGCCCGCGGCGTCCCGGGCGGTGGCCATCAAGGCCAGGCCGGCCTCGGCCAGGGCGTTGGCGGCCTGGCAAAAGGCATCGTGGGGCATGCCGATCCAAATCCCCTGGCGCTCCGTGGTTCCCCTCAGGAGGCGGCAATGGGTTTCGAGGTCCCAGGCGAGATCCAGGGTCACGCCTGCTTCCTGGGCCTTGCGGATGGAACGCCGGGAGGCGCGGGCGAACCTGGGCTCGGCCGTCAGCTGGATGATGTAGGTATAGTCGGGCCTTGCGGACCACCCGGCCCAGAGCCACGGCCGCGCGTCCAGCGCTCCAGGCATGAGGCGGAGGTTGACCGAGCCGTATTCCCGAGCCAGGGGCTCCAGGAACCTTCTTACGATGGAAAGATAATGGGAGAAATTGCCACTCGAGTATGTGCTCGCAAGGACGGCGGGACCAAAGATGACGGGGATATAGGGCACAAGCGGAATCCCCTGGTTGGATTTCCGCCCGAACCGTTTTCGGTGGAGGAGCGGTAGGGCCGCCAGCCGGTTGTCCCCCTTCCTGAGGATCCAGACCTCCGCCACTGCGCCCAGGGCTCCTGCGAAAGCCCTCAGGAAAGTGGTCGTGGCGAAGGGGGAACCCTCCGGGCTGGAGGCCACCCAAGCATCCCAGCCCGCGGGCAGGTCCTCCAGGGAGTACCTTTCCAGTTGCTCTTCCCGTTCACTCATGGCGTTCCCCCAGGTCATGCCTGAAAGCGAGCCTTCCGCCAAGGCAGCCGGCGACCCGGATGGTCCGGTCCGGGCGGAAGCCCGCCTTGAGAATGCCGATGGCAGAGGCCTCGTTTCTGATGTTGCTGGCGATGTACAGGCGCCGGAGACCCCCGGCGCCCAAGTGGGAGGCAATGGCTTCCAGCACGCGCGGATAGATACCCAGGCCCCGGCAAGCTGGGGAAGTCATGCAGTAATGAATAAAGGCCTCCCCCGCTTCCAGGCGGAAGCCCTTCCGGCAGCCCTCCAGGGCCGCCCAACCCCGGGTCTGCACCAGGGTCCGGTGGGCCCCCCGCCCTTTGTGGAGCACCAGGGCCAGGAGATCCCCCGCGTCGAGCCGCCGTTGCAGTTCATCCATGGAGAGGTCCAGGTCGCCGAGCAGGTCCGCGGGAAGGCGGCCGGATTCGGCCGGGAAGACCAGCCGGAAACCTTCCGGCAGGGCAGCGGCCACCTGGGAGGGGCCCCGCAAATCAAAGCGGAAGATGCGGGAGGTCCTGACGACAGGCCGAAGGAAGCGGACCATGCTTCGCAGGGTCAGCATTCCTTGACAGCCTTCCATGATTGCCAAAGGTATACCGTGGAGCCGAGGAGGCTTGCCGCGCTCATCAGGGCCAGGGTCCGGTACCAGGGCTGACGGGCCGCCACGCCAATCACCAAGGCGGCCAGGAGCATGGCCCCCCGGATGATCTCTCGCTGGAGATGCAAATCCTGCCGGTGGTACGCGTCAAGGACCGATCCGAAGGGGGAGACGATGAAGTTGGCCACTGCCATGGGCAGGAGGATATACATGCAGGCGATGGAGGAGGCCCACTCGCGGGAGAGGAACCGGTGGATGCCCCAGGGCACCACCAGGGCGATGCCGGCCGCAAAGGCCAAGCCACCGAGAACGAGGTACTTTACCCGCTTCAGGAACATCGCCAGGCCGTCCCTGGGATCATTCCGGTGCACCTCGGAAAAGTCGGCGAAATTCACCTGCCCCAGGTTGACCGCGAGGGAGGTGAGGGGGATCCAGATGGTGCGCTGGAGCATGGTCACCCACCCGGCCACCGTGGCGCTGTAGAAGTAGGCCATGGCCAAGGTCGGGAGGTTGGCCGCCAGGGATTCGATAAGCACCGCGGGCAAGGAGAACTTGGGGAACCTGGTATGGGCCCGAGCCGTGGCGAGCAGGTCTCGGGGGCGGATGCTCCGGATGAGGGACCGGTCCTCCCTCCAGAGGGTCCACAAGAGGTAGCCGCTTCCTCCGGACTGTCCCAGGATCTGCCCCAGGAGCAACCCCCCTGGGCGCCAACCGGCTTTGCCGAGGACCCATTGGCCCAGCATCATCCATAGGGACTGGTTGACCTTGGTCCGGGCGAGGTCCTTGAAGGCGGCCTTGCGGATGGCGCAGGTGGAGGCGACCCCATAGAGGCCGGTGAGGAAGATGCCAAGGGGAATCATCCACCAGAGAAGGGTGCCGAGGATGGGCCGGAACAGGCCGGCCTGGTGGCAGGCCACGAGGAGGACGGCGGCAGCCCCGGAGAACCCGAGGGCCAGGGTGACTGCCAGCAGGAACAGGGTGGCGGCCGTGCGGTCCTGCCTGGTACCGGGGATGGCCATCTCGTACCGGAACATGCACACCGGGGCCACCACGCCGAGGATGGCGAGGTAGACGCCCAGGAGGCCGAAGTGCTCCGGGCTGTAGATTCGGACGATGAAGGGGGTCATCAGGAGCCCAATGATTTGGGCGAGAACGCCGCCGCTCAGAAGCACGCCCACCTTCACGAGAAGGCGGGGCCTGTGGGGGGCTTGCGTCGTCGGACTGGAATTCATGGTTTCCCGGCAGAGCTTGAGGCGATGGACGGGGACGGGATAAAACACCATGGTTTCGATGCCATTCGCGCCCAAGGTGGCCTGTCAGGCGTCCCTTCGTCCGGCGCCCATTTCAAGGATCGATTTGGGGCCATGTTACGCGGAGCATCGCGGCTTGCGGTTCGTCGAGTCTAGCCTGGATTTTCCCGAAGGAGAATCAGCTTAAGAATCCGCGCTTGGCCGCCTGACTATGGGTTTGCTCCAGGTAGCTTGAGCCGCAGCGCCCATAGCCCAGGTAATGCAGGGTGAAATAGTAGATTAAATAAATATCAAAAATTTAAATTTATAAAATAAATAACTAACAACTTTATAATTGTTTTAAATATCATACATTTGATTTATAGCATGGGGTGCGGAAGAGCGCCGTTGGCTGTCGTTACGCTGCCAGATGGAAAGCTGAAAATTAAGGTAACCAAAGGCTCCTGTGGTATATTCGCGAAATTAAGTTTTGCAGGAGTTTCTTTGCATTTGCCGGTCATTGTATGCATTCTCTTGTTCTTCGGGAGTAGCCTCTTCGGGCAGGCCTCCCTGGACCCCGCCGCCGAGGCCAAGATCCCCGCGACGGTCCTCCCCATGGCCGCCCCCGACCAGGCACTGCAGGCCCCGCCCAGGCCAGAGCCGGGCGCCGGTCAGGTCGACCAGGAGCTTGCCGCCAGGCGTTCCGAGGAGGAGGGCCTGGATCGGATGATCAAAGCCCTCAAGTTCAAGGAGAACGCGCCCAACCGATTCGCAGCGGATCTCTTCGATGTGCGTCAACGGGGCATCGCCCTCACCGAGGGGGGCATCAGCGACGACTATGTGCTGGGCGTGGGCGACAGGCTCCGGTTGGATCTCTATGGGAGCGCCAATGTGAGCCTCCCGGTCCAGGTGGATGGCCGGGGCACGATCCCCATCCCCCGGATCGGTCCGATCCGGGTGGGCGGCATCGAGCTTGGCAAGGCCCGCCAGATGGTCCAATCCAAGGTGAACCAGGCACTGGCCCGGAGCACGGTGGATCTGGAGGTCATCAAGCTCAGGGAGATCCGGATCTTCGTGCTGGGCGAGGTGTACCAACCGGGCAGCTTCCTCGTGCCCAGCCTGAGTTCCCTGGTGAACGTCCTGGGCCTGACGGGGGGACCCACCGCTTCCGGCAGCTTCCGGGACATCCGGGTGCTCCGCGGGGGGCGCAGGATCCGGTCCTTCGACCTCTATCCCTTCCGCTCCGACGGCACGGGCAATCCCAACTTCATGCTCCAGAGCGGGGATGTGGTCTTCGTTCCCCTTTCGGGCCCCCAGGTCTCCCTGGAGGGCGGCTTCCGCCGTATCGTGCAGGCCGGGGACCAGGGCGGAGACCCGAACCGGACCAGCCTCTTCGGCGACGCGGACGAACGCAAGCGGGTCGAGACGGAGCGGGAGGAACTCCTTCGGCAGATCAATGCGGTGGAGCTTCAGCTTGGGGTGGAGCCCTCGGATCGGAAGGACGCCGATACCCAGGCTCCCGTGGATGCCGCCGCCAGCACCGCGGCCAATGCCCCCGAACTCCAGGGGCGCCTGGATGCCCTGAACAAGCGCCTCGAGGCGCTGTGGGAGCGGAACCGCGGCGACCACCGACTGAGGCCGACCTCCCGGACCGATGCGGGCCCCGAGGACGATGGCCTCCCCGCATGGATCCGCCAGACCCAGAACCAGGGCCGGGCGCCATCCATGCTCTTCGAGTTTCGCCCCGGGGAGGTGCTCCAGAATCTGGTGGACTTCGCCGGCGGGATCCTCCCCGAGGCCCAAGGCTGCGATCTCGTCCTGCGTCGCAAGATGCCCGGTGGGGTCGTGCAGGCCCGGACCCTCCCGGCCGATGGGCTCGGGATCCCCGGCCGCGACGGTGACGTCGTCTCGGCCTTTCCCACCCGCAGCCGCCTCGGCAACGTGGTCAGCCTGGTGGGTTGGGTCCGGATGCCCGGAACCTTCGCCCGCCGGGACGGCATGCGGGTTGCCGACCTGCTCCAGGGGGAGACCCAGCTGCTCCCGGATTCGTACCTGCCCAAGGCCGAACTTTTCAGGAAGACCGAGGACGGCCGGACCTCGTACGTCTCTTTGGACCTGGGCAAGGCCATGGCCGGGGACGCCGCCAGCAACCTGCTCCTCGAGGACCGGGACCGGCTGGAGATCTACCGGCTCTCCGATTTCCGGCGAATGGAGACGGTCACGGTGTCCGGCCCCATCGCCAGGCCAGGCACCTTCGAGCTCCGGGAGGGCATGAGGGCCTCCGATCTCCTCCTGTGGGCGGGCCTGCCGGAGAAGAACGCAAATCTACTCTCCGCCGATCTGGCCCGGACCGTTCCGGGCGGCGGGAACCGGATCATGTCGCTTGACCTCGCACGTCTCCTCCCCACGGAGAAGGAAGCCCCGGTGGACCTGAAGGACGATGCCATCAACCCGCTCCTGAAGCCCGACGACAGCCTCACGCTGTTCGAGCAGCCGGATTACCGCATCCACAGGACCGTGACCATCAAGGGGCTCGTGGGCAAGCCGGGGACCTACACCCTGGATTCCGACCACGTCATGCTCTCCCAGATCCTGGCCCGGGCGGGGGGCTTCCTGCCCGCCGCCATCCCCAAGGCCGCCATCTTCCTCCGTCCAACCGGCGCCTTGCACGAATCCTTGAACCCGAAATCCACGATCACCGTGGACCCGGCCACTCAAGGGGTGAACCAGATCCTCGAGCGCCTTTCGGAAACCCTCCGCCAGCCCACGACCGGCCAACTGCTCAAGAGCCCAGTCCTCCACGGCATCGCCGCCGGAAACATGAACCGGATGGTCGTGGACTTCGACGCCATGCTGAAGGGCGACCCCAAAGCGGACGTCGAACTGCGGAACGGCGACCAGATCCTGATTCCGGCCGGAACCGACTGCGCCTACGTGGTGGGCGAAGCCGCGAGCCCCTTCGGGGTCTACAAGCTGGAGAAGGGCGACACCGTGGACCGCCTCCTGTCCCGCGCCGGCGGGCTCACCCGCAACGCCGACACCTCCAACATCCGGCTGCTCAAGGCCAACGGGCTCATCCTGGACTCCCACGTCCGCCGCAAGGACGTCGAGGCGGGGGACACCATCCTCATCCCGCAGCGCATCAAGCGGGACACCACCTGGCAGGAGAACATGTCGGCCCTCATTCCGCTGGCGCTCCTGGTGAACGCCTTGAAGTTCTAGGGGCGCGTCCCTTGCCTGCAGCGACCCGTCCCAGCGAGCCCGAAGGCCCTGCGACCCCCCGCCGGGGCTTCGCATGGCAGGGGGCCGTTTGGGCGGTGGCCATGGCGGCTCCCACCCTGCCCTGGACCCTGTGGCCGGGGATCGCGGCCACGGGGGCGATCCTGCTCCTCGCCGTGATGCGCTACCGCTGGCGCCTGCCCTCCGGGGCCGGAAGCATGCTCTTCCTGCTCTCCCTGGCCGGGCTCCTTGGGGCTTGGATGCGCTCCCTGGGCCATTTCCCGTACGAGGCCCTCAAGGATTTGCCCAACATGATCTTCGTCGTGCTCCTCCTGGGACTGCAAGACCCACGGGGACCCGGCGCGTGGCGGGCGTCTCTGGCGTGGGGGGCGCGCTGGGCGGCTCTCCTCGCCCTGCCGGGGAGCGTCCTGGGCCTTTGGAAGTTGAGCTGGATTCTCGGGGGGGGTGACATCGGCCTCCTGACCTTTGACGGCACCATCCCGATCGGCACCAGCCTTTGCCCGGACTACAACATGTACGCCCTCGGCCTGCTGGGCTGTGCCATCTCGGCCATCCCCGGTTTCCGCAACCGCGGCCCCCGGGGCAGGTGGCTGGGGCTGGCCCTCGCCATGCTCCACCTCGCCGTGGCCCTCCTGGCCGGGAGCCGGCGGGCTTGGGTCATGGGGCCCTTCGTCCTGGGGGTCATCGCCTGGCATTTCGTGGAGGTGGAGGGCGCCTCCCGGCGCAAGGCCATGCTGAATCTCGGCAAGGTCGCCATGGGCGTCGCCGCTGGGGCCGGGCTTCTGCTCTTCGCCGCGGGGCAGGGGGACCTGGGCGACAAGGTGGAGGCCTCGAGCCTGGCCATGCGCTTCGGGGCTACCTTCCAGTCGGAGGGCGGGATCGGGGAAGGCCTGAGCGAGGGCTTCCAGGAGCGGGTGGAACGCTGGGAGGCGACCGCGGACTGGGTCGGCCATGCCTCCCCTGCCAGCCTGGCGCTGGGGGATGGACTCGACTACTTGTACCGGTTCGGAGCCTTCGCGGACGTGCCGGACGCCCAGGACCACCCCCACAATCCCATCCTGGCGGCTCTCCTCTACGGGGGGATGCCCTTCGCCCTCCTGGCCCTGATGACCCTCGCCTTCCCGCTGCTGCTTTTCCTGGGACGGTTCCGTCCGGCTTCTCCCCTGGGAGCCGGGGCGGTTCTGGGGCTGGCCTTCGGCCTGCCTTCGGCGAATACCTTGTTCTCCCTTTGGCTGATGCTTCTCCCCCTGCTGCTGATGCTTCGCTTCCCATCCGGTTCCGCCCAGGCCGACGCCTGAACCCGGTCCCGCCGATCTTCCGGATTCCCCCATGAACCTTTCCCGCATCCTGCCGCGCAGCAAATCCTCCCGGACCCTCCTGGGAGGGGCCGTGGGCGCGGTGGTGATGGTTCTGGTCTCGTTCTGCCTGTCCAACGTCTACACCAGCGAGGCAGTGCTGCTGCCTGGCGAAGGGAAGAGCCAGTCGAGCCTGGGAAGCCTGTCCGTGGCGGCCGCCGCCCTCGGCTTGGGCAGCCCGGTCGCCAGCGAGAACGCTGCCCATGTGGAGATCCTCCATTCCCGCTGGCTCGCGGAAGCGCTCCTCACCGAGACCTTCGACTACACGCGCCGACCGCGGCCCTTCAAGCTGTTCCCCGCCACGGCCCACGGAACACTCCAGGCCTACTACGGGAAGGGCAATCTCGACAGCGCCGTGCGGGCCTTGCGGGTGGATTTCAAGGCCTCACGGGACCTCAAGGACAACGTGATCCACCTGAGCATGGACTCCGCCAGCCCCGACCTGAGCCAGCAGGTCGTCCAAAGTGCCGTTCACCACCTGGAATATTTCATCAAGAACAAAGCCCAGACCCGGGGCGGGGCAAAGGCGGCCTATTCCCGCGACCGCCTCCGGGAGGCCGAAGGGGAATACGACAAGGCCAACCAGGAGCTCCAGGACTTCATGACCGGCAATCTCACGTACCAGGTCAGCGGGAATCCGGCCGTCCGGCTCCGGGGTGCCCGCCTTGAGGCCCAACTGGCTCTCCGGCGGCAGGTCGTCGCAACCCTCACCCTCGCCGCCGAACAGGCCGTACTTGAGCAAAAGGACGATACCCCGGTGCTTACGATCCTGGACCCGGGCAACCTGCCGCTGGAGAAAAGCCGGCCGTCTCGCAGTTTCCTCATCATCCTGGGCGCCCTCCTCGGCGCGCTGGGTGCGGCGGGCTGGAACCAGCGCGACTGGATTCGCGGGCAAATCGTCAAATCCGACCAGGCGGGAGTCCCATGAAGATCACCCTCGTCAACCAGGCCAGCATCCCGGATTCCGAGCCGGGCATCACCCGGCACCATGCCTACGCCAAGGCCCTGGTGGCCCTGGGGCATGAGGTGACGATCGTCGCCGGCAGTTTCAACCATTTCCAGCGCCGGGAGATTCACCTTGCGGACGGGGAGCGGATGCGAGCCGAACTCATCGACGGGGTGACCTTCCTCTGGCTGAAGATCCCACCTTACGGACAATCCTTCGGGCCGAGGTTATGGAGCATGGCCCATTTCGGCTTGGCAGTCCGCGCTGCTCGCCGGCACGCGGCGTTCAGGGAAGCGGACATCATTCTGGGCAGCACGCCCTACCCCATGGGAACCTGGGCTGCCCTGGGGGCGGCGCGGGCCAACGGCAAGGCCTTCGTCCTTGAAATCAGGGACATCTGGCCCATGACCATCCACTACCTTGGGGGCGTCAGCCAATGGAATCCCATCATGCTATTCCTGGCCTACCTGGAGCGCCGGCTGATCCGGGAGGCGGACGGCATCGTCTCCACCCTGGCAAAAGGCGAACTCCGGGTGCGCGAGCTGGCCGGAGCCAAGGCCAATGATTGCGTTTGGATCCCCAACGGCATCGACCCGGCCCTGGTCGGCCTCATGGTCCCCCCGTCGGCCGAAGCCCCCTTCGAGTTCCTGTATGCCGGCCTGCTGAGCGAGCAGAGCTATGCCCTTGGCTCAATCCTGGACGCCGCGAAGCTCCTCCTGGAGGATTTTCCGCCGGAAGCCGTGAAGGTGACCATCATCGGCGAAGGACCCTCCAAGGCCCTCCTCCAGAACCGGGTGAGCAAGGAAGGATTCCGCAATGTGTTCTTCGAGGCCGCCCTTCCCAAGAAGGCCATCTACGGCCGGATGGCCCGGGCCCATGCCTTCATCTATAGCCTGCACGACTCGCCCCTCTATCGGTACGGAACCAGTTGCAACAAGCTCGGCGACTACCTGGTGTCCGGGCGGCCCACCGTCTTCGCCAGCCCTTTGGCGGACGACCTGGTGGGCGCGGCCGACGCGGGGGTTTGCGTCGAACCCGAGGACGCGCATGCCCTGGCCGAGGGCATGCGCCGGGTGCTTGCGGCCACGCCGGAGATGCGCCGTCAGTGGGGGGAGCACGGCAGGGCTTACATCCTCGACTGTTTCGCCATCCCTGACCTGGCCAGGACCCTCCTGGGCGTCTTCGAGGACGCCCGGGCGAACCGGGGAGCTTCGGGAACCATGGGTGAAAGGATGCATTAATTGCAGTGATTTGAAAGTGATTAATACTTGCTTGACCTATGAACTGGCAAGGAACGGCCCAATGGCTCTGCGGGAAATGCGCCTCAAAATCACCTGGGAAGAAGCAACGGCCAAAGCGTGCCTTGTCACTGTTTTTTCAAAAGTTCCCTATTTCCCCTTTTGCAAGGTAGAACTCGTCCTATAATGGCTTGGCAATTCCAATTTTTTTTCTGACCTGAACCCTGTTTGACCGGGCGTTGCACCGCCTGCAGAAAGGATTTCACGTGGAAAAGGGCACCAAAACAAACCTCCTGGTGGGCACCACCCTCGCGTTCCTGTTGGGGGGCTGCCATTCCGGTAACTCCTCCACCAGCCCAACGCTCCCCGCCGTGACCCCAGCAGCCGGCACGGTCGCCACGGCCGTGGTGGATGACGCCACCGGCCTGCCCATCGCTTCCTCCCTCACCATCTACAACCAGAGCGGCACCGCGGTGAACGGCCCAACGGTGAACGCGAACGGGGTTTTCACCTACGTCCTGCCGAGCGCCCCCACCTCCACGGTCAACTACACGCTGGTGGCTTCGGCGACAGGCTACAATACCTCCTCCCTGCTGCTGCAAGTGCCGCCGCCCTCCGCGGCCGCCGTAGCCGCGGGCTCCTACCTGGTGCCGGCCACCATGCGATTGAGTGCGCAGACGGCTACCACCGTACCCGGGGTCACCACGGTCCCCCCGACCACCGTCACGCTCGGCACCGCCATCTCGACCTCCGCCGCGGGCACTCCGGGCGCGTCCATCCTCATTCCGACGGGAACGACCATTGACAACGCGCTCGGCAACCCCGTGTCCGGCGCTGTGAAGCTGACCACGACCTACTACAGCAACGCGTCAAGCTCATCGATGGCAGCCATTCCCTCCGGTTCCCAGATCATTCTGGGCGGCACCCCCACCACCCTGATCTCGGGCGGGGGCGTCTCCGCCAACCTGTTGGATTCGAACGGCAACGCGATTCCGGGAGCTACCTTCTCCAGTCCCGTGACCCTGACCATCGACATCCCGGCGACCACGATCAACCCCGCCATCACTCCCTCCCGCCCGGTGCAGCAGGGTGACACGATCCCCGTCTATTACATCGGCGCCAACGGTCTCCCGGCGGCTCTCGGCGTGAACGCCACCCTGGGCGCTCAGTATCCGGCCGCTCCCGCCGCTGCGCAGTACTATCCCGCGACCTTCACGACGAGCCATTTCTGCTTCTTCGACGCGGCTTGGTCCCTGCCGGCGGCGGCGACCAGCAATCCGACCATCACCATCACGGGAGCCGGCGGCAAGGCTGTGAGCGGGCTTGTGGCCCTGTCCAGCGGCGGCTGGGCCAACGCCTTCGCCCTGACCGGCCAGGATCCTGATCCCGTCACCGTGACCTTGCAGGATGTGCCCGCGGACGCGTCGTGCACCGTCACCCTCACCGCACTCGGAGCAACCGTCGGCACCGCCACGTTCAACAGCGGCACCACGGCGGTCCCTGGCACCGCGTCGATCACGGTCGCCAACTACCCGGCCACCACTTCCATCACCATCACCACCAGTGGTCAATGCACCAACGGAATCGGCACTGTCCCGCTGGCCAGCACTTTCGTCACCGCCATCTGCGCCTCCCCGGTGTCCCTGATCCAGGGCGTCACCGATCTCACGGGCACCGTGACCCTCAAAGGCCTGCTGTCGGGCGTGACTTACGACATTTCGGCCGTTCCCGCCAGCGGCCTCACACCCTTGACCAACAACGTCGCCATCGCTGCTGGCAGCAACGCCACCAGCTTCACCTTCCCGATCACCTGCAACGGGAACACGGGCGTCACTGGCGCCGGCAACTGATCCGATCCTGATCCGAAGCGGAACAAATGCCTTGACGAAACCAATCGTTAAGGCATTTGTTTGTTTATCTCTCCTTCGCCATACCATCAGGAGCCACCATGAAATGGCATCCACGACTCTCCCGCCTGGGGAGGGTCGCCTTGATCGCCCCCCTGCCTTGCATCGCCCAGGGGCTTCCCTCCCTCCAGGGGTATACCGGGCTCCTGAATACGCCTAACGCGCTGGTGGCGCCGGAGGGGACGGTGGATCTGCTCTGGTCGAACCAGGCGGATGCACGCTTCCGCAACGGGGCCCAGTTGGCCAACAACGACATCTTCACCCTCGGCATGTTCCCCTACCTGGAGGGAGCCGGCAGGCTATCCGTCGTCCACAACCCGACCTCGCAGGGGAGCATCGACGATCTTTCGGCCAATTTCAAGGTCCAGATCCCCTTCCTGCCCGACTGGATGCCCAAGATGGCCCTGGGGGCCCAGGACGTCGCCGGGACCGGCAGCTCCACCTACTTCAAAACCCGCTACGGGGTCATCAGCCAGGACTTCGGCGCGCTGCGCCTCAGTGTGGGCGACGGCACGGGACCGGACCGCATGAAGGGGCTGTTCGGGGGCGGCGAGTGGACCGTGACCCGCTGGTTGCAGTTGGTGGGGGAATACGACACCACGGACCGGAACGTCGGCACCAAGCTCCTCACCCCCCCAGGGCTGCTGCCCGCCGGCATGACCTTCGGGCTGACCACCAAGTATGCCCTCGGCGACCAGCCCCGGCGCGTGAACCTGGCCTTCTCCCTGAGGGTGCCCCTGCTGCACCAGTCCTCTTCGGTGCCCTCCTCACCGGCTCCGGCGCCGACCTCCATGCCGCCGGTGGCCGAATCCGGCCCGGCCTCGGCGCTGACCGCCCCACCCCAAGTTCCCGAACCTGGCCCCGCACCGGCTCCGGCTCCCCTGGTCCTGGACATCCCTGTGAAGCCTCAGGACAAGGCCCCGGTGCAGAGTTCCCGCCTCGCCGACCTGACCCGGGAATTGACGGCCCTGGGCTTCGAGAATGTGAGAACGGGCGCCCGGGGGAAGACCCTGGTGGTCGAATACGAGAACAACCGGTTCAACCATAACGAGGTCGACGGCCTCGGCCTCGTGCTTGGCACGACGGTGGCGGCCGCTCCCGCTGAATTCGACACCTTCCTGGTTTCCACGCGCAGGCAGAACCTGCGGATGCTCGAAGTGGAAGGCCCCATCCAGCCCTTCCTGAGCTTCTTCAGGGATGGCAATGGGCGGGACGACCAGATGGCGGCTTCCCTCACGATCCGCCGGGCCGAATCCTTCGGCAGCCTCGAAGGCGTGAGCTGGTCCGGTGAGGTTGTCAACCAGGGGTGGCTGCACAGCCGGCTGCTCCTGGGGCCCGGACTGGATACCTCCATCGGCACCGAGGTCGGCGCCTTCAACTACCGCCTGTCCCTCATTCCGGATCTTCAGACCAGCCTGTGGCGCGGGGCCTTGCTCAATTACCGATGGGACATCCCGGTGGCCTGGAGCCGGACCTACGGACCAGGGGGAGCCTTCGACACCAAGGGCACCACCTACAACCTGGACCGGATCTGGGTGGCCCAGGTCATTCCCTTGGCCCCGGGCCTGGCCGCCCAGGTGGGTGGGGGACGCTACGACGTGGGGACCAACGGCGCCATGGGCGACCTCATGTGGACCTCGGCCACGGGGCAGAACCGCCTCACCTTGAAGGCCGCCCAGTTCCGGGTGACGGACCAGCCGGATTTGCGGGTGGCCCTGGGCGCCTACCGGTACTACTTCGCCCCCCTGGAGACCTACATGGAGGGAACCGCCGGAAGGTTCTACAACAACGACAAGGGCTATCGCATCGACATGAAGCGTTACTTCAGGGACGTTTCTTTCAGCCTCTGGTACTCCAACACGGATGTCCACAAGGCTGGCTTCAGCCTCGCCATCCCGCTGACGCCCCGCCGGGACATGACGCCGGGATGGCTCCAGGTCCGGGGAACGGAGCATTTCGAGGACAGCCTGGGCGTCCGTGTCCAAAATGGTTCCAACCCAGGCTACTTGTCGCCAAACTCCGGCAACATCCCCGACACCACCTACAACCTGGAACGCTCCTTCTACAACAACGACCGACTGAATGAGCTGTACATCCAAGCCCACCTTGCCCGGCTCTGGGAGGCCTATCACCTATATAAATCCGTCCTCAAGTAGGAGCCAATGTACATAAGGGCCTGGGTTCTTCCATTTCGCCCTGTTGGCTCCCATGGGGCGCTGGCGTGATTCAACCGAGTGTAAAGCAAGGCCTGAAGGGGATTCTTCGGCTGTGTTGCACCTCAAGGATTTCTTTCCAGACCAGCGTCCCGGAAACGCAAAGTTGCATCCCTCTATGGCGTTATGCCCCTACGCCGAGGCTCTTACCAGCTCCAGGAGTTTGTGCGCGGTGAAGCCCACGCTCCAGAACATAGATCGCCGCTAATCCGATCAATGATGGATTTGAATGAATCCAGCTGAACCATAAAGGTTACTAGACGCCAGCAAGCGTCGAGTGTGCTTCTATCAGGCCTGCTCGAGTGAGATATTCGGCAGCGACAAACTCCGCTAGCCTCATCGCCCACCGGACCGACTCGCCCGGGATAGCGCTGTCGGCGCCCAGGGAACCGGCCTGGGCTCGACCTGGCGCGGACCCCTGGGGCCCGGTTGGGCTGCAAAAGCGGGGCCAAGGCCCGAGCAACTTGTCCCTACCCTGCGCTGGAGCGGCTGATGGGGGAAACTGCAGCGGGTGTGGGAAAGTCTGCGGCCTGATTGACCTTGAACAAGACCAAATCTCAGATCTTCGAGCCAATGGACTAAATAAATCGTGAATTAGAACCGGAGACTTATCTTAGAAACCAATTCGCAGATGGTGCTTCAAAGGCTTGACAGCTGACCCTGCAGGTTTGGGAGTAAGATGATCAAATAAAATATTTAGTTAATTGTAATTGATAACGCCGGGTGATCTATATAGCGTGTTTGTGACAAGGGAATGAAAATAATACAAATTCGTAGTTAATATTTTTTATCAGAGAACTTAAAAAATGTTTGATACGAGGTACTAGTTATTGTACCCTTGGTAAGGTCCAATCTGTTTGTTTTTAATTATACGGGTGCGTTTTGCACAATCTGTTTTTTCTAGCCTTCTGCGGTTTCCTGGTTTGCTTTGCAGCTGGAGCGGGCGGAATTCGCCTCGCTCCTTTCCTTGGCCTTCTGGATATTCCGGGCGGACGGCGACGGCATGCATTGCCTATACCTCGCGTTGGGGGGTTGGCCGTTAACTTGACCATCTTCTCCCTCTTTTGCTACGGGGGTTTCTACCTCCCGTTGACGACCCTGGAAATTGGAATGGTCGCCTGTATGGGGTTCATCGGACTGCTGGATGACCTTCGGGACTTACGGCCGCGCTGGAAGGCGCTCCTCGGGCTGGCCATCGCGGTGGTCCTTAGCGAAGTTGCCTTGCGTCGCATGCCAGCGCCCCCAGCGTCGACTGAGTTGTTGTGGTTCTCACTTACTTTGATTCCGTGGGTCATTTTCCCTTTGCTGGTCCTGATGTTCTGGTGCCTACCCCAGGCCTTCAACCTCATTGACGGAGCAGATGGATTGGCCACCGGCTTCGGGCTGGTGGTAGTGGGAAGCCTCTGGGCGGCCGGGAGTCCCCATCCCGCTCTGGCGGGGGCCTTGCTCGCCTGCATGATTCTCAATTGGCCTCGGCCAAGGTTATTCCTGGGGGATTGCGGGAGCCTTTCCGTTGGATTACTTCTTGTGATAGATTCACAAAAATTTCTCTTACCGCATGATCCCAACCACCTGCTGTGGCTTTTCGCTTATCCCACCATTGACGTGCTCATGGTTGTATCCATTCGGTTGGCCAATCGACGCCCCGTATTTTATGGCGACCGCAACCACCTCCATTACCAGATAATGGACCGCTGGCCGGCTTTCAGTGCCCTGGCTGTGCCTTTATTGTTGGTTTTGGCTGCCCTTTGTGGGTCTGCAGTCTACCTACGGGGGGCATGGACCCGGTTGCCGTTCCTCGGGCTGACCCTTCTCATGGGGCTGAGCTGTTACTTCGGGATCACCAGCGTGAGTCGCTCCTTGCAAAACGATGAGGATGAGAGTGAAAGTATCCTGGCCAAGGCGCGGCGTCCACTCATGCGGTCAAGCGAGTAGGTTGCCGATGCACACGGAATCCGCAGAACCCTTGATGCGAGCGAAGCCACGCATCGCGCTGGTAGCAAATACCGATTGGTACTTGTTCAACTTCCGCAGGGACCTGGCCCGGGAACTCCGGGACCGGTGCGGTGCCGAGGTGCTCTGTATCTCCCCCGAGGGGCAGTACCGGCCTCGGCTTCAGGCGGAAGGGTTTCAATGGGCTCCGCTTCGGCTTTCCCGCCAAGGCGTCAACCCGTTCAAAGACATCATGACGGTGCAGGATCTGACCCGGCTTTATCGTCAGTTCAAGCCTGACCTGGTCCATCATTTCACCCTCAAGCCCGTGCTGTATGGGAGCATTGCTGCGGCACGTGCGGGAGTACCCCGGGTGGTCAACGCCTTGGCTGGGTTAGGCACAGTATTCAGCGGTACAACCCTTAAAGGGCGTCTGCTGAACTTCCCCGTGAGTCTGGCGTTGAAACGTCTCCTTGGGCGTCAGGGCAGCCTTTGCATCCTCCAAAACTCGGTGGATGCATCCCTGATCGAAAACTTCTTCCCTGGACGGACAGATCTGGTGCATTTGATCCGGGGCTCCGGCGTGGATGCAGCAAAGTTCCACCCGCAGAAGAACGATCAGGAAGCTCCCTATGTGGTGTTGTTCGTGGGCCGGTTGCTGAAGGATAAAGGTGTAATGGATTTTTGCAAAGCCGCCGCCCTGGTGCATGCTCGGGCGCCCCGGCTGGAATTCTGGATTGTGGGCTCCATCGACCTGGGCAACCCGGCAAGTCATAGTGAAGCGGAACTGGCGGCCCTTGGGCAGGGTGCTCCATATTTGCGATTCCTGGGCCACCAGGAGTCCATGGTCGAGATGTATCAGAAGGCCTTGGTGCTGGTGCTTCCCACCTGTTATGGCGAAGGGGTGCCTCGAAGTCTGGTGGAAGGGGCCGCGTGTGGACTCCCCCTCATTGCCACCGACCATCCTGGCTGTCGGGAAATCGTGATTCCCGACGCCAATGGCTTCCTGGTTCCCCAGAGGGACCCCGAAACAATTGCTGCCCGGATTCTGGCCCTTGCTGAGGACCCCCATCGCCAACAGAGCCTCGGGCGGGAGAGCCGCCGAATCGCCTTAGAAGGGTTTTCCTTTGAACAGGTTTTCTGCCGAACCCTTCAGGTTTATTCAAAGTTGGGAATGAGCTTCAACCCATTGGAACATGGAGGCAGTGCATGAAAATATTTGTAAGTGGGGCGGCAGGCTTCATTGGCTCCCACGTTGTGGAAAAGCTCCTTGCCCGCGGGGATGAGGTCATCGGCTTGGATGATTTCAACGACTACTATGATCCGGAAATCAAGCATCGGAACGTCGCCTTGGCGCAGACAATGCGGGGCTATACGCTGATCGAAGGAGATATCCGGGATACAAAATTAGTTAATAATTTATTCAAACATAATAGGTTCCGTGCGGTCATCCACCTAGCGGCACGGGCCGGGGTGCGGCCGAGCATTGCCAACCCCGCCCTTTATGAAGCAGCCAATGTCCAGGGTCTGCTGAACTTGCTGGAAGCCTCAGCGCATGATGGTTGCCCGGATTTCATCTTCGCCTCCAGTTCCAGTGTTTACGGCCTCAGCCCCCGGCTGCCTTGGCGCGAGGACGATCACGCCGACTGTCCGATCTCCCCCTATGCCATCACCAAGCGGGCCGGTGAACTGCTCTGCTTCAACTATCATAAGATTTACGGGCTACACACCTGTGCGCTGCGCTTCTTCACCGTGTATGGTCCGCGCCAGCGTCCGGAGATGGCTATCGCCAAATTTTTCAAGGCGATCCTTGAAGGTTCTCCAATTCATGTGTACGGCGATGGGTCAGCCCTAAGGGACTTTACATACGTGGATGACATCGTGGAAGGCCTCCTTTCGGCCGTGGACCATTCCTTCGCCAACGAGATCATCAACCTGGGTGGCGCCCATACAGTGACAGTCCAGGAACTCATCCAGAAGATCAGCGGTGTCACAGGCAGGAGCCCCAAATTGGTCTTCGAGCCTGCCAAACCGGGTGATGTGCCTGCGACCTGGGCTGACTCCACCAAAGCCGAGGCGCTGCTGGGCCAGGCGCCCAAAGTTTCGTTGGATGAAGGGTTGGAAAGATATTACAAATGGTTGCAAAATAGCGGGGCTAAGGCGGTCTTGGCGGAGGCGCCATTGAACTGATTTAGCCTGTTCCAAGGGTGCTTCGTCCGTGAGGAAGGAGCTTTCAGGGGAGGATTGTTATGGGCTTATCATTCAGTCGCCGAGTATACCAATGGGCCCTGATCCTTGCTGTCTCCAGCTTGTGGTGTAACGGTAAATCAACAGCGGGGGATCTGCAATACCGATTGGTCTACTTACCCCAGAACCTCCTACTGGACAAGAATGTAGATGGGGTGCAAGCGCTCCTTGAGCGGGCCAAGGCTGCCGGCTACAACGGAGTAATCCTCAACGATCCCAAGTTGTCCAGCCTGGACCTGCTGGGGGTGAATGCAGCCAATTACCTGCAGCACGTGGCCATGATCAAGCGGAAAGCCGACCAGCTTGGGATCCGCATCATCTCTGGGTTGACCAATCCCGGCAGCGGGGCCCCCATGCTGGCCCATGACCCCAACCTCGCCGAAGGCATCCTCGTGAAGGACGTGCCCTATCGGGTCAAGAACAGGGTGGCCGCATTGGAGCAGGACCCGTCCGTGGCCCTTGCCAATGGAGCCTTCGATCAGGGGGACAAAGACCGTCTAGATGGTTTCAATACCCAGGACGCGGTCGGGACAGGGACTTTCATGGACCGGGAGATTCGCAGACAGGGCAAAGGGTCCCTGCGTATGGAGCGATTCCCGGAGATCAATAAGCCCAATGGTATGGTTCGGATAACCCAGCAGGTCGCCGTCAGGCCCTGGCGGCAGTACCGACTTTCGGCTTATATCCGCACCCAGGATCTCGATCCGACCAATAGCGTGAGCATGCTGGTCAAAGCCGCCGACGGGCGGGAACTGGCCTGGGCCCCCCGCCCCATGGTCAAGACCACCCAGGACTGGAACCTCGTCCAGACTGTGTTCCCAAGCATGGAATCCGATCACGTGACCATCTTCTTCGGCGTGTGGGGTGGCAAGGCCGGTAAGATCTGGTGGGCCGACGGCGCATTGGAGGAGGCCGGTCTGGTCAATGTGGTCCGAAGGAGCGCCTGCCCTTTGGTGGTGACGGGGGGAAATGGCCAGACTTACATTGAAGGCAAGGATTTCGAACCCTTTTCCGACCCGAAGCTGGGCAATCAGCCTTGGCCGGGCTCCTATTCCGACACTCAGCCGTCGCCGACGCTTCAGCTGACCCATGGATCACGCATTGGAGAAGGCGAACGGCTTCTGGTTAGCGGATATATTGCCAAGATATTGGGTTTCGGCCAAGTGGCTGCCAGCCTGGGGGATGAAGGGTTCTTTCAGCTGTATCAAAAGGAGATCGCTGCTCAAGCCAATCTGCTGCAACCTGCGGGCTTCCTGCTGGGGCACGACGAGATCCGCGTCATCAACCAGGATCCGGCAAGTACTTCCCGGCATCTGGGTGCCGGTGGACTGTTGGCCATGAACATTGATCGTTGCGCCAACCTTATCCGCAAGGCGGAGCCCAAAGCCGATATTTTCATCTGGTCAGACATGTTCACCCCCACTCAGAATGCCCATGCCGGTTACTATCTGGTGGGCGGCGACCTCACCGGTTCTTGGAAGGGCATCCCCAAGGACGCGATCGTCCTTAACTGGGATTCAGTCAAACCGCAGGAGAGCGCCGCTTTTTTCTCGGGCCTGGGCTTGCACCAGATCCTCGCCGGTTATTACGACAAGACCCCTGGGGATATCACTGGTTGGCTTAGGCAAGTCCGGGCCAATAAAGGGATCGTTGGCGTGATGTACACGACCTGGGAGGACAAGTTCGAGGATCTGGAAGCCTTCGCCAAGGCAGCCTGGGGGCAGCCATAATTAGCGCATGACGGCATTGAGGATAAGGGCGACGGGTGTGAGCGCCGCCAGGTTCTCCTGCCAGGTGGTATCCCGTCGGACGACCTGGGGTACGAGCACTGTATCGCCCGGTTCGACCGTTAGGTTCTTGACGCCTCGATCCTGAATCTGGCCATTGGCACGTAGCAGGCGGATGTTCCAGGTGTCCGCGTTACGGGTGGTGCCCCCAGCGAGATCCAGCAGATCCTTGACCTTCATGCCTGCAGTGAGTTTGTAGGTGCCGAACGGGCTAGCGGTTTCGCCGACCACGAAGGCCGCTTCTGTCTTCTCTGGAATGATGATTTCGTCCCCGTCCTGGAGGTCAATGTCGGCCTGGGCGTCCCCCTTGGCCGCTGCTGGGAAATTCACCACCATGCGGTTGAGCGTGCCTTCGGCGAGCCCATGGAGAACCGGGGTCCGCAAGAGAAGGCCCGTGGTGGGCTGCCGCTTCACTTCCGAAAGCCGTTCGAGGATTTCGTCCACCCCATTCGAAAGAGGGGTGGGGGTTTTAGTCGCGAGAGAGACTGGAGGCAATGCCAGGGATGAGGATTGGGTTTGGCCCTGGGATGGTGGTGGAAGCAGCGTCTTGCTAGCCTCGCCAACGTGGCGTAGCAGAATGCCCGCCTTGGGCATGGCCTCCGGAGTAAAACCGCCGGCGCGAGCGATGAGGCGACTGAGGGTGAAGGGCTTTTCATCGAGGACGAAATTACCCGGAAGCGCCACTTGGCCAGTGATTTTAACCACGCGATGGACCTTGAAATCAGGTTTTTCGAAGAAGGTCAACTGGTCATCCGGCTGGAGCAGCGGGTTTTCGGCATCATCTTTGAGGTCCACTGGGCTTTTGTAATCGTCCGAGAGCAGGGGAACCAGATTCAGCCTTCGGATTTCGGAGGGCATGCCTTTCCCGGTTCTGGCCAGTTCCACAACCATGCGGTTGGCACTCTTGAGCGGCACGCCCGCCAGGAACACTAGGTCTGAAGCGCGCATACCTTGATGGAATTTATACTCCCCAGGATGGGGCACCGGGCCCATGATCTTGACTCGCTCATTTACCCGGAGAATTTCAGCCGGATAGATCTTGATCTTGTCTCGGTTCTCCAGAAGAAGGTCGTGGGCGGGGTTGCCCTTCAGGGCCTCTCCTACCGAAAATACGAGATATTGGGTGGTTCCATCCGCGGCGGTCCGCAGGATCTCGCCACGGGCCATGTAGGAATCGGGCAGGATCTGTTGATCGCGGTTGAGTAGGGCGCCAACGCGGAGTCCCTCCGTCCGGGCGAACTGCCCTTGGACCCGGACCCATCCTTCAAGGGTGACCATCTTTTCATCCCTTTCCCGCCTGGGCAGGGCGGAAAGCACGTCCCCGCGCTGGATGACGATGCTGGCGAGGTTGGGGTCATTGACAGCGAGAGATCGGATTTCCACCGCGCCCGATTCCGAGCTTCGGCGCAGCGAGATGACTCCGCTGGACCATTCCGGCAGAAGCCCCCCGGCGAAATTCAGGAGAGCTGGCACACCCTCGCCCGGCAGCATTTCGAATGTCATGCGCGGCGGTTCCTCACCATAGGGGGCGAACCAGTTCTCTTCGACGGAACGTTTGTCCTTTTTCCCCAAGTCCCGGCCGGCCTGGGCGTCCGCCTGCCGTGCCTCCGGACCGGAGGCACTTGCCTTGTTAACGGGGCCATTCAGCCGGAGGAAGGCGCCCTCAAGGGTGACGACACATTTGGCCAAAGGCACAAATATCACATCCCCGCTTTGCAAGGTGAAATTGGGGTTTCCCTTTCCTTCGGCGCGCAAGGGGTAGAGGTCGAGGTTGAAGACCGTCATCCCGCCGCGGGTGACCCGAATTTCACGCGCACTCCCTTTACTGGTTGGGCCCCCAGCCAAGCTCAGGACGTTCACCAAGGAACCGAGGCTGGATACTAGGTAACTGCCCGGTTGGTATACTTCGCCCAGAATTGAAACCCGGATCTCGCGCAGGCGAGACACCTGTAAATCGGCCTTGGAGCGGGCAAAGTTCTGGCTCACCAGGGCCTGGACCGCCTGCTTGGCCTTCGCCAAGGAAAGCCCGCCGGCCTTGAGCGATCCCACCTTGGGCAGGCTGAGCATGCCCCGGCCGTCCACCTCCAGAAAGGCCTCCATGGGCGTGCTCCCGTAGACGTGGAGCTTCAAATGGTCGCCAGGGCCGAGAACATAGTCTTCCGAGACCCCGCCATCAGTCGTATATGTAGATAGCTGCCGCAGATCGAACAAGTCATCAGCAAATCGCGCCACTGCCCCTTCACGGTCCTTATCTTTGAGCCGCTTGAGATCTTCGACTTGCTTTGCTTCAAGCGCATCCCGGGTGGTTGTGGTTCCTGGGCTATCATCTGCTGCCTTGCCACTAACACTGTACGCCTGGGAAAGACTACTGAGGCCTGGTACGGCGTCCTGGAATATGGGTGCCGCCTCCAGTACCGGCTCTTCGCTTTTTACCGGCAAACTTTGGGCTGCCAGGCTGAAGGCCAGCTGCAAGGCCAGTACCCAGGTTGTAGTGAAGCCGTAGTGGGATTTATTCGACATTTACAATAAACTCCTGAGTGGCGTTGCCAGCTGTGTCTACAGCGCGAAAGCGTACCACTCCAGCATTGGGGCCGAGATTGAGGCTTGTAGATGCTATGGGGGTGGGGCCAGGCGAGGCAACCGTGTAAACCGGTTCCCAGTCTTTCGTTCCTGGGAGCGATTCCTGAAAGCTGGCAGTGTAAGGAAGAGCGCTCTTCAGCGTGAAGTGGATGCCGGTGGAGTCCGATGCCACCTCACCCGCCAGACCAAGTGCGTCAAGGACTGGGGACACCAGCGCCGGATCCCTCACCCCGTTCAAATCAAACCAGTATGGCTCGGTGTGTTCATGGTTCGGATCGTCCGGGGACCAGAATTTATGGGTGGAACGTCGCGGAATATCTTCGGAAACCATGATGAGGATGTCATCCCCGCCCCGGACTTTGCCCTCTTCGCCGAACTGTTTCATGTACGTGGTGACGGCATACCTAAGGAACCCCTGAGGATAGAGGGCGAGATAGACGAAATTGGAGCCAGGATACCCGTGCTTGACCACATCCACTTCCTTCAACCTGCGAGCCAGGGTCAGGGCATGGATTTCCGCCGCGTTCAGCGGAATGCCCGGACCGCCTTTAGAGTCATGGTAGACATAGTGCTCATTGTGGGTGGCGTCGATGTAGATCCATTTGTGCAAGCGAAAGCTGAAGAACTCCAGGCCAGTGTGGAGTTGCAGAGCAACCATACGTCCGTAGATTCCAAGCGAGTTGAGTAGGCCAATCACCACCCGGTTCTGATGCCCGCACTGCGGGGATGGCCAAGTCTCCGCGTTGTTGGGATCAAACTGAAGTGTGTATTCCAGCATCTTGAGGGGGTCGGGCTGGAGTTGGTTGTAGACCGGATCGTGAAGTGGGTTGTACCTGGGCAGGCTGGGGTCGGCTGGCCAGAATTCAGGGTGCTTCATCACGGTGGCGACCCAGTCCGCCATGGCCGTAGCCGTCTCAAGATCATTCGCGGGGGCACGGCCGAACCGTTCCCGGAACCGATTCAGGGCAACCCCTGCATAGCTCCGCATCCGTTTGGCCACTGGTGTGCCGCCTGCGACCATTGGGCCCAGGTCATCCGGGATGAAGGGGAACTGCATGGCCGTGGCGATCGGGTTGCTCAGAACCATGTACCTGATGGCAGACTCCTTGGCGGGTTTGGCGTACAGAGGAGCGAACAGCCCCCATGTCAGGAATGCTGCTGGTAGTACCCGGAGCAAGGTGGGTGAAGGTCCAAACATGAACATCGATGGCTAATCCCTAGGTATTCTCAAATTTCAATTGTACAGGGATCTTCCATGAATATGCGCGGGGATTCGCCCACGGGTCTTAACGGCAAGCCGGGCTGAACCATAGTCTACAGATATCCTTTAGACGAACATCTGGAGCACTGGGAAGGCATCCAGATGGGGCTCCTGGCGCCAGGACGGGTGACCGTCGCCGGTGGCTGAGTTGGCGCAGATGGTTCCCAGCGCTTCCATCACGCCACTGAACCAGGTTGACAGGAAGGCCTCTATGTCCAATTTTGCAATGATCCACGATGCCGCCATCGGGCTGAACTTTTCTCTTGGGGAATTCACCTCGATTGGTATTCGTCCCAACCTTTCTGACCTTGGCTTGTCCGCGAGTATTTAGTTCTGTGCCATTGGCCTTGATTGTGGCCCGATCATTGGCTGAGGAGTGGTGGGACCGCCCCAGGAGGGGATTTTGGGCGCCATGAAAGCCGCCTAACGGCCCGTCGGTGGCCTGGGCGGCGCCGGGGCGCTGTTACCATAAGTGATGGAATCACCAAATCACTCAGAGGTTGCATGCCCAAATTCAATCCCGATCCCCGGCAGGTCTGGCTCACCCGAGTGCCAGCCTGCGAATACCGAACCCTTGAAGGGGTAACTTTACCGGAGATCCCAACAGGGGTGCCGGTCACCACCACGCTGATTGCCCTGCGCTCACTCCTGGAATCGATGGGTTTGGACCGGGAGCGGTTCAACACCCCTTCCTGGAACCCTTTAGGTGATTTGGTGACCGAGGGCAGCTCAGTGGTGATCAAGCCCAACTGGGTCCTTCACTGTAATTTCTCTGGGCAGGGCATGGACTGCATGGTGACCCACCCCAGCCTTATTTCCGCGCTATGCGCATACCTCTTCAAGGCAAACCCAGGTCGCGTTGTGCTTGGGGACGCTCCGGTCCAGGGCTGCGAGTTTGAGACACTCATGAGACACCTGGACCTGGATCGATGGCTGGGACCTTGGATGGAACGGATCAGCATACGTGACTTTCGGCTGGTAACCCTGCCAGGGGGGCGCTTCCTCGGTGCCAAAGCGGCCTCGCTAAGTCGGGATGCCGACCGGGACTACATTCGCTTTGACCTAGGGGCCGACAGCGTGCTGGAACCAATCACGTTTGCTGAGGATTCGCGATTCCGGGTCACGATGTATAACCCGGACGCCATGCGCAACACGCATGCGCCTGGGAAACACCAATACCTCGTGGCCCGGGAACTGATTGAGGCGGATGTTGTTTTCAACCTGCCCAAGCTCAAAACTCACAAGAAAGCCGGAGTGACCGGAGCACTAAAAAACCTGGTGGGGATTAATGGGCACAAAGAGTATTTGCCCCACCACCGCAAGGGCGGACAAGACCGGGGCGGTGACTGTTATCCCGGCCGATCTCTGGCCAAGGCGTTGGCGGAGCATCTGCTTGACCATGCCAACCGGCTGGAGCCCGGGTTTCGCAAGAAAGCCCTGTTCGTAGCTGCCTATGCATTGAACAGACTCCAGGGACGTCAACAGGCGCGGGTCGGGCTGGAAGGCTCCTGGCACGGCAACGACACGATTTGGCGCACTTGCATGGACCTCCAGCGCATCCTCCGCTACGGTCGCACCGACGGGGCTCTGGCCGAAGTGCCCCAGCGGCTGGTCTGGAGTCTCACAGACGGGATCCTCGCTGGCGAGGGCGAGGGGCCGTTGTCCTCCACTCCTAAACATCTGGGGCTCTTGTCACTGGCTTCCTCGCCCGCCTCCGCGGAGTGGGTCCATGCCCTGGCCATGGGGTTGGACCCTGCGAAGCTACCCATTGTGCACGGGGCCTTCGGTTTATTCCGCTTCCCTTTGGTCGATTTTCAGCCTACCGATGTGCAGCCAATGACGCCTGAGGGGCGAATTAGGCTGGACCAGGTTTTTGAAAAGGTTGGAAGCCCATTTCTGCCGCCCATTGGCTGGAAGGGGCACTGCGAGAAGGAGCAGGATTGAACATTGTGCGTCAAGCCTACTGGGCCTTCCATCATGCCTGGAAAGGACTCCATCCGAAGATCCTGACCATGGAGGCACACCGTCTCATGCCCGAAGGCGAGGCCCGGTTAGATCTCGCGTTGCGGCTTCGCCGCCAGTTGGCGCACTTCTCGAACGATCCAAACGCCTTCCCCCAGTGGCGAGACTTGGCTGTCGCGGAACCGGAATCGGTGTGGCGAGGTTGGACTGATCTTCCGATCATGACGAAGCAAGATCTCCAGGAACGGTTTCCCGCAGCTGGGATCGTGGCCCGCAATGGCGGTCACGCAAACAGTACCGGTGGGTCCACTGGTGAGCCCACTCGGTTTGTCCATGACCAGGGCATGCTCCGGGCATGCACCGCTACCATGTACTATGGCTGGCGTCGTATGGGCTGGCGTCCGGGGATGCCGGTCTTCGCCATTTGGGGTGCCCAGCGGGATATCGGTCTCAACCTGGGGTGGCAGGGCCGCCTCAAGCAGATGATCCTGGCCCAATTTGGCGGGATCTGGATGAACAACGGGTTCGCTTTGGACCCCACCCGCGCAATGGCTTTCCTGGGCCAGATTCTTGCTAGTCCGTTACCATGCGTCGTGTACGGTTACACCAGCCTGCTGGAGGAGGTGGCGCGCCAAGCTGAAGTGGCCAGGGTCACCATCCCGCCCGGGCAGGTGGCGGCGGCATGGAATGGGGGAGAGACCTTGTTCCCTGAGCAATCGGCCCATTTCCAGCGCGTGTTCGGGGTGCCCATTCAGAACTATTATGGTGGCCGGGAGGTCGGTGTCATGGCCTTTCAGAGCCAAGGCGAGGAGGCACTCCAGGTATTGAGGCCGTTCATCCTCCTGGAACTGGTGAACGAGGTCGGGCAACCCTGCGCTGCCGGCGAGGAGGGTCGGCTGCTGGTTACCAGCACGGTCTGTCAGGGCAGTCCATTCATGCGCTATGAAATTGGCGACCTGGCGACTTTCTCGGAAGGCCAGAGTGATGGTAGTGGACTCCGTGGACTTCGGGAGATTCGAGGGCGGGTGTCCAGCACCCTTGTTCTGAATGGCCGGTCGGTCAGCAGCCTCTATTGGAATCACTTGTTTAAGGACTATTCGGAAATCCGGGCTTTCCAGGTGAGGGCCAGAGGTAGTGCCCTACATATTTTCCTGAATGCGCCCAGATTGCCTAAGGAGGCGCTCGAAAGAATCCGGGCAACGATCCTGGCTTTTCTCGGGCCGTTGCCCCTGACGATTGAAACGGTCGTCGCAATCCCTCTTTCGGCGGCCGGTAAGTTGATCCATGTGATTCAGGAACCGGAGGGATTGGAATGATCAAGACATTGACCTCTTGGTATTGGGCTCGGAATTACCGCAACTGCGGGCTTCGTGCGGTACGGGAGGCCACAGAAAATTTCAAGATCCTGGAGCCCCAGGAACAGCGGATTGAGCTTGGTAGGCGCCTCCAGGGGCAGTTGCGGTATTTTGGCAACCAGGCTGGGGCCTATCCACAATGGGCTGCATTGGCCCAAGAAGATGACCCTGCGGCAGTCCTTGCCGGCTGGAGGCAATTGCCGATCATGACCAAGGCGGATCAACGCGCGCGCTTCCCCCTGGAAGCGGTTCAACAAAGATTGGGTGGGACGGGCGTTCTCAATTGCACGGGTGGCAGCACTGGGGAGTCTGCTTTCTTCGTGCACGATTCGAGTCAAGTTTTCGTAGGGCTCGCATTACAGGCCCATTACTGGGAACGGATGGGTTGGCGGCCAGGGATGCCTCTCATGTGCCTTTGGGGAGCACAGCGTGATATAGGCGCCGGCTTGTCGGGGCTTCCGGCACTTAAGAAGCGGCTCTCGGACTACCTATACGGGTTCCACGTTGTTGCAGGGTTCGCCATCACTGAGGCGAGGGCATTGGAGGCACTGGATTGGGTGGAAGCGAATGGTCCCACTGCGGTATACGGGTTCACTAGTCTGCTGGATTTCATGGCCAGGGTGGCCTTGGATCATGGGCGAAAGATTCCCAAAGGCTTGGTGTCTGTTGCATGGAATGGCGGCGAATGCTTATTCTCGGAACAAAGCCAGCGGTTCGAGTCGGTGTTTGGGGTACCCATCCAGAACTACTATGCGGGACGAGAACTCGGGGCCCTCGGCTGTCAGACGAGCCCGGATGACCCATTGGAAATTCCAAGGCCCCACATTTTTCTCGAGTTGGTGGACGAACAAGGGGACCCTGTTCCGCCCGGAACCGATGGGCGAGTCATTGTCACCAGTACTGTTTGCCGGGGAACTCCATTCCTGCGCTATGAAGTAGGAGATATGGGCAGCTACGAGGCGACGCATATGGACGCGGCAGGACTTTGGGCCTTGGCTGCTGTGAACGGAAGAATTTCCAGCATGCTCAAGGTGGGCGGCCACACAATTAGCAATTTGTTCTGGAATCACCTATTGAAAGACTACGAGGAAGTCAGGCAATTTCAAGTTGTGAGCCACGAAGATGGTAGTCTAACGCTGCGCTTTCGTGGCGCAGGATTCGAACAGGCACGTGAAGCCCAACTACGGGGCATTCTGAACGAATTCCTGGGGCCAGTTCCAGTGGCGTTCCAATGGATGGAACAGATTCCCTTGACCAGAGCTGGCAAACTGCTACAGGTTGTAAAGGAATAAAAGGGTGTAACCAGATTGAGGTATGGCTAAACCCACTTCAAAGGCATCAAGTGTGCATATTTATTCATGAATTTCAGTTCCACTAAGAATATGTTTCCGGAGCTTGTGCTATTGGTATTTGGGGATGCAAACCATGAAGACCAACTCGAGCAAAAAGCGGGCTCAATTAAGCTCTTGACCGTAATTAGGCATGCGAACGCATGGTGCCGAACCTGCTCCAGCGCGTTTTGGGGCCATATCAAATCTCGGCTTCCGTTCGGGACCGCACCGAGCATCGCAAACCGTCTGTCAATTAGCGCGCACCACACCCTTCGAGCATTTCATCGCAGTCACTCCAGCCTAAGGTCACAGAAAATCCCTGGGCCTGAAGAAGCGCCGCCAAACAATGCAAGACGCGCACATCCCATGAAACTAAATTGTATAAAATCATCGTTTAGATGTGTGTTGCACCCTGGGCCATGGCTATCACAATGGAGGCCATAAATTAGCTCGGCCATCTCACTAATGGTGAATGGCATAGAAGGAACCGATGCTTCCACATGCCCCTGGAAGAGACCAAGAAGGCAAGAGCATTTGCTCTCTTTCCCACCATGCCAGACTGAAAAGATGAATGCTTTTCCAGAAATGGTAGGGGAATGGCAGTCACGACGGCAGACGCTTAAGGTGAAGTTTGGCTCCCCATGGGAGGTGCAGAATCAAGAAATTCATTCTACCTAAGTGACAGAAAATAAAGCAAATATCGGGTCAAGCCCCGTGGATAGAGAGATAAGGAGATCACCTGGTTGGGGCTTGCCTGAGCAGATCTACGGTTGCATGAGCACTTGAGTTGATGGGACTATTCAAGTTGTGATGATGCGAAACGCCCAACCGTTCCAGCCCGGATGGCTGAAAAAGAGCATCGCCGGGCCCTTGAAATCGGCTTTTGCAGTTGCCGTCATGACGGCGCTGGTGGTGATCTTCATTCCAAACCAATACCAAAGCACCGCCAAGGTCCTTCCCTCGACCGATCGCCAATTGCCCGCCCTCGCTCAGATGGCGGCCCTGGCACCCATGCTGGGACTTGGCGGACTGGGGCAGGATAGCGATGCCATCAATGGTGAGGTGCTCACCAGTTGGTGGCTGCACCAGCGGCTACTGGAAACCCAGTTCCGTTTTCATCAATCGTCATGGCGTTTCGGTGCCCAAACGAATCACACAATGACTTGGCGCGAGTATTTGAAGGCTGACAACCTGGATGAGGCGATCCAATTCAGCCGGGAGCGGGTGGTGGTGCGCAAAGACATCAAGACCCATGCCATCACCATTGAAGTGGAAACCCGATCGGCGGAACTTTCCCAGGCGGTGGTCCGGCGAACGCTGGCCTTGTTGAACGAATTTCTTATGGAAAATGGAAACGCCCGTGGCAGCATCAAGGCCCGCTTCGCGGAGGCTCGACTCAAGGAGGCGGAGGCTTCTCTGGCCCAGGCCGAGGATTCTATGAAAAGGTGGCTCCAAAACGGACATTCCAATTACCTTTCAAGTGTCGACCCGACCATTAGGCTCGAAGGAGCCCATATGGAACGGCTGTTGGCGATGGGCAAACAGCAATTCATTACTCTCACCGCCATGCATGAGCAAGCCCTGCTCGAGGAAAAAAGCGATATTCCGACGCTCAACGTGCTGGATGAAGGCAACCTTCCCGAACGGAAGAGCCGGCCGCACCGGGCAGTGATAGTCCTGGCCTGCTTCGCGCTGGTCTTCCTGGGGGACTGGTTGCGGCGGATGCACCCCGCCCTGCGGGCCTCCTTGGACGCCCAGGCCAAGCCCTGAGCCAGCGATGAGCCGGGCCGATATGCGCGGCATCGCCCAGGCTGCCCTATCCATCTCCAGCCTGACCTTTTTGGTGAAGATCTTGGGCATGGGCCGGGAAATGCTGGTGGCCCGGAATCTAGGGGTTGCTCCGGAAGTGGACGCTTTTGTCGTGGCGTTCGGACTGGTTTCACTCTATATCAACGTATTCCTGGGCACCGTTCCCGCCGCGCTGGTTCCGCTGTTTGTGCGTTTGCGGACACAGGAGGGCGAAAGTGCCGCCCGACGATTGGGCGGATGGGCCACCATCTTCGCCCTGGGTGTTACCTTGTGCGCAGTGCTGGTCCTGAATTTGGCAGCGCGTCCCTTGCTGTCGATTGCTGGGCCTGGGCTGGGGCCGGAAGCCAAGGTTTGGCTCTTGCCCGTGTTCAGGGCCATCTCACCGCTCATGGTATTTTCGGCTGTTAGCACCTTTCAGGGTGCCATCCTCAATGCTGAAGGCGGCTTCGTCGTGCCGGCCCTGGTCCCAGGTTTGACTGCTGTGGTTTCGCTGGGAGCCCTATATTTCTTCCCGGGGCTCCGGGTCTGGGCGCTGGTTCTGGGTGTAGTCGCCGGAGGAGCTCTAGAGGCGACTGTATTGGTGTGGGCTGTCGCCCGGCGGGGCGGCCGGATTGCAGGCCCCATTCCGTGGATGCGCCTGCGGCAATTTTTGTGGCAATTCTCACCCATGGTGGGAGGCGGCCTGCTCATGTGCAGCACAAACCTAGTGGATGTGGGGGTCGCCAGCTTTCTGCCGCCGGGAGGGATCGCCGCCCTTTCCTACGCCAACCGTATACCCCAGGCCATGGTGAGCCTTTCAGCTGGAGCACTGGGCACCGCGGTGCTCCCATTCTTCTCTCAGCTGGTGGCGGGCAAAGACTGGAAGGGGTTGCGCAAGGTTGCAGGAACTTATCTGTTAGGCACCATGACTCTGGCGATTTTGCTCACAACTGGCCTGGTTCTGGGGTCGCGGTTCATGGTGGCGTTACTGTTCCAGCACGGCGCCTTCGGAGCAATTCAAACCACATTGGTCGGGAGAGTCCAGGCCATGTATTTTCTACAAATCCCTTTCTACATCTGCGGGATATTGGTGGTTCGGCTGATTTCCGCGCTGGGCCACAACGAGATCCTCCTGCCCGCGGCAGCCTTCAGCGCCATAATGAATCTATGCCTGGACCTTCTTCTGCTTCCTCATATGGGGTTGCCGGGGATCGCCTTGTCGACCGCGTTGGTGCATCTCTTCACGCTTATCTTGCTGTCTCTGTGGGCCTTGCGGCTCCTGCGGCGGGCGGAGGCTGCGGTATGAGGCTCTGGTCCAGCTTCGCGGCCTTGCTTGGGGCCATTATGGTGGGGCTGTTCTTCACGGATCTGGCTCTGTTCGGTTTCGAATCCCATTTCCTTCCGGCGCCGATGGTGTTCTTCATCGGTTTTATCCTGGCGGTGGTACTCCTGGCCTCATTCCGGCCCGAAGCCTTCAGGGCATTGGTGGGGTCCCGGTTTGCTGTCTGGCTGGTGGTATTCCTGGGCATCAGCATTGGTTGGTTTTTCATGACCATCCAGAATGACGACTACTGGGCATTCATGCGGCAGCGGCTTTATTCCCTTGGCTTCCTCACTGCATGCCTCCTGCTTCTTTCATTCCCGGCGGCAAGGCGGATCAGCCGCGTGTCCCTCGTTTTTGCTGTGCTGCTAGGGGTCTTGCTCAACCTAGTGGACGTGGCCCAACCGCTCACCTTTTCGCCTTTCCTCTTGCGCTCCACCGGCCTGTACCTTAATCCCAACATTTCAGGCATCGCCCTTGTGCTGGGCTCACTGGCAGGGTGGGAAATCGTGCCGGTCAAATGGCGGTCCTCGTTTTATGGTTTAGTTTTGCTAGGGGTTCTGCCGACCTTTTCCCGGTCGGCGATCCTAGTCACGGTTGGCATGGGACCTGCCCTATGCTGGGCCGGCCTGATGCGATGGAAGGAGTGGGGCTTGGCCACCTTTGCCGTGGGTGGATTAGCCCTAGGGGTTGTTTCTCTGATGCTGGCTTCCGGAACGATACCCCTGGATGGATCGGTGATACAGGATCTGGTTCTCCGGCTCACCTTATCCACGGAAGACTACAGCACTGAAGATCGCCTGGTGGTGATGCGGGAAGCGGTGGCGATGATTTCCCGGGCACCATGGTTTGGTCATGGCACAGGGGCCTCCTATCTATGGGCCTTGGATCGATCCTCCCATAATATGTACCTCAACCTCATGGTGGATCATGGCGTCTGGGCGTGCCTGCTATTTCCGGCCTTGTTCGCATCCCTAGCGCGAAAAACCGTGCTTTGCTGCTTCTTTGTCAGCTGCTGGATTATCCTGGGGTTTGTCACCCATAACATCCTCGATGAGACATCATTCCTAGTGCTGCTGGCTTTCACCCCTTATCTCGGAGAAACCTTGGAACCGGTCAGTTCCCGGTAAAAAGATTCATATAGACTGCTTACACACTGGATGGTGTAGTTCGATCGGACCCTTTCCAGTCCTAACAGGCCCAGGTTCCTGCGGGAGGTTGGGGCCATGCCCAAAACCTCCAGGATGGCCAGGGCCAGGAGGTCAGGTCTGTGGGGCGGCACGATCAGCCCAGCCCCCCCCACGATTTCGCGGGAATCGCCCACATCCGTGGCAACGCAAGGAACGCCGCAGGCCATGGCCTCGCCCAGGGAATTAGGGAATGCCTCACCGTACGCAGAGGAGAGCACCGCAAGATCGAGGCTGGTTTGGAAAGTTTCCATGTCGCTGCGTTCACCAAGCAGGTGGACCCTTTCCCCACCAGGCAGCGCTGGCAAGACCTGGGCAAACCAATCATTCCCTGAAATGACTCCGGTCCCGGCCAGGAGGAGATGGGCGTTGGGATGGAACTTGGCAACCTGGGCCCAGGCTTCCAGGAGGCAGCCATGGTCTTTCATTGGATGAAAGCGGGCTGCCATGCCCACCAGCAGATCGGAGTCAGCGAGGCCGAGAGAACGCCGGAAGACCTGCCGAACTTCCGAGTTTGGCCGGTAACGCTCCAACTCGAAGCCGTTGGGGATGACTTCCCAGGCCCCCCTGAAACCCGCGGCTAGGTGCCCGCGAACTGCCTCATGACTGTTGCATAGAATCCTTTTGGGTTGCGCGGAAAGCAACCGATTGAGCTGCATCACCATCAAAGTGACCCCTTTGCCGAACCCGGAAGGGTCCCAGGTGGCCCGGATGTTCCAGGCGAAGGGTTTGGCCCAAAGCCTGCCGAGAGCCCAGGCCGCGAGGTTGCCGTGATACATCCAACCCTGCACCACCTCCGGCTTTTGTAGTGAGGCGAGCGCCTTGAGGGTGGCCCAAGGCCTTCTCGAACCCAGGTTCAATGCCACGACCGGTATTCCCTGCTGCTCCAGCCGCGGGCCCCAGAAGCCGCGGCCTCCCAGGCTGAGGACCCGATTGCGGCAGCCGCGCCGCTGCAGATCCAGCGCCACTTTGCTAACCATGGCCTCAGCCCCGCCTGCGCCCAATGAGGTAATGACATGCAGAATGTCGACCAAGGCGCCTCCGGGCTATACTTCTCTTCAGCGTCTCATGCCGATTTGCCCTTTCCAAGGTTTCCATGACCTCTGCCAATCCCGTCCCTCCGCAACGCCGGCTGGGCTTACTGATCCACGATCTCCAGAGCGGCGGGGCTCAGCGGGTCATGTCGATCCTTGCCAATGCCTGGGTTGACGCGGGCTGCGAGGTCCATCTCCTTACCTTGGAACGCCCGGGAACGATTCCGTTTTTTCACCTGGACTCCAGGGTCCGGCTCTGCCAATTGGGCGGAAGCGCCCGTTCCGAGGGTATCGTGGCGAGGATTGCAAACAACGCTGTCCGCATCCACCGTTTGCGCGGGGAACTCATCCGGATTAGGCCGGACCTCCTGCTCAGCTTCATCGACAAGACCAATGTCCTGGCGCTACTAAGCAGTTTCGGGTTGGGGCTTCCCGTTGTCGTGTCCGAGCGGGTTGACCCCGCGTCCTACGATATCGGCAGGGTCTGGGATACGCTTCGGGCCATTTCCTATCCCTTCGCGGCCGGGCTTGTGGTGCAAGTACCAAGCGTCCGTTCCTTTTTCCCATGGTTCCTGCAGCGCCGGATACGGGTGATTCCCAATCCAGTACAGAGACCCGGCGCGGTGGCCTCAGCCCAGGAGCCCGGCCCGCGGGTTATCGCGGCGGGTCGGCTGACCACCTACAAAGGATTCGACCTATTGCTTGAGGCCTTCGCACGGGTTCGGTCCCGGTACCCCGAATGGAGGCTGGATATCCTGGGGGAGGGTGATGAACGGCCGGCATTGGCGGCCCAAGCGGATCGGTTGGGAATCAGCGGATGCTTCAGATTGATGGGCAACCGCCCGGACATCCTGCCCCAGATGCGAGGAGCCGACATCTTCGTGCTGTCTTCCCGGGCCGAAGGCTTTCCCAATGTGCTGTGTGAGGCCATGGCGGCAGGTATGGCGGTGATCAGCTTCGATTGCCCCACCGGTCCCGCCGAGATCATCCAACCAGGGGTGGACGGCCTACTGGTACCCGCACAGGATGTCACCGCTCTGGCAGACGCATTGGACAAGCTCATGGGGAATGCCGGCCTGCGGGCACGCCTGGCGTCCCGGGCTCCCGAAGTAATGGACCGGTTCAGCGAGGAAGCCATCGTTGGCCAATGGGACACCTGTTTCCGGGAGTTGGCTGCCCCTCGATCGTTGAAACCAAAGGACGTCTAGTGTGCGGATTCGCTGGAGCCTGGGAACGGGACGGAAAACATGATGGAGACAACCTGACCGCCAGAATCCGGGCGATGACCGACAGCATCGTTCATCGCGGTCCGGATGACGAAGGGGTCTGGACGGATCTCATAATGGGCCTGGGGCTTGGCTTCCGACGCCTGGCCATCCTGGAGCTTAGCCCCCTGGGGCACCAGCCGATGGCCTCGGCCGAAGGTCGTTTTGTTCTGGTCTTCAACGGCGAGATATATAACCACAACGAACTGCGCACCCAACTTAGGGCGCTTGGCCATGGGTTCCGAGGGCTGTCCGACACCGAAGTGATCTTGGCGGCGTTTGAGCAATGGGGGGTGGAAGCCGCTGTGCCCCGGTTCTGGGGGATGTTCGCGTTCTCCCTGTGGGACCGACGCGAACACCGCTTGTGGCTGGGCCGCGACCGGCTGGGCAAGAAACCTCTCTACTATGGTTGGCAAGGCGGGAGCTTCTTGTTCGGCTCGGAACTGCGCGCCCTGCGCTGTCATCCTGATTTTCAGGGTGGCGTGGATCCCGCTGCGCTCCGTCTCTTTCTGCTGCACGCCTGCGTCCCATCCCCCTTATCGATTCATCCGGGGGTGTCGCAACTGGCCCCCGGCAGCCTGCTTTCCTTGGGGGAAGCGGAGACTGCGCCCCATTGCCAGCGATACTGGGATCCAGCCCTCCAGATGCCAACTTGTGCCGCCCAGGGTTTCCGGGGGAATGAGGCCGAGGCCGAGGAGGCTCTGCTTGTGCTCCTGAGAAGCGCCGTCGCCATGCGCAGCAAGGCGGATGTGCCTGTGGGAGCTTTCCTCTCTGGGGGCATCGACTCCTCCCTGGTCACGGCGCTACTCCAGGAAAAGGGGGCGGGTAAGGTCCAAACGTTCACCATCGGATTCGGCGAAGCCGGATACGATGAAGCCGGCCATGCCGCCAAGGTAGCCCGTCATCTGGGGACAGAGCATGCTGCCGTCAACCTGTCTTCCAGGGAGATCCTGGATGGAGTTCCCCTGTTGGCGACGATTTATGACGAGCCCTTCGCGGATATTTCTCAGCTGCCAACGTACCTTCTTTGCGCCTGGGCGCGCAAGGAAGTGATCGTCGCTCTTTCCGGTGACGGCGGGGACGAGGGCTTCCTTGGGTACTGGCGCGCGTTTGCAGCGGCCCGGATCTGGGGCCGCCTTCAGAGGGTTCCCCTGGCGTTCAGGGCGCCGGCTGCCGCTATGATGCGCGCCTTCCCGCCTGCCATCTGGGACTCAGCGACATCGGCAATGGGCTTGGGCAGCTTCACCGCCCGGTACCGCCTTTCCGGAGCGCGGTTGGCCAAGGCCGCGGCGGTCCTGGGTGCGCCCGATCTTGAGGGGATCCACCAGGGGCTTCTAGCCCACGGAGACCCGGACCATTGGCTTGTGGAGCCTGCCTCAGGGGGCGAGGACCCCTGGTCTGTTCCGATGGACATGGCTGATCCTGCCTTTTGGATGGCCTGCAAGGACGCACGTACCTATTTGCCTGATGATGTGCTCGTGAAGGTGGATCGAGCCAGCATGGCCGTGAGCCTCGAAATGCGGGCACCCCTTTTGGACCACCGGGTCATGGAATTCGCCTGGTCTCTTCCGGCTGATTTCATGGCCGGCCATGGTCAGGGCAAGCGCATCTTGCGTAACATCCTCAAGCGCTACCTGCCGGACTCCCTGGTTGATGGACCCAAGCACGGCTTCGAGGTCCCGCTTGGCGATTGGTTACGTGGGCCGCTCCGGGACTGGGCTGAAGCTCTGCTGAACTCCACGAGGCTAATCGAGTCCGGGTTTAAGGCCCGGCCCGTCCTCGCGCAATGGCAAATCCATCTGGCCGGTCGCCGGGATCGGAGCGAAGCGCTTTGGCCCGTTCTCGTTTATTTGCAGTGGCGTGAAGCCTGGGGTTGATTTGTTCCTGCGGTAGCTTTAGAAATAAATGTCGTATGCACACTCAACTTCGTTCGCGAAGTCTCGGCGCTTTATTCCAGAAAGCCCATGAAGATGGTTTGATCCCAGTGCCTCGCTTTGCCTGGCACCAGGACCGAATGGCTCCAAGCGTACGGTGCGCTCAACAGGGGCCCACGCATCTGCGGCACCCCGAGCGATTTTGGCAGTCTGGATTGCCGAACCAGGTCAGAGGCGCGATAGCCTTAGGGCGGAACCTACGCCATGGACCAATCTGGATATCCAACCCGCAAATTCCGACTTGAAGACGAGCATGGCGAGTGCAAAGCTCCCGGTGCCTGGAGATGGTCTGGCCGCTGACCCTGCATGTCTGGGAGTTCGCCAACTGGAATCAGCCCATAGGGGAGGGGGATGAACCCAGACTGCGCCGAGACGTTGGGCGCATTGTGCGGTCAACGGGTTGAATCCCGTTTCGCAATGATTTATCCATGGATTAGGCCGGTGACGCCGAGCCCACGCTCGTCTCGGGAATTTTGGGTAATTGGGTTGCCCAATCACCCTACGAGGGTATATTTTACCGAGGAGGTTGCACCATGATGCTCGTTCCCGATGCCCGGCGGCGCGTGACTCTGCCCGCAGCCTTCAAGGCTGGGCAGCCTGTGGAGCTGGAACCCTTGGAGGATGGAACTTTCCGGCTTGTGCCCATGGTCGCCATACCTGCCCATCAACTTTGGGCTTGGCGCCCCGAGATCCAGGCTTCCGTGGAGAAGTCCCTCATGGAGTACCAGCAGGGGAAGGGGATCGCATTGGATAGCGTGGAGGGCCAGGCGTTCCTTCGGCGGCTTGCGGAGTGAAAGTCGTCTGCCCACCCAACTTCGTCCGCGAAGCCCTCGGCCAGTCGGGACCTGTGCGGGATGACTTGGCCAAGATGCTTCGTATCGCTGGTGATCTGAAATTTGCCGAACTGATCGACCATCAAGGGCTTCATCTGGAGAAGCTGCAAGGCAAGATCGACCCTGGGACCGGGAAGGCTCTGTATTCCCTCCGGGTAACTCGCGCCGCACGGGTCATAGCCCTGGTGGAGGGTGATTATCTGGTCTTGCTGAGCATCGAACCGGACCATGACAAGGCTTATCGATAGGCCTTGTGCCGCCATGATGCGCGGAAGCCTCGGCCGTTTATTCCAGAATTACCATGAAGGCGTGGAACCATGCCACCGTGGCCAGGAACCAGCAGCAAAGCATGATTCATAAGAATTCCAGCAAGGACAGCGCTTCCTGGGAGGCTGTCCTCACCAGTTCCCCCAGGAGGTCCCCGAAATCCCGCCCCATCAGGTTCACCGGGGATGGGCCAAGCTGGTGCACCAGCAAGTCGCACCGGGCATCCTGGGCCGGGCTTGACCTTGGGATGGCGCCCGCACTCCAGTAACCTTCCGTTCCGAGTGGCTCCAAGGCTGCCGATGCCTCCATGGGCAGCCTTTCCGGCGCTTCGGCTTCCCGGAACCTGGCCAGGCAATCCTGGAGTTTTTCACGGCTGCGCCCACGCCACTGAAAGAGCAGGAAAGGATCCTGGTCGAAGGCCTCGGCGAGAATGTAGTAGGTCGCCGCAATGTGCTTGCAGGGATTGGCCCAGTCGGGGCAGGAGCAATCCGTCTCGAGATCCCGTACCCGGGAGGGGAACAGCGAGAGCTGCGCGGTACGGAAAGCCGACTCGATGTCCTTTGGCATCTCCCCAGCCAGGAGTTGGGCCAGGAAGATGGCCTGTTCCGCCATGGCCTCCTCGGCACCCTTCCACTCAGCCTCGCTGAACACCGGAATGCGGATCTCCACCTTGTAGGGGGTGGACCGCGATCCCTGCACCTTGGCCTGCACCAGGCCGGCGGAGATCTGCAAGGCCATGACCTGGCCGGTCCTGGCATAGGACCTGCCGCGGGTGAGCCGCGCTCCCATGTTGAAGCTCTCCAGCACGGACACGAACCGCTTGGACCACCAGGTCTCCCCGATGGAACCCCGCTGGCTTCGGGCCTTGATGCCACCCTCGGCCTTGCGGCGCGGCGCGGCGTCGTAGCCGTTCCAATCCCATCGGCTCATCCGGCCACCTCCGCCGGGTCTCGCTTCCTGGTCGGGCGCGCGCCCTTGGGACGCACCTCCTCATCCGCATCCTGGGTGTCCTGGAGCGCATCCCGGCTGAGGGACACCAGGTCACGGAACGAGCGCGCATCCAGTTCCGTCAGCCAACCCTCGCCACTGCCCACGACCGATTCGGCAAGCTCCCGCTTCGATTCGATGAGGGCGTCGATCTTCTCCTCCAGGGTTCCGGAACAGATGAACTTCCGCACCTGGACATTCCTGGTCTGGCCGATCCGGAAGGCGCGATCGGTGGCCTGGTTCTCTACCGCCGGGTTCCACCAGCGGTCGAAGTGGATGACATGGCTGGCCGCGGTGAGATTCAGGCCCACGCCTCCCGCCTTGAGGCTCAACAGGAAGATGCCCGGTCCGCCTTCAGCCTGGAAGCGCGCCACCATGGCGTCACGATGTTTCTTTGGCGTTCCTCCATGGAGGAAGAGGGGGGCCTCGCCGAAGCGCGAAGCAAGCCGGCTCGCCAAAAGGTCCCCCATTTCCCGGAACTGCGTGAAGACCAGGACCTTCTCACCCATGTCCAGCACCTCGCCGAGGGTCTCCTCCAGCGCGTCAAGCTTTCCCGACCGGCCTTCCAGACTGGACCGGTCCTGAAGGAACTGGGCGGGATGATTGCAGATCTGCTTGAGTTTCATCAAGGTCGCCAGGATGAGTCCCTTGCGCTGGATGCCTTGGCTCTCCTCCACCTGGGCCACCATGTCCTGCACCGTGGCCTGGTACAGGCTGGCCTGCTCCTTGGAGAGGGTGCAGTAGACTTTCATCTCCAACTTCTCCGGCAGGTCCTGGATGATCCGCCGGTCCGTCTTGAGCCGCCGAAGGATGAAGGGCGCCGTGAACCGGCGCAACTGCGCGGCCTTGTCCGCGTCGCGGTAGCGTTCGATGGGCAGCGCGAAAACCCGGCGGAAGTCGGTGGCCCCGCCCAGCAGGCCGGGATTCAGGACATCCAGGATCGACCAGAGTTCCGAGAGCCGGTTCTCCACGGGCGTGCCGGAGAGCGCGAAGCGGTGAGCGGCCCGGATGGAGGCCACGGCCTTCCGCGCCTGGCTTTCCGGATTCTTGATGTGCTGGGCCTCATCGAGGATGAGGGCATCCCAGGGCATGGCCGAAAGGGCATCGCGATCACGGGCGATGAGCTGGTAGGTGGTGAGCACCAGGTCGGCACCCTGGAATCCGGCTTGTCTGCCTTTGTGCCGCTCGGCTCCGTGGTGGACGAAAACCTTCAGGTCCGGCGCGAAACGGGCGGCCTCCTTGTGCCAGTTGCCCACGAGGGAGACCGGACAGATGAGCAGCGCGGGATCATGGGCGGTCCCCTTCTTGGCCTTGCGCCGATGCAGCAGCCACGCCAGCATCTGGATCGTCTTCCCCAGGCCCATGTCATCCGCCAGGCAAGCGCCGAGGCCCAGGTCACCCAGGAAGGCCAACCACCCCAGGCCGCGCGCCTGGTAGGGCCGCAAGGTGCCTTTGAGACCGGCGGGCGGCTTGAGCGGTTTCAGCGTGCGGTCCTCCCAGGCTGCCATGAGCTGGCCCAGCCAGCCCTCGGCCTGGAGGCCCTGCACCTCGATGCCTTCAGGGCCGCGCTCCAGGCCCAGGCCAAGGCGCAGGAGGTCGCGGGCACTGCGTTCGCCCGCCATTCCGTGCTGCTTGAAGTGCTCCAGCGCCGCCTGGATCTGGCCGGGATCCAGTTCGACCCACTGGCCACGGAACTGGACGAACGGCTGCTTGAGTTTGGCCAGGGCGAGGAGTTCCTTGAGGGTAAGTTCCTGGTCGCCCAGGGCGATCTTCCATTGGAACTCGCACAGGGAGTCCAGGCCGAGCAGGCCCCTGGAGACCCCTTTCTCCTTTGGTTTCGCCGTCATCCGCAGGGCCAGCCGAACGGGTTTCTGCCACCAGTTGGGCGCCAGCACCCCGTACCCGGCAGCTTCCAGGATGGCGGCAGACTCCTTCAGGAAGGCATGGGCGCCGGTCGCGTCCAACGCCAGCGCCTCCGGCCGGGCGGTCTTGAGGGCACCTTCCAGGGCGGGAAACACCCGCAGGGCCCGGCCCAACTCCCCCAGCAGGAACTCGTCCGGGCGAAGCAGGCGGCGTTGCAGGACGCTCTCCAGGGTCCTGCTCCGGGCCCAGACCTGCGCAGCCCCCACCATGAGGCTGGGATCGTCGCTGGCCTGGAGCAGAAAGTCCACCCGCCAGGGACGCTGCTCCCCGCCTTCGGAAAGCCTGAAGCAGAGCCGGAACGGTTTGGCCTGGTCCACCCAGACGGGTCGCATCCACGCTTCCAGGGACGGGAGGTGGCCGGGGAGTTGTTTCGCGGCGTTTTCCGCCAGCCCGGTTGCGTCGACGAGGCTGTTCAGCCAGGCCTTCTCCGCGGAGGGTCCCGGGCCCATCTCGAAGGCGTAGCTGCGGAACATCCGCCGCATGGCCAGGTCCGTGAAGGCGTCCAGGGCCGCTCCCACCACCACGGCGGAGGAGGGAGCAAGGTTCTGGCCTGCTTTCGCGAACCCCGCCCGGCACAGTCCAGGCAGGGACTGGGACAAGGCCTTGAGGAAAAGCCGATCCCGTTCCTCGGGAAGCGGGCGCCATCGGGTAAGCACATCCGGCCCTTCCCCCTGGAACACCGGCAGCACCCTGCCCCGCGCCACCAGTTCCATGGCCAGGAACATCAAGGCGCTCCAGGCCTCCAGGCTCGGACCTCGGCGAAGGCCGAAGGACGGTTCCGCGGGAACCGCGCGCAGAAGGTCGACGACCGCCGTTCCCCGGAAGACGAGGATGGGCACGCGCCATGGGGCAAGTTCCTGGGACGGTTCTCCTTTCTCCATGGAGGACAAGGGCATCCCCGAACCCGTCGGCAGGAGAAGTTCGGTTTCACCCGGTGTCGCCTTTCGAACAGGGGCTCCGAACGCAGTGAACAGGCGCTCCTCCAGGACCCTGCCCCCGACCGCCCGGGGATGCGCCGGCACGACCCCAGCTTTCGTTCGTCTACCGGCCATCGGTTCGAGCGTTTGGGTTTCCTCGGCCCAAAGCCCGAGGTGCAAATCGGAGGACCATGACGCGTGCGCAACAAGCATGGGATGAATTCTGGCCGAAAAGGGCCCGGCTCCGCCAGTTTTTAGCTAGCTGGGATCGAATCGCCGTGCGGGCAATGGCGGGACCGTTTCACCTGGTTGACACAACCCCAGCACATAGTGCCAGTAGTGCCATGACCTCTCGTTGAACCATCCTGGTTCGGCGTTCCCGAGCACTTCCCGGAAGGACCCGGCACCCACGGAACCGAGGAGCTTATGGACATCGTCCAGGTCGCCGAGGTTCATGACCTGGGCGATCACCCTTGCGGGGCGCAGCATGGCCTCATCGGGGGTCTCCCACCAGATGTAACGAGCGGCATCCTGCCGGAGGATTTCGGTTGCAGTCGGGTCCATCAAGCCTCTCCAAGCCCGAGACTGGACGAAATGGCTGTCAGCACCGGGATGCTCTGCACCGAAGATGACGCATTGATGAGGCATTCGCGGACCTTTGGCGGAAGTTCGCGCAAGTTCCCATCACCGAAGTAGGTCAATGCCTTCAGCGCCTCGCTGGGTTGGAAGGTCTTACCATAAAGCGCCCTTCCTGCCGCGAGTCCTTCGTTGAGACGAACGCCTCTCTCGATCATCGTTTGAATATCCAGGTAGTCCCGCTTCTCTGCCCGCTGCTGGATAACCTTGAGCGTTGATCCCATCAGGTCGAGAAGCGAGGCCGCAACCACAACCCCATCATGGGTCACTTCCGGGATCCCGACTCTCCCAACCGTCAATCCCCCGAAGAGAGAGACCTTTACCCCTGCTCCGACCCCATCCTCCGGGGCCACCAGCAGCGTGAGCGTATTGGGTGTCTCTTGAATGACCTGCGACCTTTCACTGAAAGGAAGAGCCGCGATAAGAGCGGAGTGCTCGAAGCTGCGTTCCGTAAAGAAATCGAAGTCCACGGAAATCCGGTGTCCAAGGCGAATGGATATAGCCGTCCCGCCGTACAGGACGAACCCTTGATCCCGCAGAATGCCAAGGGATGGCCATAGAGCGCGTTGATTTGCCGGGAGTATGTGTAGTTCGGGGACAAAGGAATGACTCGTGCCGCAAGGCTTGGGTTCGAACTCCTTTGCGGGTTCCGTTTGGTGTTTTGGGCCGTTGGGCTTCATGGTTTGGGTTCCCGATGACGACTGCTTGATTTTGCACCTTCCGGATCGTTGGCTTTGATGTCATTTGCAACCGCTTCACGCGTGACCCACCCAATAGGCTTCGTCTTGGTCTGGGTGCGAGGCTTGGTTCCACTCATTGCATCAGTTTACGCCCCATCCTTGGCGTGTCCGGACCAACGGATGCGGCCTGAGGGATGATCCCCGTTTGGTGGGTTTCAATACGCTGGCATGGGCCGATGTCGCGGGGGGCCTTTGGTCGATTCAGCCGAGCAACCCCGTGTACAGCCCTGGATCCCACGTCTTGACCGCCCCTGGCATCAGGATCGCGTGGCTGCCAGCGTACAGCGCGCTCCACAGCGCCCCGCGCAGTTCCGGCGTGGCGAGTTGGTCCATGGGCAGGGTCACGGCGGTGGTGTGGTCCCAGCCGAGCTGGGCGTTGAGGCGGCGCAGGCGGCGCAGGAGTTCACCGTGGTCCAGGCCGTCCGCCATCGGGGTGGTCTCGGAAAGCTGGTGGTCGCGGTCGTGGTAGGGCTGGCGGCCCGCTTCGTCGTTGAAGCGGGGGCCGCCCAGGATCTCGGCCGGCACCGGCGCGCCATCCGGGGACCAGATGAGGCCGCAGCAGGCGCTGGCGACTTCGCAGGCCCAGTCCCAAGGGCCGCCGGTGGCGCTGGACAGCGGGGTGCCCGGGGCGGGATGGCCGGCCATGAGACCCAGGGCGATGCCCTCGACCCGGTTGCGGAATCCGGGGTAGGGCAGGGTGCCCCAGCCGGGGGCGGTGAATGCGGGCTGCTCCTGGAGCCGCGCGGCGCGCTGGATCAGGAGGGCCCGCAGGGTCACGCTATTCCATCATCTCGCTGATGCTGCGGCCGCCATGGATGCGCAGGATGGCGTCGCCGAACATCGGCGCGGTGGACAGGATCTTGAGGCTGGGGACGCCGTCCTGCAGCGCCTGGGGGATCGGGATGGTGTCGGTCACCACCAGCTCGTCCAGCTCGGCTTCCTGGAGCCTCTGCATGGCGTTGCCGGAGAACACGGCGTGGGTGGCGCCCACCCGGACCCGGCGCACGCCGAAGGTGCGCAGGATGCGCGCGGCTTCGCGGATGGAGCCGCCGGTGGCGATCTCGTCGTCGAAGATGATCACGTCCTTGCCCTTCACTTCGCCGATCAGGGCGGTGCTGTGGGCATCCTCGCTGTCGTCGAAACGGCGCTTGTCGATGATCGCCATGGGCAGGCCCAGGCGCTTGGCGAAATGCCCGGCGATCTTGCCGGCGCCGGCGTCGGTGGCCACCACGGCGGAATTGGAGAGGTCGGAATTGCGGAAGTAGTTCACCAGCACCGGCGTGGCCAACAGCTGGTCGGCCGGGATGCGGAAGAAGCCCAGGATCTGCGGCGCGTGCAGGGTCATGGTGAGCACCCGCTCGGCGCCGGCGGTGTGCAGCAGGTCGGCCACCAGGCGCGCGGTGATGGAGATGCGCGCCTCGTCCTTCTTGTCGCTGCGGGCATAGGGATAGTAGGGCAGCACCGCGGTGATGCGCGCCGCCGAGGCGAACTTCAGCGCGTCGATCATGATGAGCATTTCCAACAGGTTGTCGCTCACCGGAGGGGCGCTGGTCTGGATCACGAAGACATCGGATTCCCGCACGTTCTCGTCGATCTTGACCTTGATGTTCTCGTTGGAGAACCGCGTGATCCGGGACTTTCCGAGCTGCATTCCCATGTGGGCCGCGATTCCCGCCGCGAGGGCGGGATGGCTTGAACCCGAAAAGATCTTCATTTCACCGAACATTGCACCCCCAACCAAGACAGTTTAACCAACACCGAGCGGCCTGTGCAGATGAAGGCAGATCGAACTGGACTCAAACTCAAATTTCCCGAACGCTACACCTTTCCCCCGCCCACCCGCTCGACGCGGGCGCCCAATTGCTTGAGCTTCTGCTCCAGCCCGGCATAGCCGCGGTCCAGATGGTAGATCCGGTCCACGGTGGTCTCGCCCTGGGCCACCAGGCCGGCGATCACCAGGGTGGCCGAGGCCCTCAGGTCGGTGGCCATGACGGTGCAGCCGGTGAGCTGGCACGGGCCGGCGACGATGGCGGTGCCGCCGTCGATCCGCAGGTTGGCGCCCAGGCGCTCCAGTTCCATGGCGTGCTGGAAACGGTTCTCGAAGATGGTTTCGCGGATGACCGAGATGCCGGTGGCCTGGGTCATGACGGCCATGACCTGGGCCTGGAGGTCGGTGGGGAAACCGGGGTAGGGGCTGGTGGTCATGTCCTTGGCCCGCAGCTTCTGGCCGCACTCGCGCTGGATCCGCAGGTGCCGGCCTTCGGCGCCCTGGCGCTCGGTGAACACGCAGCCGCACCGCTCCAGGAGGTCGATGACGGAACGGATCTGGTCCGGCTCCACCCGCTCCAGCACGACGTCGCCGCAGGCGGCGGCCACGGCGCAAAGGAAGGTGCCGGCCTCGATCCGGTCCGGGATGACCGCGTGCTCGCAGCCGCCCAGCCGCTCCACGCCCTGGATGGTGAGGTTGGGGGTGTCGATCCCTTCGATCCGGGCGCCCTGGGCGACCAGCATCCGGGCCAGGTCGCCCACTTCGGGCTCCATGGCGGCGTTGTGCAGGGTGGTGGTGCCGTCGGCCAGGGTGGCGGCCATGAGGATGTTTTCGGTGGCGCCGACGCTCACTTTCTCGAACCCGTGGTCGATGGCCTTGAGCCGGCCGCCGGGAACCTTGGCCTCCACGTAGCCCTTGTCGATGCTCAGCACGGCGCCCATGCGCTCCAGGGCCTCCAGGTGCAGGTTGACCGGCCGGGCGCCGATGGCGCAGCCGCCGGGCAGGGACACCGAGGCGCGGCCGAACCGGGCGAGCAGCGGACCCAGCACCAGGATGGAGGCGCGCATGGTCTTCACCAGGTCATAGGGGGCGCGCAGGTCGCCGGCCTCCAGGCCCGCGCCGGTGAGCACGGCGGTCAGTTCGCAGCCGGACTCGTGCTTCTGGATCTCGGCGCTGCAGCCCAGGGCCTGCAGCACGCGGATCATGGTGCGGATGTCGGAAACCGCCGGCAGGTGGCTCAGGGTGACCGGTTCCCGGGTCAGCAACGCCGCGGCGATGCAGGGGAGGGCGGCGTTCTTCGCTCCCGAAATGGCAACCCGTCCCTGCAAAGGAACCCCGCCTTGAATGACCAGCCGATCCATTGTTGCTCCAAACTCAAGGTTTCAGCTTAGCGGATGTGGGGCCGTCCGGCGCAGGATCCGCCCTTCGAGGGCGGTCCCGGACAGGGCCCCCCAGGCACGGCTGTCATGGCTTTCAGGGCGATTATCGCCCAGCAGGAAATAGCCGGGGCCCAGGGCCCAAGGCCCGGCGGAGGCCGGTTCGGCCTGGTCCACGTAGGGTTCGGGCACCAGCCTGCCGTTGATCCACAGGGCGCCGTGGCGCAGCTCGACCCGGTCGCCGGGGACGCCGACCAGGCGCTTCACGGCGGTCCCGGCGGCGGTGCGGACCAGCCAGATCTGGCCGGCGGCTGGGGTGCCGGCGCACCAGGGGCGCAGGGCGAAACAGAGCGCGCCGGGCTGCAAGGCGGGCTCCATGCTCCGGCCGCTGATCCGCACCGGGTGCAAGATCAGCAGGGGGGTCAGGGCCAGGGCCAGGGCGGCGGCCATCAGCCGGGGGCTCACGGGCGCAGCGCCAGCCGGCGGCCGCGGCCGTCGGTGAGGGCCACTTCGGTGAGCCGGGCCGGTTCCGGCACTTGCGGGGCGAGTTCCAGGGCCAGGCGCCGGGCCAGGTCCAGCGGGCCGCGCAGGCCCAGGTCGGCCAGCAGCCGGCCCTGGAGCGGCGCCAGCAGGGCGTCCAGCGCGGCTTCCAGGGCGCGGAAATCCACCACCACGTCGTAGCCGTCCAGCCCCTGGCGGGCGGCGATGACCTCCACCGTGAAGTCGTGGCCTTCCCAGCCGCCTTCGGCGGAACGGTAGACGACGGACAGCTGCCGCTGCACGGCCGCCTCGAAGCGCAGGGGAGGGGCGGGTTGTTCCATTCCACGATTCTGCCACCGGTCGATGCAAGCCGTCGAAACTCTTGGCCTGGACCGTTGGATTTGAGGATGGCGCCAGGTCTGCCGCTGAGGCTCGGCGCTGCACGGTTGGCACATGCCCGTCCTGACGCCCTCCTTGACGGTTGACCAAACTAGACTAGACTTTGTGATGGAGGCCGAAGATGGATACGGTCGTCAACATTTACGAAGCCAAGACGCGACTTTCGGCTCTGGTGGATCAAGCCGCAAGGGGAGATGACGTCATTATCGCTCGCAATGGCAAACCCCAAGCGCGGATTACCTCCCTGGTGCCAGCCAAGGGCAAGATCAAATATGGGCTCCTCAAGGGCAAGTTCACGGTTCCCGATAACTTCGACGCCCCAAACCCGGATATCGAAGCCCTGTTCTACGGCGGTCCCAAGTGAAACTGCTGCTGGATACCCACATCTTTCTTTGGTTGAACGCCGATGACCCCAAGCTCACGAAGAAGGCGAGGACACTGATCGACGAGGCTCAGGAGGTCTTTGTCTCAGCGGTTGTATTCTGGGAACTGGCTATCAAAATCAGCCGCGGCGATCTGATGGCGGATCTGGAGGCGTTGAGGTCGGCACTCTACGGCAATGCCTTCACCATCCTGCCCATCACCGTCGAACATGCCTGCGCTGCCGCCACGTTGCCCTGGCACCACAAGGACCCTTTCGACCGGATGCTGGTGGCACAAGCCATCACCGAACCCCTGCGGTTGATGACCGCCGATCACCTACTGGAGCCCTATTCCGACCTCATTATCCGAGTGTAGTCATCGTCAAAGGGAGGTCATGCAGGTCGGTCGGGCATGGTGGATGCTCCGGAATCCACCCTGGCCTCGGGGCACCAACTCCGGTTAAATGGAGGGCCGTGAGGTGGCGCAACAAAATTGCCTGAAAAACGCGGGCAATTCCGTAACGCCAGCTAAACTATCTTTTGCTCTTTTGGAGATGCCCATGCCTGATTTTTCGACCCAGTCCGCCCGCCCTGGCGTGGAGCGGGAGGAGCTGGAATTCGATGTGCTCTTCGTGGGTGGGGGGCCCAGCAACCTGGCCGGGCTATGGCGCCTGCTGGATCTGATCGAGGCGAACAATGCCCGCCCCGGGGCGCGCAAGCTGGAAGGGCTGACCATCGGGCTGATCGAGAAGGGCGATGCGATCGGCGATCATGCGTTCTCCGGGGCGGTGCTGGACCCGGCGGCCCTGCTGGAGCTTTGCCCGGACTACCGGGAACGGGGCTTCCCGTCCGAGGGGGAGGTCAAGCGGGAGGAGGTTTGGCTGTTCACCGAGCGCGGCGGCTTCCAGGCTCCGGTGCCGCCGCCCTTCCTGCGCAACCACGGCAATCCGGTCGTTTCCCTGTCGCGGATGGTGCGCTGGATGGCGGAGATGATCGAGCAGCGTGAGGTGCCTGGGGTGGATGTGATGCTGCTGCCCGGCTTCGCGGGGAGCAAGGTGCTCTGGGAGGACGGCCGGGTGGCCGGGGTGCAGACCGCCGACAAGGGGGTCAACGCCGACGGCACGCCCAGGTCCAATTTCGAGCCCGGCAACTGCCTCAAGGCCAAGGTGACGGTGTTCGGCGAAGGCCCGCGCGGCCATCTGGCCCGGGAACTGGAGGAGGTGCTGGGGCTCCAGGCCGGGGCGGTGAATCCCCAGCTGTACGAGACCGGCGCCAAGGAGATCTGGGAAATCGAGGCCGGCCGGGTGCCGGACGGGTTCGTGCTGCACTCGACCGGCTGGCCCCAGGCGGACGGGGAATCCGGCGGATCGTTCGTCTACAAGATGGCCGGCAACCGCCTGGCGGTGGGCTACGTGGTCAGCCTGGACACCAGGGACCCGTTCGCCGACGCCCATCTGGCCCTGCAGAAATTCAAGACCCATCCGCGCATCAAGCCGATGCTGGAGGGCGGCAGGATGGTGCAGTACGGGGCCAAGGCCCTGGCCATCGGCGGATGGTACTGCATGCCGCGGCTGGCTTTCGCCGGGGGCATGCTGGTGGGCGACGCCGCCCAGATGGTCAACGCGGCACGGCTCAAGGGCATCCACCTGGGCATGAAGGGCGGCCTGTGCGCCGCTGAAACCATCGTGCAGGCGCTGCTGGAGGAGGATTTCTCCGAGGCTTCGCTGATGCGCTACGCCGAGGCTTTCCTGGCCTCCTGGGCCGGGGCCGAGCTGCGCCGCACCCGCAACTTCCATCAGATCATCGCCCACGGCCTCACCCCCGGGGCCGCGCTGAAGCTGGGCATCAGCCTGGCGGCCGGCGGCTGGGCGCCCGGGGACCCGCTGCGCGGAAGCAGCGACGCCCGGGCCACCCTGGGCACCGAAGCCTTCTACGGCAAGGCCGGGATCAAGCGCGACAGCCTGGACTGGGGCGTCAAGTTCGACGGCCGGCTCTGCGTCGCCAAGCTGGATGACGTCTACGCCTCCGGGGTCATGCACGACGAGCATCAGCCCGGGCACCTGAAGATCGTCAAGGGCGACGCGGTCTGCGTCGCCTGCTGGGACACCAAGGGCAGCCCGTGCACGGTGTTCTGCCCGGCCCAGGTCTACGAGATGCATCCGGACCAGGACGGCCGGGTCGAAAAGGTCGCCATCGCCTTTTCCAACTGCGTGCATTGCAAGACATGCGACATCAAGTGTCCCGAGGAAAACGTGATCTGGACCCCGCCGGAAGGCGGCGGCGGGCCGAAGTACACCCTTTGCTGACCAGGAACCAACCTATGCTTGATGCGCGTCTCCTTGAGATCCTATGCTGCCCGGCCGAGCACGGCGGGACGGCCTGCCACGGCGAACTGGAAGAGCTGGCCGGCGGTCTGCGCTGCCGCACCTGCGGATTGGTCTATCCGGTGGAGGACGGCATTCCGGTCATGCTGCAGGAGCAGGCCAGGCTGGAGCAGTCATGAGAATGGACCAGGCCCAGGCGGAAAACCTGCTGGGGAAGATGTGCGGCCGCCGGGTGGCGGTGCTGGGCGACCTGATGCTGGACGAGTACCTGTTCGGTGAAGTGAGCCGGATCTCGCCGGAGGCGCCGGTGCCGATCGTGCGCATCAACCGGGAGCGGGCGGTGCTGGGCGGCGCCGCCAACGTGGCCGCCAACCTCAAGTCGATCGGCGCCGAACCGGTGCTGCTGGGCACGCTGCAGAAGGATATCGCCGGCAACCGGCTCCAGGCCCTGCTGCGGGGGCTGGAGATCAAGGCCGACTGGCTGGTGCTCGATCCGAGCCGGCCCACCATCATCAAGACGCGGGTGATCGGCCAGCAGCAGCAGATGATCCGCATCGACCGTGAGGAGGAGGGCGGCTGCCAGCCGGTGGCGGTGGCGGCACTATGCGCGCGCCTGGAGCAGGCCCTGGAGCAGGTTTCGGCCCTGATCATCTCGGACTACGCCAAGGGCGTGGTGAACCTGGAGCTGATGGACCGGGTGCGCGAGCTGTGCCGGGCCCGGGGCATCCCGTGGATCGTCGATCCCAAGCCGGCCCACGCCGCGCTCTACCGGGGCGCTCCGCTGATGACCCCCAACACCAAGGAATTGGCGGCGCTCACCGGCATGCCGGCCAAGGGCGACGATGAGCTGGCCGCGGCGGGCCAGGCGCTGATGGCCAACCTGGAGGTCCAGGGCCTGCTGGTCACCCGCAGCGAAAAGGGCATGGCGCTGTTCGCCCCGGACGTGCAGCACCGGAGGCCCTGGCTGATCCCCACCGAGGCCCGGGAAGTGTTCGATGTGAGCGGTGCGGGGGATACCGTCATCGCCGTGTTCAGCGCCGCCATCTCCACCGGGGCCGACTGGCAGGACGCGGCCATGCTGGCCAACGCCGCCGCCGGCGTGGTGGTGGGCAAGATGGGCACCGCCACGGCGACGCCCGCGGAGGTGCTGCGGCATTACCAGGATCAGGAAGCGTTGTAGCGGATGGGGGAATGGCTGGTGGCGCCGGGAAATCGGGGTGGCGCTGGCCATTGCGCAGATCTGCGTGTCTGTCAGGGGTGGGATAGACGCCTTTTCAAGTCGGCGATGAGGCGGTCCTTCTCCTCGATCGTCTGGTTCCGCTCCTCGATCGCCTGGTCCTTCTCCTCGAGGGCTTGATTCTTCTCGACCAGGGCCTGGTCCTTCTCGACCAGGGCCTGATCCTTTTCGACCAGGGCCTGATCCTTTTCGACCAGGGCCTGATTCTTCTCGACCAGGGCCTGATCCTTCTCTACCAGGGCCTGACGCAGATCCGCGGACTCCCGCGCCTGGTCCTGGAAGGCGGCCAGAATGTCGTCCTCCACGTCCATCTTGTCCCGAACCTCCTGCTCGGCCCCGGCCCGCATCAACCGGCGCAGCACTTCCCGGTGGTGCTCCGGGAAATTCTCTTCCAGGATGTCCAGCAGGTGCGGATCCGAACGGGATGCCCGACCCTGGTCGAACACCGCCAGCAGGCGCTCCAGGTCGGTCCGCCGGCGGTCCTTCAGGCGGTTGATCTGGACCACGATCGAATCGTGGGTGAGCGCCTCCACGAACGGGTCGGTGATCCGCACTTCGTCGCCGGTGGCCAGGTCCAGATAGTGGCGGTTGATCTTTAAGACCGGCACGTCGACACACTCCAGGCCTTCGCCCAGGAAGTAGATGGTCACGATCGGCAGCGCCTGCTGCTTGCCGTCCCGGTCCAGGTAGACGTTCTCCGGGCTGGCATAGTTGGAACCGAGGTAGCGCCGGAACCGCTGCACGTCCCAGGCGGTGCGGGCCTTCTGGATCTCGATCAGGACCAGCTTGCGGCCGCCGTCCTGCTGCCGCACCGTGGCGGCGAAATCCATCCGCAGGACCAGGAGCTGGGTGCCGTCCGGCCTGGCCGCCTCATGATGCACTTCGGTGGGGCGGAACTGCAGCTCGAGCACCTCCTTGCCCAGCAAGGCGGAAAGCACAAGCCGGGCCACCTTCTCATCGTCGAGCAGGTACTTGAACACCACGTCGTAGATGGGGTTGGCGATGCGCACCGGTCAGCGACCTCCTGGGAGAAGTCTAGCGACCCTGCGCGCCGGACTGCCACGGAACAGCTCATGTCGGGAAGGCCCCGGGCTTTGTCCCTCGAAAAAAAGGGGGAATCGGCAGAGTCAGCAGAACAGCCTGGGTGCCAATTGTGACGGCTCCATCAGGACAGGCTAATTCGTCAGTTCCACGGTCAGGATGTAGTGGTCGGCGCGGGGGATGCGCTCGTAGACGTTGCTGAAGCTCAGGGTGAAGGTCTCGGTCTGGCCGGCGCCGACGCCGCCGATCCTGGGGCCGCCGCTGGCCACGCCCAGCAACTGGTTCTCCTTGTCGAACACCGCCACGGCGAAGCCCGGCACCCGGCTGGCGCCGCTGGTGTTGGTGACCTCGACCACGGCCCGGGTGCCGAATTCGGCGCTCTTGAACAGGGTCATGGTGCGCTTGTTGAAGAAGATGGAATTGACCTTCAAGCCGTCCAGCTCGACGTTGAGGGGCATGAACTGGTCCCAGCGGAACTTGAACTCCTGGCTGAGGAAGCTGAGCGGCTTCGACTTCGCGGCGGCCGGTTGGGGCGCGGCGGCGGTGTCCTGGGCCGCCGGCGCGGCCGGCGGCGCCGGTGCGGGGTCCTGGGCAAGGAGGAGCAGGGCGGGAAGCAGCAGGTTGAGCATGGGATTCCTTTAGCCGTCAGGTCAAAAGAGGGATGACCTCGACTGCATCCTTCATTTTGCCACGTTACTCAATTCCGTCCGAACAATCCGCTGAACAGTCCGCGCTTGACCGGAGGCTCGGGTGCGGGCTTGGGGGCCTCCTCGGCCTGGGCCTCGCGGAGCCTGCGCACGTGGTCGAAGGCAGGGCGGAGCGCGGGGACCTTGCTCGCCTCGATCCAGTGCTCGCTGAATTGGCGGGCCACCATGTGGTATTCCAGCACCCGGCCCTGTTCGATCCAGGCGGCCATCTGCTCGAGGGTGACGTTCTGGCAGGTTTCCTGCTCCAGCTGGATCTTGAGCAGGTCGGTGCCCTGGTCGGCGGCGGGGTCGACCAGGGGCGGCGGCTGGATGTCGGCCGACGCGGCAGGCCGGGGCGCCGGGGGCTCGGCCGGCTTGGCCGGGCCGCCCATGGAGGCCATGGCGACCTTGATCTCCTCGGAGGTCAGCTTCACGGTGGAGGACATGTCGGCTTTCTCGGGCGCGGCCGGGCCCACGCCCAGCGTGGTGGACAGGGCGTCGAGGGTGGCTTCCACGTCCATGGCACCGCGGCCGCCCATGCGCATCGGGGGCGGCGGGGCGGGCTCGCTGCCCATGAGGCGCTCGATGGCGTCCCTGGCGGAGGCATAGGTGGTGGCGGGATGGGGCGCTTCGGGCTCCGCCGGCAGGTCCGGGAAGGCGTCCTGGTTCGCCGGCGGATCGCTCATGGTGAGCGACGGCTCGAATTCCAGGGCGGCCTCCTGGGGGGCCGGAGGCGCCAGGAGCCGGGTCACGGTCTCCTCGATGGGAAAGACGGAACCGCAACGGAAGCACTTGGCCCGACGGTGTCCGGGCCGGACCCGGGCGGGGCCGATGGCAAAGCGGGTGGAGCAGCCTGGACATCGAAGGGGTTCGAGCACGGTCATCTCCAGAGGGTTTCCCAAAAGGATAGGCCCATTTCACGGAATATGCAGCCGGCAGGAATCGCTGATTTACCGGGCCCGAGGCGCTATCCTAGGTGCAGATCGGGTTGCCGGGGAGGTCCGTTGGCGGGATTGCTCATCACCATGGAAGGTGTGGAAGGTTCGGGGAAGTCCACCCAGATCGAGCGGCTCGCGGCACGGCTGCGACGCGCCGAGGTGCCGGTGGAGGTCTCCAAGGAACCGGGCGGTACGGTCCTGGGCCGGTCCATCCGCGCCCTGCTGCTGGAGCCCCACCCCTCGGGCGAGACCTGGGCGCCCAAGGCCGAGCTGATGCTTTTCTACGCCGACCGGGCCCAGCACCTGGCCACCTTCATCGGGCCCATGCTGGAGCAGGGCAAGGTGGTGCTGCTGGACCGGTTCGACGATTCCACCCGGGCCTACCAGGGCGCCCAGGGCATCTCCGACGCGGTGCTGGACCGGCTGGGCGAGGTGGTCCTGGGCCGGCTCAAGCCCACCCTGACCTTGATCCTCGACCTGGATCCGGCCGAATCCCTGCTTCGGGTCAAGGCCCGCAATGATGCCGAGGCGGACTTCCGGGAGACCCGGTTCGACGACGAGCAGCTGGAATTCCACCGCCGGGTGCGCAGCCGGTTCCTGGTCATCGCCCAGAAGGAACCCCAGCGGGTGGCGGTGGTTTCCGCCCGGGAATCGGCCGACAAGGTGGAAGAGGCGGTCTGGGGCAAGGTCGCGCCGTTGATGCGCACCGCCGGCTACCGGGTCGAATAGTGTTCGATCCGATGCTGGTCGGCCACCGCGCCGTGCGGGAACGTCTGCTGGAACGGGTCCAGTCGGAACGGCTGGGCGGGTCGCTGCTGCTGGTCGGGCCGGACGGCGTGGGCAAGCGCCGGGTGGCCATGGAACTGGCCCAGCGGGAATTGTGCTTCCGCCGCAGCGCCTGCGGCCAGTGCCAGGGCTGCCTGATGTTCAAGGGGGCGCTGCCGGTGGAACTGCCGAACCTGTTGCGCATCGCCCCGGAGGGCAAGGCCGGGCTGATCCGCATCGGCGCCATCCGCGGCGACGACCTGGTGGAGGGCGGGGTGATCCAGTGGGCGCACCGGGCGCCGGCGCCCGGGTGCCACCGGTGGATCCTGGTGGAGGATGCCCATCGCCTGAACGGCGCCAGCGCCAACATGCTGCTGAAGACCCTGGAGGAGCCGCCGCCGGGCACCCACTTCCTGCTGGTCACCCACCGGCCCGAGGCCATGCTCCAGACCATCCGCTCGCGCTGCGAGCGCATCGGCTTCCAGCCGCTCAGCGCCGAGGAGACCTGGGCGGTGGCCAGGCGCGAGGGCTGGGAGGAGAACAGCCGGGAGCCCTGGACCGCCCTGGCCGCCGGAACCCTGCGCTACCTGGAGCCCGAAGCCTTCCAGCGCGCCTCGGACCAGGTGGACGCCTGGATCACCCTGGCCGGCGGCGGTGCGTTCAACGACGCCTGCGCGCCCCTGCTGCCGGCCAAGGAGGCCGACGCCAGCCAGGGCGACCAGGTGGGCAAGGCGCTGGATATCCTGCTGCTGGTGCTGGCCGACGTGGCCCGCTGCCGGGACGGCAAGGCGCTGCGGCTGACCCCCTGGGCGGCCGGGATCGAACGGCTGGCCGCTTCGGCCCTGGCCCTGGAGAAGCCCCAGGGGCGCCTGTTCGAGGCGCAGCGCAACCTGATCCGCAATCCCAGCCCGGACTCCCTGCTGCGGGAGATCAGCCTGACGCTGCGCTGATCACTCCGCCAGGGCCTTCACGCAGGCCACCGCCCCCTGGCAATCCGGGGAGAGGTCCTGCCAGGTGATCCCGTCGGTGCTGGCGAAGCTGCGGCCATGCTGCGCGACGGACTGGTCGGAATAGCCCGGTTCGGCATCCTGCACCGGGATGGGGTAGGGGTAGCCCGGGGTGGTGAGCCGGAGCACCACGGCGAACCGGCTGCCCTTGGCCACGGTCACCGGGCTGGTCAGGGGGATGATGTGGTAGCCCGGCGCCAGGATCGTGCCGGTCTGGAGCGGCTGGCCGAGGCTGGCGGCGACCGGGGCGCCGCTCGCGGGGCTGTCGGCGACGTTGGTGCGCAGATCCAATTGGTACTGGGTGTTGATCGAATCGGTATAGAAGCTCACCGCCGTGATCCGGTCGTCGTCCTTGGCCTGGAAGATGTTGGCGCAGCAGGCAGAGTCGGTGCCGAACCCGAGGCTGTCGACCCAGCCCAGGGGGTCATACTGGTAGATCCGCCGGGTGGCCCGGGGACCGCCGCGGAACACGGTGCCGTCGAACACGACGGAATCGTAGGCCATGTAGAAGTAGCCGCCCTGGCCCCAATACCGGCTCCAGCTGTTGCGCACGATCCAGGCGCCCGGGGCGGCGGGGCGGTTCCTGGCGGGGAACTGGCAGGGCTCGAAATGGTCGTTCCAGCCGACGATGCAGACCTCGTGGTTGAGGCTCTCGGCGGTGCCGGTGGTATTCCGGAAGGTGTCATAGGCTTCGTCGAAGTCGTTGTCCTCCCAGTCGATGGAGATGACCGCCGGGCCGAAGTGGGTGAGCGAGTACTTCAGGTCGGAGGCGCTGGTGGGGGCGCCCTCGTTGAACAGGTACATCGCCTCTTCCAGGGGAACGCTCAGCCTCTCCTTGCCATTGGGCAGGTCGCCCACGGGGCGCGGCTCCGGGCGGTAGTTGCCGAGCTGGTAGGGGCAGTCCCGCTCGTTGACCGCGCCGGTGCCCCGGGCCAGCAGGGCGGTGGAAATCCAGTCGTTGCCGCCCTGGTCGAATATCGGGTTGCCCAGGGGGCTCACCGGGCCGGGGGTGAAGGCGGTCATCAGGGACTTGTTGAAGGGAACGTAGGCGAAGTAGGCCAGATCCCATTCCGAAAGGTCGAAGGCGCCCAGGCCGGCCTTCAGCATGGAGGACTCCAGGGAACCCATGCAGGCGAAGCTCCAGCAGGTGCCGTACTGGCCCTGGTCCTTCACCGGGGTCAACGCTCCCGTGGCGCGCAGGTCGTAATAGGGGGGATAGGGCGGAGCGCCGGCATCCTGGCTGAAGATCGGGCCCTTGACGTGGGACAGGTCGATGGGCGGCGGGATGTAGCCGCGCACGCGCATGCCGCCCTCCCTGCCGCCGCCCGCGGGCCCGGGAACGCCCCGGGGCTGGTGCTGGGCCAGCCAGGCCTGGTAGCGGGGGCTCAGCGGCGCCTTCTGGCCGACCGCGCCCTGGGCCCGAAGGGCTCCCGCCAGCAGGGCGAGGAGCGGTATGGAGACAATGGCGCGCAATCGGCTCTTAGTCATGGGTCCTCCTTGGGAGGCCCCATCATAGCGGATGAAAAATGAAATGTTTTGAATGAATCAGCGCATTAATTTCATATGAAATTGCGTTATTCGCCGGATTGGGCTTGCTTGGCCGGCAGGGTCTCTTGCACCAGTTCCACCAGCCGGCCCAGGGCGAACGGTTTCTGGATGAACCCGGCCAGGTCCAGGCCCTCGAACTTGCGCAGGGCTTCGCTTTCGTTGAAGCCGCTGCTGAGGATGACCGGCACGGCGCAGCCCTGCCGGCGCAGCTCCCGGCACGCCTCTTCGCCGTCCATGTTGGGCATGGTGAGATCCATCAGGATGAGCCGGATGCGATCCCGGTGCTGGTGCAGCAGGTCCAGGGCCTCCCGGCCGTCCCGGGCCTGGAGCGTGGCCAGGCCGGCCCGGCCCAGGGCCCGCACCACGACGGCACGCATCTCGTCCTCGTCATCCACCACCAGCACGGTGGCGTCGCCGGGCGCGCCGCCGGAGGGCGGAGGCGGGGGGGCGGGGGGCGGAGCCTGCGGGTCCAGGCCCCTGGCGGCGGGGAACAGGAGCTTGAAGGTGCTGCCTTTGCCGGGAGCGCTGTGGACCCGGATGCCGCCCTGGTGGCCCCGGACGATGCCGTGGAGGGCGGCCAGGCCCAGGCCCCGGCCGGTGAACTTGGTGGTGAAGAACGGGTCGAAGATCTTTTTCAGCACGTCCGGGGTCATGCCGCAGCCGTTGTCGGAAACCTCCAGGGACACATGGGGGCCCGGCCGCAGGGGCTGGCCTTCGTAGTCGGTGTCGATGACCCGCTGGCAGACCGGCTCGGGGCGGGTGGCGATGGTGATCATGCCGTTCTGGTCGTCCAGCGCCTCGGAGGCGTTGATGACCAGGTTCATGACCACCTGCTGGATCTGCGAGGGGTCGGCCGCCACGGCCAGGGGCTGCGGATGCAGGTCCAGCCGGATCATGGCCTTCTTGGAGACGGAGGTGCCCAGGAGGTGGGTCATCTCCCGCACCAGGTGGTTCAGGTCCAGGGCGTGCACGCTGGCCTTGCCCTGGCCGGAGTAGGCGAGCATCTGCCGGAGCAGGTCCGAGGCCTTGGCCATGAGCCCCTTCAGGGTCTCGAGGTGGGGCTGCGCCAGCTCCAGGGTGGCTTCGGTCATGGCCAGCTCGACGTTGCCCAGCATGGCGCCCAGCAGGTTGTTGAAGTCGTGGGCGATGCCGCCGGCCAGGACGCCCAGGGATTCCAGCTTCTGGCTCTGCAGCAGGGCCCGGTCCGCCTCCTTGCGTTCGGTGATGTCGGTGGCGATGACGCCCAGGCCCCAGCACCAGCCGGTGGCGTCCACCAGGGGGAACTTGTGGGTGAGGTAGGAATGGACCGAGCCGTCGGCGTGGGTCCAGATCTCCTCGGCCTGGATGTCCTCCCGGAGCTTGAGCACGCGCTGGTCCCACTCCCTGACCCGGGCGCAGACCTCCGGCGGGAACAGCTCCTCGTTGGCCCGGCCGATGATCTCCGAGGACGGCCGGGCGAGGCGGGTCTCCATCCTCGGGTTGATCAGCAGGAAGCGGCCGTCCAGCCCCTTGAAGGCGATGGCGGCGGAGGCGTGGCGGATGAAGCCCTGGAGCCTGGCTTCGCTTTCCCGCAGCTCCTGCACCTGGGCCTTGAGCTTGTCCTCCAGGGCTTCGGCCAGGGTTTCCAGCGCCTGCTGACTGGCGCGCTGCTCGGTTACGTCGCGGGTGATCTTGGCGAAGCCCTGGACGACCCCGTGGGCGTCATGGAAGGCGGTGACCACGCAGTTGGCCAGGAACCGGTTGCCGTCCTTGCGGACCCGCCAGCCCTCCTCCTCGACCCGGCCGGTCGCGGCGGCCTGCCGCAGGATCTGTTCCGGGTAGCCGGAGGCCAGGTCCTCCTCGGTGAAGAAGTGGTGGAAAGGCCTTCCCAGCACTTCGCTGCCCAGGTACCCGGTGATCCGCTCGGCACCGGGGTTCCAGCTGGTGACCCGGCCCTGGGGGTCCAGCAGGAAGATCGCGTAGTCCTTGATCCCCTCCACCAGGATGCGGAACCGGTCCTGGGTCTCGCGCAGTTCCCCCTCCACCCGGTGCTTCGCCTGCTGCTCGGAAGAGAGGGCAGCGTCCATGGCCAGGGCCTGGTTGAGGGTGGGCACCGCCAGCAGCTTCGGGATGATCCACAGCAGGCAGGTCAGGGCCGCCAGGCTGATGGCGGCGGTGAGCAGCTTGATCAGGCCGGCCAGGCGGACCAGGCCGTGCCAGGTGTTGTAGACCTCCATGGCATGGGTGCAGGCGCAGGCCAAGGTGAACACCCCGAACAGCACCACCAGCCTGTCGAAGGCCACGTCCTTGCGCCGGCGGGCCAGGCTGATGAGGGTGCAGGCGATGACCGCATAGGCGAGGGCGATGAGCGCGTCGGCGACGACGTTCGACCAGACCGCCCAGGGCTCCCAGCCCCAGCAGACGCCGTGCGGCATGAAATCCGAAGTGAACAGCCGCTGCAGAAACGATCCCATGGCCGGCCTCCGCCCTGAAGGTGCTCCGGACGGTGCAACGGTTCGGCTATTCGGCGACCACCACGCGGCCCTTGCCGTCGGCCTTGGCCTTGAACAGGGCGCGGTCGGCCTTCTCCAGCAGGTGCTCGGCGCCGTCGGCGTCCTGGGGATAGGTGGCGATGCCGATGCTCAGGGACATGGGCACCCTGGAAGAGCCCACGAGCAGGCTGGCCTGGCCCACGGTCTCGATCAGCCGCTCGCCCAGCTTGCGCGCGCCGAAGGCGCTGCCGCCGGGGATGACGATGCAGAACTCGTCGCCGCCGTAGCGGTAGAGACGGTCCTGGAGGCGGATCATGCGCTTGGCTTCCAGGGCGACCTTGGCGATCACCTTGCTTCCGGTGGGATGGCCGTAGCGGCTGTTGAGCGCTTTCAGGTTGTCCACGTCCAGGAACAGCAGGGCGACGGAAGCGCCGCGGATCGAGGCTTCGCGGATGGTCTGCGGCAGTTCCACCTCCAGGCACCGGCGGTTGTTGGCCACGGTCAGGTCGTCGGCGAAGGAGAGCGCCTGGCTGTGCTCCAGGTTCCAGGCGTTGATGATCAGGTCCTCGACCTCGCGCAGGAAGCCCAGGAACTGGTCAGGGTTGGTGCTGGGCAGCGGGTCCAGCAGGCGCAGCACGCCAACCTGCTCGTTGGGGCAGAGCAGCCAGGCCTTTCCGCTCTGCACCAGGGCCGCCGCCTCGGGCAGGGTCAGGGGATGCTCGGGGAAGCCGTCGCCGAACCGCTGGTAGCAGGTGTCGTCCTGGCGGATCCAGATGGCCCCGCCCTTGGCGCCGGACAGCTGCACCGCCCGCTTCAGGATGGGCCGCAGCAGCTCGTCCAGGGAGGCCAGATGCAGCATCTGGCGCAGCCAGCCCTCGCTGCCCAGGTCCCGGGTCTGGATGTGGGTCAGGCTGGCGCGCACCTGCTCCAGGGGCTGGCTTTGGCGTACCACCCAGCCGGGCCGGCAGGCCAGCACTTCGCTGACCGCCTCCGGGGTCGCGTCCTTGACCCACCACAGGATCTCGATGCCTTCCGGGGGAATCCAGCGGGGGTCCGGATGGTCGGCGACGATCAGCAGGGTGCCGTCCCCGGGCCCGCATTCGAGCTCGAACCCCCATCCTGCCATGGCCTCGCGCAGGCGTGGCGCCCCTTCGCAGGAGTGGATGTCGATCCAGTAGATTTTCGACATGGGCTCACTCCTAATTCAGGGCGGTGTCAAGGCGCAGGGACAGGTGTTCCAGGTGGGAGAGCAGCGCTTGCAGGGGGATGTGGACATCCCTGCCGCCGCGTTCGGCGCGGATCCAGCGTTTGAGCAGGTTGAGCGATTGCGGGTCGCGCACCGCCAGGGTCTTGGTGGCCTGGATCAGCTTGTGGGTGATGCGGGTGCGGTCCGGGGCGTCGAACTGGAGCCCGGTCAGCTCCGACCCCAGCCGGTGGGCTTCCCGGGCGGTGTTCAGGTCCAGCCGGATGAGCGGCACCCGGGCGTTGATCCGCATCAGGAACACGTCCAGGAACCTGAGCAGCTCCCCGGCGATCTCGGCGCCTTCGCCCAGGGCCGGCTCGATCTCCTCGGGATCCTCCAGGGTCTGGACCAGCTGCTGGGTCAGGCGCTCGAACTCCTGCCGGTCCTGGCTGCGGATCAGGACGAACTCGGGGCTGCGCCGGAACGCCACCACCTGGTTCTGGGCCTGGGCCAGGGCCAGGGCGAGCCTGGGCCAGTTCTTCAGTTCCAGATGGACCTGGATGCGGGCCAGGACCGGGTCCAGATACTGCCAGAGGCGGTAGAGCCGCTGGCGCAGGCGCTCGCCCTCCTCGGTGAGCGAGGGGGAATCAGGGAACAGCTTCTGGCGCAGTTCCGGGGAGAACAGCCCGACCAGGTCGCCCATGAGCTGGCGCTGGTGGCCCAGCAGCAGGGGCCGCAGGCCGTCCAGGGCGGCGGCCAGCTGGTCCACGTCCTCGTTGGCCAGGGCCTGCTGCAGCAGGTTGTGGATGGTGGCCTGGTCCTGCAGCAGGGAAAGCACGGCCTGGCGCAGGAACGCCCCCAGCAGCAGGGCTTCCTCGCTGCCCGGAACCAGCGTCTCCGCCACCCGGGGATGGAACACCCGCTCCGCCAGCCGGCCCAGCTCGGCTTCGATCACCGAGTAGTAGGGCACCTGGGCATAGCGGACCGGGATCGGGGCGTTCGCCGCCGGCTCCAGGCCCTCCACCAGGTTGAGCAGGGCCAGGTGGCTGGCCAGGGCCCGGGCGACGATGCGGAAGGAGGGGGGGTGGCTTTCGCGCAGCAGCTTGAGCAGGTCCCGCACGTCACGGGGCAGGCTGCGCTCCAGGAAGGGATCCTCCACCCGGGGCAGGTTCCAGCCCAGATGGTCCCAGAGCCACTGCAGGCTGCCGCGGATGCGCTCCACCGCCGGCCAGTGGATGCCTCCGTCGAGCGGGCGGGAGAGGCTGAGGCGCAGGCTGGCGATGACATGCTGGACCAGCAGCAGGGGCTCGGCCCTTTGCCGGGTGTCTTCGGGCAGGGCGCTTTCCAGCAGCATCTCGAGGCTGCGCATGGCCGCCAGCGGGTTGCCGGAACCGGCTTTCAGGGTGCTGTTGAGCAGCTTCATCTGGGTACCCAGCTGCCCCACCAGGGCGGCGCCCCCTTCGCCTTCCCCGAGCACCGCGAACAGCTTGCGGAAGTGCGCCTTCTCCTCGCGCAGGAAGGCGGCCCAGTGGTCCTTCAGCTGGGGGCCGTCCGGGGTTTCCGAGCCCAGGGAGGTGGCCATGGTGCGCAGGGCGGCGACCAGGTCCAGCAGCTGGACGATCCATTCCGGTTCCTGGTTCCGGGCCAGCATCTCCCGGTGCGCGGCCGCCGCCGCCTCGGCCAGGCCGGCCAGGCTGTGCTGCAGCACCAGGCCCATGGCCGAACGGCTCTCCTCGGGGTGCCGGCTGGAGAACTGGTTCAGGAATACAAGAAACAACCCGAACGACCGGCGCAGCCGGGCCAGCTGGACCGGCTGCGCCGGCCCCCAGACCTTGGCCTCGGGCTCGCCCGGCGCCTGCAGCAGGAACAGCCCGCTGCCGCTCTCCCGGAGGATCTCCTCCAGCAGCTGGATATCCTTGCGCGAAAGTCCCTTGTCCCGGATGAGGTCCCGGGCCTGATCGAGGCGCGGATCGGTGGACTGGGTACTGGGCATGCCCCCAAGCATAGCTGCTTGATGAAATCACGCCACAAGAGGCAAGGATATAAAACATCCGCCAAAGGTGTACACTTCATCCACCGCAACGGAGGACCCATTGGCAAGCCGGCTAGGCGAAATGCTTGTGAAGGCCCAGCTGATCACGGAACCGCAGCTGGATGAAGCCATCAATCTCCAGCGCCGCGAGGGCGGCAAGCTGGGCAGCATCGTCGTTCGGCTGGGTTTCTGCGCGGACCAGGACATCGTCAGTTTCCTGGGCATGCAGTACGGCGTGCCCGCCGCCGACCTGGACCAGTGGCCGCCCATCGAACCCTCGGTGATCGCCCTGGTGCCGGCGGAACTGGCCAACAAGCACAAGGTCCTGCCCCTGCAGCGCTCGGGCAACGTCCTGACCATGGCCATGTCGGATCCCACCGATATCTTCGCCATGGACGATGTGCGCTTCCATACCGGCTACAACATCGATCCGGTGGTGTCGTCGGAGATGGGCCTGGTCCGGGCGATCGAGCACTACTACGGCGGCTCCTCCGCGCTCAAGCTGCGCGACAGCCAGGGCGCGCACGGCCCGGACAAGTCCGGCTTCCCCGAACCGGAGCAGTCGGCCCTCGGCACCGACCTGTCCCCGTTCGAGGACGGCCCGGACGAGGCCCTGGACCTCAAGGGCCTGGAGGAGGAACTGAGCGAGTCCGAGGCCGACTACGAAGCCGTGGACGACGACGAGAACATCAACGCCATGGCGCTGATGAAGGGCAGCGAGGAAGCCCCGGTGGTGCGCCTGGTCAACATGGTGCTGATCGACGCGATCCGCAAAGGGGCTTCGGATATCCACATCGAACCCTACGAAAAGAGCTACCGGATCCGGTTCCGCATCGACGGCCTGCTGCAGGAGGTGATGCGTCCGAGCATCAAGCTGAAGGACCCGGTCACCTCCCGGGTGAAGATCCTGGCCAAGCTGAACATCGCCGAAAAGCGCCTGCCCCAGGACGGCCGCATCAAGCTGCGGGTCAACCTGGGCGGCCGGGCCAAGGTGATCGACTACCGGGTGAGCATCCTGCCCACCCTGTTCGGCGAAAAGATCGTGCTGCGGCTGCTGGATTCGGACAAGCTCATGCTCGACCTGACCAAGCTGGGCTTCGAGCCGGAGAGCCTGCAGCAGTGGGACCGGCAGATCTCCAAGCCCTACGGGATGGTCCTGGTGACCGGCCCGACCGGCTCGGGCAAGACCAACACCCTGTACTCCTCCATCGCCAAGCTGAACACGGTCGACGTCAACATCATGACCGCCGAGGACCCGGTCGAGTTCAACTTCGCCGGCATCAACCAGGTGCAGATGAAGGAACAGATCGGGCTCAACTTCGCGGTGGCGCTGCGCTCGTTCCTGCGCCAGGACCCCAACATCATCCTGGTGGGCGAGATCCGCGACTTCGAGACCGCCGAGATTGCCATCAAGGCTTCGCTCACCGGGCACCTGGTGCTGTCCACCCTGCACACCAACGACGCCCCTTCCACCATCAGCCGGCTCATGAACATGGGCGTGGAGCCCTTCCTGGTGGCCACCAGCGTCAATATCATCTGCGCCCAGCGGCTGGTCCGGCGCATCTGCGTCAAGTGCAAGGCGGTCGAATCGCACCAGCCGCCGCCGGAGGCCCTGGTGAAGATCGGCTTCACCGAGGAGGAAGTGCAGCGCGGCATCACCGTCATGAAGGGGAAGGGCTGCGAGACCTGCGGCGGCCGCGGCTACAAGGGCCGGGTGGGGCTCTACGAGGTGCTGGAGATGTCCGAAACGCTCAAGGACATGATCCTCACCGGAGCGAGCGCCATCGAACTGCGGGAACAGGCCCAGAAGGAAGGCATGATCACCCTCCGGCGTTCGGGGTGCCGGAAGGTGCTGGACGGCGTCACCACCGTTGAAGAGATCGTTCGCGAAACCGTGCTCTAGGAGAGAGAGACATGCCGGAACCATCTGCCCAATATGTCGTTCCTTTGCAGCAGTTGCTTAAAACGATGGTGGAATACGGCGGCACCGACCTGCATATCACGGTCGATTCGGCGCCCCAGGTGCGCATCGACGGCCGGATGGTGCCCCTGAAGCTGCCCCCGCTGGATGCCGCCCAGACCCGCTGGCTGTGCTACGGGATCATGACCGACCAGCAGAAGCACCGGCTGGAGGAGGACCTGGAGGTGGACTTCTCCTTCGGCCTCCAGGGCGTGTCCCGGTTCCGCGCCAACGTGTACAACCAGCGCGGCGCCACCGCTGGCGCCTTCCGCAGCATCCCCGAGGTGATCCGCTCGTTCGAGCAGCTGGGCCTGCCGCCCATCGTCCAGACCCTGTGCGAGAAGCCCCGGGGCCTGGTGCTGGTGACCGGCGTGACCGGTTCGGGCAAATCCACGTCGCTGGCCGCCATGATCGACCGGATCAACGAGACCGAGTCCCTGCACATCCTCACCGTCGAGGACCCGGTGGAATACGTGCACCGGCACAAGCGCTGCCTGGTCAACCAGCGGGAGATCCACGCCGACACCCAGAGCTTCAAGAAGGCCCTGCGTTCCGCCCTGCGCCAGGATCCGGACGTGGTGCTGATCGGCGAACTGCGCGACCTGGAAACCATCGAAAGCGCGCTGACCATCGCCGAGACCGGCCACCTCACCTTCGCCACCCTGCACACCAACTCCTGCGTGCAGACCATCAACCGGATCATCGACGTGTTCCCGGCGCACCAGCAGCCGCAGATCCGGGCCCAGCTGTCGCTGGTGCTGGAAGGCGTGCTCTGCCAGGCGCTCATTCCCAAGGCCTCGGGCAAGGGGCGGGCGCTGGCGCTGGAGGTGATGGTGCCCAATTCGGCCATCCGCAACCTGATCCGGGAAGACAAGGTGCACCAGATCTACGGGACCATGCAGACCGGCCAGCTCAAGTACGGCATGCAGACGTTCAACCAGAGCCTGTCGGACCTGGTGATGAGGGGCGATATCACCCAGGACGTGGCCCAGGGCTACTCGTCCAATCCCGAGGAACTGCGCGAGATGATCAACCGGGGCGCGGGCACCCTGAACGCGCAGCCGGGCGCCCCGGCCCAGGCCAAGGCCCCAACCCACGTCACCTCCGGGGGTAGGAACCCCAATATCAAATACACTTAGCCCCTGGGAGCAAGCGCTTCCTTTCCTTCATAACTCGCCTTATCCTGAAGCCATCATCCCCCCGCATCTGGGAACGAGGTTCTAATGCCCGCATACGCTTGGAAAGGCAAAAATCGCCTTGGGGATCTGCAGGAAGGCGTGATCGTATCCGAGACCCGGGACAGCGCCGCGGCGACGCTCAAGCGCAACGGCCTGCAGGTGCTTTCGGTCCGTCCCCAGTCCGCCTCCGGGGGCAAGACCGGAAGCGTCAAGCCCAGGGACCTGGCCATCTTCACCCGTCAGTTCAGCGTGATGATCGACGCCGGCCTGCCCCTGGTCCAGTGCCTGGAGATCCTCGGGGCCCAGCAGTCCGACAAGAACTTCCAGAAGATCATCAGCGCCGTGCGCACGGACGTGGAGCAGGGCGCCACCCTGCAGATGGCCCTGTCCAAGCACCCCAAGGCGTTCAACGACCTCTACGTGAACATGGTGGGCGCCGGGGAGGCCGGCGGTATCCTCGACCTCATCCTCCAGCGGCTGTCGGGGTACATCGAGAAGGCGGTCAAGCTCACCGGCAAGGTGAAGGGCGCCATGACCTACCCGATTACCGTGATCATCATCGCCATCACCGTGGTGGGCATCATCATGGTGAAGGTGATCCCGGTGTTCTCGCAGATGTATGAAGGCATGGGCAGCAGCCTGCCGTTCCCGACCCAGGTCTGCATCATGATTTCGAATGTCATAATTCATTACTTCTTATTGTTGGCCGCTGCCATCGCCCTGATCGTGGTGGGCCTCAAATACTATTACAAGACGCCGGTGGGCCGGTTGACGCTGGACACCTTCATCCTGAAGATCCCGGTCATCGGCGACATGCTGCGCAAGGTGGCCGTGGCCCGGTTCTGCCGGACCCTGGGCACCCTTACCAGCTCGGGCGTGCCCATCCTGGAAGGCATGGACATCACCGCCCGGACCGCCGGCAACATGGTGATCCAGAACGCCATCATGAAGTCCCGCGAGGCGGTGGAGCAGGGCCGCAACATCGCCGGGCCGCTGGCCGAAACCAAGGTGTTCCCGCCCATGGTGATCCAGATGGTCGGGGTGGGCGAGGCCACCGGCGCCCTGGACGCCATGCTGTCCAAGGTGGCCGACTTCTACGAGGACGAGGTGGACAACGCCGTGGCGGCCATGACCGCCATGATGGAACCGCTGATCATCGCCATCCTGGGCGGGGTCATCGGCTTCATCGTCGTGGCCATGTATATGCCGATCTTCAACCTGGCCAATGTGATGGGTAAGGACTAAAATACACCTGGGTTTTATCCGGGAAATATCTATGTCATATCATTGATATTTTCCGAAAAAACCCAAGATTGCCTGCATGGCGACCTTCCTTTCCCCCGACGAGCTCCTGGGCATTCTGAATGGCTTCAACCCCTGGTGGAGCGGGCGGGCATCCACCATCTATCCCTTCCATCGCATGGCCTACGGCCGGTGCCGGGCGTTTCTGGAACATCCCAAGCTGCGCCGGGCGCTGGGTCACTGTCACGGTCCCTACCCTCTCCTTCCACGAGTTCCTGCGCATCCGAGATGAAGCCACTCCTGAGCTGCCCGGCGGACTTTCCCCGGCCACCTTGTTCGACCTGGACGCTTCCGGGCGGCTGAGCGTCGCCGGCGCGCTCCGTCCGCTACTCCCGCTCTTCCAGCGCTACATGCTGCTGGGAGGGTTTCCGGAAACGGCCAGGCTGGATGATGTTTTCCTGGCCCAGCGGCTGCTCAGGGAGGATGTGGTCGACCGGGTGCTCAAGCGAGACATGACTTCGCTGTTCGGGGTCCGCAACGTGCAGGAATTGGAACGCTTGTTCATCTATCTCTGCTACCACACGGGCGGCATCTTCCAGGCCGCGACCTGCGCGAGCACCCTGGGCGTTCCTGCCCAGACCGTGACCAACCACCTGGATCTCCTGGAACAGGCGCACCTGGTCTACCGCCTGAACCCCCATGGTTTGGGGGGCGTTGCGGAATAACCTGTGCAGTTCAGGTTATTCCACTACGGCCCCTTATGCCGGGGCCGCAAGGATCTGTTCAGGTTAATTCTAGACAACGGCTTACCTCATCACCAAGTCCGATCAGGCGTTCGGGGTGGTCCATCTGGACAAGCACCCGACGCGCTTCCTGAAGGTGCCCGCCCATGTCTTCACCTACGTCACCGGCATGGCCGAGCAGGCGGGCTAGACCGTGAAGGCGAAGGCCTGGAACCCCTCTCCGGCCCAGGCCAGGGGATCGGGCTGGAACAGGCTGGCCGGGCCGTCCCCGCCGCTGCCCATGGCCGCGGGCCAGATGGCGGCCGGGCGGAACCGGGGCTGGCTGGCCAGCACCCGCTCCCGGTGGGCCAGGCCCTCTTCCGGCAGCCAGGAGCAGACCGCGTAGATCAGCAGGCCGCCGGGAGCCAGCCGGGGCAGGGCCGCCTCCAGCAGGGTGCGCTGGGTCTCGACCAGGCGCCCCAGGTCCAGGGCGTCACCCAGCCAGTTCAGCTCCGGGTGCTTCTGCAGGGTGCCGGAGCCGCTGCAGGGCGCGTCCAGCATGATCAGGTCGAAGCTGGGGCCGTCCCGCAGCAGCCAGGGGCAGGCGTCGGCCACCACGATTTCGGCCCCGACACCGCGCCGTTCCAGGTTCTCCTGGAGCCGCCGGGCCCGGGCCGCGTTGCGCTCCACGGCGACCAACCGGGCGCTGGGGTAGCGCCGGCCCAGCACGGTGGCCTTGCCGCCGGGCGCGGAGCAGGCGTCCAGGATCCTTGTGACCGGCGGTTGCCAATGGAAGCCCAGCAGGGCCTGGGAACTCAGGTCCTGGACCATGCCCGCGCCCGAAGCGAGCCAGGCGGCGGGGAACGGGGCATCCGGCGCCAGCTTCAGGGCGCCGGGCAGGACCTCGGCCGGCTCCAGGCCGGGGGGCAGGGGCTCGTCCCGGAGCGCCCGGAAATGCGGATGGGGCGGCGCCTGCAGGCGGCGCCACAGGGCATCGGGGCTGCCGCCGCCGCGCGGGGCCAGGGCGGCCCGGAGCACGCGGTCGGTGAACGGGCTGCGGTCCAGTTGCGGGTCCGAGGCGTCCAGCCGGGCCGTCAGGGCCGCCCGGTCCTTGGCGGCGCGCCGGAGGATGGCGTTCACCAGCCCCTTGTGCGGCGGGAAGCCCACTTCCCGGCTGGTGGCCAGGTCCACCGCCTCGTTGACCGCCGCATGGTCCGACACCCCGGGCAGCCACGCCAACTGGGCCAGGCCGATGGCCAGGGCGACCTGGGTGCCCAGCGGCAGCCCGCGGCCGGGGTCCTTGAGCTGGGGCCGGATCGCCGCCTGGAGCGTGCCCCAGCGGCGCAGGCACTGCCCGAGCAGGGCGTTGGCCAGGCCCGCGTCGGCCGGCGCCAGACCATCGTCCCAGGCGTCCGGCACGCGCGCGCCTTCCCCGAAGACCAGATGCAGGGTGCGGGCGACAGCGATTCGGCTGGGTGTGGCCATGGCCACCTCCTTCGCTTGAAGGTTCTCACACTCGGAGGAATCGCTACACTGGAAGCATGTCGCACCAACCTTCCGGGGCCGGAATCATCCGGGCTCTCACCGCCGATCAACAGGTCCGCTTCGCGGCCCTGGACGCCAGTCCGCTGTGGGACGGGGTGCGCCGCGGCCATCCCCAGCTGGAGGCCCCGGCCTGCGCCGCCCTGGTGGAACTGCTGGCGGCGACGCTGCTGCTGCAGTCCCGGACCTTCTTTTCCGAGCGTCTGCAACTGCTGCTGAAGACCTCGGGGCGGGCCCGGTCGGTGGTGGCGGATGCCTGGCCGGACGGGGGGATCCGCGGCATGCTGGACACGGGGCCGGATGTCCCGGAGGCCGAACCCTGGCTGAAGCCGCCCGGGCTGCTGCAGGTGATGCGCTCCAATCCGGCCGGGCAGCCGTACATCGGCAAGCTGGAGATGGTGGAGGGCCCGCTGCAGGCCCAGATCGAAGCCTACCTGCTGCAATCGGAGCAGGTTCAGGCGAGCCTGACGCTGTGGTGCGATCCCGGCTCGGGCGAAAGCGGCGGCCTCCTGGTGGAGCCCATGCCCGGTTGCCCGCCGGAACGGATGGCCGCCCTGGTGGCGGCCCTCGAGGGGTTGGAGGTGGTGCCGTTCTGGGAACGCACCCCGCCGTTCCTTGCCACCTGGGTCAACCAGGGCGAAGGCGCCGAGATCCTTGCCCGGGTGGAAAGCCACTACCGCTGCCGCTGCGACCGCGCCGCGCTGGTGGCGACCCTGAACGGGTTCGGCCGGGAGCGGCTGGCGGAGCTGCTCCGTGCCGGAACGCCCCTGGAGGTGCGCTGCGACTATTGCGGCAAGGTCTACGCCATCGGTCCCGAAGAACTGCCGGGAGACCCGGCGTGAGCGCCGTCCGGGTCGAGATCGCCGAACGGGGCCGGCCCCTGGGCAACCCGATGCAGGTCTGGCTGAACTTCCGCCTGGTGCCCTTCGTGGCGGCGCTGCTGATGAAAATCCTCACCTACACCTTGAGGGTCCGCTACGAGGCCGAAGGGCCGGTGCAGGACTTCGCGGCCGCCGGGGAGCGCTTCATCCTGGCCTTCTACCACCGGCGGCTGGTGATGATGCCCAAGGCCTATCCGTTCCGCCGCAGCACGCCCGAGGGCGAGCCGCGCGGGGTGGCGATCCTGTCCAGCGACAGCAAGGACGGTGAGCGCAGCGCCGCCACCTGGCGCTGGTTCGGCATCCACGCCGTGCGCGGCACCGCCGGACACAGCGGCGCCCAGGCCCTGGTGAAGATGATCCGGGTGGTGAAGGAGGGCTGGGACCTGGGCATCACGGTGGACGGCCCGCGCGGGCCCCGGCTGCAGGTGAAGCCCGGAGTGCTGGCGGTTTCCCGCAAGACCGGCGCCTGGATCGTGCCGGTCTGCGTGGCCTACGAGCAGGCCTGGGCGCTGCGCACCTGGGACCGGATGCTGGTGCCCAGGCCCTTCTCCGCGGTGGTCGTGCGCTACGGCGCGCCGTTCCGGGTGGCGGTGGACAGCGACGAGGAGAGCTGCCGGCTGCGCCTTGAGGCGGAACTGAACCAGATGGAGGCCTGGGCCGAAGCCTACTAGGCTTCCCCCTTCATGAGCAGCTCGATGGGTGGGGTGGCGCGCAAGGCCACGGTCTGCCCCGTGACCGGGTGCGGGAAGGCCAGGTATTCCGCGTGCAGGTAATAGCCGCCGTCGCCAGGCAGGGCGGGCAGGTCCGGGCGGGGCAGGCCGCCTGCGGCGTAGAGCGGGTCACCCACCAGGGGGTAGCCGGCCCAGGCCAGGTGGATGCGGATCTGGTGGGGGCGCCCGGTCTCGATCAGCACTTCGAACAGGGTCGTGTGTTCGCCCCGTTCCAGCACCCGGGCCCGGCTCAGGGCGGCCTTGCCCTGGGGGCTGGCGGCGAACAGGGTGCCCAGCCAGGGGTGCGGGACCGGGCCGATGGGCGCGGCGATGACCAGGGTGTCCTCGGCCGCGACGCCGCTGGCCAGGGCGCGGTAGCGCTTGACCACCCGGTGCTCGCGCCAGGCGGTCTGGAGCAGCGCGCCGGCCGCGTGGCTGCGGGCGAACAGGACCAGGCCCGAGGTCTCCCGGCCCAGGCGGTGCATGGGGCTGGCTTCGGGATACCGGGTGCGGACCTGGGCGAGCAGGGTGTTCTCCAGGAACCCGCCCCCGGGCAGGGTCGGCAGGCCCCTGGGCTTGGCCACCGCCAGCAGCAGCTCGTCCTCGAACAGCACCTGGTAGGCGGTGTCCACGTCCGGCTCGTCCCAGGGCGGCCGGTGCCAGACCAGCTCCTGCCCGGCCACCAGCAGGGTGTCGGCGGCCACCGGCAGGCGGTCCAGCTCCAGTTCGCCCGATTCGATCCGGGCGCGCCACTGGGCCTCGCTGGAATGGCGGTGCCGGCGCGCCAGGTGCTCCAGCACCCGGACCGCGCCGCCGGTGATCCGCTCCCGGTAGCTGAATCCGTGGTTGCGGGTCACGCGGTCAGCCAGTGCATCAGGATGGCCCCGGCCGCGGCCACGTTGAGGCTGTCCACCCCCTCGGCCATGGGGATGCGCACCGCCTGGGCGCACCGGGCCAGTTCCGCGGCCGCGAGCCCGGGGCCTTCGCCGCCCAGGACCAGGGCGGTGCGCGGCGCGGGATGCCATTCCCGGAGCGGGATGCTGCCGGCCAGGGCCGCGGCGGTGATCGTGCCGGGCCAGTCCGCCAGGGCGGCCCAGACGTCATCCCGGCGCCAGAGCGGCAGCTTCCAGGCGGCGCCCATGGACACCCGGACGCACCGGCGGCTGAAGGGATCCGGGCCCGGCCCCAGGAGCGCGCCGTCCAGGCCCAGGGCCGCGGCCGTGCGCAACAGCTGGCCCAGGTTCTGCACGTCGGCCACGGCCGGCAGCACCAGCAGGTGCCGGCACTCCCGCAGCCGGTCCGGGCCGGGCTGGGCGGGCACCGAGGCCGCCGCCATGAGGCCCCGGTGGAAGGGGAAGCCGGCCAGGGCCTCCAGTTCGGCCTTGCCGGCGATCAGCAGCTCGGTCCCGGCCGGCAGCAGCGGCCGCACCGCTTCGGCCTGGCCGGTCTCGGCCAGCACGGCGACCACCCGCGCCTTGCCGGCCCGGCCCCAGGCCAGCAGGTCCTCCACCAGGATGCGCCCCTCGGCCACGAAGCAGGGCCCGTGGCGGGGATGGTTGCGGGCGCCGGCGAAGCGCAGGTCCATGAAAAGGGGCCACAGATCGTCATCGGGCATGCCCAATGATAGGCTAGGCTCTGCCCTTCTGGATAAAGGAACCCCATGCCCGCTCAACCCCTCGCCATCGTTTCCCTGTCGGGCGGCCTCGATTCCTGCGTCGCCGCGGCCGTGGCCCGGGCCGAGGGGTTCGAGCTGGCGCTGCTGCACGCCGACTACGGCCAGCTCACCGAGGCCCGGGAACGCCAGGCCTTCGAGGCCATCGCCGACTTCTACCAGGTGCCGCCGGCACGGCGCCTGGTGGTCCCCTTCGCCGGGCTGCGGGCCATCGGCGGTTCGGCCCTCACCGACGCGGCCATCCCCCTGCCCGAGGGGGACCTGGAGCGCCCGGGGGTGCCGGTCAGCTACGTGCCGTTCCGCAACGCCCACCTCCTGGCCACGGCCATCAGCTGGGCCGAGGTGCTGGGGGTTTCGCAGATCTACGTGGGGTTCGTGGAGGAGGACTCCAGCGGCTACCCGGATTGCCGGGAGGTCTTCCTGGAGGCGTTCCAGCTGGCGGCGAACCTGGGCACCCGGCCCGAGACCCGGCTCAGCCTGAAGGCGCCCCTGGTGCACCTGAACAAGGCCGAGATCGTGCGCAAGGGCGTGGAGTTGGGCGCTCCCCTGCACCTCACCTGGAGCTGCTACCAGGGCGAGGCGCTGGCCTGCGGCCATTGCGACTCCTGCCTGCTCCGGCTGCGGGGCTTCCAGCAGGCCGGCCTGCACGATCCCATCCCCTACGCCATCCCCGCCCTTCCTTTGTAATTACATCCAGGAGCCGCACGTGCCCGTCAAACCCAGCCCGGAACCGACCCTCAAGACCCTGCCCCAGCGCCACGTCACCCAGCCGTCCGCCACCCTCGACACCTTCGTCAGCCCGCGTCCCGGCCGGGCCTTCGAGATCCGCTTCGAGACCGACGAGTTCACCTGCCTGTGCCCCATGACCGGCCAGCCGGACTTCGCCCATCTGCGCATCACCTACATCCCCGACCAGCTCTGCGTCGAATCCAAGTCGCTCAAGCTCTACCTGTGGAGCTTCCGGGACCGGGGCGCATTCCACGAGGCGGTCACCAACCAGATCCTGGACGACCTGGTGGCGGCCCTGGCCCCGCAGTGGCTGCGGGTGGAGGGGGATTTCCTGATTCGCGGCGGCATCCGCACCCTGGTCGCGGCCGAACACGGCAAGAAATAGATGCGCGCGCTGGTGGCGCTGGGCGCCAATCTGGGCGATCGCCGGGCCGGGCTGGAAGCCGGGCTCGAGGCCCTGGCCCGGCTGGGCACGGTGACGCCCTCCCCGCTCTGGCCCGACACCCCCGACGAATCCGGCCGGGGCCCCGACTACCTGAACACCGTGGCCCTGCTGGAAACCCCGGAGGAGGACCCCAGGGCCCTGCTGGAGGCCCTGCTGCTGGCTGAGCTCCGGCTGGGCCGGGACCGTTCCCTGGGGCGCAACGCGCCGCGCAGCCTCGACCTGGACCTGATCGCGGTGGCGGGCATCCAGGGCCACTGGCGCTGGCCCAGCCCGGCCGGCCTGGCGGTCCTGGGGCCGGAACTGACCCTGGACCTGCCCCACCCGAGGGCCCACCTGCGCCCCTTCGTGATGCTGCCGGCGCGGGCGCTGGGCGTGGACTTCCTTTGAATCAGGCTCCGGCCTTGAGCTCCTCCAGCAGTTCGTCCAGCTTGACCTTGGCGAAGCCGCTGGCCCAGTCGCTCATGGCGTAGGGCATGATCAGGTGCCCGCCGTGGATCTGGCTGCCGCAGCTGTACAGCACGTTGGGCACGTAGCCCTCGCGCTCGCTGCCGTCGGGGGCCAGCAGCGGCTCCCGCAGCCGGCCGATGACCCGGCTGGGATCGTCCAGGTCCAGCAGGAAGGCGCCCAGGGTGTAGCGGCGCATGGAACCGACGCCGTGGCTCAGCACCAGCCAGCCCTCGGGCGTCTCGATGGGCGAGCCGCAGTTGCCCACCTGCACGAACTCCCAGGGGAAGCGCGGCTTGATGACGATCTCCTTGGTGTACCAGAAGGCCAGGGCGTCCGACATCATCAGGTAGATGTTCTCCCCGTCCTGGCGCGAAAGCATGGCGTAGTGGCCGTTGATGCGGCGCGGGAACAGGGCCATGCCCTTGTCCTGGACCTGCGGGCCGTTCAGGGTGGTGATCTTGAAGCTGAGGAAATCGCTGGTGGTGATGAGCTGCGGCAGGGTCACCCGGCCGTCGTAGGCGGTATAGGTCGCGGTGTAATGGGTGCTGTCGTCCTCATCGTGCAGCGCCACCCAGCGCGCGTCCTCGATGCCGTTGGTCTCGGTCGGGGAGTGGGGGAAGATGATGCGTTCCGACAGGGGCGATTTCGGATCGAAGAACACCTCGTAGTTGGATTCGGCCAGGATGATGATGGCGTGCCGCTCCAGGTCCGGTTCGGGGCTGCGCCGGCCGCGGAAGGCGCTCCGGGTGGTCCGGACGCTTTCCCGCAGCTCGGTCATGGTGAACATGTCGCCCAGCGGCGCCAGCACCTCCGCGGCGAACCCGTCGCAGTGGCCCACCTCGAGCAGCTTGCGCTCGAACAGGGCCTTGTCGTAGAAGGGATCCTCCAGCACCCGCGGCGCGGTCACGAACGGCGAAACCTTGTCCAGTTCGATCCGGCAGTCCGCGTCGATGATCCCGGTGCGGAAGGTGATGGAGGACAGGTGCCCTTCGCCGATGGAACGCAGGCTGAGGATGAAGCGCTTGGCGCCGTCCGGCACCCCGCCCTGGTCCGGGTGCCAGATCAGGGACGGGTTGAACAGCGCCGCCGATTCCACCGAATATTCCTGGGTGAAATAGGCGCCGATGAGCATCCGCCGCGGTTCCGCCACCGGCTCGTCCATGAACAGGAAACTGCGCACCGCCTCGAAGCGCAGCAGGAGCGCCTGTTCGAGCTGGTGGTGGCGGCTGCGGAAGCCGTTCATCACCTGGGCCAGGTTCTCTTCCACCTGGCCCTCGGTCATGGACATCACCCGGGCCAGGATCCGGGTGGCCCGGACTTCGCCGAAGGGACCGAAGGGCCTGACCATCACCCGGGTGGGATTCGGTTTCAGGATGGGGCCGATCCGTTCAACGGTCACCACGAGGCAGCCTCCTGGTGGTGACTCTAGGCCTGGCTGGTCAAGTTGTAAATAAGAAACAAGATACGATCGTTGGATCAGAAATTAACTACCCATCAGACGTGCATGATCTCCGCTTCCTTGTGCTTCACGATCTCCTCGATGTCCTTGATGGTCTCGTCGGTGACCTTCTGGATCTGTTCGAGGGCCTTCTTGGCGGCGTCTTCGCTCAGCGGGGTGGTCTTGTCCTTCTCCAGCTTCTTGACGTCCTCGTTGGAGTCCCGGCGCACGTTGCGCACGGCGGTCTTGATCTCTTCGCCCATCCGGCTCACCACCCGGGTGAGGTCCCGGCGGCGCTCCTCGTTGAGCGGCGGGATGGGCAGGCGGATGACGTTGCCGTCGTTGGCCGGATTGAGCCCCAGCTCGGACTTGAGGATGGCGGTCTCGATGGCCTTGATCGCCTTCTTGTCGAACGGCGTGATGACCAGCATGGAGGCCTCGGGCACGCTGATCCCGGCGATCTGGTTGACCGGCATCATGGAGCCGTAGTAGTCCACATGCAGCGTGTCCAGGATGCCGGCGTTGGCCCGGCCCGTGCGGACCGTGGCCAGGTCCTTCTTCAGGGTCTCGATGGAGGATTTCATGCGCTTGCGGGTTTCGGCGAGGATCGATTCGACATTGGCGGTCATGGTGACTCCTTCGATGGTTGTTTCATTACCAAGGGGATGGGTTTCAGATTATCACCAGCCCTGCGGGGGCTGTTTTTTAAACTCCCCGTTTCCATACTACCTTGGGTTGTTATGGGTGCTGCCCGCCGGCCTTCGCCCGGAAGGCGCGCACCAGGCCATAGGTCAGCAGCGCCCCGGCCGCGCCCAGCAGCGGCCCGACGATGAGGGACCCCAGCAGCCACTCCCATACCCGGAGGTGGATCTGGTGCAGCAGGGTCACCCGGTTGAACCTGGTCAACAGCCTGCCGTGCAGCAGCAGGTGGCCGGCCTGGACGCACAGGAAGGGCACGAACGGGACGATGCAGAGGTTGCTGGCGCCGGCCGCGGCCAGCTTGTTGAGGTGCAGCTTGTGGCTCACGTAGAGGATCGCGGCGAGGCCGAACGGGATGATGGGCAGGCTGCCCACGAAGATGCCCACCCCCGCCGCCGCCGCCAGTTCGCCGGCGCTGGTGTGCTCCCCCCGCAGCCGGCTCAGGAAACCGGGGCGTTCCGGCCTGGCCAGCAGGCGCCGGTGCGGCCAGGGCAGCAGGGAACGCAGCACCAGATGGGTGTGCAGGCCAGTCAGCCGCAGGTTGTCGCGGAACTTGCGGAAGTGCGAGACCCGTTCGGGACCGGGCGGGTAGTAGACCGGGACGGGCACTGACAGCAGGGGCAGGCCGGCCCAGCCCCCGCGCACCAGCACCTCGACCTCGAAGCTGTAGCGCCGGGTGAAAAAGCGCCGGGACAGCAGGAAGGGCACCGGGTACAGCCGGTAGCCGCTCTGGGTGTCGGGCAGCGTGAGGCCGCATTCCAGGCGCACCCAGAAGTTGGAGAACGCGCGCCCGAACCGGCTGGAGCGGGGCGCGTGGCCCGCCTCCATCCGGCGCGCGCCGACCACGATGGCCGGCCAGGTGCCCGCGGCGGCCGCCAGCAGCAGCCCCCCGTCGGCCGGGTCGTGCTGGCCGTCGGCGTCCAGGGTCAGGATGGCGTCGTAGCCCATGCGGTCGGCCACGGCCGCGGCCCGCAGGATGGCATGGCCCTTGCCGCGGTTCCGGGCGCAACGCAGGCGCAGGATGTCCAGGTCGGCGACCCGGTCCAGGCTGCCGTCGTCGCTGCCGTCATCCACCACCAGCAGCGGCCGCCCGGAACGCAGCACGGCCTGCGCCACGGCCCGGATCGTGGCGGCGTGGTTGTAGACCGGAATGACCACCAGTACGTTCATTTTTTTCGCGCGACCACTTCCAGGAGCATACCGCCGGATACCCAGGACTTCAGCAGATGGGCGCTGGTCTCGAGCTCGAAATCCGCCGCCAGCATGGCCTTGAACTCGCGCCGGCTCCGGGCCTTCAGCCAGAGCCCCTGGCGCATGGCGTTGCCCAGCTGGGTGAACAGCCGGAACAGGGAGCGGCGCGCGGTGATGAAATAGAGCCTGCCGCCGGGCTCCAGCATGGGCGTCAGGCGCTTGAGCAGGCCCGGCAGGTCGGCCAGGTACTCCAGGGCGGAAAAGGCGCAGATGACGGAAAAGGGGCCTTGCAGGTCCAGGGTCTCCACGTTGCCGGACACCGGGGTGATGTTGGCGATCCCCTCCCGGCGGGCCTTGTCCTCCAGGATGGCCAGCATCCGCGGGGAGATGTCCACCGCCACCACTTCCCGGCAGTGCCGCGCCAGGTCCAGGGTGAAGATGCCGGTGCCGGCGCCGATCTCCAGCACCCGGCCGGCCCCCTCCAGCAGCCCGGGCAGGCGCGCGTTGAACAGGGCCTGCTCGGTGCGGCGCGAACGGGAAACCCCGGTGCAGAACTGCTCCTGGTCGTAGTGCTCGGCCAGCCCGTCATAGAACATCCGGGCCGCTGAGCGCTCCCCGGGGTCGGGCCCGGCCATGACCTCCTTGCCGATCACCGCGGCCAGGGGCAGGACCGGCAGGCCACCCTGCTCCAGGCCCTGGAGGAGCCGGTCGAATTCAGCCAGGAGGAAATCCACCGTCACCCGGTGCGGCAGGGTGTCGTGCAGCAGGATGATGTCGCGCGCCTGCGCCTTGCGCAACAGCTTGCGGGCCAGCCCGGCCACCCGCCGGTTGCCCATGTCCCCGGCCCGGCAGCTGAAATTGACGCAGAACATGCCCTGGTCCAGCAGCACCGGCCAGAGGTCGGGGTTGGTGATGCCCACCGGGGGGCGGAAGGCGAGCGGCACCGCCCCGGCCTGCCTGAGCACCGCCTGGGCGCCCTCCACCTCCCGGCGGATGGCGCGCCGGCCCTGCAGCATGAGGAAGGGCGGGTGGGTCTGGGAGTGGTTGCCGATGGTGTGGCCCCGGGCCAGGATGTCCTGGATCAGTCCGGGGTGGGCTTCGGCCTTGCGGCCGATGACGAAGAAGGTGGCCTTGACCCCGTGCCGGTCCAGCAGGTCCAGCACCCGCGGGGTGACCTGGGGGTCGGGGCCGTCGTCGAAGGTCAGGGCCACCCCGGGCACGCCCTTCCTGCCCCGGCTGAGGATGGGCAGGTAGAAGCTGAAGGCCGGGAAGAGGGGCGCCACCAGGCAGGTGGCGACGAACAGCACCAGCGGGGCGGCGGCGAACCGGGGCGCCACGAACAGCAGCAGGGCGGAGAGCTGGAAGGCGGCCAGGGCCATCAGGTGGGCTGGCGCCAGGAGCAGGATCAAGCGGAGGTCCTCGGGGATGAGGGGCGGGCGCCGTGCGGGCCTTCCCCGGTTTAAGGTATCCTCAATACTATTCCATCTCTTCCTCAGGCTCTTACGAGTTTCCATGCTGCCAAGACCCGCCAGCCATGCGTTCGCCCGGATCCGCCAGGGTCGGAAGATCCTGGTGAGCGGCGTGCTCTTTTCCATCCTCGGGCTGGGCGGGGCCCTCCTTTCGCTCCTGGTGCTGCCGGTGCTGCGCCTGCTGCCGGGGGGCCGCGCCGCCCTGCGACGCCGGGCCGGCTGGCTGATCCACCGGAGTTTCAAGCTGTTCGTGTTCGCCCTGGAAACCAGCGGCATCCTCCGGGTGGAGGCCCTTGGCCTGCCCGGGCCGGAGCAGCTCAAGGGGGTGCTCATCCTGAGCAACCACCCTTCCTACCTGGATGTGGTCGTGCTCATCGCGCTCCTGCCCAAGGCGGTGTGCGTGGTGAAGGAAGCGATCTACCACAGTCTGTTTTTTGGCTGCATCGTGCGGGCGGCCGGATACATTCCCATCGGCGCCTGCGGCGAGGTGCTGGCGGCCGGGCGCGAGGCGCTGCGCGCAGGCAAGACCCTGATCATCTTCCCGGAAGGCACCCGGAGCCGGCCGGGGCTTCCGTACAAGTTCCGGCGCGGGGCGGCCTATCTGGCCCAGGGCAGCGGCGCCCGGATCCTGCCCCTGGTGCTGGACTGCTGTCCGCCCCTCCTCGCCAAGGGCCACCGGTGGTACCATGTGCCCATTGAAACGTGTCGATTCCGAGTGCGGGCAGGGGGTACCCCCTCCTTCGACCCCTCGCCTGCGGCCAGCAGCACCCCTCATTTGGCAGCCCGCCAGCTGATTGAAGCCCTGGAAAGCTATTACAACAAGGAAGCTTATGTCACCCACGAAGGAAGAAATCCTGCTTAAGCTCCGGGAAATTCTGGCGGACTCCTTCCAGTTGGAACCCGACAAGGTCACCTTGGATGCCAATCTGTTCACCGACCTCGACCTGGACAGCATCGACGCGGTCGAGCTGGCCATCCAGCTGCAGGGGTTCACCGGCCGCCGGGTGAAGGCCGAGGTGTTCAAGCATGTGCGCACCGTGAACGACGTGGTGGAAACGGTCCATGACATGCTCGAGAGCCAATGACCGCCGGCCTGCCCACGGTGCTGAACCGCTCCAGCGGCCCCGAGCCCACCTTCACCCTGGCCCTGGCTGCGGATCTGATGGCCTTCCAGGGGCACTTTCCCGGCAATCCCATCCTGCCGGGGGTGGTCCAGGTGGACTGGGCGATCCGCTTCGGCACCGAGGCGTTCGGTGAGCTGGGCCGGTTCCTGGGCATCGAGAACCTGAAATTCCAGGATCTCATCCAGCCCGGGCAACCCCTGGAACTCCAGCTCGACCTCGACCCGGACCGGGGCCGGCTGCGCTTCAAATACCTGGCGGGCGCCGCCAGGAAGTCCTCCGGGGTGATCCTGTTCGCCCGGTAAACGCTGTCCCCCCTGGAGGTTGAAATCATGAAGCCGCTGCTCACCGGTGAAGTCGTCATCGAGGTGCCCTTCCATGATGTGGACGCCATGGGGGTGGCCTGGCATGGCCACTATGTGAAGTATCTGGAAATCGCCAGGACCGCCATGATGCGCAAGGCGGGCCTGGATTTCCAGCAGATGCAGGACTGGGGCGTGTTCTGGCCGGTGGTGGTCTGCAACATGAAGTTCATCCGCCCGCTGCGCTACGGCCAGCAGGTGCGGGTCAGGGCCGATCTGCTGGAATACCAGGCCCGGCTGCGGATCAGCTACGTGCTGACCGACGTGGCGACCGGCCAGAAGGTGAACAAGGCGGAGACCATCCAGCTGGCGGTGACTTCCGACGGCGGCGAACTGCTGTTCGAGTGCCCGCCCATGCTGACGGAAGCCATCACCCGGGCGATGGACTGACGGATGCGGCGGCAAGCCTGGATCTGGCTGCTCTGCGTGGGGTTGATGGCCGGTTACGGGGTCTGGCGGGTGGGCCGGGGCCAGGCCCTGCAGACCGACCTGCTGGCCATGCTGCCCGACACCGAGCGCAATCCGGTGGCCGAGGCAGCCATCCGCTCCCTGGCCCGGACCACCGGCGACCGGGCCATGTTCCTGGTGCGGGCGGGCGACGACCGGCGCGGCATGGCCGCGGCGCTGCGCCTGGCTGGCAGCCTGGCCCGGTCCGGGGCCTTCCTGGAGGTCCAGTCCACCCTGCCGCAGGTGGACCCCGGCGCCGTGGCGCGCTTCTATACCGGCTACCGCTACCGGCTGCCCGGAGCTTCCCTGGCCCGGGGGCCGGCCCTGGAAGCCCTGGTGCAGGGCCGGCTGGCCTCGCCCCAGGGCGGCCTGTCCGGCACCGCCCCGGCCCTGGACCCCCTGGGCCAGCTGGACGGCTTCCTGGCCGGCCTGCCGTTCTCCGCCCTGCGCCTGGAGCTGCGCGACAACCTGCTGGTGATCCCTTCCCCGGAGGGCCTGAACATCCTGATCAGCGCCGGCCTGCCCGGCTCCGCCTACGATCCCGCGGTCCAGCGGCGGGTGCTGGCCGCGGTCCGGGACGCCCGGGCGGAACTCCGGGCCGCCTTCCCGGAGGCGCGGGTGTTGCGCACCGGGGTGGTGTTCTACGCGGCCGACGCCCGCCAGTCCGCGGAGCGAGAGGCCAACCTGTTCTCCACCCTCTCCATGCTTTGCATCTTCGCCCTCTACTTCGGCGTGTTCCGCTCCGGGCGGCACCTGGTGCTGGGGTTGGCCTGCGTGGCCGCCGGCCTGGCCACGGCGGCCGCCGGCTGCCTGCTCATCTTCGGCAAGCTCTACCTGCTGACCCTGGTGTGCGGTTCCTGTGTGCTCGGGGTGGCGGTGGACTACTCGTTCCTCTACTTCGCCCACCAGGTGGGCGCGGGCGCGGCCTGGCAGGCCCTGCCTGGGTTGCGGCGCATCCTGCCGGCCCTGCTGGTCGGCCTGGCCACCACCCTGCTGGGCTACTCGGCCCTGCTGGCGGCGCCGTTCCCGGGGTTGCGGCAGATCGCCGTGTTCTCCATCCTGGGGCTGGCCGGCGCCTTTCTCACGGTGCTGCTGGTGCTGCCCGACTGGCTGCGCCAACCGGGGCCGCCACGGCCCGCGCTGCTGGCCCGGCTCAGGCGGCTGCTGGACTGGGGCGCGGGCCTGGCGTCGCGCCGCAGGCTGCCGCTCTGGATGGGCCTGCTGGCGCTGCTGCTGGCCTGGGGCGCTTGCCGGGCCCGGGTGGACGACGACGTGCAGGGCCTGATCCGGCCGTCCCAGGAGCTGCTCGGGCAGGAGAACGCCATCCGCCAGCTGACCGGCCTGTCCAACAACGCGGCCTTCTTCCTGGTGGAAGGGCCCAGCGAGGGGGCCGTGCTGAGCGGCGAGGAGGCACTGCGGTTGCGGCTCGCCGGGCTCGGCGCGGCCGATGGGCTGACGGGGATCCAGGCGGTCTCCTGCTTCGTGCCGTCACCGGCCGCCCAGGAGGCGGCCCTGGAGCGGCACCGGGCGCAGATGCCCGACCTGGCCCGGGCCCTGGACCAGGTGGGCTTCAGGCCGGAAGCGGTGGCCCGGCTGCGGGCGGATCTGGCCGATGCCCAGGACCGGCCGCTGACCGTGGCGGCCTTCTTCCAGACGCCGTTCTCCACCCCGTTCCGGATGCTCTGGCTGGGTGCCACCGCCCATGGCTACGGCTCGGTGGTCTTCCCCATGGGCGACCCGGATTCCGCGCGGCTGGCCCAGGCCGCGGCCGGGATTCCCGGGGTGGTGCTGGTGGACAAGGCCCGGAGCGTGACCGGCCTGCTGGGCCACTACCGGCGCATCGCCTCCTGGGCGCTGTCTGCGGCGATCCTGCTGGTCTGGCTGGTCCTGGCGCTGTGGCGCGGGTTCCGGGCCAGCACCGCCATGGTCGCGCCGCCCTGCCTGGGCATGCTGGCCGCCCTGGCCGGCTGCGCCCTGGCCGGGGCGCCGGTCACCCTGTTCACGGTCATGGCCCTGATCCTCCTGCTGGGCTTCGGGGTGGACTACACGGTCTTCCTGGCGGAAGGCGGGCGCACCGACCCTTCGGCGCTCCTGGGCGTGCTGCTGGCGGCCGGGGCGACCCTGATCTCCTACGGCCTGCTGGCCTTCAGCCACACCCCGGCGCTGGGCGGCTTCGGCCTCACCCTGGCGCTGGGCGTGGCCGGCACCATCCTGCTTTCCTGGATGGCCCTCCGGCCCGGGTCGCGGTCATGATCGGAGATATGGAATCCTCGACCCCCCTCGTGCCGCACCGTCCCCCGCTGCTCCTCATCGACACCGTGCGGGAAGCCAACGCGGAGCGCTGCATCACCTTGACCCGGGTGGACCGCCAGGCCTGGTACGCCGATCCGGACGGCGCCATGCCGGCCTGGTTCGGCCTGGAACTCATGGCCCAGACCATCTCGGCCTTCAGCGGCAACCGGAACAAGGGGACCGGCCTGGCCCCGAAGTTCGGCTACCTGCTGGGCACCCGGGAATACCGCTGCGAGGTGGCCGCGTTCCCGCCCGGCGCGGAACTGGAGGTGGAAGCCAAGGTGCATTATGCCGACTCCCTCGGGCTGAGCGCCTTCGCCTGCGAACTGCGGCACGAGGGGCTGGTGCTGGCCCATGCCATCCTGAAGGTGTACGAACCTGCCTGACCGGAGCCGCCGATGACCATCCAACCCCAGCCCGAGCCCAACCGCGTCCTGGTGACCGGCGCCACCGGGCGGATCGGCCGGGCCATCGCCCTGCGCCTGGCCCAGGACGGCTTCAGCGTCACGGTGCACTGCCGCAACCGGGTCGCCGAGGCCGAGGCCCTGGTGGCGGAGATCCAGGCCATGGGCGGTTCGGCGGACATGATGGCGTTCGACGTCACCGCAAGGGCCGAGGCCCGCGCCATCCTCGAAGCCCGGGTCGAGGCGGCCGGCCCGTACTACGGCATCGTCTGCAACGCCGGCATCACCCGGGACAACGCCTTTCCGGCCCTGACCGAGGAGGAGTGGGACCTGGTGCTGGACACCAGCCTCAGCGGCTTCTTCAACGTGGTCCACCCGTTGACCATGCCCATGATCCGCACCCGCAGGGGCGGCCGGATCGTCTGCATCGCCTCGGTCTCCGGGGTGATGGGCAACCGCGGCCAGGTGAACTACAGCGCCGCCAAGGCCGGGCTGATCGGGGCGGCCAAGGCCCTGGCGGTGGAACTGGCGGGCCGCGGCATCACGGTGAACAGCATCGCCCCCGGGCTGATCCAGTCCGGGATGCTCGAGGGCGTCGAACTGGAAAGGGCGCTGCAGATCGTGCCCATGGCCAAGGTGGGCCAGCCGGAGGACGTGGCCGCCCTGGTGGGGTTCCTGTTCTCCCGGGCCGCCGGCTACATCACCCGGCAGGTGATCGGGGTCAATGGCGGGATGCTTTAAGGATAGGCGATGCGGCCCGCGCCCATGGGGGTCGTCACCTCGATGTCGGGAGCAGGAGGGACCGGGTCGGTGATGGTCACTTGGATTTGGGTGTCGCTGACCACATGGAGCAGCCGCCCGGCCTGGGGGCCGATGGAGACGCCGGTGGCGCCCGTGAAGGCCGTGCCGGTGAGGGTCAGCACCCGGTCCCCCGCAAGGTTGGGGGCGCCGACGGCGGCGTGGGTCACGATCGGCCGGGTGAGTTCCTTGAGCTGGTCCACCATGCGGGTGCCGCGCAGGCCCAGGAGGGGCCGGTCCAGCTGGTCGACCAGGGTGCGCAGATTGGCCAAGTGCGGCGCGGCCGCCATGCCCCCCAGGACCACCTGCAGGGTCGCCTCGTCGGCATCGTTGAGGATCAGGTGCAGGGTGGCGGCGGCGCGGTTGCCATTCCGGGTCAAGGTCCAGAAACTGGTGCTGACCAGGGGGTCGAGCCCCTGGAACGGCATGCTGTCGCCCGAGGAGATGATGCTCTGGGCGACGGGCGGGAGATCTCCGCCGTCTGGGTGCGCGCTGATGTTCTCATCGAAATGGTCGATGGCTCCATGGGGGCCCACGATATGGATCCCGGCCGGGGCTTCGAAGAGCCCGACGGTCACAAGGTACCCGGTGGAGTAACTGCCCTTGAAGGGCGCATCGGGATCGGTCCATGATTGCGGCCTGAACAGCACGTTGGGCCCCGGATGATTCCACATCAGATCCTGGCTCACGCAAAGGATGTCCACCTGGCTCCGGTCCAGGCCCATGGCCGCGATCTGCGCGAGGATGGGGGCGGGCAGGGCTTCAAAGAAGGTGGCCGGGAACTTGATGTTCAGGGAGCTGGTGAGGATCAGCTTGCCTCCGCGGATATTCTGGCCTGGGAAGTACGGGTGGAGCATGGGCGCCTTGGGGTAGTCCTCGCCATATTGCAAAGTCCTCCTGAGCCCCGGGAAGTCGAACCGGTCTCCGCCAAACCGCCCCGCGCTGACCGCGCCGGGGACGCCGAAGGCATCGAGCCGGGAGGCATGGACGGCGAGGTCGAGCAGCGCGTGGGCGAAGGCTCCCGAGGGCTGGGTGACGGTGACCATGTGGATGGCCGCTGGCGCCGCAGCCGTGGGGATGCCGGTGATCGCGCCGGTGTTCGGATCCATGGCGAGACCCGGCGGAAGGGGGGGCGCGACCGCGTAGGCAGCCGTCAGCCCCCTGCCGTGTACCGGGACGTTGGGCTGGATCGGTACGCCCACCGTGTAGGTGGCGGACGGTTCGGTGAAGCGGAGCGCCGGTTCGATGGTCAGCCATATGGCGGTTGGGCTGGCGTGGCCCGCCAGGTTGGCGGTGATCACGTAGGAATCGCCGAAGGTCACGGCGATGGGGGTGCCGGAAATCACCCCGGTAACGGGATTCAGATGCAGGCCGGCCGGGAGGGCAACAGCGGCGTAAGTGGTGCCGGCCGGGCCCGGGTTGGCGGGGGCGACCGGGGTGATGGCCAGGTTCACGGTATATTCCGGCGTCAGGGTGGGGTAGCTGAGGCGATCGACCGTGATGGGAAGATCCACATGCGTGGCATGGCCGGCGGTATTGGTGGCCGTGATCCGGGGCACGGCGGGAGGGGGGGTGGGGCCGGTGGGGATGCCGGTGATGATGCCGGTGACCGGGTCCACGTTGAGGCCGGGCGGGAGGTCCGTCGCGGCATAGGTCACCCAGGGCCCGGCGCCGGCGGCGAGGGTCGGGTTATTGGGGATGATGGGCAATCCAACCAGATAGGCCGGCCCGGCCTGGGCATAGGTGAGGCCAGCGGGCGGCGTCGGGTCGACGGTGATGACGAGGTCCGCGAAGGTGCTTTGGCCGGCCGGGTTGGTGGCGGTGACCCGGCAAGTGACCGGGCCGGGGGTGGCCGCGGCGGGGGTGCCGGTGATGCTGCCGGTGGCGGGGTCGAAGTGGAAGCCGGCCGGCAGGGCCGGGGCGACGGCATAGGTCACCCCGGCCGCGCCGGCGGCGAGGGTGGGGGTGTTGGGGACGGCGATGGCCGCTCCCGCCTGGTAGGTCGGGGCGGGCTGGCTGTAGGCGAGGCCCGCGGGCGGGGGCGGAGCGACGGTGATGACGAGGTCCGCGAAGGTGCTTTGGCCGGCCGGGTTGGTGGCGGTGACCCGGCAGGTGACCGGGCCGGGTGTGGCCGCGGTGGGGGTGCCGGTGATGCTGCCGGTGGCGGGGTCCAGGTTGAGGCCGGCCGGCAGGGCCGGGGCGACGGCGTAGGTCACCCCGGCCGCGCCGGCGGCGAGGGCGGCGGCGTTGGCGGGGATGGCCGTTCCCGCCTGGTAGGCCGGGGCGGGCTGAGTGTAGGTGAGACCCGCGGGCGGCTGGGTGTGGGCCGTCACCGTGATGACGAGGTCCACGAAGGTGCTTTGGCCGGCCGGATTGGTGGCGGTGACCCGGCAGGTGACCGGGCCGGGTGTGGCCGCGCTGGGCGTGCCGGTGATGCTGCCGGTGGCGGGGTCCAGGTTGAGGCCGGCCGGCAGGGCCGGGGCGACGGCGTAGGTCACCCCGGCCGCGCCGGCGGCGAGGCTGGGGCTGTTGGCGGGGATGGCCGTTCCCGCCTGGTAGGCCGGGGCGGGGTGGCTGAAGGCGAGGCCCGCGGGCGGCTCGGTGTGGGCCGTCACCGTGATGACGAGGTCCACGAAGGTGCTTTGGCCGGCCCGGCTGGTGGCGGTGACCCGGCAAGTGACGGTGCCGGCGGTGGTGGGGATGCCGCTGATGAAGCCGGTGGCGGGGTCCAGGTTGAGGCCGTCCGGCAGGGCCGGGGCCACGGCATAGGCCACCCCGGCCGAACCGGCGGCGAGGGTGGGGGTGTTGCCCGGGATGGCCGTGCCCGCCAGGTAGACCGGGGCCGGCTGGCTGTAGGCGAGGCCCGCGGGTGGCAGCGGCTGGGCGGTCACGGTGATGACGAGATCGACGGAGGCGCTCTGGCCGCCCGGGGTGGTGGCGGTGACCCGGCAGGTGACCGGGCCGGAGGTGCTCGCGGTAGGGGTGCCGTTGATGATGCCGGTGGCGGAGTCCAGGCTGAGGCCGAGGGGGAGGGGCGGGGCCACGGAATAGGACGCCCCGGCCGCGCCGCCGGCGAGCGTCGGGTACTGCGGGGTGATCGGCTGGCCCGGCTCGAAAACGACCGTGGTTGATTGATAATTCAACATAATCGGGGAGGGGGCGGGTGCCGACGAGGAACCGCCGCCGCACGCCAGGAAGGGCGTGAGGCTGAGCGAGGCGACCAGGAAGGGCACTCCGAATGCCCGGGTGCGCGCTGAAGGTGTCGATCTCATGTTTTTTGGCAATCCCAACAGTGGATCTTGCGGATCCTGAGCGCCGAAAGGGCGCCACGTTATTAGGTACCAAATATGAGATATTAGTTCCCTGTTGGCGAACCGGTTATTTCCCCAAGCCGGCGAGCAGCTCCCCCACCAGTTGCGGAACCAGCCTGGTGGCAGGTCCCTGCCGGTGCTCGGCGAAGTTGTCCGATACCAGGGAGGGCTCCAGGTTGAGTTCGAGGGTGTAAGCGCCCGCGCCCACGCCGGCCACGAACCCGGCCGCCGGGTAGACGTTGCCCGAGGTGCCGATGGCGACGAACAGGCCGCAGCGCTCCAGCGCGGCGCCGATGCGCTCCATCTCCAGCGGCATCTCGCCGAACCAGACGATGTGCGGGCGCACCGCCTTGCGCCCGCACGCGGGGCAGGGCATCTCCCGGCTGGTCTCCCCGGGCCACAGGAAAATCTCGCCGCAGCGGGCGCAACGGCTCTTGGCGAGCTCGCCGTGCATGTGCACGAGGTTCCGGCTCCCGGCCCGGTCGTGCAGGTCATCCACGTTCTGGGTCACCAGCAGGAAGTCCCCTGGCCAGGCGCGCTCCAGCTCGGCCAGGGCGAGGTGGGCGGCGTTGGGCTGGACTTCGGCGAGCTGGGCCCGGCGCTCGTTGTAGAAGCGGTGCACCAGGCCGGGGTTCACCACGAAACCCTCGGGGGTGGCGACGTCCTCGATCCGCTGGTCGGCCCACAGGCCGTCGGAGCCCCGGAAGGTGGCCAGCCCGGATTCCGCGCTGATGCCGGCGCCCGTGAGGATGACGATGGAGGAATCCGGGGACAGGTGCATGGGACGCTCGCTGGAATGGGGACAGTCCATGATACCGCCGCGGCCTCGAATCGTTCCGGCGGTGGCGAGAAACAACGGGGCGGCCAGCCACGCGGTGCTGTAGAATCGCCATCAACCTTTATTTGTACCTCGGCGGGCTTCGTTCCATGTCCAAGAACAACGCTATGAATATTTTCTTGCTCGGTCTGGCCACGGTGGCTGCCGGGTTCGGCTGGGCCATGAACCTCTGGGGCGGCTGGTCGGAAAAAACCTATGCCAGGATGAAGAAGTCCGGCAACTCCTGGATCGTGCTGCGTGCCTTCAAGATCGAGCAGACCGAACGGAACTGCATCCAGTTCCTGAAAATGGCCAGTGCCTTCGGGCTCTTCGTGGTGGTGCCGGCCATCCTGTTCGTCCTTGTGCATTTTGGCATGAGGAAGTAATTAGGCCGGTCCGAGCCGGGCCAGGGCGTATTCCCCGTCGTCGGTGAGCGCGAGGCAGGTGGCCGGGCCCGCGCCCTGCCGGACCAGGAGGGCCGCCGCCGCCAGGTCGAAGGCCGGCGCGGCGGGCATCCAGCCAACCAGCGACAGGAGCCGCCGGCCGGGCAGGTCCGCCGGGCCGCCGCACAGCAGCGCCAGGCCCCCGGCCGGAAGGGCGGGGGCCGGGCCCCGGCCGATGGCGGCCTGGTCCAGGGTGCAATAAGGGACCGCCGCTTCCGCCCGGCTGGAGAGCAGGAGGAAGGCCGCCCCTTCCCCGCAGGGGGCGCCCGCGGGCCCCAGGGGGCGCTCCAGTTCCGCCCGGCGCGCCCAGAGGTGGGCGGTCAGCTCGGAACATTCGTCCACGGCGCCGAACAGCACCCGGTCGACCCGGCCCTGGTCCAGCCAGAGCCGGGCGGCCATCAGCGCCGAGCCGACCGACAGCTGGAACTGGCTGACGGTCAGGCTGGGCCCCTTGGCGCCCAGCAGGATGGAGAGATGGGCGGCGGGGGCGTTGTGCAGGCTGCCGGCGAAGTGGATCGGCGAAGTGCAGGCGTCGCCGCCCTCGATGATGGAATCGATCATGGCCAGGGTGGTGCCGGTAGCGCCGTAGCCGCTGGCCACCACCACGCCCAGGCGGGTCTGGTCGTCGCCCAGGGCGCCGGCGTCCTCCAGGGCCAGATGCGCGGCCAGGGCGGCCATGCGCGAAAAGCGGTCCAGCCGGCGCAGTTCGCGCCTGGGCACGAACCGGTCCAGGGGGCCGGGATCGGCCCGGAGCAGGGCGGCCGGGGCGGCGGCCAGCGCCTTGGCCAGGTCGCCCACGCCGCAGCCGAACCCGCCCACCACGCCGACGCCCTGCGCGGTGATCCTCATGGCCGCTCGCCCAGGCCCAGGGCCAGCACGGCGTTGTTGCCGCCGAAGGCCAGGGATTGCGACAGGGCCACGGTGCCGCGCAGCGCGGTGGGCTCCCGCACCGGCTCGGCGCCGAGCCCGGGATCGGCGGTGGCGAAGCCGGCGCAGGCGGGGATTTGGCCGCGCTCCAGGCAGGCCACGGTGAAGGCCGCCTCGATGGCGCCGGCGGCGCCCAGGGTGTGGCCGGTATAGCCCTTGGTGGAAAGGAAGGGGACGCCGGGCAGGGTCCGGGCCAGCACCTGGCCCTCCACCCGGTCGTTGTCGGGGGTTGCGGTGCCGTGGGCGTTGACGAAGGCCACCGGGCCCCGGATGGCGCCCAGGGCCTCCCGGATGGCCCGCTCCAGGCCGGCCCCGTCGGGGCTGGGGGCGGTGGGGTGGTAGGCGTCGCAGGAGGAGCCGTAGCCCAGCACGAACGAGCGGGCCCGGGCGCCCCGGCGCCTGCGCAGCGCCGGGGATTCCAGCACCAGCACTGCCGCGCCCTCGCCCAGGTTGAGCCCTTCCCGGTCGCGGTCGAACGGCCGGCATGGTCCCGGGGCGGAGATCCTCATGGAGATGAAGCCGTTGTACGTGATCCGGCCCAGCTGGTCGGCCCCGCCGGCCAGCACCAGGTCGCACAGGCCCGCCTCGATCCAGGATGCGCCCAGGCCCACCGCGTCGGTGCCCGAGGAACAGGCGTTGACGATGGTCTGGCAGGGTCCGGTGAGGCCGAAGGTCCGGGCCAGCACCGCCGCCGGGTTGCTGCGCAGGATGCGGTCCATGGGCCCCAGGTCCGGGTTGGCGCCGGCCCGGAACGCCCGGCAGAAGGCTTCGTCGTTCATGGCGCTGCCGACCGTGGTGCCGATGCAGGCGCCGGCCCGGAGCCCGGCCAGCCGCTCCGGGTCCAGGCCGGCGTCGGCCAGGGCTTCCCGGGCCGCATGCAGCAGCAGGGCGGCGGTGCGCAGCAGTTCCGGCGGCTCCTGGAAGTCCGGCAGCTCGAACACCGGGTAGCGGATGGCGTGGCTGGTGCTGAACCGGCGCGGCGGCGCCGGGGCCCGCTCGCCCCGGAACATGGCGGCCATGCAGGCCTCCAGCGCGGTGCCGGCGGCGCAGATGCAGCCGATGCCCGAGATGGGGACGGCGCCCGGGGTCATGCCTGCTGGCGCGCTTCGATGAAGGCGGCCAGGGCGTTGACCGAGGCGAAGGCGGGGCGGCCTTCCTCCATGCTCTTGAGCTCGATGCCGAAGTGCTTCTGGAGTAGCATCACCAGTTCGACCGCGTCCAGGGAATCCAGGCCGAGCCCCTCGACGAACAGCGGGTCGGCATCGACGATGTCCTCCGGCCGCAGGTCTTCCAGGTTGAGCTCGGCGATGAGGATGGTCTTGAGCTTTTCCTTGAGGTCCATGGGGGACGGCTCCTGAAGACTGCGATGGTCCTGGGTGCGGCGGTGCCGGTCTTGGGGCCTGCCGGCGGCCGATGCGCTGAATTCATTTCCCAGGGTGGCTGCCTTGATCATACGTGGCGGCGCTGTCCGCTTCAACCTCCAGGAAGCGCCGGGTCACCCGGGTGAAGCGCAGGAAGCTCGGCAGGCTGGCCAGGAAGCGCATCCAGCTGTCCGGGGAACGCCACAGCATGGCGACGTAGCCGAGCAGCACCTTGGGGCGCTTGAAGTGGTTGCGGTAGAAGGTCTGGAACAGCACCTCCAGCCGCTCCCGGGTCATGCCGCGGGTGACGAACTGGAAGTTCATGCAGTCCATCTTCTCCCAGTCCTCGTCGAAGCTGCCCTGCTCGCGGATGTGTTCGTACAGGGGCGAACCGGGAAACGGCGTGAACTTGGCCAGGTTGAAATCGTCGATGGGCAGCCGGAAGACGTAATCCATGCTGCGCTGGATGCTCTGCTCGGTCTCTCCGGGCAGGCCGATCATGAGCAGGCCCTTGGTGCGGATGCCCGCCGCCTTGATCATCCGGATCTTGCCCGCCAGCAGGTCCAGGTCCGGGTTCTGGCGGTGCTGGGCCAGCAGCTCCTGGTCGCCCGATTCGATCCCCAGGCTCATCATCCAGCAGCCGGCGGCCTTGAGCCGGCGCAGCAGGTCGGCGTCGATGTGCTCGGCGCGCACCGCGCAGTTGAAGGTCATGCCCAGGGGCCGGCTGAGCATCAGGCCGGCGAAGGCTTCCACCCGTTCCCGGTTGAAGGTGAACTGGTCGTCGTAGAAGTTGATGTGGCGGATGCCGAACCGGGTCCTCAGGTAGCGCAGGTGGGCGTACAGGTACTCGGCGGAGTTGTAGCGGAAGCTGCGCCGGAACACCGAGCGGTCGCAATAGCTGCAGGCGTAGGGGCAGCCGCGGCTGGAGATGCAGCTGGTGTTGGGCACCCTGGGGTAGTTGAAGATGGGCAGCTTGTAGGCGTCGGGAAATCCGGCCAGCTTTTCGTAGGCCGGGAAAGGCAGGCTGTCCAGGTCCAGGCCGTGGGCGCGGTAGCCGGTGAACACCGAGGGGCCGTCGCTGCCGTCCCGGTAGATGAGGCCCTTGATCCCGGCCGGAGCTTCGCCCCGGCTGCCCACCAGTTCGGTGAGGGTCTCCTCGCCCTCGCCCACCACGGTGAAGTCGACCGCGGGATAATCCGCCAGGATCCGTCCCTTGAGGGCGGAAACATGCGGCCCGCCGAACACGGTCCGGATGCCGGGCAGGGTGTCCTTGGCCAGCTGGGCGATGCGCACCCCGTCCAGGAAGCTGGAGGTCGTGCAGCTCAACCCGATGAAGGACGGCCGATGCTCGCGCAGGAACCGGCGGATGGCCTGGTCGGAATCCGGCTGGGCGTAGCAGTCGATGATGGCGCTGGCGATGCCCCGCGGCTCCATGTAGGCGGCCATGCTGGCCAGGCCGAGGGGCGGCATGATGTTGGCGAGGCGGGAGATGTCCTTGGCGGCGGCATCAGCCCGATAGCCGAGGGGGTGGACCAGGAGGATGGTTTCAGGGTTGGGCATGGAGGGTCCGGTTCATGGGGGTGGGGCGCAGCAGGGTGTCCCAGAGCAGGCCCTTGTGGCCCATGCGGCTCAGGGTCTGGTGCCGCCGGCGGCCTTCTTCCGGCGGGAACACCCGGTCGCGCCGGTGCCGGAAGGCGTGGCTGATGTTCTGGTTCATGGCCTCGGCGTCCAGGCCCGGTGCGAAATAGTAGGCGGGCTCCAGAAGCGGAGTCTCCCTGGAGATGATACCGTCCCGGATGGCCAATGCCTGCAAAGGCGTGCCGGGCAGGATGCGGATGCCGGAAAAGGCGAACACCACCGAACGGTCCAGCCGTTCCAGGTTGGCCAGGCCCTCGGTCACCGTGGCCGGCGTCTCGCCCGGGCCGCCGAACATGACGAAGTGGGCGCAGGGCAGCTGCTCGGCGGCGCAGGCGGCGGTGGCGGCGAGCACTTCGGCGAAGGTCAGCCCCTTGCCCAGGGCGGCCAGGGTGGTGTCGCTGGCCGCGTCGGTGCCCAGCTCCACCGCGCGCAGCCCGGCCCGGACCATGAGCGCGACCGTGCCGCGGTCGAGCCCCTGGGGCCTCATGTAGCAGTACCAGGAAAGGCCGAGGTCGCGCCGCAGCAGTTCGTCGACCACGGCCAGGTAGTGCCCTTCCTTGTCGTTGAAGATGGCGTCGGTGATGAAGAAGGCATCGGCCTGGTGTTCGCGCTGGGCCCGTTCCATGGTGTCCACCACCGCCCGGGGCTCGGCCGGGCGCAGCCGGCAGCCTTCCAGCTGGGGATAATTGCAATAGATGCAATGCTCCGTGCAGCCGCGCTTGGTCTGCAGGTTGATCATGCCGCTGCGCTCCCGGTAGAAGGCGACCAACTCTGCCGAGTACCGGGGCGCGAGCAGGTCCGCGCCGGCCAGGAGCCCGGCCTCCCGCACCAGGGGCGGCGGCCGCCGGCCGGCCTCGAGCTGTCGGATCAGCCCGCACATGCCGCGTTCGCCTTCCCCCACCACCCCATGGTCGGCTCCGGTGAGCGCGAGCAGGGCCTCGGGCATGATCGAGAACCCGGCACCGCCGAGGATGACCCGGATGCCCGGCGTCTCGCGCACCACCTCGGTCAGTTGTTCGGCCAGGGCCGGGTAGCTGGTCCGGGTCAGGGAGTCGCAATCATCCAGGTTGCGGATGCTGATGCCCACGTAGCCGGGTTCGAAGGCCCGGATGCGGGCCCGCAGCCGTTCCAGCGAAAGCCCCGCGACCAGGAAATCGAACTGCTCGACCTGATGGCCCTCGGCGGCCAGGGCGGCGGCCACCATGGCCAGGCCCAGCGGGTAGACCGGCATGGGCTCTTCGGTGACATTGCTTGAAACGAGGAGGATACGAGCCATGAGTCAAAAATTACATGAGCGGAGCGGGCTGTCCCGAACTTTTGGCGGTGCACATACCCTGGGTCTTCACATGTGAGGGCCATCACAAAGCGACTATCATTGGACGTAGCGATCCTGAAATATTTTTTTTCATGGGATCATGAATTGTCTGTATCCCGCGGTCATCGTGGGTTTCCGCATGCAACCATGCGGAATGTCTTGGGGGGATGCTTGAATCGGCGGGTGGTCGTAACCGGAATGGGCGGATTGACTTCGCTTGGGGACAACTACGCCGCGCTGGAGGTGAGCCTGCGGGCCGGGCAGAGCGGAGTCCGGATCATGCCGGAATGGGCTGCCTACGAGGATCTGCAGACCCGCCTGGGGGCGCCCCTGCTGGATTTCTACCCCCCCTGCCACTACCCGAGGAAGCTCACCCGCTCCATGGGCCGGGTGGCGCTCATGGGGGTCAGGGCCACGGAAATGGCCCTGGAGGATGCCGGGCTCCGGGAGGACCCGTTCCTGCAAAGCGGCGCCATGGGGGTGGCCTACGGCTCTTCCTCGGGCAGCCTCGAACCGATGCTCGCCCTGGGCAGGTGCATGGCCCAGGGCAAGGCCACCGGCATCAGCGCGACCAGCTATATCCAATTCATGAGTCATACCGCCGCAGTGAACATCGGGCTGTTCTTCGGCATCCAGGGCCGGCTGATCACTTCCAGCAGCGCCTGCACGTCCGGCAGCCAGGCCATCGGCTTCGCCTACGAATCGATCCGCTACGGCATGCAGGACGCGATGGTGGCGGGCGGCTCCGACGAGCTGACCTTCATCAGCGCGACCATTTTCGACACGCTGTATGCCACCAGCCTGCGCAACGACCAGCCGGCCACCACCCCCAGGCCGTTCGACCAGGACCGGGACGGCCTGGTGCTGGGCGAAGGGGCCGGCACGCTCATCCTGGAGGAACGGGAACGGGCCCTGGCCCGGGGCGCCCGGATCTACGCCGAGATCCTCGGCTTCGGCACCAATTCGGACGGGGCCCACGTCACCCAGCCCCAGCAGAAGACCATGGCCGCCACCATGGGCATCGCGCTCAAGGACGCGGGGCTGCCCGCCTCGGCCGTGGACTGGGTGAATGCCCACGGAACCGCCACCGAGCATGGCGACCGGGCCGAAAGCCACGCCACCCGGGAGACCTTCGGCCGGGCCGTGCCCATCACCTCCTTCAAGAGCTACCTGGGGCACACCCTCGGGGCCTGCGGGGCGATCGAAGCCTGGCTGGGCATCGAGATGACCCGCCGCGGCTGGGTGGCCCCCACCATCAACCTGGCCAAGGTGGATCCCAAGTGCGCCGATCTGGACTACCTGATCGGCCCGGGCCGGGTCCCGCAGGGCAGCATCTTCATGAACAACAACTTCGCTTTCGGCGGGATCAACACCTCCCTGCTGATCGAATGCCAGCCCTGAAGGCCTGGAGCAGCCGCAGCTTTGGCTCCAGGTTCCAGCACGGGATCTTCTACACGGTCATCGGGCTGTTCGGCCGGCGGGCGGCCCATGCGCTGCTGCGGCTGGTGGTGCTCTGGTACGTGGCGTTCAGCCCGGCGGTGCGGAAGAAGGCGGGGCCCTATCTGCGGCGCCGGTTTCCCGGCCGCGGGGCCTGGGCCAGGGCCAGGGACACCTACCGGCTCTGCCTGGCGTTCGGCAAGGTGCTGGTGGACCGGGCGGTGCTGGGAATCCTCGGCCTGGGCGCGCCGCCCACCAGCCTGGAGGACCGGGCCCGGCTCAAGGCGCTGCTGACCGAGGGCCGCGGCCTGGTCCTGGTGACCGCCCACGTGGGCGGCTGGCAGCATGCCATGGCCAGCCTGGCGACCCTGGGCGTCCCGGTGAGCCTGCTCATCCACCGGGACAGCGGCGATGTGGACAAGCACTTCTTCGAGCACCAGTCCGGCGCCCCGCCCTTCACCCTGCTCGACCCGGCCGGCTACCTGGGCTCCACCCTGGAGATGCTCCAGGTCCTGCGCGAAGGGGGGCTGCTCTGCATCATGGGCGACCGGGGCATGGGCGCCTGCACCGTCGACGTGGATTTCCTGGGCGGCCCGGTGCCGCTGCCGTACAGCCCCTACAAGCTGGCCTCCAGCACCGGAGCGCCGGTCGCGGTGATCTTCCCCTACGAACTGGAGGGCCGGACCAGGCTCCAACTGGCGCGAGTCATCCGGGTCCCGGCGCACCTGGGCCGCAAGCCGGCGGCCTACCTGCCCTATGCCCGGGAGTTCAGCCAGGCCCTGGAGAGCTTCGTGGCGGACCACCCGTACCAGTTCTTCAATTTCTACGACATGTGGGATTAAGCGTCAGATGGCCGTAGAGAGAGGCCCGCTGGAGGCGGAAAGGACGAGGTCGTCCCAGCCCATGGGGCGCCTGGTGGCGCTGCCAACCGCTTGGGAGTCATCCGGCCGGCATTCCGGGCCCTCCAGCACCGATGGGCGGTCGCTCTGCGCCGCTGGGCGAAGGCGGAGCGCGTTTGGCCGAAGAACCGTGACTTCCCCATTCCCCGCGCCCATCCTGGATCCGCACTACATCCAGGAGGTTTCATGATCCGCGCCACACTCCTTTCCTTCGCCCTGGCGAGCGGGCTGATTTCGGCCCAGGCTCCCGGTTTTCCGCCGCCTTGCTCCCCGGGCCAGCATGGCCCGGAGGGGATGCGCCGCCCGGGGCCCTTGGCCATGTTCAAGGCCCTGGGGTTGACCCAGGACCAGGAGAAGGCCGTGAAGGCGGTCCTGGACCGGCACAAGGCCGCCGGGAAGGCCCGGGAGACGGCTGCGGCGGAGAAGGAGGACGCCCTGCGCGACGCAGTGGAGGATCCCGCAGTGCCGGAAACCCGGCTGCACACCCTGCACCTGGCGGCCGCGGAAGCGAGGCTGCAGTCCCTGATGGAGCACCGCGCGGTGGTCCAGGAAATCAATGCGCTATTGACCCCGGATCAGCTGGCCAAGGCCAGGAGGATCCGGGAGGGCCTCCAGCGGGAACGGGACGCCCACAGGGCCGTTGCTGCGGAACTCGACGACGAGCAGGCGCCGCCCCCGCCGCCATGCGCGCCGGGGCAGTAGGCGGCCGTCCAGACTTGTCTCTAGCTGGTCGCGCTGAGGGTCCCGGAGTTGAGGTAGGCGGCCAGCAGCCATGCGTCCTGGCTCGAGCTGGTGCTCGAGCTGGTGCTCGAGCTGGTGGTGCTGGAGGCGTTGCTCGAGCTGCTTGGGGCCAGATTGGCCAGGTCCGTCTGCAGGGTCTGCCAGGCCGTCAGGGCCGAGCTGCTGTCGCTGCCGGTCAACGCCGAAGCCAGGGTGGTGAGATCGCTTGAGATGGAGCTGGAACTGCCGGTGCTGCTGGTGCTGCTGGTGCTGCTGGTGCTGGTTCCGCTCGGATCGGGACCGGGCCCGTTCTGCAAGTGCTGGCTGATCTTGGCGAACAGGGTCTGGGCGTCGGTCAGGTCGCCGGCGCTGATCAGGGCGCCCAGTTTGTCCATATCCTTCTTCATGGGGTTGGAGGAGTCGTCTGATCCGGTCTGGCTGGAACCTTGGCTGCTCAGATCCGACTGCAGGGTTTTCCAGGCGGCAAGCGCGGAGGTGCTGTCGCTCCCGCTCAGGGCCGAAGCCAGGGTGGAGAGGTCGGAGGTGATGGCGCTGGTGCCGCTGGAACTGGTGCCGCTGGAACTGGTGCTGCTGGTGTCGCTCTGGCTGGCGGAGGCTCCGGCCTGCAGCTTCTTGCTGATCTCGGTCAACAGGGTCTGGGCGTCGGTGAGATCGCCGGAGCTGATCAGGGAGCCCAACTTGTCCATATCCTGCTTCAGGGGATTGGCGGTCGAGCTCGTGCCGGACTGGCTGGAGCCTTGGTTGCTCAGATCCTTCTGTACGGTCGCCCAGGCGGTCTGGGCAGCGGTGGTGTCACCGCTGCTCAGGGCCGTGCCCAGGGCGGCGAAATCGGTGGCCAGGGTGTTGCTGGAGTCCGAACTGTTCTTCTTGAGGGCCTCCATCTTGGCCTCCATGGCGGCAAAGGCCGTCTGGGCTCCGGTCACGTTGCCGGAACTGATGAGGGTGCCAAGATTGTTGAAGTCGGTCATGAAGGAACCCGCCCCGGTGGCCGTGGCCGCGGACTGGCCCTGGGCGGAGATGCTCAGGGAATCCGACTGGCTGCCGAGGGTCGTCGAAAGGCTGTCGCTGCTGCTGCTGGTGCTGTTGCTGGCGGTCAGCAGCGCGATCAGGTTGGCCGCCGACACACTTGACGCTCCAAGCGCGGATATTGTTGAAATGTCCATTGTCCCCTCCAGGGATGGTGGCTCACGGTCCGCCGGATCCTGCGCAAGGCCCCTGCCAAACCCACAACCCCTTTCTCGGCAGGCCGGGCCGGAAGCCAAGGGGGCATGGCTGAATGGCGCTATTGGACCGGCGAACAGCGTGGGGTGGGGGGTGAACGGCGGGCCACACCGGGACGGGGTGTGCCGCTCGGTTCATCGATGATTTTAACTTGTTTAAAAATAAATATTTATAGCTTACAGGGCAAATTCGGCAGCCCCGTATCCGCCCCGTTTCCGCCTTCCGGCCCCCCAGGCGAGGGCGCATTCCCGCCATTCGACCGGCCCAGGAGGGTGTCCAGCCCAGAATTCAAGACATTCAGCTCATCTTTCGGGTGATTCTGCCTGATGCTGTTTTTATCTACCCATAGGTCCCATCGTTCTCCAGGGTGCATTCATGCGGCAGGAAATCGTCACCACATCGCTACTCCGGCGCGTCGGCCTGCCTTCCAATCTGTTGATGGCGGGCCTGGTGGGGGGCGTATTCTGCCTTTTCCAACTGGCCACACGGATGCCGGAGACCCGCCTGGCGGACAGTTTGCTGCCCTTCATCCTCTTGTTCGGCCATCTGGCCCTGGCGCCGGTGCCTTGGCAGTGGACCGGGGACGAGGCTGACCGGGCCGGGCTGGGCCGGGGCCTGGTCCAGGCGCTCTGCTTCGATGTGGTCTGGATCGGCCTGGTCCTGGGCGGCATGCACCTCCTGGGCTGGCAGTCGCCGCCGCCGCACCCCTTTCCGCCTCCGCCCATGGCCATTCCCGGGCCGCGGCCCTTCCCTGGCCACCCATTCCGGCCCGGGCTGGGCCTGGGCATGGTGAACCTGGCCTTCGCCATCATCTACGGCTGGGTCTGCGCCGCCAAGGAGGCCACCGAGGCCAGCGAGCGCCGGACCGCCGGGCTCCTGCGCCAGGCCCAGACGCGGGCCCTGCAGAACCAGCTGGAGCCCCACGTCCTGTACAACGCCTTGAACGGGCTGTCGGAACTGGTGCACGAGGATCCCCTGGCCGCCGAGGAGGCGATCGCCGGACTGGCGGACCTGTACCGGATGCTCACCGTCCACGGCGATGCCGGCCTGATCCGCCTGGAACGGGAGCGCGAGCTGGTGGAGGCCTACCTGGCCATGGAGCGGATGCGTCTGGGGGACCGGCTGAAGGTGACCTGGCAATGGCCTGAATGGGCCGACAAGCTTCCCGTGCCGCCCTTCTTCCTGCTGCCGCTGGTGGAGAACGCCATCAAGCACGGCATCAGCCCGGACGCGGCCGGCGGCGAGCTGGCGATCGCTTGCGTCCGAGCCGGGGCCTGGACCCAGCTGATCGTGGAGAACACCGGCAGCCCGCTCCAGGGCGAGCGCCGGGGGGTGGGCCTGGGCAACCTGGAGGCCCGCCTGGGGCTCTGCCCGGAACTGTCGGGCCGTTTCACATTGGCGGCGCGCGGAACGGTGACCGTGGCCACCCTGCAATGGCGACCGGAGGTTTGATGAGCATGCGCAGAATGAAAGTGGTGGTGGCCGAGGACGAGGCGCTGAGCCGGAAGCGGCTGGTGCGCCTGCTGCAGGAGGCCGGCTGCGTGGTGGTGAACAGCTTCGCCGAAGGCCGAAGCGCTCATGATTGGATCATTAATCATCGGGAAGTGGAGGCGGTGTTCCTGGACATCCACATGCCCAACCTGGACGGCCTGGCCATTCTGAAGGCCCTGGGCGGACAGGTGCCCATCGTGCTCACCACGGCCTTTTCCGAGCATGCGGTGGAGGCGTTCGACGCCGAGGCGGTGGACTACCTGCTCAAACCGGTGACCGCCTCGCGCCTGGACCGCGCCCTCAAGCGCATCGAACAGCGCTGGTCCAAGGCGCCGGCGCCCGCGCCCGCCGTCCCGGTCCAGCACCGCTACCCGGTCCAGGCCGGGGAGGGGGTGGTGTTGGTGGACCTGCACAAGACCACCTACTTCGAAGTGGACAGCGAGGTGGTCTGGGCCCATGCCGGCGGCCGGCTGCGCACCCACTGGAAGTCATTGAGCGAAGTGGAGGCCGCCTTCCCCGGTTCGGGCCTGCTGCGCATCCACCGGCACCTGCTGGTGCGCCTGGAGGCCGTACTCGGGCTCAAGCCCACCCTGGGCGGCAGGGCCATCGTGCGGCTGGCCGGGGGCGAGGAGATCGAAGCCAGCCGCGGCGGGGCGCCGCGGCTGCGGGAGCACTTCGGGATCGGCTAGCCCAGGCAGGTACTGCACCGGGCTCCCGCCTGGAGGTTCTCGATGATCCTGGGCACCGGGGCGAGATCCTGGATCTCCACCAGGTCGGCCCCGGGATCGTGCGGCGGGCGCTCCACCCCCTTCCGGTTCACCCAGATGGCGGTCCAGCCGGCTTCCAGGGCGCCGGTGACGTCGTCCCGCCAGCTGTCCCCGACCATGGCGATTTCCCCGGAGAACAGCCCGAGCCGGCGCTGCACCACCTCGAAGGCCCGGAGTTCGGGCTTGAGCGTCCCCAATTCGGCGCTGAGGAAGCGGTTGGGCAGCAGGGTGGTGAGGCCGAGCCGCTCCAGGAAGCCCAGGTCGAAGCTCTGGGTGTTGGAGAGCAGCGCCGCCCGGGCCAGCCTGCGGGTGTCCCGCACCGCCTGGAACGCCTCGGGGAAACATTCGGCGTCGCCGGCGGCGGTGCGGAACACCTCGGCCATGGTCCGCACCTGGTCGGAACTGAGTCCCAGCCGGACCTGCCATTCGGCGAGCAGCGCCTGGGCGTCGGCATGGGGCCGGCCCATGGCGTCCCGCTTGAGTTCGTGGAAGTGTCGGTCCTGGTCCGGCGCGAGCAGGCGCTGGAGGTGCTGAAACGGATCCCCATTCTGGCTGTGCACGATCGTGTTCCAGAGATCGAAGACCACGGCTCGGATCATGGGGCGGCTCCGAAGGAACGGCGGGTGCGGACCGGCAGGTTGACCGGGATGCCGTAGATCTCCCCGTGCAGGGTGCCTTCCAGCTCCCAGCTGCCCGGGCGCTCCCCGTGCAGGGCCGCCTGGATCGCCGGCCAGCGCGAAGCCAGATCCCGGTAGCCGAAGGCCAGGTCCACCGCCATCCGCTCCCGGCCCCCGGCCGGCAGATCCAGGGGCTGAGCCATCCGGACCTCCCCCAGGGGATGGTTCTTGCCGTCCATGTCCAGGCGGAAGACGCCCTCGAACCCGTAGACATGGAACGCGACCGTGGAGGGGTTCTCAACGACCAGGGTGACCTGGAAGTTGAGCACGGAGCGGTCCAGGGGGAAGGCCAGCTGGATATCCGGCTCCACCCGGTCCAGGGTGAAGCGCAGGCTGCGGGCCGCCTCCTGGTATCTTCCCACGGGCGAACAGGCCGTCATGGCGAGAAGCACTGGAAGGGCCACCCAGCCCAGCCGCATCAGACCCCCCGATAGATCACGCAGTTGTCGGCAGTCTCGAACAATTCCAGCTGGAACAGCTCCGGCAGGCCGGGCTTCAGCTGCTCCCAGATCCAGGTGGAGATGTTCTCCGCCGTGGAGAGGGGGATCAGATCGTTGAGGAACCGGTGGTCCAGCGGGAGGAGCACCTTTTCCCGCACGACTTTGGAAAGGTCATCAAAATCGATGATCATGCCGGTCTCCGGATTGACCTGGCCTTCCAGGGACACGAACAACTTATAGCTGTGGCCGTGCAGGTTGCGGCACTTGCCGGGGTGGTTGTAGATGAAGTGGGCGGCCTCGAAGCCGTATTCCTTGCGTAGAATCATGACTCACACGAATGGTCCCGTCGGGGAAGCCCCATTGTATCAGTGGCGGCCCCGATGCCACGGGATTGCGCCACAATCGTGAAATAACCCCTGGAGCCGACATGGCAGATTTTTACAAATATCATGGACTTGGCAACGACTACCTGGTGATCGATCCGGCGGAATTCCCGTTCGATCCGTCCCCCGCGGCGGTGCGCGCCATCTGTGACCGGCACTACGGCGCCGGTTCGGACGGGATCCTGCTGGGACCGTTCGCCGACCCGGACCAGCCCACCCTGCGCATCTTCAACCCGGACGGCAGCGAGGCGGAGAAGAGCGGCAACGGCCTGCGCATCTTCGCCTGGTTCCTGTACGAGCACGGCTTTGTCGACACCACCCCGTTCCCCATCCGCACCAAGGGCGGGCCGGTGCTGGCGCAGATCGCCGATCCGGTCGCCAAGGTGGTGCGGGTGGACATGGGCGCGCCCAGCTTCGACGCGCGCGCCGCGGCCCCCGGGGCGGGCCTGGCCGAGATCGTGGACCGGGAGCACGACTTCGGCGCCGACCACTGCCGGATCACCTTCGTATCCATGGGCAACCCCCACTGCGTGGTGCTGGGCCTGCCCTTGAGCGAGGCCCTGGCCTGCCGCCTGGGCCCGGTGATCGAGCGCTCGCCCCTGTTCCCCGCCAGGACCAACGTGCAGTTCCTGCAGGTGCTGTCCCGTTCCGAGATCATGATCGAGATCTGGGAGCGCGGCGCCGGCTACACCCTGGCTTCCGGCAGCTCCAGCTGCGCCGCCGCGGCGGCGGCCCGGAAGCTCGGCCTGGTGGCTGACCAGGTGACCGTGCACATGCCGGGCGGCGAGCTGCAGGTGAGCTTCGCCAACGGCTCGGCGCACCTGGAAGGGCCGGTGGAGAAGGTCATGGAAGGCAGCTTCGCCGATGATCTGCTGGCCAGGGTCAGGTAGGCCGCTGCAAGGGCTCCGTGACCGACGCCGGGCAGGGGGTCCCGGTCAATCCGGTCGCCAGCCGGTCCATGAGCAGCCGGGCGGTGGTGAGTTTGCCGCCCAGCACCAGCTTGAGGTTGGCGAACCGGGGATGGGTTTCCATCTTCGCCTCGCGCGCCAGGAAGGCGGTGCTGCCCTGGCCGCCCATGAGCGGGCGCACGCCCAGCTCCTCCTTGCGCACGGCCAGGCCCCGCCAGGGGATGGCCGGCATGCAGGTCTCCAGCCCCTGGTAGAGCTCCTCCCGTTCGGCGGCCACGATGGGCACCCAGCCGGCGTCCACTTCCCGCTCGGTGGTGCCGACCTGGAGCAGGCCATCCCGCGGGATCGCGAACAGGATGCGGCCCTTGGGCAGGCGCATGGCCCAGGGCCGCTCGCAGCCCGGCACCGGGTCCAGCCAGAGGTGGATGCCGGCCGACAGGCGCAGGCGCCGGGAATCCTCCTGGAACCAGCCGCGCAGGGCGGCGTCGGTCCAGGGGCCCAGGGCGAACACCCACTGGCGGGCGGCGACCGTGCGCCGCGTGCCGTCCCGGCGGTCGCGCAGGGACGCCGTCCCGAGCCGGCCGGCGGCATCCGACCACTGCTCCACCTCATGGAAATCGAACAGAGCGGCGGCGCTGGAGGCATACAGATCGGCGACCAGCTCCCGGTCCCAGGTGAGGCAGTCGGCATAGGCCACCGCGCCGCGGAACGGGCCTCCCGGAGCGCGGGGATCGGCCTCGAACAGGCCGCGGGGGACGCCGCCCAGGCGCAGCTGCCCCGGCCAGCCCGGCCGGTCCGAGCCCCAATGGTCGTAGAGCCCGATGCCCACCCGGTGGGCCAGTCCCTCGAACAGCCCCTCGTGGGGCATCCAGAAGGCTTCCCAGCGGCAGCGATGGGGGGCGATGCGCATCCAGGTGGCCCGTTCCCGGAGCCCTTCGCGCATCTGGGCCAGATCCCCGGTGGCCAGGTAGCGGATGCCGCCGTGCAGCAGCTTGGTGGACCACTGCGAGGTGCCGCCGCCCAGCGCGCCCCGGTCGATCAGGGCGCAGGACACGCCGCGCAGCTTGAGTTCGCGGGCCAGGGCGGCGCCGTGGATGCCGGCGCCGACGATGCCCATCTCCACCTGGAGCGAAGCCGGAAAAATCCGGCTCGTCTCTGAAGGGGGAGGTGCCGGCCAGACAGAATTCAACATCCGGTCATTATGGCACGGACGGTGGCGTTCGGCCCTCCAAGGCCTGCCTGAGGTCCTCGATCAGGTCCTCCGGGTCCTCGACCCCCACCGACAGCCGGATCAGCCCGTCGCGGATGCCGATCCGCCCGCGCATGGCGGCGGTCATGGAGGCGTGGCTCATGCTGGCCGGCTGGGCCACCAGGCTTTCCACGCCGCCCAGGCTTTCGGCCAGGGTGAACCAGCGCAGGGCGCGCAGCACCTTGGCCACCGAGGCCTGGGAGCCGTCCTTCAGCTCGAAGCTGAGCATGGCCCCGAACCCTTCCTGCTGGCGCAGGGCCAGGGCGTGCTGGGGGTGGCAGGGCAGGCCGGGGTAGTTGACCCTGGCCACGGCCGGATGCGCGGCCAGGAAAGCCGCCAGGGCCCGGGCGTTGGCCTCGTGGGCGCGCATGCGCAGGTGCAGGGTCTTCAGCCCGCGCAGCACCAGGGCGCAGTCGTGCGGGCTCTGGCTGGTGCCCAGGGTCATGTTGAGGGTGGCCAGGCGCTCCAGCAGGTCGGTCCGGCCCGCGGCCGCCGCCACCGCGCCGCCGACCACGTCGCTATGGCCGTTCAGGTACTTGGTGGTGCTGTGGAGCACCAGGTCGGCGCCCCAGCGCAACGGGCGCTGCAGCAGCGGCGACATGAAGGTGTTGTCCACCGCCAGGAGCAGGCCGCGCGCCTTGGCGATCCCGGCCAGGGCGGCCAGGTCCAGCAGGCGCAACAGCGGGTTGGAAGGAGTCTCGGCCCAGATCATCCGGGTGTTCGGCCGGATGGCGGCGGCCACCGCCTCCAGGTCGGTCATGTCCAGGAAGGTCGCCTCCAGGCCATGCACCTGCCGGGCGTGCGCCAGGGTGCGGAAGGTGCCGCCGTAGCAGTCGTCGGGGCACAGCACGTGGCTGCCGTGCTCCAGCAGGCTCAGCACCGCGAGAATGGCGCTCATGCCGGAACTGGTGCAGATGGCGCCGCAGCCGCCCTCCAGCAGGGCGATGGCCTCCTCCAGCCGGGCCCGGGTCGGGTTGCCCGAGCGGGTGTACTCGAACCCGGCGCTGGTGCGGATATCCAGCAGGGCGAAGGTGCTGGTCTGGTAGATGGGCGCCGCCACGGCGCCATAGGCGGGGTCCGGCGCCGCGCCGCCGTGGACGCACCGGGTGCCCGGGCCAGCGCCGGCGAGGAGAGGCTCCTTGCCGGCCCAGCCCATGACGCCCGGGGTGCCGGGAGCTACGGTCTTGAATTCATTGCTGTCCAAGGTGCCTCCCGGATGCTGCTACTGGTTGGAGAGGGCCTGCAGGATGTCCTGCTTCAGGTCCTCGACGTGCTCGATGCCCACCGACAGGCGCACCATGCGGTCGCTGATGCCCAGCGCCTTGAGCCGTTCGGCCGGGAAGGAGGCGTGGGTGGTCTTGGCCGGCAGGCAGATCAGGCTTTCCACTCCGCCCAGGCTGATGGCCAGGGCGATCAGCTTCAGCCGGCTGAGGAAATGCTCGGCCAGTTCGGGGGTGGTCAATTCGAACGAGATCATGCCGCCGAAGCCGCCCGCCTGGGACCGGGCGAGGGCATGCTGGGGATGGCTGGCCAGGCCGGGGTAGTAGACCTTCGCCACCCCCGGCAGGGTCTGCAGCCAGGCCGCCAGGGCGTTGGCGTTGCGTTCGTGCTGCTCCATGCGCACGCTCAGGGTCTTGATGCCGCGCATGAGCAGCCAGGAATCCTGGGGGCCCAGGATGCCGCCCATGGCGTTCTGCAGGAAGTGGATCTCCTCGCCCAGCTCCGCGGTGGCGGTGACCACCAGCCCGGCCACCACGTCGCTGTGGCCGCCCAGGTACTTGGTGGCGCTGTGCACGACGATGTCGGCGCCCAGCAGCAGCGGATTCTGCCAGTACGGGCTCATGAAGGTGTTGTCGACAATGAAGCGGAAGCCGCGCTTGCGGCAGAGGGCGGCGATGGCCCGGATGTCGGAAACCGCCATCACCGGGTTGGTCGGGGTTTCCACGAACACGGCCCTGGTCTGGGGGGTGATCGCCGCCTCGATGGCCGCCAGGTTCGAGCTGTCCACGAAGGTCACGGTCATGCCCATGCGGCTGAGCACCTTGGTGAGCAGCCGGTAGGTGCCGCCGTAGACCACGTCGGAGACGATGAAATGGTCGCCGGTGCTGAAGCACATGAACACCGCGGTGATGGCGGCGATGCCGGAGCTGAAGGCCAGCCCGCACTTGCCGTGCTCGAGCACGGCGAAGGCCTTTTCCAGGGCGTCCCGGGTCGGGTTGCCGGAGCGGGAGTACTCGAAGCCCTTGCCGTGGCCGTGCACATCCTGCAGGAAGGTGGACACCTGGTAGACCGGCACGCTCAGGGCGCCGAACTGCTGGTCGATCTCGTTCCCGGTGTGCAGGACGAGGGTTTCCTTGTTTATGGCTGTTCTCATGATGATTCTCCAACGGGGCGCATACCCCAGGGGGACGCCAGGGCGCCCGGGGACCAAGACAATTCACTACTCACTGTGGCAACGTCAGTGCGTCACTCCGAGATAGGCTTTCTGCACCAGGGGATCATCCAGCAGGGCCTGGCCGGTGCCGGAAACGATCACCCGCCCGGTTTCCAGGACGAAGGCCTGGTCGGCCATGTCCAGGGCCTGGAAGGCGTTCTGCTCGGCCAGCAGGATGGTCACGCCCTTCTCCTTGATCTCCCGGATGATCTTGAACATGTGCTGGACCATCAGGGGCGCCAGGCCCAGGGAGGGTTCGTCCAGCAGCAGCAGGCGCGGCCGGGACATGAGGCCGCGGGCGATGGCGCACATCTGCTGCTCGCCGCCCGACAAGGTGCCGGCGAACTGGTTGATCCGCTCGCGCATGATCGGGAACAATTGGTACATCTCCTCCAGGTCGGCGGCGATGCCCGCCTTGTCCTTGCGCAGGTAGGCCCCCATCATCAAGTTCTCCTTGACCGTGAGGTTGGCGTACAGCCGGCGCCGCTCCGGCACCAGGCACATGCCCTTGGCCACCACCTTGTAGGCCTCCCGGGGCAGCGGCTCGCCCTGGAAGCTGATCTCGCCGCTGGCCGGGGCCAGCAGGCCGGCCAGGGTGGCCAGCAGGGTGGTCTTGCCCGCGCCGTTGGCGCCGACCACGGCCACCACCGTGCCCTCCTGCACTTCCAGGCTCAGGTCGTGCAGGGCGTGGATATGCCCGTATTTGACGTTAAGACTGCGTATGCTGAGCACGCTTGAACCCCTCTCCCAGGTAGGCCTTGAGGACATCGGGATCCTTCTGGATCTCCTCCGCCGACCCCTCCGCCAGCTTTTCGCCGAAATTCATCACAAAGATCCGCTCGCAGAGCGCCATGACCACGTCCATGTGGTGCTCGATCAGCAGGGTGGTGAGGCCGAACTGGTCGTGGATCGTCCGGATCAGCCGGGCCAGGTCGAGCGATTCCTCCGGGTTCATGCCGGCGGCGGGTTCGTCCAGCAGCAAAAGGCGCGGCTTGAGCGCCAGGGCCCGGGCGATCTCCAGCTTGCGCTGCAGCCCGTAGGGCATGGCGTCGGCCCGGGTGGCGGCCTTGTCCTCCAGCCCCACCGCGGCCAGGTACTCCAGCGCCTGCTCGTGGACCGCCCGCTCGCGCTTGACCACGTTGGGCAGGCGCAGGAAAGAGGCGCCCAGCAGGTAGGTCTCGTGGCAGTCCAGGGCGATGATGACGTTGTCCAGCACGCTCAGGTTGCGGAACAGCCGGATGTTCTGGAAGGTGCGGGCGATGCCCTGGCGGACGATGAGGTCCGGCCGCTTGCCGCTGATCGCCTTGCCTTCCAGCAGGATGGCGCCCTCGGTGAGGCCGTAGACCCCGGTGATCAGGTTGAAGGCGGTGGTCTTGCCCGCGCCGTTCGGCCCGATCAGGCCCATGATCTGGCCCTTCTCGACGTTGAAGGTGATGTCCTTGCAGGCGGTGATGCCGCCGAATCGCTTGGTGACCCCGCGCAGCTCCAGCACATGTTCGCTCATGCTCTGCCACCCTTCCAGACGCGCCGGTACCAGCCCTTGACCAGGTCCAGGGACAGCTCCCGGTAGCCCATCAGGCCCTGCGGGCGGAAGATCATGATGAGCACCAGGAGCAGCCCGTAGGCCACCAGGCGCCAGATGTTGGCGACCCGGAGCGCTTCCGGGATGCCGATGAAGATCAGCGTCGCGATCACCGGGCCGCTGATGCTGCCCATGCCCCCGGCCACCACCGCGGCGGTCATCTGGGTGGACATGTAGGAGGTGAACATGGACGGTTGGATGAAGCAGAAGTAGTGGGCGAACAGGCCCCCGGCGAGCCCGGCGCAGAACGCGCTGAACACCAGCGAGCGCAGCCGGCCGATGAAGATGTTCACGCCCATCATCTCGGCGGCGACGAAGTCCTCGCGGATGGCGATGCAGGCGCGGCCGTGGCGCGAGTGGATGAGGTTCCAGGCGAACCAGATGACGATGAAGGCGACCACCATGAGCACCGGCAGGCTGGTCTCGTTGCGGATGCCGGGCAGGCCCCGGGCGCCCTGGGTGATCGGCAGGTTCTCCAGCAGCACCCGGATCGCTTCGCCGAAGCCCAGGGTGGCGATGGCGAAATAGTCGGTGCGCAGCTTGGCCTTCAGGGTGGGATAGCCGATCAGGAAGCCCACCAGGCCCCCCGCCGCCCCGCCCATGGCCAGGGCCACGTAGAAGTTGAACCCGTAGAAGTAGGTGAGGATGGCCGCGGTGTAGGCGCCGATGGCGAAGAACGCCGCGTGGCCCAGGGAGAACAGCCCGGTGAAGCCGGTGAACACCGCCAGGCCGACGGTGGCGATCACGTAGATGAGGCCGAGCGAGATGACGCCGGAAATGTATGACCACATGGTTGGCTACACCTTTTCCTCAAGGAACCGTCCGAACAGTCCTGTGGGCATCACCATCAGGAGCAGCACCAGGAGGGAAAAGCTGAACACGTCGCGCACCACCGAGGAGACGTAGGCCGACACGAACGTCTCGGTCACCCCCAGCAGGATGCCGCCGACCACCGCCCCGGGCAGGCTGCCCAGGCCGCCGATCACCGCGGCGATGTAGGCCTTGTTGGTGATCCAGCCCATGGTGGGATAGACGATGTACTTCATGCCGAGGAAGGTGCCGGAGATCCCGGCGAGCCCGCCGGCGAGGCAGAACACCAGGCCGATCAGGTGCTTGTCGTTCACGCCGTTGAGCGAGCAGACCTGGATGTCGTAGCTGGCCGCGCGGATGGCGATGCCGGTCCGGCTCTTCTGCAGGAAGTAGTGCAGGGCGTAGATGGCGGCGAAGGAGAAGGCGATGGCGAACACGTCCAGCACGCCGATCGACACCCCGTGGAAGGTGATGTTGCGCTTGGTGAACACCTCGGGGAAGGCGTAGAAGTGGGCGCCGACGATGGCGTAGACCAGGTTCTCCAGGAAGATCGCCGTGCCCATGGCGCTGATCATGAAGAACAGCGAGGAGGCCCGGCGCTTGCGCAGGGGCGCGTAGGCCAGCCGCTCGTTCAGGTAGCAGAGCAGGGCCGCGCCGAGGATGGACAGGGCCAGGGCGACGCCGATCGGCAGGCCCAGCTTGACCATGGAGAAATAGCTGATGTAGGCGCCCAGCATGATGATGGAGCCGTAGGCGAAGTTGCTGAAATTGAGGATGCTGAACACCAGCGAGTAACCCACCGCCATGAGCGCGTAGATTCCGCCGATGGCCAGCCCGGTCAGCAAGGTTTGGACGAACAAGACTCCCCCTCTCGCGCGGGCCCGCCGCGACAAATCAGATCGTGGAAGGTGGGAGGCGGTCGCCGCCGCCCCCCGCCGGAAATGCCATCTACTGGGTGACGAACTTGGTGACGTAGACGAACTTGCCGTCCTTGACCTGCTGGATGACCGCAGGCTTGTTGAGCGGGTTGTGGTTGGTGGGGTCGATGGTGAAGTTGCCGGACAGGGTGGGCAGATTCTTGGTCTGGGCGATCTGGGCGGTGAGCTTCGCGGGATCGGTGCCGCCGGTCTTGGTGATGGCGTCGATGATCACGTCCAGGGCGTCGATGGCCATGACCGGGTTGGGCATGATCGGGTCGTTGTTGAACTTGGCCCGGTAGTCCTTGATGAAGCCCTGGATGTCAGGGTCTTCCAGGCTGGTGATGTTGACGAAATAGGAACCGTCGACCGCCTTGCCGCCCAGGGTGATCAGGTCGGGGCTGGCCCAGCCGTCGCCGCCCATGGGGATCGCCTTGATGCCGAGATCGGCGGCCTGCTTCATGATCAGCGCGGCCTCTTTCTGCATGGTCGGGATGTAGAGCACGTCGGGGTTGGAGCCCTTGATCTTGCCGAGGATGGCGCGGAAGTCCAGCTCGCCCGAGCGGAACGCCTCGCTGGCGACCACCTTGCAGCCCTGCTTCTCGAACTCGGTGGTGAAGTACTTGCCGAGCCAGGAAGAGTAGTCCGAGCCCACGTCATAGATGATGGCGGCGTTCTTGAGCTTCAGGTTCTTGGCGGCGAACTGGGCGGCCACGGTGCCCTGGAAGGGGTCGATGAAGCAGGTGCGGAACGCGGTCTTGCGCACGGAGCCGGTCTTGTCGTCGACGGTGACCTTGGGGTTGGTGGCCGAGGTGGCCAGGAACGACACGTTGGCCGGCTCGGTCACGGAGGTCATGGCGATGGCCACGCCGCTCTGGCCGGGGCCGATGATGGCGCAGACCCCGTCGCTGACCAGGCGCTTGGTCACGTTGACGCCTTCGGTGGCGTCGGCGCGGGTGTCATAGGAGATGAGCTGGATCTGCTTGCCCATGACGCCGCCCTTGGCGTTGATCTTGGCGATCTCCATGTCCAGGGCGTTCTTCTCCGACTGGCCCCAGGTGGAGTTGTCGCCGGTCAAGGCGACCGCCTGACCGATCTTGATGGTGTCGCTCTTCTTGTCGCAGCCGATGACCGCGCAAAGCGCGACTGCCAGCGGGATCATGGCCAAAAGCTTCGAGTTCATGGAGGCTCCTCCTTGGGGGAGTGGGTGGCGGTGGGGGTTGAACAGCAGCGGTGGGGCTGGCGTGGCAGCACGGGCTGGGCTGGCCTTGGGCACCAGGTGGCGCATGAATCAATCGATTGGGAGCTCTTTTCAAACCATGGATTTATGTGGCTTATGAATAAGCTCATTATCACATTTACCAGAGAGCATGGGGGTGCCAGCGAAAGAATGCATTTTGCGTGCCATGAACTTGGATGCTGGAACGGCATCTCCCCGGGGCGATATCTGGCATGGACCGGACGACCGGGCTTGGCAAAGGGCGCAATGGGTTGTTACTATGACCCATTCAGCCCATTGATGGAGTTTTGTCCCGTGGCCAAAAAGGTCGCCCTGATCACCGCCTTCTCCAGTGTCGCCGAGGTGCACCGGCGCACCCTGGAAGCCCTGTTCCGGGGCACCATCGAGCTGAAATGCTATTCCTACGACGTGGTCAACATCAACAGCCCGATCGAGGCCGACCTGTTCGTCATCTCGATCTACCAGATCTACCTCAACCTCAAGCCGTTCATTCCCCCGGATGCCAAGGCGATCATCATCAGCAACACCCTCACCGAGGAGCAGTACCAGCGCGTCGCCGGGCTGCCGGCGGGATTGTCGGTGCTGCTGGTGAACTACAGCGTGGAAATGACCATGGACACCATCTCCCTGTTCCATCGCCTGGGCTTGAACCATCTGGAATACGTGCCGTTCTACCCCGGTACCACCCAGGTCCCGCAGCTGGAGACCGCGGTGACGCCGGGCGAGCCCCAGCATGTGCCGCCCTTCGTCAAGCGGGTGATCGACATCGGCGACCGGGTCATCGACGCCAAGACCGTGATCGACCTGGCCACGGGCCTGGGCCTGGAGCGGCTGCTCCAGGAAGACCGCTTCACCTTGTATTTCCAGAGCATCCGCACCAGCCACGACAGCGTCACCTCGCTGTTCGACCGGACCAACATCCTGGAGAGCCAGCTGTCCAGCCTGCTGGACGTGATGGACGACGGCATCATCATCATCGAGAACAACGGGCTGGTCTACGCCTGCAACCGCAAGGCCCGGGAGGTGCTGGACGCCCAGGGCGACCTGGTGGGCTGCCGGGCCGCGGAGCTGATCCCCGGGATTCCCTTCGACCGGGTGCTGGCCGATCTGCAGGAGGTGGACCACACCCTGGTGAAGATCCATTCCCGGGACATCTCCATCAAGGTGGTGCCGGTGATCGCCGGCCGGAAGACCCGGGGCGCGCTGGCCATCATCAACAAGTTCGAGGAAAAGGAACGCAGCCAGCACCGGCTCCGGTCCCAGCTGCTGGGCAAGGGGCACCGGGCCCGGTACACCTTCGAGGACATCCTGACCCAGGACGAGAACTTCATCGAGATCAAGAACCTGGCACGCAAGAAGGCCAAGTCCGACGCCTCCGTGCTGATCATCGGCGAGACCGGCACCGGCAAGGAACTGTTCGCCCATGCCATCCACAACGCCAGCCGGCGCAAGGAATGGCAATTCGTGACGGTGAACTGCGCGGCCCTGCCGGAAAGCCTGCTGGAGAGCGAGCTGTTCGGCTACGAAGAGGGCGCCTTCACCGGCGCCCGGCGCGGCGGCAAGCCCGGCCTGTTCGAGCTGGCCCACCAGGGCACCATCTTCCTGGACGAGATCGGCGAAATGGACCTGAACCTGCAGACCCGCCTGCTGCGCGTGCTGGAAAGCCGGGAGGTCATGCGCATCGGCGGCGACAGCATGATCCACGTCGATATCCGGATCATCGCCGCCACCAACAAGGACCTGTGGCGGCTGGTGGAGGAGGGCCGATTCCGCCGGGATCTGTACTACCGGCTGAACGTGCTGCCGATCCAGGTGCCCCCGCTGCGCGAGCGGAAGGCCGACATCCTGTTCATCCTGGAGCACCTGAAGCGCAGGATCGGGGTCGAGCTGGCCATGACCCCGGAGACCACCGAGCTCCTGGTGCGCTATCCCTGGCACGGCAATGTGCGCGAGCTGAAGAATTGCGCGGAATACCTGGCCTACCTGGACAAGCGCACGATCGAAGCCCGGGATCTGGCGCCGATCCTGAAATGGCCGGACGCCGGGCGGAGCGGCGAAGATCCCGGCCTGTCCGCCTTCATCGAAATGATCCGGATGGAGCGCGACCACTATATGTTCATTTTCGAAAGCCTGTACGCCAACCACCAGAACAAGCTTCGCTCCGGCCGCCGCAGCCTGGTCGAGGCCGCCCGGAAGCAGGACCTGTTCCTGACCGAAGCGCAGATCCGCAAGGCCCTGGTGCAGGCCGAAGCGTTCGGCTACGTCCACCTGAACCATGGCCGGGGGGGGACGATGATCACGGCCGCGGGAATCGATGCCCTCAAGCAGCTGCGCAGCGATATGCGACCATGGCGTTAAGGAGCAGCCATGTTTGATGCCACCAAGCTCATCCAATCCACCGGCGGGGGCCAGATCGGCGGCAAGCCGGTGCGGACCATCAATCCGAGCCTGGAGCGCGCCTCCACCATCCTGTTCGAGCGCTTCGAGGATCTCGAGGCGGCCAACGCCGGGGCCTACCCGGGCATCACCTACGGCACCGACCGGCTGCCGGTGCAGCGGGCCTTCGAGGAGGCCATCCGGCAACTGGAGGGGGGCGGCCTGACCCGGGCCTTCCAGTCCGGCATCAGCGCCATCATCAACACCCTGCTGGCCTTCACCCGGGCCGGTGACCACATCCTCATCTGCGACAACGCCTATGGCCCCACCACCCATTTCTGCCAGGAGATCCTGGCGCGCTTCCAGGTGGAAGCCAGCGCCGTGCCGGCCAACGCCGGGGCGGACATCGCCGGGTACTTCCGGCCGGAGACCCGGCTGGTCCTGCTGGAATCGCCCGGCTCCAACACTTTCGAGCTGCAGGACATCCCCGCCATCACCAGCCTGGCCCGGGAGCGCGGCATCCTCACCGTGCTGGACGGCACCTGGGCGACCCCGCTCTACCTCCGGGCCTTCGAGCTGGGGGTCGACGTGTCGGTGCAGTCGGCGACCAAGTACATTTCCGGCCATTCGGACGTCCTGCTGGGCGTGGTGACGGTCGCTCCGGCCCTGGCCGAGCCGTTCGACGCCTTCTGCCGGGTCATGGAGCTGTTCGCCGCGCCGGAGGACTGCGCGCTGGCCCTGCGCGGGCTCAAGACCCTGCCGGTGCGGCTGCGCCAGCACGGCCAGTCGGCCCTGGAGATCGCCCAGTGGCTGTCCGCGCACGATCTGGTGGACCAGGTGCTGCACCCGGCCCTGCCCAGCCATCCCGAGCACCACCTCTGGCGCCGGGACTTCCACGGCGCCTCCGGGCTGTTCGGCTTCACCTTCCGGCGGGAATACCCCGCGGACCGGCTGGCGGCCTTCGTCAACGCCCTGGAGCTGTTCGGCATCGGCTACAGCTGGGGCGGCTACAAGAGCCTGGTCACGGCCGGGCGCGCCCAGCGGGCGCTGCCGTCCAGGTACCAGGGGCGGACCATCGTGCGCCTGAGCATCGGCCTGGAAGATCCCCGGGACCTGATGCGCGATCTGGGGGCGGCGATGAGTTTCCTGGGCAAGGCATAAACCGATTGGTGCGCCCAACAGGACTCGAACCTGTGACCTACGGCTTAGAAGGCCGTTGCTCTATCCGCCTGAGCTATGGGCGCGGTGCCGGGTTTTTCGGGATGCCGGGCCCCAAGCCGTTCGGGTTGAGGCATCCATGGATCTTTGCGTGATTCGGGGGACTTTGGCGAGCCCCAATTTCGCAACCTCCCGCCTCGATCCATGGCCTGGATCGGATTTCGTTGAACTCAAAGTCAGGAGACTCATTGGCAATGAGGTGTGGAGATCCTTTGAAATTATTATTCATAACGAAAGAAACAATTAGTAAAAATTTGATCTAAAGAATCCATTGACTATTATTTTTCAATGTGGTGAAATTCAATCCGTAATGCTATAGGCTTTCTACATTTGAATAAAACCCTATTTTTTTACCGCTTGAACGCCCGCATATGAAAACGCAGTTTCTTTTCCAATCCCTTTTTGAACCGTTCCGCCCACGTCCGTCCGGACCCGGTGCCAGGGGCGGTTTTCGCGGGGTTGCGCGGGGCCTGCGACCCGCCCTGGGCCGGGTCCTGCTGGGCCTGCTGGGGCTCGGCCTGACCGGGATCTGCCCGGCCCAGGCCCCGGCCGGAGCGGCGCAGGCGCCGGAGAAGGGCGCCCAGGCCCCCGACGCGGACAAGGGCCCGTCCCCGGCACCGCCGGCGGACGCGCCCAGGCCGTTCGTCCTGGCCTCGGATCTCTTCACCAAGGGCCTGGCCAGCCCGCGCCCGCCCGAGGTGCGCATGGGCAGCGACTACGTCATCGGCAGCGGCGACGAGCTGGCGCTCACCGCCTTCGGCAGCGTGTCCCTGTCCCGCACGCTCAAGGTGGACCGGGGCGGGAAGGTGGCCGTTCCGGATGTCGGGCTCGTGGAAGTGAGCGGCCTCAGCCTGGATTCGGCCCGCGCCCTCATCCGCGCCGCCCTGCTGCGCAAATACGCGGGGCTGGAGCAGTTCAACCTGGAGGTGGTGGGGCTGCACGACGTGGAGGTCATGGTCATCGGCGAGGTGCGCCATCCCGGGTCGTACCTGGTGCCCAGCTCCAGCTCGCCCATGGCGCTGCTCGGCCTGGCCGGGGGCCCCTCGGACAGCGGCTCGTACCGGAACATCCGCCACCTGCGCGGCGGCAGGACGCTCGAATCGCTCGATCTCTACCGGTTGCGCTTCGAAGGGAGCGGGCTGGAAAGCCGCGGGTTCCTGGACGGCGACACGCTCTTCGTGCCCCTGGCCGGCACCCGGATCACCGCCGTGGGCGCGTTCCGCCGGGTGGCGGCCGCGCCCGGGGCACCGGGGCTGCTGATGGAGCTGGCCGCCGGCGAAAGCGCGCTGGAGGCGGTCCACTTCGCCGGCGGGCTCATCCCCTCGGCCAGCCAGGTGCTGGTGACGCTCCAGCGCACCGACCCGGCCGGCATCACCACGATCCGCAACATCCCCAACGAGCCGCGTGAGCTGCGCGCCGCCAGGTTCTGCGAAGGCGACGTGCTGCGCGCCCTGGCGCGGCTGGAGCGGCTGGAGGAGTATGTGGAGGCGGCCGGGTTCGTCGCGGTGCCGGGGCGCTTCTCCTACCGGGAGGGCATGCGGGTCGGCGATCTGCTCGCCCTGGGCGGGACCGGCGGCCAGCTCCTGCCGGGGACCTACCTGCTGCGGGGCGAGATCCTGCGCACCCTGCCCGACGGCCGCACCCGGCTGCTCAGCTTCGACGTGGACAAGGCGCTCAAGAACGACCCGGCGCACAACCTCGAGCTCCAGCCCCGGGACCGGGTCGAGCTGGGCAATGTGGCGGATCTGCGCCTGGCCAAGCGGGTCACCATCCTGGGGCCGTTCACCCGGCCGGGCGTCTTCGAATGGCACGAGGGCATGCGCGCCGCCGACCTGATCTACCGGGCCGGCATCCCGAAGCTCTCGGCCGGGCGCCGCTACGCGGAGCTGGCCAGCATGGAGGACGGCCGGACCAGCTCGGTGGTCCGGCTGGACCTGGCCCGCCTGCTGACCACCGAGGACCGGGCGACGGTGGAGCTGAAGGACGACCGGGTCAATCCCAGGCTGCGCCCGTACGACCAGATCACCATCTACGAGAATCCGGACTTCCGCATGCACCGCACCGTGACCATCCTGGGCCAGGTGCAGCGGCCCGGCCCCTACGTGATCCAGGAGGACCGGTTCACCCTGGGCCAGCTCATCGCCCGGGCCGGGGGGCTGACCCAGGATGCGATGCCGACCGGGGGGATCTTCCTGCGCTCGAGCCTGGAACCCCGGGACCTCAGCGCCAGGGACCCCGCCGGGGGCGCGGGCGAGGACGCGCCCAGCCTGGCCGCCATCGACAACATCCTGCAGCGGCTGAACGAGACCCGGCGCGCCCGGGAATCCGGCGCCCTGGAAGAAAGCCCGCTGCTGCACGGCCTGGTGCGGGGCGAGCTGAACCGGATGATCGTGGACTTCCCCGCGGTCCTGAAGGGGGAGCGCCGCCAGGACGTGGTGCTGCAGGACGGCGACCGGGTGTTCATCCCCAGGCGGACCGATTCGGTCTGCGTGGTCGGCGAGGTGGCCAGTTCCTACGCCACCTTCCACGTCCAGGCCGGGGACCGGGTCCGGGATGTGCTGAAGCTGGCCGGGGGCTACACCCGCAACGCCGACCAACGCCAGGTGCGCCTGCTCAAGGCCGACGGCCGGGTGATCGATTCCCGGGTGGAGCGGACCGGGATCGAGCCGGGGGACGCGCTCCTGGTGCCCCAGCGGATCCGCAAGGACGTGCCCTGGCAGGACACGCTGCTGGCCATGACCCCCATCGCCATTCTCTATAACGCCATCCGCCGCTGAGCGCGCGGACGATTGCCTGAACCGCCGGGAGCCCGGTGGCACTTGAACCATTCGTAAGTCCAATGTCCTGACCTACCAGGACGAGGGGACGTCTGTCCCAGCGAAAGGCATGAAAAAATGGAAATCTCGGGAAAAGATCAAAGATACGCCGCCTGGGCCGAAGGCGCCGGGACTCGGCTATGGAAGCTCGACAGCCGGCCCATGGTGCGCCGGACCGGCAAGCTGCTGCTGGACGCCCTGCTGGCGGCCGCCGCCTGGAGCCTGGCCTGCGGCCTGGTCCGCTGGGCCGCGCCGACGGTCCGGGGCACGCTCCTGTTCGTGGTGCTGGCGCTGGCGGTCAACGCCGGGTTCGGCTTCACCAGCCAGCACTACCGGCTGGTGGGCTTCGCCGAGGCCTGGGGCCTGTTGAGCGGGTCGCTGGTCATCGCCGGGGCCGGGCTGGCGTTCTGCGCCCTGCGCGGTCCCGCCCGGCTCGGGGCGGAGGGCGCCGAGATCTTCCTGCCGGGCGGCCTGCTCACCGGGGCGATGTGGTTCGGCCTCCGGGTGCTGGCCCAGCGAATGCATCGCCGGCGCTTCCGGACCGGGCCGGCCGGGCCCTGCCCCGAGCGCACCCTCATCATCGGGGCCGGCCGGGCCGGCATGCGGCTTTGCCAGGAACTCCGGGAACACCCCCGGCTCCGCTGCCAGGTGGTGGGTTTCGTGGACGACGCCCTGGAGAAGCAGGGCGTGCGGATCGAGGGGGTGCCGGTGCTGGGCCCCACCCGGCACCTGCCGGCCTTCATCCGGCAGCACCGGGCCTCCCTGGTGATCCTGGGCATGGCCGGCGCGCCGGGCGCCACGATCCGCGAGCTGAGCCAGCGGCTCCAGGCCCAGGGCGTCCGGGTCAAGACCGTGCCGGGGATCCTCGACCTGGTGGGCGACCATCCCTGGAAACCGGAAGTGCGCGACATCGCCATCGAGGACCTGCTCCGGCGCGATGCGGTGAACCTGGACACCGGCGCCATCCGCCAGGCCCTGGAAGGCTCGGTGACGCTCATCACCGGGGCGGGCGGCTCGATCGGCAGCGAACTGTGCCGCAGGGTCGCCAGCTTCCGCCCGCGCTGCCTGGTGCTGCTGGGCCGGGGCGAAAACAGCCTGTGGGAGATCGAGCGCGATCTGCGCCGGCTGTTCCCGGCCCAGGTGATCGCCCTGGCGCTCTGCGACATCCGCAACCGGGGCCGGCTGCACCAGGTGTTCGACACCTGGCGGCCCCAGGTGGTGTTCCACGCCGCGGCCCACAAGCACGTGCCCTACCTGGAGCAGTACCCCGAGGAGGCCATCGAGAACAACATCTTCGGCACCCAGAACGTGCTCAAGGCGGCCCTGGCGTCGGCCAGCCGGATCGTGGTCAACGTCTCCACCGACAAGGCGGTGAACCCGGTCAACGTGCTGGGCGTGACCAAGCGCATCGGCGAGCACCTGGTGCTCAAGGCCGCCGCGGAGGCCCCGGAGGGTTCCCGCTACGTCAGCGTGCGCTTCGGCAACGTGCTGGGCAGCCGGGGCAGCGTGATCCCGCTGTTCCGCGACCAGATCCGCCGGGGCGGCCCGATCACCGTCACCCATCCGGACATGGTGCGCTTCTTCATGACCATCCCCGAAGCGGGCCAGCTGGTGCTGCAGGCCGGCATCCTGGGCGAAACCGGACGGGTGTTCGCCCTGGACATGGGCGAGCCGGTGCACATCGTCGACCTGGCCAGGGACATGGCCCGCCTGTCCGGGCTCGCGCCGGGGGTGGACATCGACATCCAGTTCACCGGCGCCCGCCCCGGGGAGAAGTTCTTCGAGGAGCTGTTCACCGACGTGGAGGACCGCAAGGCCCAGGTCCACCCCAAGATCTTCGAGGCGGTCCAGGACCCCAAGGATCCGGCCCTGCTGGAGCAGGGGCTCGCCGCCCTGCGGCTGGCGCCCAGCCTGCCCGAGGGCGTGCGCCAGCGGGAGATGCTGGCCTGGTTCATGAAGCTGGTGCCGGCTTACCGGCCGTCGCCCTCCGGGCTGGGCCGCTACCTCCAGGAGGAGGCCCACATTCCGCGAAGGCCGCAGCGCCCGGTCCACGCCCCCCAGGAGGGGCCGCTGAGCGTTCCCGGCTGATCCCTGCCAACCCGAGGTTCCCTTCATGTCCAAGCCCGAAACCCAACCCGCCCGATCGACCCTCAGGGAGGCCCTGGGCCGGCCTCTGCGCCACGCCTGCTTCGCGGGACTGGCGGCGGCGGGGGTGGCGGTCCTGCTGCCCAACGCCTACCGGTCCGAGGCCAGGATCCTTTCGGACACCGGCCACGCCGGCGGCTCGAACCTGCGCACCGGGGTCTGGGCGCCCACCGCCCCGCCCGAAACCCCCACCAGCAGGGAGGACGGGCCGACCGTCATCTACGTGGACATCCTCAAGAGCCGGCGCATGGCCGAGCAGCTGCTGCTGCACGAGTACGACTACGGCTACCGCCCCTGGCGCTTCGCCAGGCGGCGCACGACCCGGGGCACCCTGCTGGACTACCTGGGGGCGGCCAACGTCGACCGGGGGCTGGGCCAGCTGCGCAAGGTCCTGGCCGTGCAGCGCGATATCAAGTCGGGCCTGCTGACCATCAGCGCCGAGACCAGCTCGCCGGAGCTGTCCATGCAGGTGGTGCGCCAGGCGGCCGCGAACCTGCGGGATTTCCTGGTGGAGCTCAGCCAGGCCGCCGGCCAGAACAAGGCGCGCTTCACCCTGGGCCGGCTCGAGGAGGTGCGGGGCAAGTACGCGGAACTGGGGCGGCAGTTCGAGGGCTTCCAGGACGCCAACCGCAACTGGGAATCCAGCCCGGCGCCCAATGTCCGCTTCCATGGGGCGCAGCTCAAGGAGGGCCTCGATCTGTGGAAGCAGGTCGTGATGAACCTGACGCTCAACCACGAGCAGGCCCTGCTGGAGGCCCAGAACGACACCCAGACCCTGCTGCTGATGGATCCCGGCAACCTTCCGCTGGAAAAGAGCAGGCCGGCCCGGGCCCTCATCGTTTTCACCGTCGCTGCCGTCGTGGGGGTGGGCAGCTGGGCCGTCCAGAACCGCACCGCCCTGATCAACCGAATCCTAGCCAAGGAGCATTGCGCATGAACATGCCAATCGAAACCGGCACGGTGCTGACACCGGCCAACGAACTGATGGAGAAATTCAAGGACCGCACCGCCCGGGTGGGGGTGGTGGGCCTGGGTTACGTGGGCCTGCCCTTCGCGGTGGAAAAGGCCAAGGTCGGCTTCCGGGTGCTGGGCTTCGACCGCAGCCCCGACCGGGTCGGCCGGGTGAACGCCGGCGCCAACTACATCGGCGACGTGCACGACCAGGAGCTGCGCGACGTGGTGCTGGACCGGGGCCTGCTGGCCGCCACCGAGGACTGGGACCGGCTCCCGGAGATGGAGGTGATCGTCATCTGCGTGCCGACCCCGCTCACCCGGAACCTGACCCCGGACCTGCAGTACATCGAGGCGGTGACCGCGGAGGTGGCCCGGCGCATCCGGCCCGGCCAGCTGATCAGCCTGGAGAGCACCACCTATCCGGGCACCACCGACGAGGTGATGAAGCCCATGCTGGAGGCCTCGGGCCTGCAGGAGGGCCGGGACTTCTTCCTGGCCTTCAGCCCCGAGCGGGTGGACCCGGGCAACCAGCGCTACAGCACCCGCAACACCAACAAGGTGGTGGGCGCCAGCCACAGCCTCAGCCGGGAAGTGGCGCTGGCCTTCTACCGCCAGACCATCCTGCACGTGGTCCCGGTCAGCTCCTCGAAGGCGGCCGAGATGGTGAAGGTGTTCGAGAACACCTTCCGCGCGGTGAACATCGCCCTGGTGAACGAGCTGGCCATGCTCTGCGACCGCATGGAGCTGGACGTCTGGGAGGTGCTCGACGCCGCCGCCACCAAGCCGTTCGGGATCATGTCCTTCTACCCCGGCCCGGGGGTGGGCGGGCACTGCATCCCCCTGGATCCGCACTACCTGGAGTGGAAGGCCCGGGAGTTCAACTTCAACACCCGGTTCATCGCCCTGGCCGGCGAGATCAACCGGCGCATGCCCGAATTCGTCATGGAGAAGGCCATGCGCCTGCTCAGCGACCACGGGCTCGGCCTGCGCAGCGCGCGGGTGCTGGTGCTGGGCGTGGCCTACAAGAAGGACGTCGACGACAGCCGGGAGAGCCCCAGCGCCGAGATCCTGCACCTGCTGGCGCTGCGCGGCGCCGCGGTGGCCTACCATGACCCGCTGATCCCGCGCTTCCGGGAGTACGGCCACGAGCTGGAGAGCGTGCCGCTCACCGCCGAGGCCCTGGCCGACGCCGACCTGGTGCTGATCCTCACCGACCACACGGCGGTGGACTACCGCTTCGTGGTCGAGCACGCCCGGCTCCTGCTGGACACCCGCAACGCCACGCGCGGGCTGCCTTGCGAGCGCGCCAAGGTGGTGCTCCTGTGAGCCCGCGGGTGGCGGTGGTCGGCTGCGGCGCCTGGGGGCGCAACCATGTGCGCACCTTCCAGGAGCTGGACGCCCTGGCCGGGGTGGTGGAGGTGCTGCCCTCCCTGCGCGAAAAGGTCCACGAGGAGTATCCCGGGCTGCCGGTCTGGAACACCCTGGAGCAGGCCCTGGACCACGCCGAAGGGATCGTGGTGGCCACCCCGGCGCCCACCCACGCGGCGCTCGCCGCCCGGGCGCTGGAGGCGGGGAAGGGGGTCCTGGTGGAAAAGCCCATGACCGTCGGCAGCCGGGACGCCCAGGAGCTGGTGCGCCTGGCCCGGGCCATGGGCCGGCCGCTCATGGTCGGCCACCTGCTGCTCTACCAGCCGGCGGTGCGCGAGCTGCACCGGCTGCTGGAGGCCGGCGCGGTGGGCCGGGTGCTGCGGATCCACCAGGAGCGGCTCAACCACGGCCGGGTGCGCCAGACCGAGAACGTGCTCTGGAGCCTGGCGCCGCACGACGTGGCGGTGCTGTGCCATCTCATGGGCGAAGGCCCGCGGGTGGTGCGGGCCTCCGGGGCCGCGTTCCTGCAGCCCGGCATCCACGACGACATCCACCTGGAGCTGGGCTTCAGCGGCGGCCGCTCCGCCCACATCCACTCCGCCTGGTACTGGCCCGGCAAGCGCCGGGGCCTGCGGGTCCTGGGCGACGAGGGGATGATCGCCTACAACGAATCCGACCAGAGCCTCACCCTGCACCGCAAGCGGCTGAAGGGGGGCGATCCGCCCGCCGGCCTGGCGCCGGTGGATGAAGGCTCGGAGCGGGTCTTCGAAGGCCACGGCGAGCCGCTGCGCCTGGAGGACCAGCATTTCCTGGACTGCCTCGCCACCGGGGCGGCGCCGCTGAGCGACGGCCGAAGCGGGGTCGAGGTGGTCCGGGTGCTTGAGGAGGCGGACGCCCAACTCAGGCAGTTCTTGATCCAAACCAACAAGGAGAGCGCATGAGCACACTCACAGCCCCCAAACCCCACTTCATCCACCCCACCGCGGTGGTCGACGAAGGCGCCCGGATCGGCGAGAACACCAGGATCTGGCACTTCTCCCACGTCTACCCCGAGGCCGTGATCGGCCACGACTGCATCCTCGGCCAGAACGTCATGGTCGCCGACGGCGTCGGCATCGGCGACTTCTGCAAGGTGCAGAACAACGTCTCCCTGTACGAGGGCGTGGTACTGGAAGACTACGTGTTCTGCGGCCCCAGCATGGTGTTCACCAACGTGCAGACGCCGCGCTGCCTGTTTCCGCGCAACCACTCCGCCGACTATGCCGAGACCCGGGTCAAGCGCGGCGCCAGCATCGGCGCCAACGCCACCATCGTCTGCGGCATCACCCTGAACGAATGCGCCTTCGTGGCGGCCGGCTCGGTGGTGATCCGGGACGTGCCGGCCTACGCCATGGTGGTCGGCGTGCCGGCGCGGATCATCGGCTACATGTGCGAACGGGGCGAGCGGCTGAAGTTCGACGCCTCGGGCTGTGCCGTGACCACCTACGGCCAGCGCTACCGCCGCGGCCCGGACGGCTCGGTCGGGAAGGAGGGCTGAGCCGTGGCCACCCAGACCCGCATTCCGGTGCTCGACCTCACGCCGCAGCTGGATTCCCTGTGGCCGGAGCTCAACCAGGCCATCCAGCGCACCCTGCGCTCCGCCCACTACATCCTCGGCCCGGAGGTGCGCGCCTTCGAGCAGGAGGCCGCGCGCGCCCTGGGGGTCAAGCACGCGGTCGGCGTCAACTCCGGCACCGACGCCCTGGTGATCGCCCTCCGGGCGCTGGGCATCGGCCCCGGCGACGAGGTCATCACCACGCCCTTCACCTTCTTCGCCACCGCCGAGGCCATCAGCCAGGTGGGCGCCGTCCCGGTGTTCGTGGACGTGGACGAAGAGAGCATGAACCTGGATCCGGCGCTGGCGGAGCGGGCGATCACCCCGCGCACCCGGGCCATCCTGCCGGTGCACCTGTTCGGCCGGCCCTGCGACATGGCGGAGATCCTGGACCTGGCCCGGCGCCACGGGCTGAAGGTGGTCGAGGATTGCGCCCAGAGCTTCGGCGCCCGCTATCGCGGCAAGCCCACCGGCAGCCTGGGCCAGGCCGGCTGCTTCAGCTTCTTCCCGTCCAAGAACCTGGGCGCCTGCGGCGACGCCGGGCTGCTGGCGACCAGCGACGACGAGCTGGCGGAGCTGGCCCGGGCGCTCCGGGTGCACGGCAGCCGCAAGAAGTACCACAACGAGATGGTCGGCTACAATTCGCGCCTGGATGAGCTCCAGGCCGCCATCCTGCGGGTCAAGCTGCCCCATGTGGAGGCCTGGAACGCGGGCCGCAGGCGGGTGGCGGAGACCTACCGCCGGCTGCTGGAGGGCCGCGCCGGCATCATCGTGCCGGCCGTGGTGGAGGGCCACGTGTTCCACCAGTACACCGTGCGGGTCCCGGGCATCGACCGGGACCAGCTGCAGGCCCGGCTGGCGGGGGACGGGGTGGACACCATGGTCTACTACCCGGTGCCCTGCCACCGGCTCAAGCTCTACCGGCAAAGCCATGCCCACGTGGCCTGCCCCAGGGCGGAACGGCTGTGCGCCGAGGTCATCAGCCTGCCGATCTGGCCGGAGATGGAGGAAGCCGCCCAGGACGCGGTGGCCCGGGCGCTGCTGGCGCAGGTGGGCCGGGGATGAGCGGCGCGCTCCGGTTCCAGGGCTTCCGCCTGAAGGTGCTGCAGGTGGCGGGCGGCACGGCCGTGGCCCAGGGCCTCCTGGTGCTGGCCTCGCCGCTGCTGACCCGGCTGTACACCCCGGCCGATTTCGGCGTGCTGGTGGTGTACGTCTCCCTCATGGCCGTCCTGGTGATCGTCGCGTCGCTGCGCTACGAATACGCCCTGCCGATCCCGGCCGACGACGGCGAAGCGGTCGACCTGCTCGCGGTCTGCATGCTCCTGGTGGCGGCGACCACCTGCCTGGCCTCGCTGCTGCTCTACGCGCTGCAGGACCGGATCCTGGCCTGGATGGGCGCGCCGGCGCTGGCGCCCTACCTGTGGCTGGTCCCGGTCAGCATCCTCGGCTGCGGGTTCTACCAGGTGTTCACCTGCTGGGCCATCCGCAAGGGCGGCTACAAGCGCATCGCCCGCACCAAGGTGACCCAGAGCCTGACCCAGCTGACCCTGCAGGTGTGCGTGGGCTCGGTGGTCAAGGGCCCGCTCGGGCTGCTGGTGGGGGATGCGGTCGGGCGCTCCAACGGCACCCGCACCCTGGCCATGCTGGACTGGCGCAACGACTGGGCCCGGCTGCGGCTGGTGCGCTGGGGCGGGATGTGGCGCGCCCTGGTGCGCTTCCGCCGGTTCCCGGCGATCGGCAGCGGCACCGCCCTGATGAACACCTTCAACCTGCGCATCCCGGCGCTGCTGCTGGCCATCACCTTCGGCCCGGCGGTGGCCGGCTGCTTCGCCCTGGCCCAGCGGGTGTTCGCCCTGCCCAGCTCGGTGATCGGCGAATCGGTGGCCCAGGTCTACTTCGGCGAGGTGGCCCTGGTGGCCAGGCGCGACGCCGGCGGCCTGATGCCGCTGTTCCGCGGCACCCTGCGGCGCATGTTCCTGCTCGGCCTGCCGCTCATGCTCGCCGCCATGGCCGCGGGCTGGTTCCTGTTCCCGCTGATCTTCGGGCGGAACTGGGGCGAGGCCGGCATCTTCGTGGTGGCCCTGGCGCCCATGGCGCTGGCCCAGTTCACCGCCGCCTGCGCCGACAGCACCCTGCTGGTGCTGGAGCGCCAGGACCTGGCCCTGTACCGGGAAGTGCTGCGCACCGGCCTGCTGCTCGGCGGCATCCTGGCGGCCTACCTGCTCAAGTGGCCGCCCCGCTCCGCCATCTTCCTGTTCGGTGCCACCGGCACCCTGGCCTACATCGGCTATGGCCTGATCACCTGGTACGCCATCCGCAGCCACCGGCCGGCAGCGGTGCCCTCATGAGCCTGCTGGCCTGGCTGCAAGCCTACGCCACCCGGCCGCGCTTCCTGGCCCTGGCGGCCTTCCTGTTCGCCGGGGACCTGAAGGCCGACCCCCGGCTGGCCTGGTTCCCGGTGGACCTCACCCTGCTCACCGGCGCGCTGCTCACCGGCGTGCTGGTGGTGCGCTTCCTGCGCGGGGCGCGGCTGCGCTCCCTGGATGGCCCGGCCATGGTGCTGTTCTGGTTCCTGACCTTCGTGCCGGGGCTGTTCCAGGCGGTGGATTCCCCCTACGGCTTCCAGAAGATCGCCACCATCTTCAGCTTCACCCTGCTGGCGGCGCTGGCGCCCCTGTTCCTGGTGGACGATGACGGCGACCTGGTCAAGCTGATGAACGCGCTGGCCTATTTCTGCCTGGTCATCACCTTCGGCGGGCTGTTCGGCGGCGCCCAGGATGCCGAACGGCTGCAGGCGTTCGGCGCCGGCACCATCTCCCTGGGCCGCGCCACCGGCCTGCTGTTCACCTACGCCGCCATCGCCCTGGCCGGCGAGGCCCCGCTGCCGGGGCTGACCTTCGGCATCCTCGGGCTGGCCGGCGTCACCGCGCTGTTTTCCGGGTCGCGCGGCCCGATCCTCGCCGCCCTGGCGGCGCTCGCCCTGCTGTTCGGGGCCGGGCGCATGCGGCTGGGGCCCCGGATGGCGCGGCTGGCCCTGGCGTGCGGGCTGTTCGTGCTGGTGCTGGGGGGCTCGCTGTCGCTGGCGCCCAGGGGCTCCCTGGCCCGGGTGGAGGCCTTCCTCCACGGCCAGTACGGGGCTTCGGAGACCTACCGGGTGAGCGCGCTGCATGCGGCCTGGGACCTGGTGGGCGACGCCCCCTGGGGGATCGGCTGGGCCGGGTTCGCCACCCGGGTGGACCCGGAACGGGGCGTCGGCCGCCAGTACCCGCACAACCTGCTGGCCGAGGTGACCCTGGAATCCGGCTGGATCTGCGGCGCCACCACCCTCCTGGTGCTGCTGGCGGCGGCCGCCGCCGCCTGGTCCAGGACCGGCTCGCCGGGGGGCCGGGTGGTGTTCGCCGGCACCGTGTTCTACCTGATCAACGCCATGGTCAGCGGCGACGTGAACGACAACCGGCCGCTGTTCATGTTCGTCACCTCCGCCCTGCTGCTGGGGCAGCTGCCGGCCCGGAGGGCGCCATGACCGGCCGGATGGCCGTGGTCACCACCGCCCACGCCTGGGGCGATCCCCGGGTGTTCGAGCGGGAATTGGCCGCCTGCCTGGAATGGGGGGTGGAGACCCACCTCTTCATGCCCCTGGCGCAGCCTCCAAGCCGCTCGGGCTGGAGCGCCGATCCAAGGCTGCGGCTGCATCCCCTGGCCGTGCCCGGCGGGCGCCTGGGCCGGTTCCTGCTGGCCTTGCTGGCCTGGCGCGAGGTGCTGCGCCACGGGCCGTTCGCCCTGGTGCACTTCCACGATCCGGAACTGGTGCCGGCCATGGCCCTGCTGGCCATCCTGCAGCCCGAGACCTACCTGCTGTACGACATCCACGAGGACCTGGCGCTGCAGGTGGCCTCCAAGGGCTACCTGCCGCCCGCGCTGCGCGCCCCCACCGCGCGCCTGGTGGGGTGGCTGCTGCGCGCCGCCGGCACCCTGTTCAGCGGCTTCGCCCCGGCCACCGAGGCCATCGCCCGGGACTGGCCGGCGGCCCAGACCCGGGTGCTGCACAACTATCCCAAGGCCCTGTTCGCCGCCGCCGCGCCGCCGCCGGAACCGCACCGGATCATCTACGTGGGCGGGCTGTCCCGGGTGCGCGGCACGATCCTGGCGCTGGACGCGGTGCGCCGGGCGCGCCGGTGCATCCCGGAGCTGCGCCTGGAGCTGATCGGCTGGATCATGGAGCCGGAGGTCGGCGCGGCCATCCGCCAGGCCGAGGCCGAAGGCTGGTGCGTCCACGTGCCCCGGCTGGGGGCGGAGGCGCTGCGGGCGCGCGCGGCGGGCGCCGGGGTCGGCCTGGTGACCCTGCTGCCCCGGCCGAACTACCTGGAAGCCCTGCCCACCAAGCTGTTCGAGTACATGGCCATGGGCATCCCCGTGCTGGCCTCGGACTTCCCGCTATGGCGCCGGCTGGTGGAGGAGGCCGGTTCCGGCCTGCTGGCCGCGCCCGAGCCGGACGCGGTGGCCCGGGCCCTGGTGAGCCTGTGCTCGGACCCGGAGCGCCTGCGCGGCTATGCCCGGGCCGGCCGGGAGGCCTACCGCGCGCGCTACCGCTGGGAGGCGGAAGCCGGCAACCTCCGCTGGCACCTGCGCCAGGCGCGTCTCGCTTGATTTCCTTCCGGTGCCCACGATGAAGATCCTCCTGATCAACCACTACGCCTTCCCCCCGAGCCAGCCGGGCGGAACCCGGCACTACGCGCTGGCCAGGGCGCTCCAGGCGCTGGGCCACCAGGCCACCATCGCCGCCTCGGGCTTCGACCACATCACCCGCACCGACCGGCTGCAGCCCGGGCAGGCCAGCCTCCGGGAGCTGCACGGCGGCGTGCCCTTCGTCTGGCTGCGCACCCCGGGCTACCAGGGCAGCGGCGGCGCGGCCCGGCTCTGGAACATGGTCGCCTTCGCCCGGGCGGTGGAGCACCATCTGCCGGCGCTGCTGGACGGGCGGCCCGACGTGGTGGTGGGCAGCAGCCCGCACCTGTTCGGCGCCCAGGCCGCGCTGCGCCTGGCCCGCCGGCTGGGGGTGCCGTTCGCGCTGGAGATCCGCGACGTGTGGCCGCAGTCGCTGATCGACGTGATGGGGGTCTCCCGCTGGCATCCGCTGGTCTGGCTCATGGAGCGGATCGAGCGCGAGCTGTACCGGGAGGCGGACCACATCATCACCCTGCTGCCGGGCATCGGCCCGCGGGTGGCGGAGCGCGGCGGCGACCCCGGGGCGATCACCTGGGTGTCCAACGGCATCGACCTGAGCCAGGTGCCGCCGGTGGCCGACGCCCCCGAAGGCCCGGTCTTCACCTTCATGTACGCCGGCTCCCACGGCCGCACCAACGCCCTGGACGTCCTGGTGGACGCCGCGGCGCTGCTCCAGGCCCGTTCGCCCAGGCGGCTCAACCTGGTGCTGCTCGGCACCGGGCCGGAGAAGCCGCGCCTGCAGGCCCGGGCCCGGGACGAGGGCATCCGGGCCCTCAGCTTCCTGCCGCCGGTGCCCAAGCAGGACGTCTACCGGACCCTGGCCCAGGCCGACGCCTTCTGGCTCAGCTCGCACGACACCAGCCTGTGGCAGCACGGGATCAGCTTCAACAAGCTCTATGACTTCATGGCCATGGCCCGGCCCACCGTGCTCGGCCTGGACTGCCCGAACAACCCTATCGCCGAGGGCGGCTGCGGCATCACCGTGCGGCCGGGCTCGGCCCCGGCCATGGCGGCGGGGATGGAACAGCTGCTCGCCCTGGGGCCCGAGGCGCTGCGCGCCATGGGCCGGCGCGGCAGGGCCCACGTCGAGGCGAATTTCGATTTCCGCATCCTGGCCGGCCGCTTCGAGGCGGCCCTCCGGGAAGCCGTTTTGTGCCGTTCCGGGAGGGCCCATGCAAGCTGAGCTGCTGAAATGTTCGGATCCGCGCTGGGCGGAGTTCCTGTCCGGCAGCCGGCACGATTTCTACCACCTGCCCGCCTATGTGGACCTCTGCGCGCGGCATGAGGGCGGAGAGCCGGTGGCCTTCTGGGCGCGCGAAGGGGGGGCGGCCATGCTCGTGCCCATGGTGCTGCGCCCGCTGCCCGCGGCGCTGGATCCGGATCCGGCCTGGCGCGACTCGGTGGCGCCCTACGGCTATCCCTGCCCGCTGGTGCGCGGCGCGCCCGGGCCCGAGACCCTGGCCGCCATGCTCCGGGCCTTCCGGGAAGCCGGCGCGGCCGCGGGCATCGTCGCCGCCTTCCTGCGCCTGCACCCCCTGCTGCCCCTGCCCGAAGCGCCGTTCCGCGAGTTCGGCGCCCTGATCGCGCACGGCGAGACGGTCTACCTGGACCTCAGCCTGCCCCGGGAGGAGCTGGACCGGCAGACCCGGGTCAACCACCTGGCCGATGTGCGCAAGCTCGAACGGCAAGGCTTCCGGGTCCAGCTGGACGCCTGGGAGCGGCTGGACGACTTCATCCGGATCTACGAGGAGACCATGCGCTTCCGGGCCGCCGACCCCTTCTACCACTTCCGCCGCGAGTATTTCGACGACCTGAAGCGGAGCCTGGGCGGGCACCTGCACCTGTGCCTGGTGCGCAGCCCGGAGGGCGCGGCGGCGGCGGCCGGCCTGTTCACCCTGATCGACGGCCTGGTGCAGTTCCACCTCAGCGGCACCAGCGAGGACTTCCGCCGGGCCGGCCCCGCCAAGATGATGCTGCTCCACATGCGCGACTGGGCCAAGGGCCGGGGCGCCGGGTTCCTCCACCTGGGCGGCGGGGTGGGCTGCAGGGAGGATTCCCTGGCCTTCTTCAAGCAGGGCTTCTCCAAGCTGCGCAGCCGCTTCCAGACCTTCCGGATGATCCTGCAGCCCCCGGTCTACCAGGGCCTGCTGCACCGCCGCGGCCTGCCTCCCGAGGCCGACGCCGCGGGCTTCTTCCCCGCCTACCGCTGCCCCTGACCTGAAAGGCATCGCCATGACCCGATTCACCCTCCTGCGCACCGCGGCCGGATCGCCGCCGACCGTGACCCAGTACAAGGCCTTCCAGGCCCTGGGCTGCCGCATCGTGGCGGCGGATTGCGATCCCGCCTCGGTGGGTTTCCACTTCGCCGACGCCGCCTACGTGGTGCCCCGGGTGGGCGCCGCCGACTACCTGGAGCGCATGCTCGCCGTATGCCGGCGCGAGGCGGTGGACCTGTTCCTGCCGGCCCTGGACGAGGAGCTGGCGCTCTGCGGGGAGCACCGGGGGCGCTTCGAGGCGCTGGGCACCCGGCTGCTGCTTTCCAGCCCGGAGGCCCTGGCGGTGTGCGGCGACAAGCTGCGCATGGCCGAGTGCTTCAGCGGGCTGGGCATTCCGGCGCCGCGCACGGTGCCGGCCGAGGCCTACCGGGAGGGGACTTTCGCGCGCTTCCCGGTCATCGTCAAGCCGCGCTCCGGCCGGGGCGGCGCCGGCGTGCACCTGGCCCGCAACCACGCCGAGGCGGCCTTCTTCGCCCGCTACGTGGAGCGCGCGGTGGTGCAGGAGTGCCTGGACGGGGTGGAATACACCATCGACGTGCTGGCCGGGCTCGACGGGGACCTGCGCATCCTGTCGCCGCGCCAGCGGCTCGCCACCGAATCGGGGATCTCCTCCAAGGGACTCACCCACTGGCGCGAGGGCCTGCTGGAACCGGTGCGGACCCTGGTGCGGGCCCTGGGGATGGCCGGCCCGCTCAACTTCCAGTGCTTCGTCAGCCCCGAGGGCGCCGTCGCCTTCACCGAGATCAACGCCCGGCTGGCCGGGACCGCCATCCTCAGCCAGGCCGCCGGGGTGCCGCTGTTCGAGGGCATCCTGGACCTGGCCCGGGGCCGGCAGCCCGAGCCCTGGCTGAAGCCCTGCCCGCCGCTGCTGATGTACCGCTACTGGGACGAGGTGTTCCTCGCGCCGGCCGGAAAGGAGGCCTGAACCATGGAATTGCGCCTGGACGCCGTCGGCTTCGATCTGGACTACACCCTCTGGGACCAGGATGCGTTCGCCCGCTCCTTCTTCGACACCATCGCCGTGGAATTCGGCCGGCGCCTGGGCTGGGGCCGCGGCCACGTGCTGCGCGCCTGCCACGAGGCCCTGGAGCGGCTCACCCTGGCCCACCCGCGCCTGTTCGACCACGTGCTGCACCAGCTGGGGGCCTGGGACCCGCGCCTGGTGGCCGAGCTGGTGCAGCGCTACCACCGGCACCGCCCGCCGGCCGAGCCCTATCCGGGCGCGGCGCCGGTCCTGGGCAGGCTCCGGGAGGCCGGCTTCAAGCTGTTCCTGGTCACCGACGGCTACGGTCCGACCCAGCGGCACAAGATCGACGCCCTGGGGCTGGGCCCCTGCTTCGACCAGATGGTGTTCACCGGGGATTTCGCCGAGCCCATGCACAAGCCGAGCCCGTTCCCCTTCCAGCTGGCCTGCGGCCGCCTGGGGCTGGCGCCGGAACGCTGCGTCTACGTGGGCGATGACCCCGCGTGCGACTTCCAGGGGCCGAAAAGCCTGGGCATGCTGACCATCGGCGTGCCCACCGGGCCGTTCGCCAGGGCGGAGGCACCGCCGGAGCAGGCGCCGCACCTGCGGGTGGCCGCCCTGGAGGAACTGGCCGGGCTGCTGGCCCGGACCGCCCGGGTCCAGGGGGCGCGGTGAGCAGCCTTCGCGCCAAACGCGCCTTCGACCTGCTGGTGGGCAGCGTCCTGCTGCTGCTGGCCAGCCCGCTGCTGGCCGCGCTGGCCGTGGCCGTGCGGGTGGATTCCCCGGGCCCGGCCTGGTTCCGCCAGCGCCGGATGGGCCTGGGCGGCCGCCCCTTCACCATCCTCAAGTTCCGCACCATGCGCCACGGCAGCACCCACCTGGGCAGCGGCCTGGAAACCAGCCGGGACGACTTCCGCATCACCCGGGCCGGCCGGATCCTGCGCAACCTGCGCCTGGACGAGCTGCCGCAACTGGTCAACGTGCTGCAGGGCTCCATGAGCCTGGTCGGCCCCAGGCCCCTGCTGCCCGAATTCCTGCCCTACTACTCCGCCCTGGACCGGCGCCGGCTGGAGGTGCCGCCGGGCATGACCGGATGGCAGCAGGTCTCGGGCGCCGCCCGGCACGCATGGCGGGAACGGGTGGCACTGGACGTGTGGTACGTGGAGCACCACAGCCTGCTGCTGGATCTGCGCATCCTCTGGCTGACCGTGGGCGTGCTGCTCCGGGCCGACACGGTGTACGCCCCGGACGGCTCCCAGAAGAGCGGGGTGCCCGACGCCTACGCCGAACGGCACCCGGACAGCCCGGAGGCGCCATGAAGCCGCTGGTCAAGCTGGTGCTCGCCCCCCACCCCGACGACGAAGTGCTCGGGGCCGGCGGCGCCATGGCCCGCTGGGCCCGGGAAGGCCACTCGGTCCAGGTGGCGGTGGTCACCCGCGGCGAACCTCCGCTCTACCCGGCCGCGGGCGAAGTCCAGTGCCGGGAGGAGGCCTGGGCCGCCCACGGCCTGCTGGGGATCGCCCACACCTGGTACCTGGACCTGCCCGCCGCCGGGCTGGACGGCCTGCCGCACCGGGAGCTCAACGGCAAGCTCGACGAACTGGTCCGCGCCTGCGCGCCGGACGAGCTGTACCTGCCCTTCCTGGGCGACGTCCACCTGGACCACCAGCTGGTCTTCCGCTCGGCCATCGTCGCCGCCCGGCCGGGCCGGCCCGGCTGGCCCCGGCGCGTCTACGCCTACGAAACCCTCTCCGAAACCAACTGGAACGCCCCGTTCCTCACCCCGCCCTTCATCCCGAACCACTTCGTGGACATCACCGGCACCCTGGACATCAAGCTCGAGGCCATGGCCCTCTACCGCTCTCAGCTGCAGCCGGCGCCGCACGAACGGTCCCTGTCGGCGCTCCGGGCCCTGGCCACGCTCCGGGGCGCCACCGTCGGCTTCGCTGCCGCCGAAGCTTTCGTCACCATCCGCACCGTCACCTGACCAGGAGCATCCCATGACCCGCAGCCCCTCCTCCATGCTGAATCCAGCCCTCCCCGCCGCCCCCCGGGCGGTGGCGGAAGAGCGCCGGGCCCGGGCCCGTCCGGCGCTCACCCGGGATCTTGAAATGTCGATGGCGGAGCTGGACGAGACCGACATCCAGGCGGTCCTCGGGGTCATGCGCAGCGGCCGGCTCGCCCTCGGGCCCAAGACCGGCGCCTTCGAGCGCGCCCTGGCCGCCTATGCCGGGGTGAAGCACGCGGTGGCGGTCGGTTCCGGCACCGCGGCCCTGCACCTGATCGTCAAGGCCCTGGGCATCGGCCCCGGCGACGAGGTGCTGGTGCCCTCCTTCACCTTCGCCGCCAGCGTCAACGCCTTCCTGTACGAAGGCGCCACCCCGGTGTTCGTGGAGCTGGAACCGGACACCTGCAACCTCGATGTGCGCGACCTGGAACGGCGGATCACCGGGCGCACCAAGGCCATCATGGCGGTGGACGTGTTCGGCCATCCGGCCGACTGGGAGGGGCTGGAGCGGGTCGCCGCCCGCTACGGGCTGACGGTGATCGACGACTGCTGCGAAGCCATCGGCGCTGCCTACAAGGGCCGCCGGCTCGGCGCTTTCGGCGCGGCCGGCGCCTTCGCCTTCTATCCCAACAAGCAGATGACCACCGGCGAAGGCGGCATGATCGTCACCAACGACGACCTGCTGGCCGGGCTGTGCCGGAGCTACGCCAACCAGGGCCGTGGCGCCATGGGCGCCTGGCTGCAGCACGACCGGCTGGGCCACAACTACCGGATGGACGAGATGTCCGCCGCCCTGGGGCTCTCCCAGCTGGCCCGGCTGGACCATTTCCTCGCCAGGCGCGCCCGGGTGGCCCAGCAGTACGGCGAGCGCCTGGCGGCCATGGACGGCGTGCGCGCCCCCACGGTCCGGCCCGAGGTGCGCATGAGCTGGTTCGTCTACGTGGTGACCCTGGACGAAGGCTGCGACCGGGACCGCACCATCGCCGGGATGGAACGGGAAGGGGTGCCCTGCCGCGGCTACTTCGCCCCGGTGCACACCCAGCCCTATATCCGCGACCGGTTCGGGGACCTGCGCGGCACCCTGCCGCTCACCGAGGCGATCGGCCGGCGCACCCTGGCGCTGCCCTTCCACAACGGCCTGGAAGAGCCGGAGATCGAGCAGGTCCTGGCGGTGCTGCGGCGCCATCTTCGGTGACCCAGGGCCGCAGCAGCGCCTCCACCCGCTCTCCCAGCTCCGGTCCGGCATGGCGGCGCAGCAGGATGCATTCGCGCGCCGGGGCGGCGCAGACCAGGCAGGTCCGCGCCGGCAGCCCCAGCATGGCCCGGTCCCATGGAAGGCCGTCGGGACCATAGACGTCCAGATCCAGCAGGCGTCCGGAAGGGCTCGCGGCCTCGAGCCGCAGCGCCGCCGCCTTGGCCGCGGCCGGCGCCGCGCCGGTGGCCGCCAGGTGGAACAGCCCGAGCCGGTCGTCACGGCTCTCCAGCAGCTCCAGGCCGATGTCCCGGTCCAGCGCCTCCAGCGCCGCGCGCAGCATGCGGGCGACGCCGGGGCGGTGCTTGTCCGCTCCGGGCAGGTTGGCGCCGAGCATCACGGCGGTGCCGCCCAGCGCGCGCCGGAGCGAGCGCTGCCGCTCGTCCCGCGCTGCCAGCAGAGCCGCCCTCAGCTCCTGGTCATTCATGGACGCGCCGCACCACGTCGATGATGGAGCCGTCCCGGTATTCGATGAGCGCCACCACCTCGTCCTCGAATTCCACCGGCCTGGGCACGCCGGTGAGCCGGGTGATCTCCTCGTGGAACTGGCGGATGTCCTTCACCGGCAGGTTGCGCCGCTGCAATTCGCGCTTGAGGTCGGCGTGCTTTTCGGCGACGCAGATGCCGCGCTCGGTGACGATGACGTCCACGGTCTCGCCGGGGGTGGTGACGGTGGTCACCGCTTCCCGGACGATGGGCAGCCGGCCGCGCATGGAGGGCGCCACCACGATGGCCAGCTTGGCCCCGGCCGCCACGTCGCAGTGGCCGCCGGTGTTGTGCAGCAGGTAGCCGCTGGATTCGGTGTTGACGTTGACGTTGAAGTCCACGTCCACCTCGGTGGCGCCGAGGATCACGCAGTCGAGCATGTTGACCACGGCCCCGCGGTTGAACGGGTTGGCGTACAGATCCGCGCTGATCTCCCGGTGCCCCGCGTTGCGCCGGAGCGATTCCACCGCGGCCAGGTCGAAGCACTGGACGTCGAACAGGGTCTCGAAGGTGCCCTGCTCCAGCATGTCCACGAAGTAGCCGGTGATCCCGCCGCAGCCGAAGCTGCCCTTGATGCCGCCCTCGGTCATCTTCCGGCGCACGTTGTCGGCCACCGCCAGCGAAGTGCCGCCGGCCCCGGTCTGGAACGAGAAGCCGTCCCGGAGCAGGCCCGACGCCTCGATCACTTCGGCGGCGTACTTGGCGATGAGCAGGCCGGCCGGGTCCCGGGTCAGCCGGGTGGTGGTCGATACGATCTTGGCCGGGTCGCCCAGGGAGTCGATCTTGACCACGTAGTCCACGTCGCTCTGGGAGATGCTGATGGGCGCGGCGGGGTAGGGCACCAGGTGGTCGGTGACCGCCACCACCTTGCGGGCGTAGCGGGCGTCGGTGTGGGCGTAGCCCAGGGAGCCGCAGGCCGAGGGGCCGGAGACCCCGTTCAGGTTGCCGGTGAGATCGCAGCAGGGCGCGGCGATGAAGGCGGCGTCCACCTCGACCTGGCCGGTGACCAGGGAACGGGCCCGGCCGCCGTGGCTGCGCACGATGATCGGGCAGTCCAGTTCGCCCTTGCTGACCAGTTCGCCGATCAGGCCGTTGACCCCGGTTTCGATCCGGGTGATCACGCCCTTGCGGATGTAGGGGATGATCTCCGCCTGCACCGCGTGCACCGAGGAGGAGGCGATGCCCATGTCGCAGAGGCCCATGGCGTCCATCTCCCGCACCAGCAGGTTGAGCAGCAGGTCGCCGTTGCGCAGGGCGTGGTGGGTGGAGATGGTCATGCCGCTGCGCAGCCCGCAGGCCTCGATGGCGGCGCGCAGGGAAGGCAGCAGCTTGCTGTCGCCGGGGGCCCGGCGCACC
>Ga0181520_10000130_pt1 | contig 151020 bp, 137 predicted proteins | sample PEATcosm2014_Bin_29_FD_132451 | JGI IMG/M metagenome (GOLD analysis project Ga0181520, IMG submission 132451) | Peatland microbial communities from MTU Mesocosm Facility, Houghton, MI, USA - PEATcosm2014_Bin02_30_metaG | ecosystem: Environmental > Terrestrial > Soil > Wetlands > Peat | place... | reverse complement strand
GGACTACCCGGTCAAGAGCCGCAACATCCAGGGGGTGTACACGGTGGACCAGAACGCCATCCCCAAGATCGGCGAGATCGTGGGGATGCGGGTGGTCGAGGACCTCTCCGAGGAGCTGATGGTGGTCTCGACCATGGGCCAGGTGATCCGCATCCCGCTCGCTCAGGTCCGGGTGTCAGGGCGTCAGACACGCGGCGTGATCATCATGCGGCTCGCCGAAGGCGACCAGGTCGGCTCCATGGCCGGCGTCGGCCGGGCGGAGGCCCTCGAAGCCGATTGAGCGCGACGGAGCGAGGACCGGAGCCGCAGGCTCCAGGTCTGAGCGGAGGACCGCTCAGTACCGCTCCGTGTACTGACGAGGGGTGACCCCGGCGTCAGACCTCGGCCTTGCCGATCTTGAAGATCTTGGTGCCGCAGACCGGGCAGGTGCCGGTGGTCGCGGGCTTGCCGTTCTTCATGGTGATCGCCTGCGGGTCTTTGATCTCGGTCTGCTTCTTGCACTTGAGACAGTAGCCGGTGACGGCCATCTCTTCTCTCCTGGTTCCGCGAGGTGGGGCCGGGCGCTCCCGGCGGGCTTAACCCGGGATTGTAAGCAGATGCCGCACAACGCGGTTGAATTCAGCCGAATTCGAGCAGGGACGCTGCATACGCTGCACAACGGCCGTACAGGTCGATCCGGCCGCGCACCCTCCCGGCACCTCCCCGATCTCGACGCCGGGCGCGGGGGCGGGGGGACCGTAACCCCCGCGCATCTGGCGGCGTATTAGCTGCATGACAATCCGCCACACCACCCTCCCCCCTGAGCCCCGGGTGGCCGCCGGTTACGGGATGGCCAGCCCGCGCGCCATCGCGCTGGCGGTGACCGCCATCGCCGGGCTGGGCGCGCTCGTGGTGTGGGGACTCTCGGTCCTCATCGGCTGAGGCGGGCCCGGGCGCCCTCACCCGGCGATGCGCACGGCCTGCCGCGGGCGGACGCGATGCGCGCCACCGACCGCTGTGCGGGCGGGATGTCCAGCCGGGTGTGGAAGGGGCCCTGGCTAGCTGTCGCCGTTCAGCATCGCGATGGAGCCGTTGAAGGTGGCTCCGTCCTCGACGTGGAGCTTGCCCACGCGCAGGTTCCCCTGGAGGTACCCGGAGCCGGCGAGACGGAGGCGCTGCTGGGCGGTGACCTCACCCTCCACCCGGCCGCGGACGCTCAGGTTGCGGCACTCGAGCCTGGCCTTGACGACCGCAGAGGCCTCCACGCTGATGTCGCCGGTGGTGATCACCTCGCCCTCGATGCTGCCGTGAACGACGAGATCGCTGCGGATGATCAGCTTTCCCTCGAGGCGATCGTCGACGCCCAGAACGACCGTGCCGCCGCTAGAGTTCTCGCCAACACGCTGGCGATCCGGTTTCGGCAGCCCGATGGGGTCCTTCGTCTCCGGGGTTGCGCTCAGCTTCTCTGCGGTCTGGTCCATGTATGAATCCTTCCCCTACGCCGACGGACAGGCTCGTCAGTCTAGCGCTCCCGCGCCCTCAGCGCCCCCTGATCCGGAATGGCCGTCAGCAACTCGTTACGCCGGCCACCTCGAGGCCTATTACGACGCCGTCAACGACACCTACGACGACTGGTCGTCGGGGATCCACCGCCGCCTCGCCGCGCGCCTGATCGAGATCGCGTCCCCGCTTCCGGGCGAGCGGCTGCTCGACATCGGCTGCGGCACCGGGCTGGTGGCGGACATGGCGGCAGAGCGGGTGGGCACCTCGGGGGAGGTGTTCGGGGTGGACATCGCCAAGCGGCTGCTGGAGGTGGCCCAGCGGCGCGCCTCGCCGCGGGTGCGCTTCTTCCATGTGCCCGCAGAGAACCTGATGTTCAGCGACTGCACCTTCGACGTGGTCACGCTCGGCGATGCCCTCCCCTATCTCGCCGATCCCGAGCGTGCCCTCGACGAGGCGTGGCGGGTCCTGCGCCGCGGCGCCCGCGTGGCCGTTTCGGTGCTCGACCGGGCACTCTCCACCCCCGCTGAGGCCCTGTATCGCGAGCGGCTCCTGGCCCTGGAGAGCCGGCATCCGATCGTCGTTCCGCGGCCGCCCGGCGACCGGACCCGGATGGGCGAGCCGGAGGTGCTCGCCGGCCTGCTGGGCGCCGCCGGTTTCACCGACGTGGTCACCACCATGATGGTCACCGGCGGGCGGGCTGCGTCGGCGCGCGACTGGACCGACCTGATGATGGGCGGAGGACCCTCCTCCCACGCTCTCCTCTCGGTGCTCGGGCCCGCGGTCCGGGCCAGCTTCGAGCGCGACCTCGCCGAACGGATGGAGGATCTGGGCGGAGACGAGGCCTTCCGCTACCACCACCCGTTCACGTTCGCGGAGGCGATCCGCCCGTAGCCGGGATCCTCGGCGCCCCGGCCTGGGGTGGCGGCGCGGTCACGAGGGCACGACGAGACGGGGCCCGGCTCCGGGGCGGCCGTACCATCCGCCCGTGGCAACCCTGAAGGAGGGCGACCGCGCGCCCGCCCCACCCCGGGCGCTGGTGCGAGCTCGGCCGCTGCTCGTCGTGGTCACGGTGGCCGCGGTGGCGCTGGCGGTCAAGTCCTTCGTCGTCGATCCGCTGACCGGGCACTTCGGGGGGACGTTCGAGGACTTCCAGGCCTACCTGGGCGCGGCCCGCTCGATGGCTGCCGGAGGCTCGCCGTACGCGCAGTTCAATCCATCGACCGTCGTCATGTCGGGGTTCATCTACCCACCCTTCGCCGCGGTGGTGGTCCGGCCCCTGGCGCTGCTCGGCGACCGCGCCGCCGCCGACCTCTGGCTCTTCCTCAGCATGGCCTGCGCCGTGGCGGGCGCGATCGTGGTGGCTCGCACTGCGCTGCCGAGGTCATGGCCAGCGACCGAGCTCGGCGTCCTGGCCGCCCTGGCCTTCGGCCCTGCCACCTACAACTACTGGCACGGGCAGGTCAACCCGATGATCCTCCTCCTCCTGGGCGTCGCCTTCTGGGCCTACGTCCGGGATCGCCAGCTCACGGTCGGCGTCCTGCTGGGCTTTGCCGCGGCCGTCAAGGTGGCTCCCGTCATCTTTCTGATCCTCCTGATCCGCCGCCGCTGGTGGCGGGCGAGCGGGGCCATGCTCGCCACCGGGATCCTCACCGGCGGGATCGCGATCGCCGCCGTCGGGGTCGGCCCCTGCGTCACGTTCATCACCCGGGTGTTCCCCGACCTCAACCGCGCCACCGGGTGGATCTACAACCAGTCGATCGGTGGCGCGGTCAGCCGTCTGGCGGACCAATCGGTGCTGCGCGTGCAGCCGACCTCGGTGCCCGTCCAGGCGGCCGGCGTCGCGGCCGCGCTGGTCGTGCTCGGTCTGGCCGCCTGGGCCACCCGGGCGGGGACGAGGACGCCGCAGGAGCGCGCCGCCGAGTTCGGCATGTGGACCACGGTCATGCTCCTGGCGGGCGGCATCGCCTGGTACCCCCACTTCGTGCACCTGATCATCCCCCTCTTCGCGGTGCTGGGCCTTGCCGCTGGGGGAGGCTGGCGGGCCGAGCGGCCCGTGGTCCTCGCCGCCGCGGCGGCGCTGGTCGCCTTCGGAGTGGTGGCGCCGGTCGCCATCTCGTACCTGAGCATCCAGGGGATCGGCGCGCTCAGCGGGACGGGGGCGTGGTGGCCATTCCTCCAGCTGTGCTCGTTGCCATGCCTCTCCGCGGTCTGGCTGGCCGGCGCCCTGGCGTGGAGGCTGGGCCGGGACCGGATCCCCGCCGATGCACCCGACCACGCGGGCCGGCACGCGCTGAGGGCGACCGCGTAGGCCGCTCAGGCACCGGCGGCGGCGTGCTCCTTCTGGTGGGCCTCGATGAGCTGCTGGGCGACGTGCGCCGGAACCTCCTCATAGTGGGAGAGCTCGGTCGCGTAGCGTCCCCTGCCCTGGGTGAGGGCCCTCAGGTCGATGGGGAAGGTGAACATCTCCGCCTGGGGAACCTGGGCGGTCACCTCTGAGCGCCCGTCGCCCAGCGGGTTCATGCCCGCCACCCGTCCCCGCCGCGAGTTGAAGAGGCCGATCACATCGCCGGTGAACCGCTCCGGCACCACCACCTTCACGATCACGATCGGCTCGAGCAGCACCGGCGACGCCTTCTGCATCGCTTCGCGCATGGCCATCGACCCCGCGATCTGGAAGGCGATGTCCTTGCCGTCGACGGGGTGGGTGGAGCCGTCGACCAGCCGGACCCGGACGTCAACCACCGGGTTGCCGCTGATCGCCCCTTGCTCGATGGTCTGACGGACCCCCTTCTCCACCGAGGGGCGGAACTGCTGGGGGATGGAACCGCCGAAGATCTTGTCCTGCCACTCGTAGCCGCCACCGCGGGGCAGTGGCTCGATCTCGATGGTGCAGTCTCCGTAGAGCCCCGCCCCGCCCGACTGCTTCTTGTAGCGGTGCTGGACTCGGGCCTGCCCGTTGATGGTCTCGCGGTAGGGGATGCGCGGCGCCTGCAGGGTCGCGTCGACCCCGTACTTGCGCTTCATCTTCTCGAGCACGACGTCGAGGTGGACGTCGCCGAGCCCGTGGGCGATGACCTCCTGGGTCACCGGATCGCGGTCGATGGAGAACGCCGGGTCCTCCTCGGCGAGCCGCGCCAGCGACTGCATGATCTTGTCGTCGTCGCCCTTGGTCCTGGCGGTGATCGCGGCCGAATAGGCCGGCGCGGGCAGCGCGATGGGGGGCAGGACGACGGGCGTGGAACGCTCGCAGAGCGTGTCGCCGGTCACGGTCGCCGAGAGCTTGGTCAGCACCGCGACCTCGCCGGCGCCGACGTCGCCGGCGTTCACCACCTGCTTGCCCATCGGACGGCCGAGCTGGGCGAAGCGCTCCTCAGTCTTCTGGACCGCGTTGTAGGGGTGGGTGTCAGCGCGCAGCGTGCCCCGCACCACCCTGACGTAGGAGACCTTGCCGAAGTTGTCCACCGAGGTCCGGAAGACCTGCGCGACCAGCTTCCCCTCCGGGTCACAGCGGATCTCGACCTCCTTGCCGGAGGCGTCGGTTGCCTGCCGCACCCGCTCCTTGGGAGACGGCAGGAAGCGGGTGATGCTGTCGAGGACCAGGGCTGCGCCGCGAGCGTCGGCGGCGGCGGCGCAGATGACCGGCACCAGCGTGCCCGCGGCGGCGCCACGATGCACCGCGTCGCGGACCTCGTCGGCGGAGAGGGCCGTCCCCTCGAGGTACTTCTCGATCAGCGTGTCGTCGGTCTCGGCCGCCGCGTCGCCCAGGGCGGTGCGCGCGCGCTCCACCTCATCGCTCATCGCGGCGGGCAGCTCCATCTCGGTGGCGCCGCCGTCGGTCCCGAACCGGTGCGCGGTGCCATCGACCAGGTCGACGTAGCCGCTGAAGGACTCGGCGGCCCCCACGGGAACCACGACGGCGATCGGCTTGCGCCCGAATGCTTCGCGGAGGGCGTTGACGGTCGCCTCGAAGACCGCATTCTCCCGGTCCATCCGGTTGACCACGATCAGGCAGGGCAGGCCGGCGGCGGTGAGCATCTCCCAGGCCAGCTCGGCCCCCACCGGCACCGAGCCGTTGGCGCTCACCACCAGGACGGCGGCGTCGGCCCCGGCCAGGGCGCAGGCGACCTCGCCGGCGAAGTCCTGGAAACCGGGAGCGTCGATGAGGGTGATCTGCGTGTCCTTCCAGTCGCAGTGGGCAACCGCCGCGCTGATGGAGATCGACCGGCGCTGCTCCTCGGGCTCGAAGTCGAGGATCGAGGTGCCCTGGTCGGTGGAGCCCAGCCGCGCGGTTGCCCCGGCCGTGTGCAGAAGTGCCTCGCAGAGCGTGGTCTTGCCGTCGTGGCTGTGGCCGACGACGGCCACCGTGCGAATGCGGTCCGGTGCGGGCGTGGGCATGGTGTGTACGACCTCCTCCGATACGGCCGTGCCGCTCGTCGGCGGCGGCGGCAGCAGCCAATGGTATTGCGGGGCCTCGCCATCCGGCTCGCGTTCGATGAGACGGGGGTGGAGGCGAGTGCCGCCAGGCGCCACCGGATCGGGGCAGACTCCACCTCTCATGATCGCCCCCCGGCTCGCCGCGCTCGGCCTCCTGCTCACCGCCTGCGCGGGCACCACGTCGCTCGGGTCACCGACGCCGGTCTGCCGGCCCCCGCTGCTCCTCCCCTCCCCGGCCGCCTCCCTGGCGCCGGTCTCGGCCACCGCCGACCGGGCTCAGGTCGACCCCGGTGCCACGGTCACCTTCGTCGAGACCCTGAGCGGGCCCGCGACCGTCGACGTCGACTGCTCGCAGCCGCTCCAGGTCATCGTCACCGACAGCGCCGGCCTGAGCGTCTACAGCGGCGTCTCGGCTCCCGCCCCGGCCGGCGGTTGCGGCACGCTCTCCCTGGCCGCCGGGACCGGGGAGGCCTTCGAGGTCCAGTGGCAGGTCGATCCCGCCCTCCCGGGCGGCACCTACACGGCGACGCTGGCCCTGGGGGACGCGCCCGAGCTCACCCTGCCCGTGGCGGTCGGGACCCTGCCGGGCGCCTGCTGACCGCGGGGCCGGCATCGGGCTCGGCGACCACGAGCACGCTGTCGCAGAGGGGGCTGCCCCCGTGGCGGGTCCAGCCATCGAAGGTCTGGACCACTCGCAGGCCGGCGCGGCCGAGCAGGCCGGGGATCTCGTCGTAGCCGAGGAGACGGCTGGTGGTCTGCTGAACCTCGACGCTGCCGTCCCCGAAGACCGCCACCTCGCGCAGGATGAAGAGGTTGCGGGCGCGGTCGTACACGCTGTCGCTGAGCAGGATCTGGCGGCGCGCGCCGAGCAGCGAGGAGTCGGCGACCTCCCAGGCCGAGAGGCGGCCGGGCAGCTGGTCGGGACGGAGCCGGAACTCGGCGATCAGGCGGCCGCCGGGGCGCAGCGTCGCGCGGAGGCGGCGCAGGGCCGCGGCCTGCCCGCGGGCGGTCAGGTTCTCGAGCACGTAGTAGATGAGCACCACGGCGTCGTACCGGGGGGAGGCGGGCAGCCTGCGGACGTCCGCCACCTCGAAGCGGGTCCGGGCGGCGACCCCCGCGGCACGCGCCTCGCGGCGGGCGTGCCGGATCACCGCGGGGCCGATGTCCACCCCGTCCACCCGGTAGCCCAGCTCCGCCAGCCGGACCGCGTAGAGGCCTGGTCCGCATCCGGCGTCGAGGATGTGGGCGGGCGGGTCGGGGAGGAGCTGCCGCAGCCGCCGCACATGCTGGTCGATCAGCGACCGCCGCCGGCTGGCGCCGTCATGGGACTGGTCGAGATGCTCGGCCAGCAGGCGCCGGCTGAACGCCGGGTCCGACCAGTCCAGCTCCGCTCCGGGGTCGAAGGGGCGGGGCCAGGCGGGGAAGCTCGAGAGACGGCGGACGCGGGCCACGGGTGAGCGCCATTCTCGCCGTCCGGGGCGGCGCCGGCTCGCCGTCGCGCCACGCCGCGTCGCGCGGGTCGATGCATCGGGCCCGCCGGGGGCTGATCCGGCACCCTGATAGGCTCGTGGCCGTGACCCCGACTCCCCTGATCGCCGCCATCGCCTTCGTCGTGGCGTACGGGGTCGGAGCCCTTCCCATCGCCTGGCTGCTGGTGCGCCGGGAGCGGGGCGTCGACCTCCGCCAGCACGGCGGCACCGGGGCGATCGACGCGTTGCGGGTGGCAGGACCGGGGACGGCGCTGGCCGCCGGCGGCATCGAGCTGCTCAAGGGAGCGACCGTCGGCCTCACCGCCCTCCTGGTCAGCCACGACGTCGGCTGGTTCGTGGCCAGCGCCATCGCGGGGTGCGTCGTGGGGGATGCGTTCCCGGTCGGCTTCCGGCGCGGCGGGCGCGGTCTGGTGCCGCTGATCTCGGGGCTGGCGGTTACCCTGCCGCTCGCCGGCCTGCTCTGCGCCATCATCGCGGTCCCCGTGGCAGCCTTCACCCGGATGCGGGGGAGCGTGTACGACGTGGCGGTTGCCGTCGCCGTCCCCCTCGGGCTGCTGCTCGGGACCATGGACTGGCGAACCCTCGCCCCCGCATTGGTGATCGTCGTGGCACTGGTGGTGCGATCGCGCCTGCGCCGCGAGGCCCGGGCCCGAGCCGCCCTGACCGCCCGTCCGGGTGCGACGATCGTCGATCTCCCCCCCGCCACCCGCCAGGAGCCCTGAATGCACGCCCTCGCCAGCATCGACAGCCTCGTCCAGGGATGGGTCGGCAGCTACGGGCTGGTGGCCATCCTCCTGCTCATGACCGTGCAGTGCGTGGGGGTCCCCTTCCCCAGCGAGGTCATCATGCCGCTCTCCGGCTACCTGGCCTCCACCCCCCATGCCCCGCTCAACCTGGTGGCGGTGATCGCGGTGGGGGTCGTGGGCAACGTGATCGGGTCACTGATCGCCTACGGCCTGGCGGCCTGGCTGGGCGAGCCGGTGCTGCTCGGGCCCGGACGCTACATCGGGATCCGCCCCCACCACGTGGAGATCGCCGACCGCTGGTTCCGCCGGCACGGCACCGGCGCCGTCTTCTGGGGCCGCTTCCTGCCCGTCATCCGCACCTACATCTCGTTCCCCGCCGGGCTGGCGCGGCTGCGGCTCGACACCTTCACCCTGATGACGTTCCTCGGCACCGTGCCCTGGACCGTGGCGCTGGCCCTCGCCGGATACGAGGTGGGCAAGAGCTGGAATCGCATCTCGGGGCCGATCGGGATCGCCGGGATCGTGCTCGCGGTGGTGCTGGTCCTGGTCGTGGTGGTGTGGTTCGTCCGAGGCCGCCGGACCGGCGCGACCCCCGCCGAGCCGGCCGCAGTCGTGGCCGGGGATGGGGAGAGCGGGCGAGGGTGATCGGGCTGGTGGACATCGGCGGGACCAAGTGCCTGGCGAGCGTCACCGGCGCTTCGGGGACGCCCGGCGAGGCGCTGGTGCGACCCACCCCGCGCGGTGGAGACCCGGGCGGATTCCTCGCCGCGATGCTGGACGCCGTCCGCGCCGGAAACGAGCTGGGGGCGATCGCTGTCTCCACGCCGGGCCCCTTCGACCGCGAGCGCCGGCGGCTGCTCAACCCCCCGGGGCTCTCCAAGGCCTGGCACGGCCTGGATCTCCAAGCCACCCTGGGCGAGCGCTTCCGCTGCCCCGTCTACGCGGAGAACGACGCCAACTGCGCGGCCCTCGCGGAGGCGCGCTTCGGAGCCGGACGGGGTTTCCGCACCGTCGTCTACTACACGGTCAGCACCGGGATCGGCGCCGGCGCGGTCCGTGACGGCGAGCTGCTGGTCGCCCGCCACGACACCGAGGCCGGCCATCAGGTGCTCTGGCCCGCCCACCTGGGCGGTCCCGCCTGCCATTGCGGCGGCCACGGCTGCCTGGAGGCGCTCGCCAGCGGCAACGCCATCCGCCGCCGCTTCGGGCGGCCGGCCGAGGAGCTGGACGACCCCGAAGCCTGGGCTGACGTCGGCCGGTGGCTGGGCCTCGCCGTGGTCAACACCGTGGCGCTGCTCGACTGCGACGCGGTGATCTTCGGGGGTGGCGTGATCAGCGCCTGGGGCAGATTCGACCGGGAGCTGCGCCGGACCGTGCGCGAGGGCCTCTTCCTGCAGCCGGAGCCGGCGATACTGGTGGCCCAGCTGGGCGTGGATCGCAACGTCTGGGGGGCCATGACCCTGGTCCCGGGGTTTGGCCCAGGCGGTGACGCTGGTACAGTGGCAGCGTGTCCAAGCGGGTGAGCACGGTCAGCATCGACGATGTCATCGCGGCCATCGAGACGGCGCGCGACAAGGTGATGGCCGACGAGGTCAAGTCCCTGGTCAAGCTGGGCCTTCCCAAGAGCGTCGCCTACAAGATGGTGGCCGAGCGCTACCGGCAGCGCAGCGACGGCGAGGAGGGCGAGGAGGCCGCCGGAGGAGCTCCCTGGCCGGACATGTCCTGACCCTGGGTCGCCATCCGGAGAGGGCCCGAGGCGGCGCCGGCGGCTGACGCCTAGACTGTCGGCGACGATGGCCTACGTTCCCAACGGAGCCGACGAATGCCTTCAGATGCTGGAGGCGATCGGCGCCGCCAGCGTCGAGGAGCTGTTCACCAGCGTTCCGGAGCAGCTGCGCCATCCGGCTCTCGAGTTGCCCGCGCCCCTGGCCGAGCAGGACCTGGTGGCGGAGCTGGGCCGGCTGGCGGCCCGCAACCGCCCCCTGGGCGGCCTGGACTCGTTCCTCGGTGCCGGCGTCTATCGCCGCTACGTCCCCGCCATCGTCCGGGCGGCCGTCGCCCGCCCCGAGTTCTACACCGCCTACACCCCCTACCAGGCGGAGGCCTCGCAGGGGACCCTCCAGACCATCTTCGAGTTCCAGACGATGATCTGCGGCCTCACCGGGCTCGACGTCGCCAACGCCTCCCTCTACGACGGGGCCACCGCGGCCGCCGAGGCCGTGATGATGGCGGTGGCGCACAGCGGACGGGCTCGTGCGCTGGTGAGCGCCGAGCTCCACCCCGAGACGCGGGCGGTCATCCACACCTACGCGCGCGGTCGCGGCATCGAGGTGGCGACCTCGGAGGACCCGGCCGCCGAGGTGGGCCCGGGGGACGCCTGCGTCGTGGTGGCCCAGCCGGGATTCCTGGGGACGGTGGGCGACCTGGCTCCGGTGGCGGAGGCTGCCCGCGGGGCGGGGGCGCTCTCGATCTGCTGCGCCGACCCCATCGCCTGCACGCTGCTCGCCCCGCCCGGGGAGCTGGGCTTCGACATCGCCGTGGGCGACGGCCAGCCGCTGGGCGTCCCCCCCTCCTTCGGCGGACCCCACCTCGGCTTCATGGCGGTGCGTCAGGAGCTGATGCGGCGCATGCCGGGGCGGCTGGTCGGCCTCGCCCACGATCACGAGGGCCGGCGTGCCTACGCGCTCACCCTGCAGGCGCGCGAGCAGCACATCCGGCGCGAGAGGGCGACCTCAAACATCTGCACCAACCATGCGCTCACCGCGCTGGCGGCGACCGTCTACATGGCCCGGATGGGAGAGGGCGGCATGCGGCGGGTGGCGGAGGTCAGCGTGCAGCGCGCTCATCACCTGGCCGTCCGGCTCGCGGCGGTGGACGGCATCAGCCTGGCCGGGCCGGACCGGCCCTTCCTCTGGGAGTTCCCGCTCCGCGTGCCCGGCGACGCCCATGATTTCGCAGCGGCCCTGCGCCGGGAGGGGATCGTCGCCGGCCTGCCGCTCGGACGCATCGATCCGCGGCGTGCCGACCAGCTCCTGGTCTGCTGCACGGAGACGACGGCGCCGGCGGCGATGGACCGCTACGTGGCGGCGGCGTCCCGCGTCGTCCTGGCAACGGCGGGGACCCGATGAACGCGGGACCGGAGCACGCCGGCGGTGCGGAGCGGTCCCCCGCGCTGGGATGGGCGGGCGAGGAACCCCTCGTCTTCGAGTTGAGCCGCGATCTGCGTGGCGGGCCCCGCGAGGTCGCCGCCGGGGTGCCCGAGCAGCCCCTCGAGCAGCTGCTCCCCGGGGTGCGGCTGCGCGCGACGTCGACGTCCATCCCGGCGGTGCCGGAACCGGTGCTGGCCCGCCACCTGGGCCGCCTGGCGCGCCGCAACCACAACCTCCATCACGGGATCTACCCGCTCGGCAGCTGCACCATGAAGTACAACCCGGCGGTCGACGAGCAGCTCGCCGGCCTGGACGGGTTCGCCGACCTCCACCCCTACCAGGACGCCGCCGACGTGCAGGGAGCGCTGCAGCTGATGTGGGAGCTGGAGCAGCTGCTCTGCGCGATCACCGGGATGGCCCGGATCTCGCTGCAGCCGGCGGCCGGGGCCCACGGGGAGTGGACCGGACTGCGGATGATCCAGGCGTATCACGCCGGCCGCGGCGATACCGGCCGCACCCGCGTGCTCATCCCCGACTCCGCCCATGGGACCAATCCGGCGTCGGCGGCACTGGCGGGCCTGGAGGTCGTGACCATCCGGAGCAACGCCCACGGCACCGTCGACGTCGATGATGTCCGCCGCCTGCTGGACGGCTCGGTGGCCGCGGTCATGATGACCAACCCCAACACCCTGGGAGTGTTCGAGAAGGACATCCTGGAGATCGCCGCGATCGCCCACGCAGCCGGGTCGCTGCTCTACTACGACGGGGCCAACCTCAACGCCCTGGTCGGCCTGGCCCGGCCGGGCGACATGGGCTTCGACGTCGTTCACCTCAACCTCCACAAGACCTTCTCGACCCCGCACGGCGGGGGCGGGCCGGGCAGCGGTCCCGTCGGCGTCGCCAAGGGTCTGACCGACCTGCTGCCGGTGCCGACCGTCGAGCGCGACGGCGAGCTGTTCCGGCTCGACCACGACCGGCCCCGCTCCATCGGCAAGGTGCGCTCCTACTACGGCAACTTCGGGATGCTGGTGCGCGCCTACGCCTACATCCGCGCCTACGGTTCCTCCCTCCCGGAGGTGGCGGAGAACGCCGTGCTCAACGCCCGCTACCTGCAGGCGCGACTGCGCCCCCTCTTCCCGATGGCGGTGGCGTCGGACTCCATGCACGAGTTCGTGGCGACGACCAGGGGGAGCCGGGCCGAGGGGCTGAGGGCCATCGACGTCGCCAAGCGCCTCCTCGACTACGGCGTGTACGCGCCCACCGCCTACTTCCCGACCACCGTGCCCGAGGCGCTCATGTTCGAGCCGACCGAGACCGAGGCCAAGCGCAGCCTGGACGACCTCGCGGACGCCTGCGCCGCAATCGTGGCCGAGGCCGAGGAGGATCTTGAGCGGGTGCGCTCGGCGCCGCATCACACCCCGGTGGGACGGGTCGACGAGGTGGAGGCGGCCCGGAGGCCGGTGCTGCGCTGGCGACCAGAGGCATGAGCGAGCCGCGTGAGGAGCTCCACCAGCTCCTCGCCGAGCGCGCCTTCCGCTGGGGGGACTTTGTGCTCGCCAGCGGAAGACGCAGCGATTACTTCTTCGACGGCAAGCAGGTGACCCTGGAGGGACGCGGCCTCTTCCTGGCCGCCGGCCTGATGCTGGCCCGCTGCCGGGAGCTGGGGGTGACCGCGGTGGCGGGCGACGATGGGGTGGGCCCGCTCCTCGGGGCGATCGTCGCGCTGAGCGGCTCGGGCGCTGAGTTGCCATTGCGGGCGTTCATGATCCGCAAGGCCGAGAAGCAGCACGGCACCGGCGCGAGGATCGCGGGCCCGGCGCCGGTCACGGGCGAGCGCGTGGTCCTCGTCGAGGACGTCGTCACCACCGGTGGGTCGGTCGTCCAGGCCCTCGATACCCTCGCCCCCAGCGGCGTGCGGGTCAGCGAGGTGGTGGTCCTGGTCGACCGCGAGGAGGGGGCGGAGGCGGCGCTGCGAGAGCGTGACCTCCCCCTCTTCGCGCTGTTCCGGCGCAGCGAGTTCGGCGCGCGCGGCTGAGGGACTGCTGAGAAACGGGTTCTGCAACCCGTTGGTGGCGGGCGGCTCAGGCCCCTCTCAGGGACCACCCTGGAAGGCGGTGCCAGCATGAGTCCCGCGTTCCCACGAAGCTCAGGAGGACCCCACGATGAGCCGTTTCGGCAGGCTCGGCTCGGCAGCCCTGGTCGTCCCGGCCGCGCTTCTCATCGCCGCCTGCGGCACCACGGCGCTGGGGCACTCCCCGGCCCCGACCACCGCGGCCGCCGCGACGACCGCAGCCGCCTCCCCCTCGGTGGGCGCGTCGCCGAGCGCCTCCGCCAGCGCCGCCACGGGCGTGAGCAGCAGCCAGATCAACCAGATCGACAACCAGCTCAACGAGATCAACAACGAGATCGGTCAGGCCGAGAGCGGCCTCGCCACCAGTGAAGGAGACCCCGCATCATGAGACTGCAGCACTCTCTCCGCCTCGGCATCGGCACCCTCGCGGTGATCGCATCGCTGGGCGCCGCGAGCGCCCTGACGGTCGGCGCCACCAGCCCATCGCCCAGCGCCACTCCGACACCGACCCCGACTTCCACGGCGACCCCCACCCCCACTCCCACAGCGACAACCGACCCCTCGGCGATCTCCGGTCCGGCCACGCCCTCGGCGACCCCCACGCCCGGGCCGTGCCAGGGCAGCGTCGCCGCGGCGCTCGCCTGCATCGACCAGCGGGCCAAGACGGCCGTCGACGACCGGGAGAGCGCCCTCGGCGAGCTGGCGGGTGATGTCAAGAGCAGCGTCGATATCACCGCCGGGGACAGGGCGACCCTGCTCGGCCAGATCGATGCCGACGAGACCGGCCTTGATGCACTGCTCGTCACCATCGACAACGACACCACGGTGAAGCAGGCCCTCGCCGACACCGAGACCATCGTCACCGGCTACCGCGTCTACCTCCTCGAGACGCCCAAGGTCCACCTGGTGATCGCGGCCGACACCGAGGGCAGCGTGGAGTCGGTGATCAGCTCGACGCTCCCCGCCATCCAGGCGGCCATCAACGTCAGCTCATCCCCGAACAAAGCGGCGGCCCAGGCCGCCTTCAACGACTGCAGCAGCCAGCTGGCAGCCGCGGAGTCGGCCTCCGCGGGCATCGTGGCGGCGGTGATCGACCTCCAGCCCTCCGGCTACCCCGGCAGCCAGTCGACCCTCACGTCCGAGGCTCAAAACGCCAAGGCCGCGAGGCAGGACCTCCTCGACTGCTACACCGACCTCAAGGACATCCTCAAGGATCTGGGGGCCTGACGGTCCCCACCCCGCGAATGAGGGCGGAGGAGCCCGGCGGCTCCTCCGCCCTTCGCACGCCCGGGGTGGCGCGCCGAGCAGCGGACCTGAGGTGCCGCACCCACCGCCGCCGGCACCGTGTTCCCTGACGCCGGCTTCAGGCCGCGCAACGCCCCGGTCCGATTTGCCTACCATCGCGGGGTGACCCGCGCCCTGGCAGCCGCCCTCGTCCTCGTGACCGCAGCCGCCTGCGGGAGCACGGCCGCACGGACCTCCCCGACGCCGACCCACCGGCCCTCCCCGCTGGCGACCCCGACCGCGACGCCGAGCGCCGCCCCCGACACCGAGCAGGTGGTGGTCAGCGCCTCCGGATTCGGCGCCTACGACCTCCAGGTCTACCCGATCGCCCTCCTCACCAACGAGGCCGACGCCCACACCGCATCGCAGGTGGTGGTCAGCTTCACGGTCGACTTCCGGGGCGGCTCCTACCAGCTGTCCGCCGAGCCGGTGTCCCTGGGGCCGGGGCAGACGCTCGCGGTCACCGCCCTGTGCACCGACAGCTGCCAGGGGGCGACCGGGATCCAGGCCTCACCCGCCGTCGGCAGCTGGGTGAGCGGACCGCACAGCGTCATCAGCGGGAACTCGGCCCCGTATGTGTGCGGCTCCCCGTGCGCGGGCGACCCCGGCTATGAGGGAAGCGTGTCGGGGACCCTGAGCGGGCAGGCGTCGGCGGGGACGCTGATCGACGTCACCGCCGTCTGCAAGAACGCCGCCGGCGGCATCGTGGGGGGCGGAGCCGAGACCACGCTCTGGGCCGGGGGCGATACGGCCCCCGCGGTGGTGACCGTGCTCACCACCACCCAGCCGCCGTCCTGCCAGCTCTACGCCACCGAGGTCAGCTGAGCGCCGAGACCCGCCTCGGCCTCAGGCGTGCGAGCAGACCGGCCACGCCGACGAGTCCCCCGCGGCGAACATGCTGGCCGCGATCGTCGACTGCTGCACCGGGTCCCAGATGCTGGTGCCGCCGTGGGCCCGGAAGGTCGACATCACGAACTGGAAGAGGCCGTAGTAGGGACCGGAGGGGTTGTAGGCGTCCGGGTTGAGGGTGGACTCGCACTCGGCGGTGTCGATCATCCAGCTGGGGGAGACGCCATCCGCGTCGGCGGCGGAGGTGATGATCGCCTCGACCTCGGCCGTGGTGTAGCTGTCCGCGGGGGCCTCCGACCCCGAGCTCCCGCCGATCTGGGAGAGGGTGGGGGCGGGGGGCAGGGTGGTGAGCGACGGCGGGCTGGGGTCGAGCGGGCTGGTGGACGGGTCGTTCAGAGAGGCGATGTGGAAGTTGGCCAGGGCGCCGGCGGAGGTCAGCGGAGGGCCCTGGGCAGGAGCGGCCGGGGGGGCCGAGGCCGCGGCCACGCCCAGGGCGAGGAGTGCGCCGAGCGGCAGGATGGCCCCACCGAGCAGGAGCTCGGCGAGGCGCCGGGGCACCCGGATGCGCACACCCCGCCCGACTCGCTCCCGAAGGCGCCTCGCGATATCCACCGGGTGGGTCTCCTCACCGTGCCGGCCGCCGCCCTCCGGTGAGGAGGACGCGATCGGGTCGATCCGCGACGCGCCGACCCTATCACGTCGAGCGGCGGTGCGGCCGCGTGGCGGGCACCTCGTGACCGCTGGAGGAGCCTCGGCGCGGCCCGGCGCTCGCACCGGCTGTCAGACTTCGGACCATGGCTGACGAGTTGCTCCGGGAGCACCCGGTGGAGCGGCGGACGGTGTTCCAGGGCCGGCTGCTCACCGTCCACGACGACACCGTGGAGACGGCGGACGGCAACCTCGCGGGTCGCGAGATCGTCGAGCACCCAGGAGCCGTGGCGGTCGTGGCCACCGACCCCGAGGGCCGTGTGATCCTCGTGCGCCAGTGGCGCCACGCGGTCGGCCGGGCCCTGTGGGAGATCCCGGCCGGAACCCTGACGCCGGGGGAGGAGCCGGAGTCGGCCGCCCGCCGCGAGCTGGCCGAGGAGACCGGCTACACCGCCGAGCACTGGGAGCGGCTCGCCAGCGGGCCGGTGGCCCCCGGATACAGCGCCGAGATCCTCCACCTCTTCGCGGCCCGCGGGCTGACCCCCGGCGAGGCGCACACCGATCCGGACGAGCATGTGGTCGCCCAGCCCTTCACGGCGGGCGAGGCGCACCGCCTGATCGCTGACGACGCCGTCGACGTCAAGACCGTCGCCGGTCTGGCCCTCGCCGGCTTCGACGTCCGTCCCCACAGCGGGGCGGGAGGAGACCCGCGGTGAGCGCCCCGGCCAACGGCTCGGCCGCCTCCGACGACGTGGTCGCACGTGCGATCCGGCAGTTGATCGACTCCGTCCCGGGAGCGGAGGAGGCTCCGTCGCCGGACCCGGAGGCGTCGACCGCCCAGCCCTGGGCCGAGACAGCGTCCCCGTCCGCGTCCGACAAGAGGCCGCTGGAAGCACTGCTCGCCGAGTACGCGGCCCGGGTCGAAGCGGCTCCCGGGGCGACCGCCCGCCTCCCCGGGGAACCCCATCCCTCCCAGGCCTTCTATGACCGCTTCGCCCGCTCCAGCGAGCGCGCCGGCTCCGGCCGGCGGCGGAGGCGGCGGGTCTCCGGAAGGAAGCGCCGAGGCGGGTCCGGTCGAGGGCAGCAGCCCCGCTGATGGCGGCGCGCCGGGCCGGCCGGGGCGCGATCCGGGCCGTGCTCTTCGACTACGGTCTGACCCTGGTCACCTTCGCCCGCCCCGCGGAGGCGCTGCTCCTGGCCCACGAGGAGGTGGTCCGCCGCCTGCGAGCGGCCGGCGCCGGGACGGTCCCCCCGGCGTCCACCCTGCTGCTCGAGGTCCACGACCGGGTCGAGGAGGAGGTGGCACGTCACCAGGCATCCGGACGCCTGGAGGAGATCGACGCCGTGGACCTGGAGCGCCGCGCCTATGCAGCGCTGGGCCTCCAGCTCTCCGACCAGCTTCTCGACGAGGTCACCGCCCTGGTCCAGGAGGCATGGTGGGAGGGGGTCAGCCTCGGGCCGGGCGTCGTGTCCACCCTGCGCGAGCTGCGCGGGCGCGGCCTCCGCCTCGGCCTCTGCTCCAACGCCCCCTACCGTCCACGCAGCCTCCGAGCCCTGCTCGTCCGCCTCGGCCTGGCCGATCTCCTCGACAGCGTCACCTTCTCCAGTGAGGTCGGCCGGCGCAAGCCCGCGCTCGAGATCTTCGCCGCCGCCCTGGAGAGCCTCGGCGTCGAGGCCGGCGAGACCGCGATGGTGGGCGACCGCCGCCGCGAGGACGTGGCCGGCGCCCGCGCCGCCGGGCTGGCCACGATCCGGCTGCGCGAGCACGGGGACGATCCCGGACCGGACGATGCCGACGCGGTCATCGACCGGATCTCCGAGCTGATCGAACTTCTGTTCCCGGCAGCAGGAGAGGGGCGGGCGTGGTAGCGTCGTAGGCGACGACACATCCCGTCGGTCCCCAACGAGATGGCAGGAAACCTGATGATGGATGCCGCCTTCCGTGAGTACCTCAGGGATCGGTGCCGCGACCGCGGCATCTCCCTCCACCGGCTCGCGCTGCTCTGCGACCTCAACCAGATCTACTTCTACCAGGCGGTCAACAAGAACAAGGAGAACCCGCCCCCCTGGGTCCTCCGGCGGGCCGCGCCGCATCTGGGCGTCAGCTACGTCGAGCTGCTGATCGCGGCCGGCTACCTCAGCGAGGACGACATCCGCGAGTTCAGCGCCCGCAGGCCGGTCCGGGCGGGCAGCGCCTCCAGCTAGCGCGGCCCGCTCACCCGACCCCAACGCGGCCGTGCCGCGACAGAATCGGCGGGTGGGTTGGGCGCGCGCGATCATCCACCTGGACCTCGACGCCTTCTACGCGTCGGTGGAGCAGCGCCGCCGCCCCGACCTGCGCGGTCGACCGGTGATCGTGGGTGGGTCAGGGGAGGGGCGCACCAGCCGTGCCGTTGTCTCCGCCGCCTCCTACGAGGCCCGGCGCTTCGGGGTGCACTCCGCGATGCCCCTGGGGCGGGCGCTGCGGCTCTGCCCGGATGCGGTGCTGCTCCCCGTCGACTTCCCCGCCTACCGCGCGGCGTCGGCGCAGATCTTCGCCCTGGCCAGGGCCCTGACGCCGCTGGTGGAGCCGCTCTCCCTGGACGAGGCCTACCTCGACGTGACCGCCACCCCGGGCGACCCCGCCGAGATGGCGGCTCGCCTGCGCGACCGCATCCGCGAGGCGACCGGCCTCGAGGCGAGCTTCGGCGTCGCCACCTGCAAGACGGTCGCCAAGATCGCCTCCGACCTGCGCAAGCCACGCGGATTCGTGGTGGTGGCCCCCGGCGAGGAGGCGGAGTTCCTCCGGCCCCTGCCGCTGCGGACCCTCCCGGGACTGGGCCCGGCCACCGCCACCGCCCTGGCGGGCCTGGGGCTGCGGACGCTCGGTGACCTGGCCCGGCACCCGGCGGCACTCCTCGAGCGGCGCCTGGGGAGGTCGGCAGCCCTCTCCCTGACCCGGCGCGCCCAGGGGATCGACCCCTCGCCGGTGACCCCGCCCACCGCCCCGAAGTCGATCTCCCGCGAGGAGACCTACGACCGCGACGTCAGCGACGCCGGCCAGCTGCAGGAGAGGGTCAGGCATCTGGCCGCCGACGTCGGGAGACGGCTGCGCGGAGCCGGGCTCAGCGCCCGCACCGTGAGCCTCAAGCTCCGCCTTGCCGACTTCAGCACCCTGACCCGGCAGCGCTCCCTCGACGAGGGGAGCGACCGCGATGCGGCCATCACGGCGGGCGCGCTCGCCCTGCTCGCCACCACCCACCCGCCGGGTCAGCCGGTCCGCCTCCTGGGGGTGGGCGTCCAGCACCTGGAGGACGCCGCCCAGCTGGACCTCTTCAGCGCGCCCGCCACCGACCGGGATCGCCGGCTCGACGCCACGCTCGACTCGGTCCGCCGGCGTTTCGGACCGGAGGCGCTCCGCCGCGGCGCGCCCGCCCCCGAGCTGCGCGACCTCGACTGGCGGCGCGAGGACCTGCGCGAGCCCTGACCCAACAAACCCGGGGAGGGCCTCGGAGCGCGCCGCCCCAGGGCACGGACGGTCAGCCGGGCCCGTCCCCGTCGGGCGCGTCGTCCAGGTACTCGACCATCTCGGCATCGAACTGCTCGCGGGCGCTGTCCAGCATCCCGGCGATCAGCGTCACCCGTTCGGGGGGCCAGAGCAGGACCGCCGCCAGCTCCGTCTCGGTGGGCTCGTGTCCGATCTGCTCTCCGACAGAGACCCGCGCCAGCTCCAGCAGGCGGATGTCCTCGACGATGGCGGCGGTCTCGGCGGCGGCCGCCTCCTCACGCTCCACGACGACTTCCAGGTGGGCGCCGACGACGCGCCGGACATAGGCGCCGAGCCCTGCCCCGGACCCGCCCCGCGCCACGTACTCCTCGATGGCCACCAGGGCGGCCACCGAGCCCTCCTGGAAGAGGTCGGTGACGCCCACCCCCCGGTCGCGGCGGGCGACCGCCTCGCTGAGCACGGCGCCGAGCGAGTGCTCGACCAGGGAGGCCCGAGCCGTCTCGTCACCCTTCCGGGCGGCGGTGATCAGCGCGTCGGAGTCCGCTGCCGGGAGCTCGGGGTGGGTCCGGACGTGAGCGGCCAGGGCGTCGAGCTCGGTGTCATCGTCCTGAGCGCTCATGGGACGGTGCGCGCCTCAGCGGGCGACCCGTGCCCTCGGTCGGCGTGCCGGTGCCGGGGAGAGCGGCTGCTTGCGGCCGAACCGGGCCGCGAACTGCTCGACGGCTCGGGACACCTCCCGCCGCGCCGGACCGGCGCTGGCGCGCTCCACGGCCATCCCGCTCAGGCCGTTGCCGACCGAGTACGTGGCCACCAGCTCGACGTGGCACCCGCCGCTCACCGGGCTGACGGTCGCCGTGATCACGAGGTCGAGGCCGTCCTCCAGGGTCATCACGGTGCGCTCGGGAGGGCGAGCCTCGGTGCACGCCAGCACCCCGCGGAGGTGGCGGCCGACGAAACCCGCCTCCACCTCGTAGCGGGCCCCCACTCCCTGGGCGGGGCCGCCGATGTGGCGAAGCCGCTTGACCCCGGGCAGCCAGTCGGCGTGTTCGAGGTCCGAGATGGCGGCGTACGCCTCGTCCGCCCCCACCGGCACGGTGACGTCAGCGCTCGCCTCGATCACGGGCGGAGTGACACGCGGGTGTGGGGTGCCATGGCTGACCTGACCGTACCACCGGGCACCGGGGCCCGGCGGCGCCCATCCCACCGGTTCTCCGCGGCTCCGTCACCGGGTCGTCGCGGGCGGGTGGCCTGGGTCGGGTAGTCTCGGGCGCGAAGCGCATGAACGTCGTGGTCGCGTGCCTTATCACCCTGCTCGTCGTCGCCCCGCTGGTCGCTCTCGGCCTCACCGCACGGCGGCTCGCAGAGGAACGCGCGCTCCTGCGCGAGCGAGCCGCCGATCTCACCACCTCGGCGACGCGGCTGCGGGCGGTGGCCGATGCGGTGACCGAGGCCCTGCTGATCCTCGACGGCAGAGGTCACGTGACCCTGGCCAACCGTGCCGCCCACCGCCTCTTCGGAGCGAGCGCGGGCGCCCTCACCGGGTGCCACGTGGAGCAGCTGCTGCCCGCCTTCCGCGCCGGGCCGGCCGACCCGCCCATGAACGCGAGCGCGCCCGGCGAGGTGGAGGTGGCGGCGTTCCGTCGCGATGGCACGAGCTTCTCGGCGCAGGTCGACAGCCGGCTGGTCACCGAGGGCGACGGCCGGATCGTGGTGGTGCGGGACATGAGCGAGGTGCGCTCCCGGTCGGCGGCGACGACCCACCAGTCCCTCCACGACAGCCTCACCGGCCTCCCCAACGAGCGCCAGCTCCAGAACCAGCTGCTGGTGCGCCTGCAGGCCGCCGCGGGGCGGAGCACTCCTTTCAGCCTCTTCCTGCTCGACCTCGACCACTTCGCCGACGTCAATGAGCGCTGGGGCCGCGGCACCGGCGACCGCCTGCTGACCGGCGTCGCCGAACGGCTCCGGCAGACCCTCCGGGCCACCGACGTCGTGGCCCGCCTGGGCGGTGACGACTTCGCCGTCATCCCCGGGGGCAGCGCCACTCCGGGGGCGAGCGCCCGCATCGCCCGCCAGATCCTCGCCGCGTTCAAGCAGCCATTGAGCGTCGATGGGGAGGCGATCGAGGTGGGGATCAGCATCGGGATCGCCAACTACCCCGACCATGGCGGGGATGCCGCGACCCTGATGCGCAACGCGGAGATCGCGCGACGCGCCGCCCAACAGGCGCGGCGGGGCTGGCGGGTGTTCACCGAGGCCGACGCCACCACCGAGATCGAGGACCGGGCGGTGCGTCTCGCCGAGCTGCGCAAGGCCCTGGACAACCAGGAGCTCGAACTCTTCTACCAGCCGGTGGTCCGGATCGCCGACTCGGCGCTGATCGCGCTCGACGCCACGGTCAGGTGGCGTCATCCCCGCCACGGTCTGCTCGTCCCTCACCAGTTCGTGCCGGCGGCTGAGGAGACCGACATCATCCGGCCGCTCACCCGCTGCGTCCTCGGCCTGGCGGTCGAGCAGCAGGCGCGCTGGCGCGAGCAGGGCCACGCGCTGCGGGTCAACGTCAAGATCGCCGGGCGCAACGTGCAGGACCGCCAGCTCCCCCGCGCCGTGGCGACCCTGCTGCAGCGCTGGTCGGTACCGGCCTCGGCACTCTCGATCACCGTGGACGAGAACACGACGCTCTCAGCCGAGGCGCCGGTGCTGCGCGCGCTGGCGGAGAAGGGGATCGGGATCGCCCTGGACGGCTTCGGCTCGGACCAGACGTCGCTGCTGCGGCTGCGGAGCCTCTCCATCAGCGAGCTGCGCCTCGATCGCGCCCTGTCCGCGTCCGCCACCGGCGAGGGCGTCGAGGCCGCGACGGTGCGCGGCATCGTCGAGCTGGCCCACACCCTCGAGCTGCGCGTCATCGCCTCCGGGGTCGATGACGAGGCGGCCCGCGCGTCGCTCCAGCTGCTCGGCTGCGACGCCGCCCAGGGATTGCTCTGGGGGGAGCCGGTACCCGCCGGCGCGGTCATCCCGCTGCTCCGGCTGCTGGCCCGCCAGCCCCGCTTCCCGGGTCTCGGACGCTACCGACCCAGCTCCCCCGCCCCCTCCCGCACCGAGCCCGCGGAGACCAGCTGAACCGGGCTGTACCGCCCGGTCGACTAGACTCGGCCGCCAATGGCCACGGAGCTCGGAATCGCGCTGCTCGGCGCGGGCACGGTCGGTGCGGCGGTCGCACGTGAGCTGGACGAGCACGCCGACCGGCTGGCGGAGCGGAGCGGGGGACCGCTGGTGCTGCGCCGCGTTGCCGAGCGCGACCCGCGCCGGTTGGCGGCGCTGCGCACCGGCGCAGCGGCGCTGGACGGCGATGCGGCCGTCTCGGTGGCCGCGCCGGACGTGGACATCGTGGTGGAGCTGCTCGGCGGGATGGAACCGGCCGCCGGCCTTCTCGCCGCCTCCCTGGGCCGGGGGTTGGGGGCCGTCACCGCCAACAAGGCCGTCATCGCCACCCACGGCCGCCGCCTCAGCGCGGGCGTGCACCCGGGGAGCGGTGGGCTGGCCTTCGAGGCGGCGGTCGGAGCCGCCATCCCGGTGCTCGGGGTGCTGCGGGATTCTCTGCAGGGCGACGAGGTGCGCAGCGTCACGGCGGTCATCAACGGCACCACCAACCACATCCTGAGACGCCTCGAGGCCGGTGACGACTTCGACCGCGCGGTGGCCGACGCCCAGGAGCGGGGCTTCGCGGAGGCTGACCCGTCCAACGACCTGGACGGTCACGACCCGGCCCAGAAGCTGTGCATCCTCGCCTGGTTCGCCATGGGCGCCGAGGTCACCCCCGACCAGGTCGAGCGGCGCGGCATCCGCGGCATCGATGCGGCCGACCTCCGGGCCGCCGGTGACATCGGATCGGTGATCCGGCTGGTGGCGAGGGCGGAGCGCGCGGAGGGGGGATTGAGACTGACCGTCCAGCCGACGCTGCTGCCGGGAAGCGGTCACGCGCTGGCCGACCTGGAGGGAGCGGACAACGCCGTCCTGGTGGAGAGCGATCTCGCCGGCCGGCTCCTCCTGCGCGGCCGGGGAGCCGGTGCGGACGCCGCGGCGAGCGCGGTGCTCAGCGATCTGGTCGCGGTCGCGCGGGCGCGCCGCGCGGGCGGTGCGGTGTCGCTTCCGCCGGCCGTACCGCGGAGCGTCGACGACCGCGGGCTGTCGGCGGGCGGGTCCTGGATCCGCGTGCAGGTGGCCGATGGACACACTCCCGCCGACGTCACCGGCACCGTGGAGCGGGGTGGGGTGGCGGTGGAGAGGGTCATCCTCGGAGACGCGGACGGCCGGCTGGCGGTTCTGACCGGCCCGGGGACGCGGGCCGCGCTGGCGAAGGCCCTGGAGGCGCTCGAGGGGACCGCCTCGGTGATCCAGGTCATGGATCGGTTGGAGGAGGCGGGGTGACCGAGAACGGCAGCCGGCGCAGCCAGGGCGTGATCCAGCGCTACGCGGAGCACCTCCCGCTCACCGCCGCGACCCCGCGGATCACCCTGGGGGAGGGGGCAACGCCCCTCATCGAGTCGCGCAGCATCGGCACCGACCTGGGCCTGCGCTCGCTGCACTTCAAGTTCGAGGGGCTCAACCCCACCGGCTCTTTCAAGGATCGGGGGATGGTGTTCGCCGTGGCCCGGGCCCTGGAGAGCGGGAGCCGGGCGATCATCTGTGCCTCCACGGGCAACACCAGCGCCTCGGCGGCGGCCTATGGCGCCCGCTTCGGGCTGCGCACCGTCGTCGTCGTGCCCGCCGGGAAGATCGCGCTCGGCAAGCTGGTCCAGGCCCAGATGTTCGGCGCCACCGTGCTGATCATCGAGGGCAACTTTGACGAGGCCCTGCGCTCGGTGCGACAGCTCGCCGAGACGCATCCCGTGACCCTGGTCAACAGCGTCAACCCCAACCGGATCGAGGGCCAGAAGACGGCGGCCTTCGAGGTCGTGGACGAGCTCGGTGACGCCCCCGATGTGCTGGCCATCCCGGTCGGCAACGCGGGCAACATCACCGCCTACTGGCGCGGCTTCCGCGAGTACCGCGAGGCGGGGCGGGCGAGTCAGCTGCCCCGGATGATCGGTGGCCAGGCGGCGGGCGCCGCTCCGCTCGTCATCGGCGAACCGGTGGCCAGCCCGCAGACGTTCGCCACCGCGATCCGGATCGGCAACCCCGCGTCGTGGGCTTCGGCGATCGCGGCGCGGGACGAGTCCGAGGGCCTGATCGATTCGGTGACAGACACCGAGATCGCCTCCGCCCAGCGCGACCTGGCTGCGGTCGAGGGGGTCTTCTGCGAGCCGGCGTCGGCGGCGTCGCTGGCGGTGCTGCGCAAGTCGATGCAGAACGGAGCCGTGGCCCGCGGGGTCCGCGCCGTCTGCGTGCTCACCGGCAACGGGCTCAAGGACCTCCCGGCGGTGAGTGACGGCCTGCCGCCGCCGCGGTCGGTGACGGGGACCCCGGCGAGCATCGCCGACGCCATCGGCCTCTGACCGGGATCGGTGTGATGCGCGTCACCATCCGGGTCCCCGCGACGGTCGCCAACCTGGGACCGGGCTTCGACATCCTGGCCCTGGCGGTGCAGCTCCAGAACGAGGTGGAAGCGTGGACCGAGCCGGGCGGCGGGATCAGCATCGACCCCGGTCCGGGCTCACCGGCGGAGCTCAGCGACCCGGCCCGCAACCTGATCTCCCGGGCGCTCCTCTCCGCCTGCGAGGCGACGGGGGTCACCATCCCCGGGGTGGGGATCCGCTGCCACAACGCCATCCCCTTCGGCCGCGGGCTCGGGTCCAGCGCCGCTGCCGTCCTGAGCGGCGTGCTCGCCGCCAACGCACTCGCCGGTCTGGGCTGGGACGAGCAGCAGGTGATCGACCATGCGGCGCGGATCGAGGGGCATCCGGACAACGTGGGGGCCGCGATGCTCGGCGGCATGGTCATCTGTGCCGGCGCGGGGTCGGTGGTCCAGGTGGCGGTGCCCGAGCGGCTCCGCGCCGTCCTCTTCATCCCCGACGCGGAGATGGGCACCGAGGCCGCCCGGCAGGTGGTGCCCACATCGTTCAGCCGCGAGGATGCCGTGCGCAACGCCGCCCGCTGCGCCCTGCTGGTCACGGCAATGCTGACCGACCGGCCCGCCCTGCTCGCCGAGGCGATGCGGGATTGCTGGCACCAGCCCGCCCGCAGCGTGCTGATGCCCCACCTCCCGCTCCTCATTGAGGCCGCGCTGGGGGCGGGTGCCCAGGGGGCCTGCCTGGCCGGGGCGGGCCCGTCCGTACTCGCCCTCTGCACGGAGGAGGGCACCCGGGTCGCCGCGGCGATGGCGGATGCGGCCGGAGAGCTCGGGGTGAACGGCCACGCGGCCGAGTACCGGATGCGCAACTTCGGGGCCAGGGTGGACCTGGCCCCATGATCGTTCGCCGGCACCCTGCCAGGAGCAGTTCGTGACCAACCCGTCCGACCACTGCATCGTCCAGAAGTTCGGTGGCAGCAGCGTCGCCAGCGCCGAGCTGATCCAGCGCGTGGCACGGCGGATCGCCGCCACTCGCGCCCAGCACTCCAAGGTGGTGGCGGTGGTCAGCGCCATGGGCGACAGCACCGACGAGCTGATCAGCCTCGCCCACAAGGTCAACCCTGCGCCGCCCAGCCGGGAGATGGACCAGCTGCTCTCCACCGGCGAGACCATCACCGCGCCCCTCCTGGCGATGGCCCTGGAGCGGCTGGGGGTGCCGGCGATCTCGCTGACCGGGCTGCAGGCGGGGATACGCACCAGCAGCGTCCACCGCAGCGCGCGCATCGTGGACATCGTCCCTCAGCGCATCGTCGACGAGCTGGCGAGCGGCCGGGTGGTGGTGGTGGCCGGATTCCAGGGCGTCGACGAGGCCCTGGACATCACCACCCTGGGGCGGGGCGGTACCGACACCACCGCCGTGGCCCTGGCGGTGGAGCTGAGGGCGGAGCGCTGTGAGATCTTCACGGACGTGGCCGGCGTGTACACCGCCGATCCGCGCGTCGAGCCGCGGGCCCGGCCCATCCCCGAGATCGCCTATCCCGAGATGCTAGAATTCGCCGCCGTCGGCGCCAAGGTCATGCATCCCCGCGCCGTCGAGATCGGCGAGACCTACTCGATGCCGATCGTGGTGCGCTCCACCTTCGACGACCAGCCCGGCACCCTCATCTGTCAGCATCCCGCCATGGAAGATCGCCAGAAGATTCGCGGCATCGCCCACGACAGCGGCGTTGCCAAGGTCATCCTGACCCGGGTGCCCGACCGCCCCGGAATCGCCGCCGCGGTGTTCGGCGCCATCGGCAAGGCCGGAATCAATGTGGACATCATTGTCCAGAACGTGAGCCACGACGGTTACACCGACCTCTCCTTCACGATCGCCGAGGAGGACCTCTCCCGCTCCCGGCCGGTGCTGGACGAGGTGGCCCGCAGCATCGGGGCCGAGCAGGTGGTCGCCGACACCGGCATCGCCACCGTGTCGGTGGTGGGCACCGCCTTCCTGGGCACTCCGGGAATGTTCGCCCGCATCTTCGCGGCGCTCTCCGCCCAGGGCATCAACGTGGAGCAGATCACGACCAGCCAGATCCACGTCACCGTGATCATCGCCCGCGACCGGGTCGCCGACGCGGTGCGAGCGCTGCACGCGGAGTTCGAGCTGGAGAGCGACTAGCCCCGCATGGCACTGAGCGTTGGCATCGTGGGCCTGCCCAACGCCGGGAAATCGACGCTCTTCAATGCGCTGACCCGCGCCGGCGCCCTGGTCGGCAACTACCCGTTCACCACCATCGAACCCAACACCGGGGTGGTCGCCGTGCCCGACGAGCGGCTGGAGCGGCTGGCGGCGATCTTCTCGCCACCCCGGGTGATCCCCACCACGGTGACCTTCACCGACATCGCCGGTCTGGTCCGGGGCGCCAGCCGCGGCGAGGGGTTGGGCAACCAGTTCCTCGGGCACATCCGGGAGTGCGACGCCATCGTGCTGGTCGCCCGGGGCTTCGAGGATCCCGACGTGAGCCACGTGGAGGGTGGCGTCGACCCCGCCCGCGACCTCGAGGTGGTCGAGCTCGAGCTCCAGCTCGCCGACCTGGAGACCGTCACCCGGCGCCTGGACCGGCGGGAGCGGACGGCCCGGCTCCAGAAGGAGAAGGACGCCGAGACGATCGAGGCGATGCGCCGGGTGCACGACCACCTGGACGCGGGGAGATCGGTGCGCACCCTGAAGCTGTCGGCCGACGAGCGCGCCGGCCTCCACGACCTCTACCTGCTCACCGCGCTGCCGCTGATCGTGGTGGTCAACGTGGGCGAGGCGGATGCCGGCGCCCCGCCGCCAGCGGCGGTGGCCGAGCTGGCCCAGGCCCACGGGGGGGACTGCCTGACCATCTCGGCCCGGATCGAGGCCGAGATCGTGGAGCTGCCCGCCGAGGACCGGCGCGACTTCCTCGCCTCGCTCGGCCTCCGGGAGCCGGGTCTGGACCGGCTCGCCCGCGACGCCTACGGGCTGCTCGACCTGATCACCTTCTTCACCGCCGGCGAGAAGGAGGTGCGGGCCTGGACCCTGCATCGGGGCGGCACCGCCGTGGAGGCGGCGGGCGCCATCCACACCGACTTCGCCCGCGGCTTCATCCGCGCCGAGGTGGTCGACGCCGAGGAGCTGATCACGGCGGGGTCGTACGCCGCCGTCCGCGAGGCGGGCCGGCAGCGGCTGGAGGGGAGGGACTACGTCGTGCGCGACGGCGACGTGGTCCACTTCCGATTCAATGTCTAGCCGCGTGCTGGGGGTCGTCGGAGTGGGCCTGATCGGGGGCTCGATCGGCATGGCGGCAAGGCGCGCCGGCTGGAAGGTGGTGGGCGTCGACTCGGCCGATACGCTCGATCTCGCGATTCGGTTGGGCGCCATCGATCGCGGCGCCGCGCTGAGCGCGGTGAGGACCGCCGACCTCGTGGTCCTGGCCGCGCCCGTCTCGCGGATCCCCGAGCTGCTCATGGCCCTGGACCCGACGGAGGCGGTGGTCACCGACGTGGGCAGCGCCAAGGCGGCGATCGTGCGCGGCGCCGAGCAGACGGGCATCCGGCGTTTCGTGGGCGGCCACCCCATGGCGGGGAGCCAGCTGGCCGGGGTCGCCAACGCCAGCCCCGACCTCCTCCGGGGTGCCCGCTACCTGCTCACCCCCACCGGCGACACCCTCCCCGAGGCGTACGCGTTGGTCACCCAGTTCGTCCGCGACGATCTCGGCGCGCTCCCCACGGCGGTCGACCCGGAGCGGCACGACCTCCTGGTGGCGGCGCTCTCGCATCTCCCCCATCTGCTGGCCGTCGCCCTGCTCCAGGTCACCTCCGGCATCTCCCCCGAGGCGCTGGCCCTGGCCGGGCCGTCCTTCCGCGACCTGACCCGGGTCGGGGCGGCCAACCCGCCGCTCTGGGCGGACATCCTGGCCGAGAACTCGGAGGCGGTGCGCGAGGTGCTCGCCTCGTTCACCGAGGCGATGCGCCGGCTCGATCACGACATCGAGGACCGTCCCGCGATCGAGCGCCACTTCCTCGCCGCCGGCGCCGCCTACGAGGCCCTCGGCGGCATCCTCGTCGAGCGGACGGGCCGCAATGTCGACATCGCCGTTCTGATCGAGAACCGTCCCCGGGTGCTGGCGGAGGTGACCACCCTGATGGGCTCCGGAGACATCAACATCCTCGACCTCTACATGCAGCACTCGGACACCCGGCACGCGGCCCTGGTGCTGACCATCGACGCCGCGGCGGCCGAGCGCGCCCTCCAGTCGCTGCGCGCGGCCGGCTTCCACGCCGAGGTGGGCGGCCCCGGCTGAGGCGCAGCCGTGTGCCGCCGCCCGGGATGCTCAAGGCGGGGTACCACCCACCCTCTCACCGAGCCTTTCGGACAGAGATGTCCGAAAGCGGTCAGCGATGGGGTGGTGCCGCTCGGACCGGCACGCTCGACGCGCCTGGCTCATCTCGCCAGGAGACCCGCGCCGAACCACGTGGCCCGGCCGCCTGCAGCGGTGCGCTCGCCGCCTATCCCTTGGTCGGCTCGTGGGCGAGGCGCAGCTCCCGGGGCTGGGGTCCGGTCACCACGTCGCGGCGCATCAGGAAGTTGAGGGTGGTGACCGAGATCACCACCAGCACCGCCCCGACCACCTCGATCGGCTGGAGGTGGTACCCGTAGCCGACCGGCTGGGGGAGCGAGAAGACCAGGAACAGGGCCACCGGGTAGCCGAGCTCGGCGAAGCTGGAGACCGAGGCGCGGGTGCTGGAGAGGGCGCGGTAGTAGAGCACCATGGCGATCAGGCCGGGGATGAGCGCGATGCCGAGGAAGCTGGGGAGCTGGCTGATCGAATACTTGGCGAAGCCTCCCGCCTGCGGGTCGGTGAGCATCAGCACGAGCAGGACCGGCAGGGCCAGGACGAAGCGCATCGCCGATGTGGCGGTGAAGGAGACGCCGGCCAGGGCGACGCGACCCAGCACCGTGCCCGCCGCCCAGAGGATGACCGCGCCGATGACGAACGCGGCGGCCGTGAGCTGGGCCCGGGGGGCGGCCGGGTTGGTGGCGAAGACGATGAGCGCGGTCCCGGCCAGGGCGAGGGCGGCCAGCGGCCAGAAGGAGGCGCGGCGGCGCTCGTGCAGGAAGATCCAGGCCAGGGTCGCCCCGAAGATCGGTTGCAGCAGGTAGAGCAGGTAGACCTCGGAGAGCACCCCGCTGCTCTGCGCGGCCGGCACGGTGAACGCGTAGCCGATCGACCGGGTGAAGAGGACGGTGGCGAAGGCCTGGGGTCCCACGGCGATCACCGCCAGCGCCAGCCAGCTCCGCCATGGTGCCGTGCGCAGCTCCCGGGCCACGCGCAACCCGACGGGGAGGAAGCAGAGGCTGATCAGCAGGTCCTCGACGAGCACGATCTGGCTCGCCGACAGCTGCTTGGCGAGCGCGGGCCGGAAGTAGGCGTCGGCCGCCCAGAGGGCGGCGGCGAGGCTGATGAAGAGAGCGGAGTAGCGGTCGAAGAACCCGCTCCGCCTCGCCGCAGGCTCCTGTGCGCCCGCCGCAGGCCCCTGTGCGCTCATCTCGGGATCGAGGGTACCAGGGGCGCCGGAGGTGGCGGCTTGGCATGTCGTCGCTCCCGGGCCCGCCAGGGGGTCCGCCGCTCGGGGCTGAAGATGATGGCTTCATCCCTCGCTCCGTCGCCCCTGCTAGGCTTCGCGGCTGGATCATGGCCAAGAAGACCAGGAAGCAGAAGCAGCGCACAGCCGCCCGCCACCAGACCGGGCCCGCCCAGCCGGTGGCGGCATCGGCCGCACGGCCGTCCGGCGTGGTCGACCGCGCCGGCACCGCCGGCGCTGCCAATGTCCCGGCGGCGGGAGCCACCGCCCTCCGCGCTCCAGCAGAGGAGCCGTTCGCCCCGGACGCCGGACGCCGCCGGGTGGCCCGCAACATGCCCGCCGCTCAGGCGCTCCCGAGCGCCGGACGGCAGCAGCGCGCGCCGCTGCGCAATGCACGCTTTGGCAGTGCCGCCGCGATGGTCGAGCCCCTCGATAGCGACGATCCCGCGATCCCCTTCGACCGCGTCCCCTACGTCCCCTCCGATCTCCGCCGGGTGGCGTTGATCGCCGCCACGATGATCGTCCTCATACTGATCGCCTGGGCCATCGTGAGCAACGTCGTCGACTGAGCGAAGGGCGCGCGGATGCGGGTCATCCTCTACACGGGTAAGGGCGGGGTGGGCAAGACTACGGTGGCCGCCGCCACCGCGCTTCGCTGTGCGGACCTGGGTCAGCGCACCCTGGTGATCAGCACCGATGCCGCCCACAGCTTGGGCGACTCCCTCGACGCGCCACTCGGCGAGGAGCCGAGGGCGGTTGCGCCCAACCTCTGGGCCCAGGAGGTCAACGCGCTCCAGCAGCTGGAGAGCCACTGGGACCGGATCCGGGTCTACCTCAGCTCACTCTTCGCTTCCCAGGGCGTCGACGACATCGTCGCGGAGGAGCTGGCCTCGCCACCGGGGATGGAGGAGGTGGCCTCCCTGATGCAGATCCGGCACCACAAGACCGAGGGGAAATTCGACACCTTGATCGTCGACTGCGCGCCGACCGGGGAGACCTTGCAGCTGCTCTCCTTCCCCGACGTGGCCCGTTGGTATCTGCAGCGGCTCTTCCCCGCCTCGCGCGCGGTGATGAAGGTGGCCCGGCCCATGGTGCAGCCCTTCGTCTCCATCCCCCTGCCCCCCGACGACGTCTTCGTGCACATCCGGAACCTGCTGCTCGACCTGGAGAGCATGAAGAGCATCCTGGGCGACCCCAAGACGTGCACGGTGCGACTGGTGCTCAACCTCGAGAAGATGGTGCTCAAGGAGGCCCAGCGCGCCTTCACCTACCTCAGCCTCTACGACTACCTCGTCGACCTGGTGGTGGTCAACCGGGTGCTTCCCCCCGAGGTCACGGACGGCTACTTCGCCGCCTGGCGAGAGGTCCAGAGCCGCTACGACCAGACGGTGGAGTCGCTCTTCGACCCCATCCCGATCCACCGCTCGAAGCTCTTCGACCACGAGATCGTCGGGCTCGACGGACTCCGGGAGCTGGCCTCGGCGCTCTTCGCCGAGGAGAACCCGGCCCAGGTCTACTACCACGCCGTGCCCCAGCGCCTGCGCAAGGTGAACGGACGCTACGAGCTCCAGCTCCAGCTCCCCTTCATCTCCCGGGAGGACGTCGACGTCAGCCACAGCGAGGGCGAGCTGTTCGTCACGGTCGGAGCCTACAAGCGGGAGATCTCGCTGCCTCGCATCCTCAACGGCAAGGTGGTGAGCAGAGCCAGGCTGGACGACGGCCTGCTGCGCGTGACCTTCGCGGAGAGCCGGACATGAACACTGGCGTTGGGAGGAGACAAGACCATGGCTGACAGCATCGGCGGCATCCCGCTGCGACTCTTCGAGGAGGCCGCGCGACAGTTCAACAAGGTCGTGCCCCCGGAGGCCACGACACATTTCATCAACGCGCAGCGCGAGGTCGTGCTCGGTCTCACCGCGCTGCTCGAGACCCGCAACGAGGCGCCGCCCAGCCGGTCCGGGCGACGCCGCTCCCCGGCCACGCCGGCCCGCTCCCGGCGACCCCGCCGCGTCCCCGTCGATTGACGCCGCCTTCCGGCCCCAGCGCTGCCGTCACCGGTTGACCCGCCACGCCCGGCGGGGGCGCAGACTCGGATGAGCGGAGACCAGCCCGTCAGCAGCCGGCTGGCCAGGATCCTCTTCCGCGACCATCCCCCCAAGGGACGGCTGCCGACGGTGGTGGTCGACGGCACAGCCTGGCCGGTGGGCGGCGCTCAGCTCGCCGCCGTTCACCACGGCCGCGTGCTCCTGCAGTTCCGCCCCTGGCCGCCCGGGTGGGAGCTGCCCGGCGGGCACGGGGAACCCGGCGAGGAGCCGGCGGACACCGCCGTGCGCGAGGCCGAGGAGGAGACCGGCCACAGCTTCCGTGTGCTGGGCCTGGTCGGCGCCTACAGCTGGGACGGACTGCGCGCCGCCGGGGACGCGGTGTTCCTCGGCGAGATCACCGGGGGGAGGGCGCGGCGCAGCATCGAGGCCTGGGCGGTCCGCCTCTTCGCTCCCGAGGAGCTGCCGGCGACGCTCTTCCCCTGGTGCCGGGACCGCGTCCTGGACGCTCTCGCCTGCAGCCGCGGAGCGGCTCCGGTCCACCGCGTCCAACCGGTGACAATGCGCCACGTGATGGGCTTCGGGACCACCTGGATGCGCGCCCCGGTGGATGCTCTCGGGCGGCGCCGGCGGCCTCCCGGGGGGGTTGGCTGAATGGCCGGGCTCGGAGCTGTGGCCCCGCCGGCCGGCACCCCCGGCCCGTGACGGCGCTGCTCTTCGCCGGCGCTCTGCTGCTGATCGCGGCGGCGTCGGGGCTGTTCACGAACGCGGTCGAATGGGCGGGGCATCTGCTCCAGCTCGGCGCCGGCGCGACCGGCAGCCTGCTGGCTGCGTTCGGTACGGCTCTCCCGGAGACGATGGTGGTGGTCGTGGCCCTCCTGGGTGGGGCCTCCGACCGAGATCAGATCGCCACCGGTGCCGTGCTCGGCTCCTCCTTCCTCCTGGTCACGCTGGGGGGCGCCGTGACCGGCGTGGCCGTGCTGAGCCGGAGCCGATCCCGAAACCTGGAGGTCGACGCCGAGCAGGTTCGCCGCGATCTGGGGGTCTTCCTCACCGCCTTCGGCTGCGCGGTGGCCTCGACTGTGCTGTCGCATCCCGAGCGAGTGGTCGTCGGGGTGCTCCTGCTCATCCTCTACGCGGGATATGCGCGCTCCACCGCCGGAGGGGCGCCGCGCGATGGCGACGCTCCGGAACCACTGCACATCGTCCGCTGGCGGACCGGGCCGCCTCCCGGGTGGGTGGTCGGAGCGCAGCTGGCCGGCGCCACCGTCCTGCTCGCCGTCGGGTCGGCGCTCTTCGTCGACGCCATCCACTCCGCCGCCGTGAGCCTTGGGTGGAACGCGCTCGTGCTGGCGGTCATCGCCGTTCCGTTCGCGACCGAGCTGCCCGAGACCCTCAACAGCGTGCTCTGGATCCGCAGCGGCGAGGACTCGCTCGCTCTCGGCAACGTGGCCGGAGCCATGGCCTTCCAGGCCTGCATCCTCGGCTTCGTCGGGGTCACCTTCACCAGCTGGCAGCTCGGCGCCTCGGGTCTGCTGAGCGCCGGCTGTGCCTTCGTGACCGGCCTCTACCTGCTCGGGCTTCTGCGCCGGGGCCGCACCCACGGAGGCTGGTTGCTGCTGGCCGGGCTCCCCTGGCTGGGCTATCTCGTCGCCGAGCTGGCCACCTCGGGACGGCTCAGCCTATGAGTCGAGCCACGGCGAGGCCGGGGGAACGGAGCGGTTGGGGGCGGGGGCGAGGCGCGCGCCAGCCGGCCGCGCCCCGCCCGCCACGGTGTCAGTGCGGCGAGCCGTCTGAACCGCCCTTCCCCTTGCCGCTCGAGAAACCGGGAGTGCCGCCCCGGGGCCCGGAGCCAGTGGTCCTGGAGTCGCTGCCGGACGAGGTGTTCCCCTTGTCGGAGGACGAGCCGCCGCGGTCCGACGAGGAAACGGTCCCCCCGATGCTCAGCTGGAAGCCCGAGAGGGTGGTGGGACCGGCCAGCTCACTGGAGACGGCCCACGGCGAGGGCGGCAGCTTGGGGTGAGGAGGCGCCGACATGATGACCACGTTGCTGGCGTCGACCGTGCCCGACCCCGCGGAGGTCCCATACACCACCACGTCCGCGCCCACGACGACATCCGAATACGTGGGTGTGCTCACCCCGTGCTCCAGGTAGGTGGTCGACCCTGACAGGTCGACGGTCCAGGTCTGCTTGTTCCAGCCGGTCACGGTGAAGCTCCCGGTGGCGCTGGCCGGCGCCGTCGCCACCGTCCCCTGCACCACCGGCCTCTGCATGATCGTCACGCTGCTGGCGGTGACCGTGTCGGTTGCGGTCGACGTCCCGAACACGACCACCTCGTCGCCGGCTGCGACATCGGAGTAGTTGGGCGAGGAGACACCACGCTCCGTGTAGGCCGTGGTCCCGGTGAGGTCGACGGTCCAGGTCTGGTTCTTCCAGGCCGTCACCGTGAAGCTCCCGGTCGAGCTGGCCGGCGCCGTGGCCACCGTGCCCCGCACCACCGGCCGGAGCATGATCGTCACGCTGCCGGCGGTCACCGTGTCGGTCCCGGTCGAGGTTCCGAACACGACCACCTCGTCCCCCACGGCCACATCGACGTAGGTGGGCGAGGTCACACCACGCTCCGCGTAGGTGGTCGACCCGGTGAGGTCGACGGTCCAGGTGGTGCCGCCGCGCGTGGTCAGCGTGAAGCTGCCGGTTGCGCTCGCCGGAGCGGTCGCCACCGTTCCGGAGACGACCGGCCGCTCCGAGACCCACACGCTGCCGGCGTCGACGGTGTCGGGTGCGGTCGTGGTCCCGTCCACGGCCACCTGGTCACCGACGGCAACGTTGCTGTAGGTGGGCGAGGTGACTCCGGCCTCGGAGTACGTCGTGGAACCGGAGAGGTCCACCGTCCAGGTGGTGCCCCCCCAGGCGACGAGCGTGAAGCTGCCGGTGGCGCTCGCCGGCGCTGTGGAGACGGTGCCGGCGACCGCAGGCCAGTTGCCCGGAGAGAACAGCCCGCCATGGCCGGACCCCAACGGTACGGCACCGACGCTCATCGCACCGGCGATCAGCAGTCCGGCCGCCACAACACCGCCCACCGCCCAGCTGGTCAGCCGGCCGCCCGCGACGTGGCGAAGCACCGGGAACGAGTTCATGCTCAGCTTCATCGGTCCTTCTCCTCCTCGAACACTGGGAAGTCCCCCCCAGGTTCCCGGCCCACCCGCGCTCAGCTTTGCGGTGGACCTCGGACGGGAATGAGCTCCTCGGGCAGGGTAGCCCATCGGTACCGGCGATGTCACCCAGCCGTCATCAGCCCGTCACGTGGCACGATGGCCCGGCGATGGGCCCCGCCGACACCTACACGCACGGCCACCAGGAGGCGGTGCTGCGGTCGCATCGCTGGCGGACCGCCGGCAACTCGGCCGCCTATCTGCTGCCCCATCTGCGACCCGGGCTGCGCCTGCTCGATGTCGGCTGCGGGCCGGGGACGCTCACCGCGGAGCTGGCGCGGCGAGTGGCGCCCGGCGAGGCGGTCGCCATCGACCTCTCCGCGGAGGTCGTCGCCGAGGCACGCGCGCACGCCCAGGACGCCGGTGCCCCGAACATCACCTTCCTGGTCGGGGACTTCCGGGCCGCCGGGCTGGAGGGCGAATCGTTCGACGTGGTCCACGCCCATCAGGTGCTCCAGCACCTGCGCGACCCGGTGGGGGCGCTGGCGGAGATGCGGCGGCTGCTGCGCCACGGCGGGCTGGCGGCGGCGCGGGACGGTGACTACTCGGCGATGACGTGGTGGCCAGCGAGCGACGCGCTCGAGCGCTGGCGCCAGATCTACCTCGCGGTGACGCGGCGGAACGGCGCTGAGGCGGACGCCGGACGCCGGCTCCTCAGCTGGGCGCGCGCGGCCGGGTTCACCGATGTCGCCTACTCGACCTCCAACTGGACGTTCGCGACGCCCGCTGATCGCCGCTGGTGGTCGGAGCTGTGGGCGGAGCGGACGACCTCGTCGGAGTTCGCCCACCAGGCGGTCGCCTACGGGACCGCGACCCCGGCGGAGCTGGGGGAGGTGGCCGCCGGCTGGCGAGCTTGGGGGGAGAGCCCCGACGGCGTCTTCATCGTGGTCGGCGGCGAGATCCTCGCCCGCCCCTGATCGATCCCGGCTCAGCCGCCGGCCGTCCCCTCCAGGCGCTCCCTGACCTCCTCCGGCCACCGCAGGAGGACGGTGCCGTTGGAGCCTCCGGTCACGGGCTGATGGGGCGGCAGGCCCCAGACCGCCTTCCAGACCGTGACTCCGGCCCGGCGGCCTGCCTCGACGTCGGTCTCGTTGTCGCCGACGTACACCGCCTCGGACCGGTCGACGCCAAGGCGCCGCAGCGCCAGCAGCAGCCCTTCGGGGCTGGGCTTGGGCTCGCGAACATCGTCGAGCCCGACCACGACCTGGAAGAGGTCGCGGAGACCGGTCGCTCCCAGGCCATCCTCGAGCGCGGTGCGCCGGCGCGAGGAGACCACGGCGAGGGCGCGGCCGGCGAGCGCGAGGCCCTCGAGAAGACGATCGATACCGGGGAAGCGCGTGGGCGGCCCCTGACGCTCGAAGAGGGGGAGGATCTCGGTGACCCGGCCCGGCCAGGCCAGCTCGATCCGCGTGACCAGAGGCTCGCCGTCGTGCCGCCAGAAGACGGCCGCACCCGAGAGCGAGTCGGGGTCGGCGCCCACCAGGTCGGCGACCGCGGCCTCGTCGGCCGAGCGGCTGGCCACCAGCGTCCCGTCGAAGTCGAAGATCACCGCACGGATGGACGCTGCGGGTGCGGGGGCCCTCGGCGCGCCGGTCAGTGGAAGAGGAGCATCGCCGCGCCCGCCCCAGCGATCAGGGGGGCCCCGACGCAGGCGGCGAGCATCTGCATCGAGTCCGTCTCGCGCGGCCACCACTGATGGGGGACGGCCCGGTTGATGGGCACCCGGGCGCGGCGGCGGCGGGCCGGCTGGCCCAGGACGACGGTGATGGCTATGCAGAAGAGGGAGACGAAGAGTGCGTAGTCGGCGGTCTGGGCGGCTACGCCGGTAGCGCCCGCGTGCCACAGCAGCGCCACGATGGTGAACGTCCCCAGGCCCAGGGCGCCCCCCAGCAGCGCCCCGAGGAGCGGGGCCCCGAGGCTGAGGCGCGGCTGGCGCGGAACCGGCATGGCGACGCCAGCGTACCACCCGGCGGCAGTTCGTCCCAGAGGGCCGGTTCGGGGTGGGCGATGCCCTGGATGCACCTCCCCGTCACAGCGAGCGGGGTGACATGACGATCTGCAACGAACCTGGTACGTCTGTTGACCGCATCGTTGCAAGCGCCTAATCTCAGTTCGCACCGCGCGCAGCGGGGCAGTCCCCCACCGTTCCCACCCAACGTCCCAGCAGGTGACCTCGATGCCCCCATCCCCCCGGTTCGCCGTGGCGGCCCTGGGCGCGACCGCAGTGGCCGTCGCCCCGGCAGCGGTCATGGCATCGACCTACGTGGTGCGCCCCGGCGACACCCTGACCGCGATCGCGCTCCGCCACGGCTCGTCGGTCCAGGCGATCGTCGACGCCAACCGCCTCGCCGACCTCGCCCCGCTGCGGGTGGGCCAGCTGCTCGAGATCCCCGACCCCTCGCGCAGCCTTCCCGCCTACGTAGCGGGCAGCCAGGACTACGACACCTGCACGATCACCGAGGGCGAGACGCTCTGGATCATCTCCCGGCGTTACGGTGTCGACCCCACCGCGCTGGCCCGCGCCAACGGGCTCAACGTCAACGCCCTGCTCCCCGCCGGGGCCCAGATCCAGGTCCCCGGCCGGCTGGTCCGGGTGAGCGCGCTGCTCACGCACGTGGCCCAGCAGGTCCAGGTGGACCCGCGGCTGGTCAAGGCGGTGGCCTGGATGGAGTCGGGCTGGCGCCAGGACCTGACCTCCCCGACCGGGGCGGTCGGCCTGATGCAGGTCGAGCCCTACACGGGCGAGTGGGTGTCCCAGTTCCTGGCCCACCGCGCCCTCAACGTCCGCACCGCGGAGGACAACGTGACCGCGGGCGCTCTCCTGCTCGGCCAACTGCTGTGGATGCACGAGGGCGACACCGGCCGGGCCCTGGCCGCCTACTACCAGGGCGACGCCAGCATCGGGGAGCACGGCCTCTTCCTCGACACCCAGCAGTACCAGCGAGCGGTCCTCGACCTGATGGCCTCGGAGTAGCGGCGGCGGACCCCGATCCGGAGGAGTTTTCTCCACAGGCTTGTGCACAAAACCCACAAGCCCGGGGCGCTACCGTCCCGGGATCGTCTCCACCGGCAGGGAGAGGCAGCGCACCCCACCCCCCGCCTTGATGAACTCGCTCATCGGAAGGGCGACGGCCCGGTAGCCCAACTCGCCGAGCGGTCCGGCTAGGCTCTCCACGCCCACCGAGGAGACGACCACCTGCCCGATGGGCATCGCGTTGCAGACGAATCCGGCCGCGAGCCGGTCGGGGACCTCGATGACCCGGGCGGCGAGCCGGCGCACGGCCTCCCGGGAGCTGGACGAGAAGGCGGTCGGGGCGAAGAGCACGGTCTGTGGGTCGAGGGGACAGAAGCAGGTGTCGAGGTGGTAGTAGCGAGGGTCGACCAGCTCCAGGGCCACCGCCTCGACCTCCAGCGCGGCGGCGACCCGCGGGATCGCGGCCCGGTCAGTGCGGAAGCCGTGGCCACAGACCAGGGTCTCGCCGAGGAAGAGGGCGTCGCCGGCGCCCTCGAAGGCCAGGCCCCCGGTGTCGAACGTGCGCAGCCCCCAGCTCTCGAAGAGCTCGCGCCAGCGGCTCTCCTCTCCCTGCCTCTGCGCGTGGTGGAAGCGGCTGAGCACCACCCGCCCGGCGTGGACCACCCCGGCGTTGGCGGTGAAGACCATGTCGGGCAGCCCAGCGACGGGGTCGGCCAGGACGACGTCGACGCCGAGGTCCCGGTAGGTGAGGCGCAGCGCCTCCCACTCCGTCCCGGCGCACTCGAGGTCCACCCCGCTGGCGACGTGCATCCAGGGGTTGATCTCGTACTCGACCCCGTAGTGGGTCGGGGGACACATCAGCATGGGCATCGGCGATGCCTCGTCGGGACGGGCCGATCGCGCCATGGCGGGGAACTCCCGTCAACCGTGCCCCGATGATCGCACAGCCGACCCGGACGCCTGCGCCGGATCACTCCGGAGCGGCGGGGGGCATCTCCAGGGGGAGGGCCGTGAGCACCGTCGGCCGGAAGCCCGCCGAGGTCACCGGACGGCTCGGCGGCGGGGGGAGGGGGTCCCTGCGGATGCACCAGGCCGGGTCGATGTCGTCGCGCAGGGTGACCACCTCGGCGTGGCGGAGCCGTCCGTCCACCTCCCGACCGCCGTGATCCACGGTCGCGATGAGCGGTGAGCGCATCTGCCCCCCGGGGGCGGCCCAGCGCCAGAGCGTCGAGGTCTCGGCGATCTCGGACCGCCCCGCCTCCACCAGCCGCGAGCCGACATACTCGGCCAGCCGGAGGCGGCGGTGCCGGGTGGAGCCCAGGACGCGGTCGGCGCCGGTGACCACGCAGTTGGCGCGCCCCCGAAGGGCGATCCGGAGCCGGTCCGGAGAGGCCACGCCGGGACGGTAGGGGGCGTCCGCGCGGCGGGCGAGAAGGGCGGGCAGGCGGCGGGGGGCGGCGGCCTCGGCGAGCGCCTCGCCCTGGCCGGCGACCCAGTCAGGCACCTGGATCCTGGGGTCGGGCAGGGGCAGGCCCTGGAGGAGGTCGAGGCGGCGGTCGAGGGCGAGGCCCATGGTCTGCCGGCCGTCGAGGTGGAGCACGTCGATGGCCAGATAGACGGCGGGAAGGCGAGATTGCGTGGCCGGGCCGAGCGCCATGCGCTCCCCCAGCGCCGCCAGGTCGGGGCACCCGGACGGGTCGAGCACGGCGACCACCCCGTCGAGGACCACCGAGCGCGCGCCGAGCGTCGCGGCGGCGGCGACGATCTCCGGGTAGCGGTCGCTGGTATCGGCGAGGGTTTCACCCTGGAGGCGGATGCCCTCGGGCGAGGCGAAGAGGAGCGTGCGCGCCCCATCCCAGTCGATCGAGAAGCGGAAGTCGGGGTCGTCGAACGCCCCGACACAGGGCACCGAGAACTCGGGGAGGACGCGCCCGGGCAGGACCGGGGGGACGGGCAGGCGCAGCGGGAGGGCCGGGTCGGCGCTGCGAGGGTGACGACCCCGGTCGGCGGAGGTGGGCACCGGGGTCAGGATGCCCGGCTACGACGTCCGGCTGCGGCCCGTGCCGGCGGCTCCTCCTCGGCATCGGCGGCCACCCGTAGCCGGGAGGAGGCCTCCACGGACGCGCGCAGGGCCGCCATCAGGTCGGTGACCTGAGCCACCGCCGGGGCCGGCGCGCGCTCCGGCGGCCGGTCCTCGAGCTTGGCCTCGACCAGACGGACCACGGCGTCGCGATACCCGTCGCGGTGGCGGGCGGGGTCGAAGGTGGCGGCGAGGTTGTCGATGAGCATCACCGCCATCTCCAGCTCCCGGGCGTGGACGTCGACATCGGCCGCGGGGAGGGCGAGCTCGCCGGCATCGCGGATCTCGTCCGGCCAGTGCAGGGTGTTGAGCAGGATCGCCCGGTCGTGGAGTGCCAGCCGGCAGAGCTGCTCGCGGTCCCGCATCGCCACCTTGCCGACCGCCACCTTCCCCGTCTTCTCGAGCGCCATCTTGAGAAGCTGGTAGGGCTTCACCCCCACCTTCTCGGGCTCCAGGTAGTAGGCGCCCTTGACGTAGACCCCCGCGTCGATCTCGGAGTCGTCGCAGAACTCGAGGATCTCGATGGTGTGGGTGGTGGTCAGCGGCAGGCTGTCCAGCTCCTCGTCATCCACCTGGACGTACTCGTCCTTGCCGACCTCGAAGCCGCGCACGGCGTCGTTCCAACCGACCTCGACATCCTCCACCGGGCACCAGCGCTTGTTGCGCAGCGGGGCGCCGTCACGCGGGCAGAGGAGGCGGAAGGAGACCCCCTTGGACTCGTTGGCGAGGTACATGCGCACCGGGATGGCGACCATGCCGAAGCTGATGGCGCCCCTCCACATCGACCTGGGCATCGACCGAGTATATGCGGGCGCCCCCGAAAGTGGATCAGCCCACTCAGGATTCGCCGATCCTCACCACTGCCAGCGGGTCGCCGGCGAGCTGCCGAGCAGGTCGAAGCCGGGGTCCTCGACCGGGACGAAGGCGGACTCCACCGCCACCCGCCCGGGGCCGATGCAGCGCAGCCAGAGGTAGCGGTTCCCCCATGAGCGCCAGGACTTCCAGGTGCCGCCGGGATGCTCGAAGTGGAGCTGCAACCCCACCGAGAGGTCCTTGTAGAGAAGCGCCGTGGGCTTGATGAGCATGGTCTCGCCGGGCCCGAGGCGGCGGACGAAGGCGTTGCCCTTGGCGTGGAGGAGGACCAGCCCCGGAGCCTGGGGCGCCGTGAACCGGTCCAGGAACTGGCCCATCGGGAAGTGGGTCTCCTGCTCGTCCCGGCCCTTCTGGGTCATGAACCAGATCCCGCTCATCGAGAAGTCGTAGGCGGTGGCGCTGCTGGCGATCAGCATGGCGTGCTCGCGGACGTCGACCCCGGTGCCCACCTGGATCGGCAGGGCCACGATCTCCCCGGCCGCGTCCTGGCTGAAGCCGATGTGGCCCTTGCCGCTCGCCTGGACCATCACCAGCGGTATCCCCGCCAGCATCCGGGAGAAGCCGCCGCGCATCCGCATGACGCCGATCGTCACCCCCGGGTCGACGTAGAGGAGGGTGTGGTGCATGAAGTAGACGGACTCGCCGCCGTCTAGCGCCACGTCCGCCACCGGGACCACCGCGCCCTCGATCTGGCAGGTGGACTGGCCGAACTGGATCTTGGCCATGTCCTTGACCGCGGGAAGCTGGGTCCAGCCCGATGTGTCCTGGATCGCCCTGACGTCGACGGGTGCACCGCACGAGGGGCAGCTCGCCCCTGGGTTCTGGCTGACCATCGAGCACCAGGGGCAGCTGTAGGAGCCGGGCGGAGCCGGCGCCGCGGCCGGCGGCGGGGCCGCGGACGCGGGCGGGGGCGCGGCGAAGCTCGTGCCGGGCGGCACCTGCTGCGGCGGGAAGGGTCCCCCCAGGCCGGCCAGCTGCGCGAGGTCGGGGATGGGGAGGCCGAAGCGTCCCCGCCGGAACGGCATCGGCATGCCGGGTTGCGGTCTCCACCCGGGGGCTCCGGGGGGTGGGCCGCCAGGAGGCGGGATGGCGGCGGGCTGGCCGCCGGGAGGAGGGGCTCCGGCGGGCGGGCCGCCCGGCGCTGCCGGGTTGGCGGGGGAGCCGAAGTTGGGGGAGCCCTGGCCCGGCTCAGCCGGGTTGGCGGGGGAGCCGAACGGACCGGGGCCGGGCGGCGGAGAGGGAGGGTTGGAGGCCATCTCGCGCTACTCGGTGTTGTGGTGGACGTACATCGACTGGATGCCGAGCCGCCCCGGCCCGGTCATCTTGACCATGTGCAGGCCGGCACCGCCGAACATCCCGGTCGATAGCTTCTGGGTCTCGACGGCCATCTGGACCGACGAGTCCTTGTAGAGGTAGGCGCCCGGCTCGAGCAGGATCGACTGCCCGGCCGCGAGCTGGCGCTCGAAGACGTTGCCGTAGCCGTGGAGGATGAGCAGCCCGGGCTGGCCGCTGGTCACGAAACGGTCCATGAACATCCCCTGCCCCGCGAAGAGGGCGGTGCGCAGTCCCTGGATCCGGGTGTACGAGTACTGGATGGTGTGCGAGCCGAGCAGGAAGGCGTGCTCGCGGGCGTCCAGCTCCATCCCCTGCTGGAGGGGCAGCACGACCAGCTCGCCGGTCTGGTCGCGGGAGAACGCGATCCGCCCGGGGCCGCGGGCGGTGGTGATGATGTGAGGCATCCCGGCGAAGGAGCGCTTCACCATCCCCGGCAGCGCCATCACGCTGACCGGGACGGTCTCGTCCTTCCAGAGCATCACGTGGTGCTCGAAGAAGACGCCGTCCTCGGGGGTGAGGGTCAGCTCCGCGACCGGGACCAGCTCCCCCTCCACCTGGCAGGCGGAGGTGCCGAAATGGAACTCGGTCATGTCCCGCAGGCGGGGAGCCTCCCGCCATCCCGAGTCGGACACCAGGTTGCGCACGTCGAGAGGCGCACCACAGACCGTGCACGTCTGGGCCCCGGCCGGGCTCTGCCCGTGGCACCACTGGCACTCGATGCGCTGGCCAACAGCTTCCATGACGGCGATCCTCCTCTCTTCGGGCGTAGACATCGTATCCGGCCGGCCCGGGGTGCGGGGGCGCTCCGGGCCGGCGGCTACGACGGCTTCGGCGGCGTCAGCCGGCCGGCGGCTCTGGTGCGGAAGGCGGTGCGACCGGTGGGGCGGCCGGGGCGGCGGGAGCCGGCGCGGCGCCGACCACCTGTCCGCAGCCCGCACAGAAGCGCGCCCCCGCGGGGAGCTCGGCGCCACAACCGGTGCAGTGCGCCGCCGCCACTGCCATCGGGGCCCCGCAGCTGGCGCAGAACTTGCCGCCGGTCGGGGTGGCAGCGTGGCACTGTGGGCACTGGACGGTGCCTGCGGGCGCGGCGGCGACGGCCGGCTGCCCGTAGCCGCCGGCACCGCCCGGGAATTGGCCCGGCGGAGGCGGAGCCGCCTGGACCGGCTGCGCCATCTGACCCCCGAGACCGAAACCGGCCGCCATGAACGCGGGAGCGACCGCGCCGCCGCCCTGAGCCATCCCCTGGCCGGCGCCGAGGGCCATCTCCCCCGCCGCGTATCCCTGGAACGAGCCGGCGAGCCGCGAGTAGGCGGTGTCCTTGCTGAACTGCTCGAGCCGCTGCTGGGACTCGTCGTCGAGGCTGATCGTAAAGTTCCCCATCCGGGCCACGGTCAGGCCGTAGGTGGCCAGCTGCTCGTTGGCCAGCTCGATGATCGCCTTCTCGATGTCCTCGGTGTAAGCGGCGAGCCCCAGGATCGGCCAGCCGTTGCGCACGATCTGCTTGGTGACGTCGGTGCGCAGCACCTTCAGCAGCTGCTCGGCCACCCAGTTGGTGACCGCGGAGTTGTCGGTGACATCCACCGTCCCCACCAGGTTGACGAGCAGGTTGGAGGGGTCCACCACCTTGAGGCTGTAATCGCCGAAGACCCGCAGCGAGACGATCAGCGTGCTCACCGGATCCTGGACCGAGTCGATCTTGCCCCCGAAGCGGTTCTGGGTGAACTCGCGATTGCCGACGAAGTACAGCTCGGAGCGGTAGAGGTTGCCCCCGCTGAGGGCGTCGGCGAAGATGCCCAGGAAGGGCAGCTCGGTGGCGTCGATCGAGTGCCGGCCGGGCGGCAGGGTGCCCTTGACCTGGCCCTGGTACATGAAGACGGCGAGCTCGTCCGGCGCGACGATCGCGTGGGTGAAGCGCCGGATCTCGTGGTCCGGCCACTTGAAGATGATCTGGCCCTTGCGGTCGTCGGGGACCGCGATGTTCTCTCGCGCGCCGGGGAAGAACGCAGGCATGGGGGACGCCTCCTCTCGTGGGACTCTCGGGTCAGATTATGGATGCTGCGAGCGCAATCCCAACGCCCGGCGCACCGAGCCGATCTGCAGAATGGACCAGAGGCCGGCGGCGATCACTGCGAGACCGAACCCGGCCATGGCGATCAGGAGGCAGATGACGAGCGCGGCCGCCACGCCGTGGGCTCCCCAGACCGCCACCACGATCATGAGGAGGATCCACCCGACGATCGCGGCCAGGGCCGCGGCGGCACCGACCACGAGAAGGCCGACCCCGACCAGGCCCGCCAGGAGCCGGTCCATGGCGGAGGGAGGGGACAGGTTGGGGGTGGGGTTGAACCAGGGCCGCATCAGCCCCCAGCGTAGTCGGCGGGCGGCAAAACTGTCAAAGCTGCTGCGGATGCCCGCCGGCCCGGGAAGCGCCGAGTACGATGCTGCCAGCGTGCCGCCGGGCGCCTCGGCGGCCGCGTTGATGGTGCCGGCGCAGCCCGCCGGAGCATCACCTCTCCCGCCCCATCCGCCCCCCTCGGAGCCGCGCCCGTTGGCCACCTCCCCGATCGCCTCCTCCTCCCACCGGCAACCGGCCGTGCCCATCGGGGCTCCTCCGGCGACGGCGGCCACCTCGAGAGTGGTCATCGAGCAGCCCCGGCCGAGCGTCGACTGTGGGAGCCTGCCCGCCAAGGCGACGGTCGGGCTCCCCCTCACCGTCAGCGCCACCATCTTCGCGGACGGCCACGGCCTGGTCTTGGGCTGGGTGCGCCACGGCCGCCCGGGCACCGGCGCCGAGGCCGCCTCCCGCTGGCACGAGGTGCCGCTGCGGTCGGAGGGCAACGACCGGCTGGCCGCGGTCATCGTTCCCGCGCGGGTCGGCCCGTGGGCCTTCGAGATCGTGGCGCTGCCCGACGGCTACGGCACCTGGCTCCTCGACCTGCGGGTCCGGCTGGACGCCGGCCAGGACGTCCGCCTGGAGCTGGAGGAGGGCGCCCGGATGGCGGCGGCGGCGGCGGCGCTTCCAGGGACCGGCGAGCGCGACCGCCAGGGGCTGAACGCACTGGCCACCCGGCTGCGCGATCCCGCCGAGAGCCAGGCCCACCGCGTCCGGGAGGCCGCGCGACCGGCCGCAGTGGCGCTCATGCAGCGCACCGCCGACCGCCGGACGGCGACGCGCAGTGGACCCTGGCCCCTGATGGTGGAACGCAAGCTGGCGGGCTTCTCGGCGTGGTACGAGATGTTCCCGCGCTCTGAGGGGGCCGAGCCGCCCCGGAGCGGTACCTTCGCGACCGCGTCGAGGCGCCTGGCCGACATCGCGGCGATGGGCTTCGACGTCCTTTACGTCCCGCCCATCCACCCCATCGGCCACGCCTTCCGGAGGGGGCGCAACAACAGCGCGCATGCCTCCCCCACGGACGTCGGGTCCCCGTGGGCGATCGGCGCCGCGGAGGGAGGGCACACCTCCGTCCATCCCGACCTCGGCAGCCTCGACGACTTCGCCCTCTTCCTGGCCGAGGCGGAGCGGCAGGGGCTCGAGGTCGCCCTCGACTACGCGCTCAACTGCAGCCCCGACCACCCCTGGGTGCGCGAGCACCCGGAATGGTTCTCCCATCGTGCCGACGGCAGCATCCGCTACGCGGAGAACCCGCCCAAGCGCTACCAGGACATCTATCCACTGGACTTCGACACCGCCGACCGCGCCGGCCTGTGGGTGGCGCTGCGCGAGGTCATGCTCTTCTGGATTCGCCGGGGCGTGCGAGTCTTCCGGGTCGACAATCCCCACACCAAGCCGTTCGCGTTCTGGGAATGGCTGATCGCCGAGGTCCGCCGCGACCACCCGGAGGTCGTCTTCCTGGCCGAGGCGTTCACCCGGCCGGCGGTGATGCGGCGGCTGGCCAAGGTCGGCTTCAGCCAGTCGTACACCTACTTCACGTGGCGGACCACCAAGGCGGAGCTCGGCGAGTACCTGACCGAGCTGGCCGGCACCGACCAGGTCGACTGGTTCCGGCCGAACTTCTGGGTCAACACCCCCGACATCCTTCACGCCTACCTTCAGGAGGGCGGCCCCGCCGCCTTCCGGGTGCGCGCGGTGCTGGCGGCGCTGGCCGCGCCCTCCTGGGGGATGTACAGCGGCTACGAGCTGTGCGAGCGGGTGGCCGCGGCGGAGGGCAGCGAGGAGTACGCGAACTCGGAGAAGTACGAGCTCCGTCCCCGCACCTGGGACCGCACGGACAGCCTGGCGCCCTTCGTGACCCGGCTCAACGAGATCCGGCGCCGCCATCGCGAGGCGATCGCCCTGCTGCCGGCGCTTCGCCTCCAGGAGATCAAGAACGAGAGCATGCTCTGTGTCAGCCGGATGAGCCAGTCGCGCGACGACGTGCTCCTGGTGGTGGTCAACCTCGACCCGCACCACGTCCAGGAGGGCACGATCTGGCTGGACCTGGAGGCGCTCGGCATCGCCGGCGACATCCCCTTCGAGGCCCACGACGAGCTGAGCGGCGCCACCTACGTCTGGCAGGGTCCGGAGAGCTACGTCCGCCTCGACCCGGCCGTGCAGCCGGCCCACGTCCTCCACCTCCGGCCCCGCCGGTGAGGGAGCCGGTGCCGCCGGCGACCTCCGGCGCCGTGGCCGGGACCGCAGCCACGCCGAGCCCCCACCAGCAGGCGCCGCCGCCGGCGCAGGTCCCGGCTGACCCCCTCTGGTTCAAGAGGGCAGTCTTCTACGAGGTGCTGGTGCGCGGCTACTCCGACAGCGACGACGACGGCATCGGCGACTTCCAGGGATTGATCCAGCGCCTCGAGTACCTGCGCTGGCTGGGTGTTGACTGCCTCTGGCTGCTCCCCTTCAACGACTCACCGCTGCGGGACGGCGGCTACGACATCAAGGACTACTACGCGGTGCTCCCCGCCTACGGCGTCGTCGACGACGTCCGCGAGCTGGTCAGTCGGGCCCACGCCGCAGGGATGCGCGTGGTGATGGATCTGGTTCTCAACCACACCTCCGACCAGCACCCCTGGTTCCAGGCGGCCCGCTCGTCGCCGGACTCGCCGTACCGCGACTACTACGTCTGGTCGGCAACCAAGAACCGGTACACCGATGCCAGGATCATCTTCATCGACAGCGAGACGTCCAACTGGACCTGGGACGACAGCGCCCAGGCCTACTACTGGCACCGCTTCTTCAGCCACCAGCCGGACCTCAACTACGACAATCCCAGGGTCCGCGAGGAGATGGTCAACGTCTGCCGCTTCTGGCTGGACCTGGGGGTGGATGGATTCCGCCTGGATGCGGTCCCCTATCTCTTCGCCCGCGAGGGGACCAACTGCGAGAACCTCCCCGAGACCCACGCCTTCGTCGCCGAGCTGCGCGCCACCGTCGACCGCGAGTACGGCGGCGATCGGGTGCTTCTCGCCGAGGCCAACCAGTGGCCCGAGGACGTGGTCGACTACTTCGGCACCGAGGAGCGGCCGGAGTGCCACATGTGCTTCCACTTCCCGCTCATGCCGCGCATGTTCATGGGCCTGCGCCGCGAGCAGCGCTACCCGATCACCGAGATCCTGGAGCGCACCCCGGCGCCGCCCACACGCAGCTCGCAGTGGGGGATCTTCCTGCGCAACCACGATGAGCTGACCCTGGAGATGGTCAGCGACGAGGAGCGCGACTACATGTGGCAGGAGTACGCCAGAGACCCCCGGATGAAGCTCAACCTGGGCATCCGGCGGCGGCTCGCACCCCTGGTCGGCAACGGCAGGCGGCAGATGGAGCTCTTCTACGGCATGCTCCTCTCCCTGCCCGGGAGCCCGATCCTCTACTACGGCGACGAGATCGGGATGGGTGACAACATCTACCTCGGCGATCGCGACGGTGTGCGCACCCCGATGCAGTGGAGCGACGACCGCAACGGCGGTTTCAGCCGCGCCGACTTCGCCCGGCTCTACCTGCCCCCGCTGATGGATCCGGTTTACGGGTTCCAGTCCGTCAACGTCGAGGCTCAGCGCCGCAGCGAGAGCTCGATGCTGCAGTGGCTGCGGCGCTTCATGGCGGTGCGACGGCGCTGGCCCGTCTTCGGCCTGGGGAGCTTCGAATCGCTCGACGCGACAAACCCGTCGGTCTTTGCCTACCTGCGCACCGACGAGGATCATGCTGTCCTGTGCGTGAACAACCTCTCGCGGTTCGCCCAGCCGGTGGAGCTGGACCTGCGCCGCTATGCGGGGATGACCCCCGTCGAGATGCTGGGGAGGGTGCACTTCCCGAGGATCCGTGAGCTTCCCTACCTGCTGACCATGGCCCCGCACGGCTTCTACTGGTTCAGCATCGAGAGCGTCGAATGAGATCGTCCCGATGACCAGCGTCGGCTCCGGGTCCGGCGCCACCGCACTGGAGCCGTTCGGCATCGCCCCCCTGGCGGGGGCGATCCGCTCCTGGCTGCTGCGCGCCCGCTGGTTCGGGGGGAAGCGCCGCGAGGTGGAGCGGGTCACGCTCGACGACCTCGCGGTGCTGCGCACCGGCCTTCCCACCGTGCTCCTCACGCTCTGGCGGGTCGAGTACGCCGACGGGGGATCGGAGCTCTACAGCCTTCCCCTCGGGATCCGAACCGCCCCGGACCGGGCGGCCGGGATCGGCCATGACCAGCTGATCGGCAGCCTGGAGACGGCGGGCGGCGAGACGGTTGTGTACGAGGCCCTGGCCGACCCCGAGGCGGCCGCCGAGCTGTGGAGGATGCTGGCCGAGGAGCGCGAGGTCGAAAGCGCCGCGGGCCGGCTGGTCTGCCGCCGTTTCGCCGAGATCGACCCCACGAGCCCGGAGCCGCCCCGGCTGCTGGACGTCGAGCAGAGCAACTCGGCCGTCGTCCGGGGGCATCTCGACTTCCTCAAGTGGAGCCGGCGGATCGAGCCCGGCCCCAGCGTGGAGCTGGAGATGGCCGAGGCTCTGGGGGAGCGGCACTTCCCCCATGTGCCGGCTCTGCGCGGCCACATCAGCTACCGGCGGGAAGGCGGGGCCCCCGCCCTCCAGGCGCTGCTCCACGACTACCTCCAGAACGGCACCGAGGGCTGGCGCCTGGCGCAGACCTCGCTCCGCGACCTCTACGCGTCGGCCGAGGAGGCGGAGACGGGGTCGGCTCGGGCGCGCTGGGAGCTGGTGGACGACCAGGGCGGCTCCTTCCAAGGTGAGGCGGCCCGGCTGGGCACGGTCACCGCCGAGCTGCACCTGGCCCTGGCCGATCCCGCCCTCCCCGGGGTCCTGGCCCCGGCGGCGGTCGGGCCGGCGGAGCTCTCGGCCTGGGCGGACGCCATGACCGCGCAGCTCGACGCCCTGCTGGGCGGCGGCGAGCCGGCGCTCGCCCCCCTGGCCGAGAGGCGGGAGATCCTCGCCAGCCGGTTCGACGCCCTCCGGCACCTCCCGGACGGCGGTCTGGCGATCCGCGTCCACGGCGACTACCACCTCGGCCAGGTCCTGCGGACCGATGAGGGGTGGAAGATCGTCGACTTCGAAGGTGAGCCGGCGGGCGAGGTCGAGCAGCGGCGGCGGCGCTCCTCGCCGCTCCGCGACGTGGCGGGGATGTTCCGCTCCTTCGACTACGCGGCCACGGCGGCTCTGGTGGAGCGGATGAGCCCCGGCGACCCGCGCTGGCAGCTCCTCGCCGCCGCCGGTGAGGCCTGGACCGTCGCCAACCGGGACGCATTCTGGGCCGCATACCTGGAGCGCCTCCAGGGGAGCGGGATCCTCCCCTCGGGGGGCGGCACCCTGGTGGTGCGGCGCGCCTTCGAGGTGAGCAAGGCGGTGTACGAGGTCGGCTACGAGCTCGGCCACCGCCCGGACTGGGTCGAGATCCCGCTGCGTTTCCTGCTGGCGGCGACCCCGTGACCACGGTGCAGAGCCCGACGCTGGCGGCCGACTGCGCCCGGCTGGTGAGCGGCAATCACCACGACCCCCATCACGTCCTCGGCCCCCACCCGGCCGGCGGGGACGTGCTGGTGCGCCTCTTCCACCCCGATGTCCTGGAGGCCGCCGTGGCCCATGCCGGAGGGGTGGTCCCGATGCAGCGCATCGACGACCGCGGACTCTTCGAGGCGGTCATCCCGGGCCCGGAGCTGGCCGGATACCGGCTGCGCTGCCACAGCGCCGGCGCCAGCTGGGAGATGGACGACCCCTATCGCTTCTGGCCGACCCTGGGCGAGCTCGACCTGCACCTGATCAGCGAGGGAAGCCATCGAGAGCTGTGGCGGCGCCTCGGGGCGAGGGTCATCGAGCACCAGGGCGTGAGCGGGGTGGCCTTCGCGGTGTGGGCGCCCAACGCCCGCGGCGTGAGCCTGGTGAGCGACGCCAACGGCTGGGACGGCCGGATCCAACCGATGCGCTCGCTGGGAGCCAGCGGTGTGTGGGAGCTCTTCGTCCCGGGCATCGGGGCGGGCACCCGGTACAAGTTCCGGATCCTCCGGGCGGGCGGGCGCCGGGTCGACAAGGCCGACCCGCTGGCCCGGCGCGCGGAGCCACCGCCGAGGACGGCCAGCATCGTCGAGGAGAGCCGCCACCTCTGGGGCGATGGCGAGTGGCAGCAGCGGCGGGCGGCGCAGCCCCTCCTGGACCGTCCGATCTCGATCTACGAGGTCCACCTCGGATCGTGGCGGCGTGACCGCGACGGTCACTTCCTCACCTACGGCCAGCTCGCCGAGCAGCTGGCTGCCTACTGCGTGGAGAGCGGCTTCACCCATGTGGAGCTGCTGCCGGTGAGCGAGCACCCCTTCGACGGCTCGTGGGGCTACCAGGTCACCAGCTACTACGCCCCGACCGCCCGTTTCGGTTCCCCCGACGACTTCCGCGGGTTCGTCGACCACCTCCATCAGCGGGGTGTGGGCGTGATCCTCGACTGGGTGCCCGGCCACTTCCCCAAGGACGAGTGGGCCCTCGCCCGCTTCGACGGCACGGCCCTCTACGAGCATGCCGACCCCCGCCGCGGCGAGCAGCCAGACTGGGGCACCCTGATCTTCAACTTCGGGCGCAGCGAGGTGCGCAACTTCCTCGTCGCCAACGCCCGCTACTGGGTCGAGGAGTTCCACATCGACGGGCTGCGCGTGGACGCGGTGGCCTCGATGCTCTACCTCGACTACTCGCGCAAGCCGGGTCAGTGGCTCCCCAACCGGTACGGCGGCAACGAGAACCTGGAGGCCATCGCCCTCCTGCGTGAGGTCAATGCGGCCATCCACGCGGACTACCCGGGGGTGGTCACCATCGCCGAGGAGTCCACCGCCTGGCCGGGGGTCTCCCGACCGGTGTACGGGGGCGGGCTGGGTTTCACCTTCAAGTGGAACATGGGGTGGATGCATGACACCCTCGAGTACCTCGCCAAGGACCCCGTCTACCGCCGCTACCACCACGACCGGATGACCTTCGGATTCCTCTACGCCTGGTCGGAGAACTTCGTCCTCCCCCTCTCCCACGACGAGGTGGTGCACGGCAAGGGGTCGCTGCTCAGCCGCATGCCCGGCGACCGCTGGCAGCAGGTCGCCAACCTGCGCGCCCTGTTCGGCTGGATGTACGCGTACCCGGGCAAGAAGCTGCTCTTCATGGGCGGGGAGTTCGGCCAGGATGCGGAGTGGGGCCATGACCACTCGCTCGACTGGCACCTGCTGCAGTACGGCGAGCATCGAGGGGTGCAGCGCCTGGTCCAGGATCTCGGCGCCCGCTACCGGGAGACGGCCGCCCTGTGGGAGCGCGACCACCGCGCCGAGGGCTTCCGCTGGATCGATGCCAACAACGTGGACCAGAACATCCTCAGCTTCATCCGCTTCGAAGCCGGGGGCCGGCCGGGGCTGATCTGTGTGGCCAACTTCTCACCGGTCACCCATCAGAGGTTCCAGATCGGGCTGCCGCTGGCCGGGAGCTGGCGCGAGCTGATCAACACCGACTCGGAGATCTACGGCGGCGGCAATCAGGGCAACCTGGGCTCGGTCGTCGCCGGCCCGGTGCCCTGGCACGGGCTGCCCTTCTCAGCCGCGATCACCGTCCCCCCGCTGGGGGTGGTCTGGCTGGCGCCGGAGGAGGCGTGATCAGGTCGGGGCATGTCGGGCGATCCGCGCGACTGCTCACTGCAGGGGTTAGGCTTAGGGTCTGAGAGGAGGCCGGGGGCACCGGTTCCGGACCCGGGCAGCCTGATCACCTGGTGAATGAGTCATGGACATGTCGTCGGTACGCGAGCGGCTGGAGGCGGAGAGGGCGCGTCTCCAGGGGGTCATCGACGCCGCCGGCCGGGAGCCGGGGACCGAGGAGGGCGGCCGGCCCGACCAGCTCCCCGCCGAGCAGGCCGCCGACACCCTCAACCGGGAGCTCGACTCCTCGGTCGAGCTGCGGGTCCGAGCCGAGCTGGGCGAGGTGGAGGCGGCACTGCACCGGCTGGACGAGGGCCGGTACGGGCTCTGCGAAGTCTGCGGCGGCCAGATCGCCGAGGCCCGGCTGGAGGCGATGCCCGCCACCCGCTACTGCGTCGCCGACCAGTCGCGGGTGGAGCGGGACCTCCGGGCTCACGGCGGCCGCTGAGCGGCGGGCGCAGCTCAGCCGCGGATCAGCTTCGGGGCCGGCTCGGCAGCGCCCGGCCGGTGGCCGGCAGCCGGACCGTGAAGGTCGAGCCCGCGCCCTCCACGGAGGTGGCCGTGATGTCGCCGCCCAAGCGCCGGACCAGCTCCCGGCAGAGGTAGAGGCCGAGCCCGGTGCCCCCGATCCCCTCGTTGGCCGTGGTGACGATGCGCCCAAAGCGGGTGAACAGCCGGTCCATGTCGGAGGCTGCGATCCCCAGCCCGTGGTCGGTGATGTCGACCGCCACCTGGCGGCCCGTGCGGCGCAGGCGGATGCCGACCTCGCCGCCGTCTGGCGAGTACTTGACGGCATTGTCGATAACATTGCCGAAGACGCGGAGGAGCTGGCCGCGGTCGCCCAGCACCGGGACCGGGCCCGAGCCCAGGTCGAGGCGGAGCTGGTGGACCTCCGAGCTGCCGACCCGGGCGGACGCCTCGGTCAGCACCTCGGCCAGGTCGACCGGCTCCCGGGTGGGGTCGAGGCGGGTCTCGTCGAGGCGGGCCATCTCGATCAGCTCGGTGACCAGCTGGGTCATCAGCTCGACGCTCTGGATCGCGGAGCCCACCGCCTCACGCAGCTCCGGGGAGAGCTCGCCCAGCATCCCCGACTCCATCATGGAGAGGTAGCCGTAGACGATCGCGAGCGGCGAGCGCAGCTCGTGGGTGGTCAGATTCATGAAGTCCGACTTGAGCTTGTCGAGCGCCATCATCCGGTCGAGGCGCAGGCGCAGCGAGGTCGACTCGTCCCCGCCCGCGGTGTTCACCGGACCCGCGAAGCCCTCGCCGGGGATGCCGTCCTCGGTCACCGCGACGGCGGCGCGGCCCGCTTCCACGACTGCCCGCGTCACTCGCCGGCACCGGGAACGGCGCCGGTCTCGGTCGGCGACCCGCGATCCGACCCCCTGGCTCCCTGCATCATCGGCCCCGCTGTGACGGCTGCAGAATCCCCCACGCGGGGTCGCTCGATCATAGGGCCGTCATCCCGCCACCGCCCCGCGTGACAGGATCGCGACCCCGCTGTCGGATCTTCCGTCACGGGCGCTGGACGCCGAGCTGGAGGTCCTGGGCGCCGCCTCAGTGGCGGAAGTGGCGCTCCCCGGCATACACCACCGCCATGTCGAGCGCGTCCGCCGCGGCGGTGACGTCCGCGTCGTTCTTGGATCCGCCGGGGTGGATGACCGCGCGCACCCCGGCCCTGCCCAGGGTCTCGAGACCGTCAGGAAGGGGGAAGAAGGCGTCGCTGGCGGCCACCGAGCCGGTGACGCGCTCCCCGGCACGGGCCACCGCCAGCTCGGCGGACTCGACCCGGGACATCTGCCCCGCGCCGACCCCCACCGCCATCCGGTCGGTGACCAGGACGATGGCGTTGGACTTGACGTGGCGGCAGACCCTCCACGCCACGAGCAGGTCGGCCCATTCGGCCTCGGTCGGCTGGCGCCGGGAGGCGACCTGCATCGAGCCGCGGTCCGCCGAGACGCGGTCGCGGGTCTGCACCAGCAGGCCCCCGCTCAGGCTGCGCACGTCGTAGGCGGCGGCGCAGTCGGGACGGTCAAGGACCAGGACGCGGAGACGCTCCCGCCGCGCCAGCCGGGCGGCCGCGTCGTCGTCGATGGCGGGGCAGATGACGATCTCCAGGAACGTCTTGGCCAGCTCCTGGGCGGTGCCCAGGTCCAGGGTCCGGTTGAGGGCGACGATGCCCCCGTAGGCCGAGCGCGGGTCGCAGGCGTGGGCGCGCACGTAGGCGTCATGGGCATCCTCGCCGGTCGCGAAGCCGCAGGGGTTGGTGTGCTTGATGACGGCCTCCGCCGGCTCGGCGAACTCGGCCACCAGACCGGCGGCCGCGTCGGCGTCCAGCCAGTTGGTGAAGGAGAGCGGCGTGCCCTGCAGCTGGCGGGCGTGGGCCACGCCGCCGGGAACCCCCGGGACCTCGTAGAGGGCGCCCCGCTGGTGGGGGTTCTCGCCGTAGCGCAGCTCGGCAAGGAGAGGGCCCCCGGTGGTGAAGTACCGGCGCATCGGCCCGTCCGCGAACTCGGCGGCGAGCCAGTCCGCGACGGCGGTGTCGTAGGCGGCCACGTGCGCGAACGCCTCGGCGGCCAGCCGCCTCCGGGTGGCCGGGCTGACCGCCCCCGCCTCGCGGATCTCCGCCAGGACCTCGTCGTACTGGGAGGGGGAGACGACGACCGCCACCGCGTCGCTGTTCTTGGCCGCCGCCCGGATCATGGTGGGTCCGCCGATGTCGATGTTCTCGACAACCGTCTCGCGCTCCGCGCCCGAGGCGACGGTGGCGGCGAAGGGGTAGAGGTTGACGACCACCAGGTCGATCGGCGCGTAGCCGTGCTCGGCGAGGGTGCTCATGTGCTCGGGGATGTCCCGCCGGGCCAGGATGCCGGCGTGGATCGCCGGGTGCAGGGTCTTGACCCGCCCGTCCAGCATCTCGGGGGCACCGGTGACCTCGCTCACCTGGCGGACCGGAAGCCCGGCGTCGGCGATCGCCCTGGCGGTGCCCCCGGTGGCGATCAGCTCCACGCCCGCCTCGTGGAGGCCGCGGGCGAAGCCGGCGAGCCCCGTCTTGTCGCTGACGCCGAGGAGGGCTCTCACGAGCGTGAGTCTGACGGAGAGGGCATCGTCTCCGTCATGCCGGAGGCTGCCGCGATCCGCACCACCCGCCCCTCCCGCAGGATCCGTCCCTCGCACCAGAGCCGGACGGCCTCCGGGACCGCGATCCACTCCTGTTCGTGGATGCGCAGGCGCAGGCTTTCGGGGTCGTCCCCCTCCAGCACGGGGACGGCGCGCTGCACGACGATCGGGCCGCCGTCGGGAAGGCCCGGCTCCAGCAGCTGGACCGTGCAGCCGCTCACCTTGACCCCGTAGCCGAGGGCCTCTTCCACCGCCTGCATACCGCCGCCGAAGGCGGGGAGCAGGGAGGGGTGGACGTTGAGGATGGCGTCGGGGAACGCGTTCAGGAAATCCTCGGTGAGGATCCGGTTGTACCCGGCGCAGACGACCAGTCCGACCTCGGCCCGGAGCAGCCGGTCGCGCATCGCCCGGTCTCGGGCCCGGTCGTCGTGCCCGTAGTCGCTGACCGGCATGACCAGGGCGGCGACGCCCCAGCGTCCGGCGATCTCCAGGGCGCCGGCACTGCGGCGATTGCTGATGACCAGGACGACCCGGGCCGGGAAACCGGGGGACGCCGCCGCGGCGCAGAGCGCGTCGAGGTTGCTGCCACGGCCGGAGGCGAGGACCCCGACCCTGACCCCCCCGCCGTTCATCCCAGGATCACGCGGTGCCCGCCACTCAGGTCGACGATCTCGCCGAGGCGGACGAGGGGAAGGCCAGCCGCATCGTCCCCGGCCCCGGGGGCCTGGGCGGCGGGCACGACCACCACCATGCCGATCCCCATGTTGAAGGTGCGCCACATCTCGTCGGCGCGGACGCCGCCCTCGGTCTCCAGGGCGGTGAAGAGCGGCGGGACCTCCCAGGCCCCCCGGTCGATCCGGGCGGTCACGCCGGCGGGGAGTATCCGGGGAAGGTTGCCGAGCAGGCCGCCTCCGGTGATGTGCGCCAGACCGCGGATCTCCACCCGGGAGCGGAGCTCGCGGACCGCCGCCAGGTAGGAGCGGTGGGGCTCGAGGAGCAGGTCGGCGATCGGCGCCGCCGTGCCGGGCAGGACCGCATCCCAGCCGATCTCGCGCTCCGCCAGGATGTGGCGCACCAGCGAGTAGCCGTTGGTGTGCAGGCCGCTGCTGGGCAGGCCGAGGAGCGCGTCGCCGACCTCGATCCGGCTGCCGTCGATGATCTCGTCGCGCTCCACGCAGCCGACGATGAAGCCGGCGATGTCAAAGTCCCCGAGGGCATAGAGGCCGGGCAGCTCGGCGGTCTCGCCCCCGATCAGAGCGCAGCCGGCCTCGCCGCAGGCGGCGGCGGCGCCCTCGACCACCTGGGCCAGGTGCTCCGGCGAGAGCCTCCCGGTGGCGTAGTAGTCGAGGAAGAAGAGCGGTTCGGCGCCGCAGCAGAGGATGTCGTTGACGCAGTGGTTGACGAGATCGACGCCGATCCCCCGGGGGCGGGCAGCGGCGATCGCCACCTTGACCTTGGTACCGACGGAGTCGGTGCTGGCCGCCAGCACCGGCTGTTTCCAGCGCAGCGGGTCGAAGGCGAACAGACCGCTGAAGGCACCGATGCCGCCCAGCACCTCGGGTCCGTGGGTGGCGGTGACCGACTCCCTGATCAGCCGGACGGCGCGGTCGCCCTCGTCGATGTCGACGCCGGCATCCGCGTACCGCAGATCTCCCATCTCCGCAGGCAGTCTACGGAACCGGGGGAGCCCGGTGCGCGGCCTGCCCGCGCGAGCCGGGCTCGCACGCCGCTACGCGGACCCTCCGCTGGCCGGCGTTGGGGACGGGCTCGCCGACGGCGCCTGGCCGGATCCGTAGCCGCCCGTCGGCTCCGTCGTGGGAAGGCTGGACCACGCGGTCGCGCTCGCAGGCGCGGTCACGGTGGGTGCGGTCCCCCACGAGCTGAACGCCGTGGTGAAGCTCTCGGTGACCGACCCCACCTTCGTGGACATCACGTAGTCGACCGGAAGCCCCGAGCTCGGCGAGACGTCGTAGTGAGCGGTGCCGCCTTCGGGGGCGTACTCGCCGACGGGCACTGTGCCGGAGATCCGGGTCAGGGTCGAGCCGTCGGACCCGGTCACCGTCTGCGTCGAGGTGGCGACGAGCGCGTCCTCCTGGAGCTGGGAGGCCACGGTGATCGCCACCTGCAGCTGCGTGTACGGGCCGTCGCCGATCTTGACGGAGATCCAGTCCCCGGCCAGGCCCGCCGCGGCGCTCGGGGTGACGCCCAGCTGGTCCTCGAGCGCCGGCACGTTGCCCTCGAAGTAGACAGTCTGGTCAGAGGTGAGCCACAGGTCGAAGCTCTCATTGCCGAAGCCGGTGGTCTCGGTGATCACCTGGGTGCCGTCGTTCTGACCGGCGTTGCCGGTGGTCGTCTGGGACGCCCCACCCCCGCTCGCCGTGACCACGTAGTGGAAACCGGCCGAGGCGTCGGCGGCCTTGATCATCGCCTGGTACTCGGAGGACGCCTTGGCCGCCGCGGCCCGCTGCGACGGAGTGGGCGTCGAGCTCGCGGAGGGCGTCCCCGCGGTGCTCGTCCCGCTGCCTCTGACCAGGATCGCGGTGGGGATCCCGACCGCGGCGGCGACCAGCACGGCCATCACGACCAGGGCGAGCACGGTCCGAGCCCCGGGACGGGGGCCGGACGGAGAGTCCGGCGGCGCGCCGGCGGCCGGCGGCTGTCCCGGCCAGGAGCCGGGTGCGCCCCAGGGTGCCGGCGGCGGGCCCCATCCGGGCTGTCCACCTCCCCCCCAGGGCGAAGGGCCCCAGCCCGGCGGCGGCGCGGACCAGCCCCACGGTTGCTGCGGGGCGGGCACCGGGCTCGGCGGCGTGGGGGCGGAAGGGGTCGCGCCGGACGCCGGCTCAGGCTCCGGCGCCCCCGGCATGTCGCCGGGATCGGGGGCGCCGGTGGGATCGTCGTCCATGCTCACTGTCTCCAACTCGCGCTGTGCGGCCGCCCCGCCGCGCCCGGGACCGTCTCCGGGCGGGGTGCCTTCCGCTGCAGAGCGATGTTAGCGCCCGCCGCCGACGGGGCTGTCAGGTGAGTTGCGCCAGCGCTCCGCCGGCCGCGGGCGCGACCTCCACCCGCTCCAGGGCGAGCTTGTCCATCTCGAGCTGAAGCGGCACGTTGACCGGGTAGTCGCCGGTGAAGCAGGCGAAGCAGAAGCCGTGGCCGGCCGGGTCGCCCATGGACCGGCGCAGCCCGCCGATGCTGAGGTAGCGCAGGGAGTCGGCCCCCACCAGGCGGCCCACCTCCTCCTCGCTGTTGCTGGCGGCGATCAGCTCGTTGCGGGAGGCGATGTCGATGCCCATGAAGCAGGGCCACATGATCGGCGGGGAGGCGATGCGCATGTGCACCTCGGCCGCCCCCGCCCGCCGGAGCTCGTCGACGATGCGCCGGCTGGTGGTGCCGCGGACGATGGAGTCGTCGACCAGGGCGACCCGCTGGCCCTCCAACACATGGCGCATGGGGTTGAACTTGAGCCGGATGCCCGAATCCCGGAGCCGCTGTGAGGGCTGGATGAAGGTGCGGGTGATGTACCGGGACTTGATCATCCCCTCCTCGAAGTGGATGCCCGCCTCCTCGGCGAAGCCGATGGCGGCCGGTGTCCCCGAGTCGGGTAGGGTGATCACCACGTCGGCGTCGACCGGCGCCTCCCGGGCCAGCTCGCGACCCATCTGGCGGCGCGCCTCGTAGAGGGAGCGACCCTGCATCACCGAGTCCGGGCGGGCGAAGTAGATGAACTCGAACGAGCACATGGCGCGCTTGGAGGCCTCGGCCGGGATCCGGGTGCTGCGCATCCCGGCGGAGTCGATGGTCACGATCTCGCCGGGATCGATCTCGCAGATGAAGTTGGCCCCCACCACGTCCAGGGCGCAGGTCTCGCTGGCGATGATGTAGCCGGCACCACCGGGGGCTTCGGGATCGCCGTACCTGCCCAGGCAGAGGGGCCGGATCCCCAGCGGGTCGCGGGCCGCCACCAGCGAGTCGCGGGTCAGGAAGAGCAGGCAGTAGGCGCCATGGACGCGGGGGAGGGCGCGGCGCAGGGCGGCCTCGAGGGTCTGTCCGGCGGTCCTCACCAGGAGCCGTCCCAGCACCTCGGTGTCGCTGGTGGAGACGAACTCGACTCCATCCTGGGCGAGCTCGGCGCGGATGTCACCGGCGTTGATCAGGTTGCCGTTGTGGGCGAGCACGACCGGGCCGAACTGGCTGTGCTCGAAGCGCATCGGCTGGGCGTTGGGGAGGCGGGGGCTGCCGGTGGTGCTGTAGCGGGTGTGTCCGATGGCGATGTCACCGACCAGGTCGCCCATGACGTCGGGGTCGAAGACCTGGGCGACCAGCCCCATCTCCTTGTGCATCAGGATGTCGAGGCGGTTGCTGACCGCGATGCCGGCGGACTCCTGGCCGCGATGCTGGAGGGCGTAGAGGCCGAAGTAGGTGAGGTTGGCGACGTCCTCCCCGGGTGCGAAGACACCGAAGAGCCCGCACTCCTCGTGCATCCGCTCGTCGTCCATGAGGCGCTCGCGTGCGTGGACGGCGGGCGAGCGCCTCGGCTCAGGCACGCGCTCGGCCTGTCACCGTGATGGCGGCGCAGTCACACAGAACTGCGGTCTCGCACCTGCCCATGGCTCTCCGCACGTCCGGCCTCCCATGACTCTCTGCGGGGGACGGAGACAGGATGAGTATACCGGCGCCCCGAGGTTCGGACCGCGCGGCGATGCTTGCCTAGCTGGGGACGAGCGCCCCGGCGTGCGCCCGCGTCACCTCGTCCAGCCCGAGGTCGAAGACGCCGGTGAGCGACACCCGGTTCCCCCCGGTCGTGCCCAGCTCGCGGACGTCCACCTGGTGGCGCGTGGCGATCGCGCGCACGCCGGCGACATCACCGGTGGCGGCGCTGGCCAGGAAGCGTGACTGCGACTCGCCGAAGAGGAGGCCCACCAGCACGACGGGCGCCGCCAGGCTGAAGAGCCGTTCGGTGAGAGCCACGCCGCGCCCGCCCAGGATGCAGCTCTCGGCGAGCGCGACCCCCAGGCCGCCCTCCGCCAGGTCATGGCACGACGCCAGCAGCCCGGCGGCGATCATCTCCAGGACCGCCGCCTGGACCCTCCGCTCCAGGTCGAGGTCGAGCGTGGGGCGGGGACCGGCGTTCACCCCCTGTGCCAGTCGCTGGTACTCGCTGCCGCCCAGGTCCATCCCCACCGGCCCCACCAGCAGCACCGCATCGCCGTCGTGGGCGAAGCCGGCTGCGCAGCGCCGCTCCAGGTCCTCGAGGTGGCCCACCATGCCGATCACCACGGTGGGGTCGATGCTCACCCCCTGGGTGTCGTTGTACAGCGACACGTTCCCGCTCACGACCGGCACTCCGAGGGCGAGGCAGGCCTCGCGCATCCCCTCGACGGCCTCAGAGAGCTGCCAGAAGATCTCGGGCTTCTCGGGGTTGCCGAAGTTGAGGCAGTTGGTGACACCGACCGGGGCGGCACCCACCGCGACCACGTTGCGGGCGGCCTCGCAGACGGCGATGGCGGCGCCCCTCCGGGGGTCGAGAGCCGCGTAGCGAGCATTGCCGTCGGTGCTGAGCGCGATCCCCCCGCCCGTCGCCCGCACCCGCAGCAGGGCGGCATCGCCGCCGGGAAGGACGACGCTGTCGTCGCCGACCTGGTGGTCGTAGCGGCGGAAGACGGGGCGGCGGCTGCCCACGTTGGGAGAGCGCAGCAGCCGCAGCAGGGTCTCGCCGGCCGGCCACGGCGGCGCTGCCGCCAGCGGGTCCACCCCCAGGGCCGCGTCCAGCCCGCCCGGGCGCAGCGCATCCGGATGGCGCAGCGGCACCTCGTCGATGAGGAGCGCGAGGGGAAGGTCGCAGACCGCCGCGCCGGCATCGGTGACCACCATCCGGCCGGTGCCGGTGACCGTCCCGATCACGTCGGAGTGGAGGTCCCAGCGGTCGAACTCCGCCTGCACGGAGGCGGCGTCCTGCGGCCTCACCACCAGCAGCATCCGCTCCTGGGACTCGCTGAGCATCACCTCGTACGCCGTCATCCCGCGCTCGCGGCGGGAGACGCGGGCGACGTCCATCTCTATGCCGCAGCCGCCCCGGTGGGCCAGCTCGGCGGAGGAGCTGGTCAGCCCCGCCGCTCCCAGGTCCTGCATGGCGACGATCCGAGGGTCGCCGGCGAGCGCGACGCAGACCTCCATCAGGCACTTCTCGAGGAAGGGGTTCCCGACCTGGACGGCGGGACGCCGCTCGCTGGAGGCCTCGTTCAGCTCGACGGAGGCGAAGGTCGCACCGTGGATCCCGTCGCGCCCGGTGTCCGCGCCCACCAGCAGGACCAGGTTGCCGGGGCCCGCGGCCGCGGCACGGGTGAGCTTGGCCTGCTCGATGACCCCGACGCACATCGCGTTGACCAGGCAGTTGTGGCGGTACGACTCGTCGAAGTAGATCTCGCCGCCCACCGTGGGCACCCCGATGCAGTTCCCGTAGCCGCCGATGCCGGCGACCACCCCGTCGAGGAGGTGGCGCTGGGCGGGCTCCTCGAAGGGGCCGAAGCGCAGCGAGTCGAGCAGCGCGACCGGCCGCGCGCCCATGGTGAAGACGTCGCGAAGGATCCCGCCGACGCCGGTGGCGGCCCCCTGGTAGGGCTCGATCGCCGACGGGTGGTTGTGCGACTCGATCTTGAAGACGCAGGCCAGGCCACCGCCGATGTCGACGGCACCGGCGTTCTCCCCCGGCCCCTGGAGAACCCGTGGACCGCTGGTGGGCAGCCGGGCCAGCAGCGGCTTGCTGGTCTTGTAGCCACAGTGCTCGCTCCACATCGCGCCGATGACGCCCAGCTCCACCTCGGTCGGGACCCGGCCCAGCCGCTCCGCCGCCAGCGCGTACTCCTCGCGGGTGAGCGCCACCTCGGCGAGCTGTGCATCGGAGACCGTCGGGTGAGCGGTCATGGGGACGAGGTCGCGAAGGCGCCCCGCTCCGCCACCGCCTCCACCACGCTTCCGAAGAGCCGCAGCCCGTCGCCCGAACCGAGGAGCGGCTCGGCGGCGCGCTCGGGGTGCGGCATCATGCCGAGCACGTTGCGCCCCTCGCTGACGATGCCGGCGATGTCGCGCATGGACCCGTTGGGGGAGGCGTCGCCGGCCGCCGAGCCATCGCGGGCGACGTAGCGGAAGGCGACCCGACGCTCGGCCTCGAGGCGGTCGAGGGTGGAGGGATCCGCCACGAAGCGGCCCTCTCCGTGGCTGACCGGGACGGCCAGCACCGCTCCCGTCTCGCAGGCACGGGTGAAGGGCGTGTCCGACGTCTCCACCCGGAGCCACACGCTCTCGCAGCGAAACTCGAGAGAGGCGTTGCGGGTGAGCGCTCCGGGGAGCAGGTGCGCCTCGCAGAGGATCTGGAAGCCGTTGCAGATCCCCCAGACCAGCCCCCCCGAGGCGGCGAACTCCTGCACCGACTCCATGAGCGGGGCGAAGCGGGCCACGGCGCCGGTGCGCAGATGGTCACCGTAGGAGAAGCCGCCGGGGAGGATCACGCAGTCCACCCCGGCCAGGTCGTGGTCCCGGTGCCAGAGATAGACGGACTCGTGACCGAGGACCTCGATGGCCCGCGCGCAGTCGCGGTCACTCCACGTTCCCGGGAAGACAGCGATCCCGAACCTCATGCGGGGGGAGGCGCCTCGGTCGTCGCCCCGGCCGGCGGCCGCAGCTCGATGGTGTAGTCCTCGATCACCGGGTTGCGGAGCAGCCTCTCGCACATCTCGGCGACCCGCTCCCGGACGCCCGCCTCCGAGCTTCCCTCGACCTCCAGGGTGATGTGCTTGCCCACCCTCACCCCGGTCACCTCGGTGAAGCCGAGCTGATGGAGCCCGGCCCTCACGGTGAGGCCCTGCGGGTCGTTGACCACCGGCTTGAGCGAGACCACGACCTCGGCCTGGTACGTCACAGCTCCAGCCCACAGATCCGGCGGGCCGCCTCCAGATAGCGCGCGGTGGTCGCGGCGATCACCGCGGGGGGGAGCTGCGGCCCGGGCGGCCGCTTGTCCCAAACGAGGGTCTCCAGGTAGTCGCGGACCGGCTGCTTGTCGAAGGACACCGCCGTCTGGCCCTCCCGCCAGTCCGCCGCCTCCCAGAAGCGCGAGGAGTCGGGGGTGAAGACCTCGTCGATGAGGGTGAGCCGGCCGTCGACCATCCCGAACTCGAACTTGGTGTCGGCGAGGATGATGCCCCGGCCGGCGCAGTGCTCGGCGGCGAAGCGGAACAGGTCCACCGAGGTGCGCTCCAACCGGCCAGCCAGGTCGCGCCCCACGGTCGCGGCCAGCTCGGCGCGGCTGATGTTGACGTCGTGCCCATCGTCGTTCTTGGTCGCCGGGGTGAAGCGGAGCTCGGGGAGCGGCGACGAGTCGCGCAGCCCCCGCGGAAGCGGCTCGCCGGCGAGCGTCCCCATCTCGCGATACTCCTTCCAGCCGGAACCGGAGAGGTAGGCGCGGACGACGCACTCGATGTCGATGCGCTCCGCCCGGGTGCAGCGCATCGAGCGCTCCCGCCATTGCGCCCAGACCTCGGCGGGGACCGCCTCGGGGCGGTCGGGCAGGAGGTGGTTGGGGACGATCCGGCTGGTCCGGTCGAACCACCAGCGCGAGATCTGGGTGAGCGTCCGCCCCTTCTCGGGGATGGGATCGGGCAGCACCACGTCGAAGGCGGAGAGCCGGTCGGTCGCGATCATCAGCAGGCTGCCGTCGTCGAGGACGAAGGTGTCGCGCACCTTGCCCCGGCGGAAGACCTCCAGGCCCACGTCCTGCGCGGTCACCAGCACCTCGGTCATGTCTGTCCTCCGCCGATCCCCGCCTCGACGGCGAGCTTGGGTCGCTCCCCGGACGGCGCCGGGGGTGCGGCATCACGGATCTCGAGCCCCAGCCGCCGGTAGGTGTCGTCGATTCCGCTCAGGTAGGAGCGGACGTCGAAGCAGCGGTCCAGCGTCTCCGCCGGGAGGCCGGCGCCGAGCCCGGCGCGCACCAGGGCCTCGAAGCCCCCCTCCCCCTGGCGGGCTCGCTCCGCCAGCGCCTGCACCTCGCGATAGGCGTCCTCGCGGGAGCGGCCGGCGACGATCAGGGCCTCGAGCACCCGCGGTGAGCAGGTGATCCGGCCCAGGGTCTCCACGCCCTCCAACATCTTGTCAGCATTGACACGAACCTGGACGACGAGGCGGGTGCAGAGACGCAGCATGTAGTCGATGAGGGCGCAGGCGTCGGGGAGGATGATCCGCTCGGCGGACGAGTGGGAGATGTCGCGCTCGTGCCAGAGGGCGACGTCCTCCATGGCGGTGAGAGCGTGGCCGCGGAGCACCCGGGCCATGCCGCAGACGCGCTCGGAGAGCACCGGGTTGTGCTTGTGAGGCATGGCCGAGGATCCCTTCTGCCGCTCCGCGAAGGGCTCCTCCAACTCGCCGACCTCGGTCTGCTGGAGCAGCCTGATGGTGGTGGCCAGCCGCTCCAGGGTGGCCCCCAGGATCGCCACCGCCGCGACGAAGGCGGCGTGGCGGTCACGGGCCACCACCTGGGTGGTGGCGGCGGCGACGCCCAGGCCGAGACCGCGGCAGACATGGTCCTCGACCTCGACGGGCACCGAGGTGTGGGTCCCGACCGGGCCGCTGACCCGTCCGACCGCGACCTCGTCGGTGGCGGCGGCGAGGCGCGCCCGGCCGCGCCGGACCTCGTCGAAGTGGTTGGCGAGCTTCACCCCAAGGCTGAGCGGTTCGGCGTGCACGCCATGGGTCCTGCCCGGCATCAGGGTCAGCCGGTGACGAACCGACTGAGCGGCGAGCGCGTCCTCCAGCGCGGCGGCGTCCTCGTCGATCTGTCGGGCCGCGTCCCGGAGCTGGGTGGCCAGGGTGGTGTCCACGATGTCGGAGGAGGTGAGCCCGAGGTGGAGGAAGCGCCCCTCCTCGCCGACCAGCTCCTGCACCGCCTGGACGAAGGCGGCGACGTCGTGACCCTGCTCGGCCTCCAGCTCGGCGATCCGCGCCGGGTCGATGCGGGCGCGCTCGCGCAGCCGGCGGGCGGCGTCGGCGGGGACCCGCCCGGTGGCAGCCCAGCCCTCGACCGCCAGCAGCTCCACCTCCAGCCACCGCCGCAGCCGGGACTCGTCGCTGAAGACGGCGGCGATCGCGGCCGGGGTGTAACGGGGGATCACGTGGCCCAATTCTATTCGGTGGCGGACCGGCCGCCGGATGCCGTTGGATGAGTTCAGATCGAGTGGGGTGCGCCAACTCCCGTGAGACTGCCGGACGTGCCACCGTATACTGCGGCTCCCCTCCCAGCACGCCCGGGGTGGTCGCCGGCCGCGCGTGCCACCGGATCACGCCGTGAGATGAGCAGGCCCGTAACTCGAAGCCGCGCCGAACCGTTCACCCAGCACACACGCCAGGGGATGGGGTTCGTGCGATGACGCTTCCCCGGGCCTATGAGGATCAGCTCGTCGAGCGCGCCAAATCGGACGCCGATGCATTTGGGGAGCTGTACGACCACTACTTCGGGCAGATTTACCGGTTCGCCTACAGCCGGACCCGGGATCGGGACGCCGCCGAGGAAGTCACCCAGGAGGTCTTCATGAAGGCGCTCCGGGCGATGCCGCGCTACCGGCCGTCCGGGCACCCCTTCAGCTCCTGGCTGTACCAGATCAGTGCCAATGCAATTGCCGACCACTTCCGCCAGAGGCGACCCCAGGCCAGCCTGGACGACGCCGCCATCGAGATCGTCGACCCGACCCGTCCGGTGGCGGAGCGGGTGGTCGAGTCTGCCGAGGCGGCGCGGGTCTGGGAGGCGATCGACAGCCTGCCGGAACAGCAACGCACCGCCATGACCCTGAAATTGGGTGAGGACCTGAAGCTGGCCCAGATCGGCGAGATCATGGGCAAGAGCGAGGGCGCCGTCAAACTCCTGGTCCACCGCGGCATGGTCACGGTCCGGCAGCGGCTCGGCGTCGGCGCCACCGCCGGAGAGGCGCTGTGAGCGAGCGCCGCGACCGCTTCGACCCCGAGCTCTCGGAGCTCTTCGGCGAGGATCCCGACCTGCTCCAGCTTGCCCAGCAGGTGCGTGAGAGCCGGCCCGAGCCCGATCTCGACCCGAGGTTCAAGGCGGTGCTCCGCGCCCGTTTGACCGAGGAGGCCCGAACCGCGCTGGCCCCGCGACCCGGCTTCCGGTTCGCCCCCGGCCGGCTGGCGGGGTGGGGGTCGCTCGCTCTCGGCGTCGCGGCCGTCGCGGTCGCGGTGGTCCTCGTCGTCGGCCACGTCTCGTCGGGCGGGCTGGCGGTGGTGGCCTCCAACGTCAGCCATCACCAGTCGGTCGACCCCCACCAGGCCATCACCCTCAGCTTCAACCAGCCGATGGACGAGCATTCCGTGCTCACGGCTCTGAGGATCGAGCCGGCCACGCAGGTGACCGTGACCTGGGAGAACCCCGAGACCGCGGTGGTCACCCCCACCCACCCCCTGGCCGCCGACACCGACTACCAGGTCACCATCCCCCAGGGGTCGGTGCGCAGCCAGAGCGGCCAGACCCTCACGTCGAGCGTGACCATCGACTTCGGCACGGCGCCCTCGACACCCAGCCCGACGGCCTCCCCCGTGCCGGCGCTGCAGCCGGCGGCGGTGGCGCCCGTGGCGGGCGGCGCGCAGGCCTTCTGGGGCCCCGGCGGCGCGCCCGGGGCGACCGACTCGACCGGTGGGGTGGAGGCGACACCATCGGCCAGCCCCTCGCCCTCGGCGTCGGCGGGGCCGTCAGGATCGCCCAGCCCCTCGGCGTCCAGCTCGCCTGACGCGACGCCGCCAGAGGGCGCGTACGTCTTCCCCACCGGCCAGGCCGCCGTCGCCCTCAGCAAGGCGCCGGCCTCCGCCGTGGAGCTCTCGCCGAACGGCCTGTACGTCGCCCTTGCGGTGAACGAGCCCGACGGCGACGCCGAGATCGTCGTGGAGAACGCCGACGGCACGGGGCCCAGCCAGCTATGGCCGACCGGGGCCACCGCCGGCGCGCCAGTTACGGCGCTGGCCTGGGACGGCGACAACCAGATCGTCTTCGTCACCCCTGGGGGGATCGACGCCGTCGACCTGGATGACCAGACGTCGCAGCTCTACGCGTTCCCCAGTGGGGGTTCGGCCAACGGCGTGGTGCTGGCCCCCGACGGCCGGGACGCGTTCCTCCCCTCCGCGGACGTCGCCTCGGCGGCGGCCGCCTCCGCGACTCCCTCCCCCTCCGCCTCTCCGCCACCGATCGCCTCGGCCACGCCGTCGGCGGCGACGTCGCCCTCTCCGTCCTACGTCCCGACTGCGGAGGACGGCTGGTTGCTGACCATCCCGACCGGCGGGGGTCAGACGTCCGCGCCCACCCAGCTGCCGGGCAGCGCGAGCGGGGTGGTGGCCTTCAGCGGCAGCGGGGACGAGGTCGCCTGGGTGGACAGGAGCGGTGACACCTCGACCGTGCTGGAGGCTCCGACCGCCGACCCCACCGCGATGACAGCGGTCCCGGGAGCCCCAGCGGAGGGGATCGAGGCGCTGGCGCTCGACGCTCACGGAGCCACGCTAGCCTATGGCCTCGATTCCGGCGGCATCGAGGTCGAGACGTCGGCCGGAACGCTGCTGGGCACATCGCCGGACGAGGTCACCTCGCTGGCGTTCTCCGCGGACGGCACCCAGCTCGCTTTCACGGCCGCCGGGAGCCTCGACGTGGCCCAGGTCCAGACGGCCTCCACGGCCTCGCCGGCATCCGTCTGCGCGAATGCCGACCAGGCGCTGACGCAGTTCGTCAACGCCCAGGTCACCCACGACGGCTCGAAACTCTCCACCCTGAGCGGTGCCGGATCCCCATCGGCGGCGACCCTGACCCCCACCGCGGTCGACCGCGGCTACGTCATCAGCTCCAGCTGCACCGCGGCGACCGCGACCAGCGGGCCCACCCTCAACGCCTCGGCGCGGCTCATCGTCGATCCGAACGCCGGCTCAGCGCAGCAGCTCACCGACGAGAGCGTGATCCTCACGGAGAGCGACGGTCAGTGGCTGGTGACCGGCCTGTCCGTGCCCCCGCTGCGCGCGGAGGGCGGGGGGCCGCGCGTGCTGAGCGTGGGTGTCACGCCGCCCGTGGCCGGCTCGCTCGAACCGACGACCGTGGTGACGGTGACCTTCGACTCGGACCTCGACGCCTCGAGCGTCACCTCCGCCTCACTCTCGCTGCAGACCGCCTCCGGGCAGACGATCCCGCTGCTCAGCGCGCCCACCTACGACTCCGACACCCGCGAGGCCACACTCACGGTGACCGGCACCCTTCCCGCGGGCGCCGAGGTCGAGGTCGGCACCGCGATGAGCGACATCGACGGCGGTCACCCGGCAGCGGCGATGGTGTATCCGGTAGGGGGTTGACGAGTCCCGGGCACTCCACATCAGGGGCCGGCGGACCCCTGCTTGATGCTCGTCCCCGGCTTCATGCCCGCCGTTCCGTACCGGAGCTGCCCCTCAGCGTCCAGTACACCTCCAATTCGATGACTGCGAGGTTGGCGACGACTTCCTTTCCACTGAGGAAGAGCGGAATGAGTGTCGCCAGCGCTCGCCGTATCGACGGTGACCACGTAAAAGTCGTGGTCGTTGGCGATTAAGAGGTCCCACATATCCTCAGCACCGGCGATGGCGACCGTGCGCACCACGGTGGCGAGCTGCCCGTCAGGGTCCAGACCTCGTCCCCAGGCCGAAGCTGGTGGTGAGCGATGGAGTCAACAGTCCCTTGACCTTGGACCCTCAGCAGGGTGTCATCTGTGGCTTGAACTCAGGGCCCATGGTCGCGTCGAAACCTTGTGGTCACTCCTCCCAGTGTAAGTTCAAGCTGATCCCCCGCAATCCGATACCGCGTGCGCTCTTCACGCGGGGCCGAGGGTTGGGTGGTCATGATTTCCTCGTCGGAAGCGATCCATCGAAGGACGATTATGGATTGCTTGCTGGCCTCGTTGATCGTGTAGAGAAGAGTCCCGTCACCGCGGAACTCCATCGCCACCCGCCCGACCAGGTCCCCCGTTGCGACGTGGCCAGGGTCGCTGACCCAATGCCCCAGTAGCCGCGGATCGCCCGTACTCAAACTCGTCATCGCCTCGCGCTCGCCACCATATTAGCAAGGTACCGCGACACCATTTCACTTGTCGCCGGAGTAGCCGATGCGCGTAGCTGTGCGAGCGTCACCGAGACGGCCTCGCTGTCCCCGACGATCGATTGGCCAGCCGCCAACACGCTCAGCCTCTGAACCGCCGTGAGCCCTGATGGCCTGTCGTGGCTCAACTCATCCACCAGGCCCGGAACCGTGCTGAGCTTCTCCAACAGCAAGAACCCGGTCGGGTCTAAGGCTCTTTGTACGTCGTCGAAGAACACGTTAGCAGTCTTCTCATCGTCGACGCCCCACCATTCGCTAGCACGTCCGCCCTCCACCACCTCCACCCGACGCCTCCAATGCCACTCGAGCGTCGGCCCCTCGTTCCTCGCAAGGCGATCGGTAACTGATTGCACTCTAACGGTCAGGTTCACAGTTACGAGCGTTAGTTCCGACGTGCTTCGACGGCTGCGCTGCAAGTCGATATGGACCTTCGCGTCGTCGGTCGTGCGGGTGAAGCCGGACGGGGACGAGGGCTCGTACCCATGCAACCGGAGCCACGGTCGCACTCGATTCTTGATCAAGCTCTCCAGCGGGGAGGCCACGGCTGTCATGGGCCGTACGGGCCTCTGACGAGAGATGTTGGGTACCCTTGTTGTGCAAGCCAGGCGTCTTTGGCCTGTTGCGCTGCGGTGTAAGGGGAGTTGCCGAGCTTGGTTTCGATCCCGCCCAGCAAATCTCCGTCCGGACTCGTCACCTCAATATCGGTCACCCGCCAGCCAAACGGTGTCCAATGCGGCACTTCCGTCGTAACGCCATACCCGGCGTCGGTGAACTGCTGTGCGACCTGGTCGCGGAACTCGTTGCCCGCCGCTTGATTCAGCAGTACTTGAGGAGTGCTATCGGCGGCTGTGGCCGTAGCGTCTGTGGCGTTGGTACGGACGAATGGGAGGTACCGTGAGGACCAGACACTCCGGCTCATCCCTGTCACAGACAGCGCGCGGTCAACTGGGTCCTGATCTCGCCCTGGCAAGGCTCCCGGATCCGGGACCGAGGCCCACGTGTCGGTTTGCGATGCAACCGCTCCCGCCGTCGGGATCACACTTGTCACGGTCCGCAACGGAGAGTCCGGCGTAACCACCAACGACCCGACCGCCGCGCAGATGGCCGCAATGAAGAGCGGCCAATACCGCCTCAAAGCCGGCCCTCGCCCTCGGTCAAGCATGGTGCGGGTCGGAGCGCGGCTATCCGGACTCGGGTCATCCGTTGACGAGAGGCCCCCAGTACTTCACGCCCACACCGAGGCGCTCACAAGCCCGCCTCAGGTCGGCAAGGTCCTCGGACGCGATCCGAGGCACAGCCTCAATAAGGTTGAGACAGAGGTTCTCAAGAGCTACCTTGCCTTCACCAACGCCAACGAGCTCACGGTAGCTGGCGATCCTTGGACCCGGTAGGAACGGGGCAAAACGGTTTCCAAGGCCATTGAGCATAGCCTTCATCTCGATAGATCGGCGGTCATCCGGGCGTCTCATGGCAGCGGGTACCCGGTAATGATGCCTTCCCCTCCGGGTTCGATGATCGCCCGTATCCAAAGCCCACCGCGGAATCCAGTTGCGCTAAACCGTCCTGCAGCCACCTGCTGCCACGGGATCTCCGGGTCAGTTGCAATGTCTGAGATGGCATGCATGATCTGAGCTGATGACCAATCCGGAGGGAACACGGTGTTACCAAGCTCTCCTGGGAACTCGTGGCCACTAAGTATGTGAGCCGTTCTCGCGTCGCTGGCGAGGTTAACAAGATCCCCCTCCGGCATCGAGCTCGCGGCGGTGTCAGCCCCAGGACCGAAAGCTAGCGCCCCCGCCCCCGTAGTTGCGTCTGTGGCCACAGCAACTCCCACCGCGAGTCCGTCGTACGCGATGCCGATTCCTGGTTGCCTGTCAGCGACTAAGGCGGATGGAGGCCCGGTGCGAAGGGGCGCCGTGAAGGCTGAGGCGCTGACGCGAGTCCCGGCCAAGGTGGCGGCCGAAGCGGTCGCCGGCGTGACCACGAGGGCGAGGAGAAGGACAGCGAGGGGAAGGAGGCGACGGATCGTGGTGCTCACGGCTCGCTGTCCGGGGCCGGAGGCAGGATGGTCGCCAGCTCGCCGGTGATGTGCACCCCGTGGTGGTCGACCAGCTCCTGGAGGTAGATGCCGAGCTGGCCGCGCAGCGCTCCAAGGGCCAGCTGGAAGACCCAGGAGGAGTAGCCCCACGTCGGCGAGGGGTGGCCCAGCCGCCCCGGACCCATCTCGTCCGGCAGCCGGTCGAGGAAGCCGCGACACGCCCCCGCCATAGCCCGCAGGATGGCACCCACCTGGCTGTCCCGCGGCAGCCGTCCCGCCAGGTCGACGAGGACCTCGCGGATGCGGAGCACCGAGTCGATGCAACGAGAGGGAACCTCGACCTCGGTCGGGTCGTAGAGGACGCGGCGATCCTCGAAGAAGGTCACGAGTCGGCCGAGCACCTCCGCCTCGACGTTGGGGACGCTCTCCCACGAGACCCCGCCGAAGGGCGTGCTGACCCCCGTCAACCGCTGCCCCACCCGTGGACGACGCACCGCGTGACGGTACCGCGTCGACAGCGCCATCGGGTGACTCAGCGGCCTGCGAAACACCGATGAGATTGGCGCGATCCGTATTCCCCCAGGTATTTTGAGGGCGCGGTGTTACATGGCCCGCGCCCGCCGGCGTGAGGCCCCCACAGGTCCTCCAGGAAGGAGCCGACGGTGCCACCGGGGCAGGCGACCATCCCCGCCGCCCCCGCAGTCTTCAGGCCCGTGGGAACGGCGGGATGGCGTCCGTCCCGAGCCCCGTCAGCCCCTCAGCGGAGGTGAGCGACGAACTCCTCCGTGCTCAAGCCGGCCTGGCGGAGGACGCTCGCCAGGGTGCCGGTCGCCAGGGTGCGGTGCATGGGCACCACGCAGCGCCGCCCGGTCTGCGGGTGCCGGTACTTGCGATGGCTGCCCCGCTGGGAGACGTAGACGAAGCCGGCGCGCTCGAGGGCGGAGACGGCCTCCTGGGCGGAGATGACGGGGAGGGGTCGAGCCATGTCTCCAGTCTGCCTGACCCCGCGAGCGTTCCCCGCGACTTGGACCGACGTCAGGCGGGGATGCTCACCTCGATGGAGCGCACCTCGGCGAGGGAGAGGGCCGGGGGCGCGTCGGCCTCGTCCTCGAAGTAGAGCTCGATCGCCTCCTGGAGGTTGTCGAGCGCCTCCTCGACGCTCTCCCCCTGGCTGGCGACGTCGACCTCGACGCCCCGGGCGACGTAGAGGTCCTCGCCCTTCTCGCGGGTGACCACGGCAGTGACCTTCACGCCTGCCACTGTACCGCCCCTTCCGGTCAGCGGAGGCGGCGGACCGCGTCGCGGGCCCGGCGCTGCTCGGCCTGGGCCCGGCGGCTGAGCTGGCTGACCAGGCGGTCGCAGCCGTCGCGGAGGGCGGCGATATCGGGGAGCGCCGGGTCCTCGGTGGCCAGGGCCTGGGCGGCCAGGACGTCGAGGTTGCGCAGCACCGCCCGGGCGTCGCGGAGCAGCGTCTCGGTCCGCTTGACCTCCCGAGCCGCCTGGATCGGGTCCTGCTCCCTCATCGCACCGCCTCCCGTTGCATCGTCTCCGGTCGCCCCCCTTCGCCGCCGTCACCCTCTCCCCAGCCCCACGCTCGCCCCTCGGTTCGCGCCGTCTGTGGACTCCGTACCCTATGCACCTCCAGTACAGACGTTCGCTGGAGCGTTCCCGGCCCCTCGTCGCCCTCCTCCTCGGCCTCGGCGGCGAGGGTGAGCAGGAGCTGCTGCCATGGCGCGGTCAGCCTGAAATGAGCGGCTGAGGGGACCGGCCCCTCTCCCCCGGCTGTAGGAGTCGGCTGGCTGCTCTCTCCGACGCCAGCACCGGCCCCGGGTTCGCTCAGCAAATCAGCGACCTCCGATCAATAGTCGAGATCGCCCGACGGATTGCCCTCAGCGGACGGCGGACACCTGCTTGATGCTCGTCCCCGGCTTCATGCGCACCGTTCCGCTCCGGAGCTGCCCAGTCAGCGTCCAGTACACCTCCAGGTCGATGACCTCGAGGTTGTCCACGACATCCTTTCCGCCGAGGAAGAGCGGCACACGATACCCAGCACAATCGCTCAATCGAAGCGGCAACGCCGTCGCATTCGCCTCGCTCCACTGCGTGAAGAACTGATTCGCCAGCGCAGGTTCTCGCAACTCGTCGAGCTGCTCGTGAAACGCCCTGAACGTCAGGGGGATCTCCAGCGCTTGGCCAGTACCCGGCTCCAGCATGAGAATCAGGGCCTCGCCACTCTGATCTCGGGCCCCGTCGAGCGCAAATTGCCGACCCAGCCAGTCGTAGGCGAAGGGACACGCCCGTTGAGCAAATTGCGGAAGCGACTCACTCACGAGTTCCAGCGACCGCGGACCGCTGGTCTCGCTGTGCACGCGATACAGACCACCTTCGAAGGAGCGACCCGCATACCGATCAGCAAATTCCTCATACCCATCAGCCCGGGCCAACCGGGCCTCCTGCCAAGCAGTCGCCGCCACACCGCTGTCAGGCACGAAGTGCTCCGCAAAAGGATCAAACATGTGTACTCCTCAGCATATCGAAACGCTCACAATCGACGTGCCCACCCCCAAACCTCGAATCTGACATGCGATCTGCGCTCCGAGACTCCGGTTCACGTTCGCGTCCAGCGGGTTCAGGTTGCTCAGGGCATCCGAACCCCCGAGCTGCAAGTCGATGACATGGTCGATGTCTGCACCGCTTGGAGTTTCTCCACCAGCAGCCTGCCACATCGAGGCTGCCGATGTGCCACCCCGTTCGACCGCTGTCACGCTCAGCTGACCGCTCTGCGCCGCCTGATCCAGCGCGGCCACCTTCGCGTCCGCTGCCGCTATCTGCTCGGCCGACCAGCCCGCCTTGTAGCCCAAGGACAACGTGGTGCCAGTAGCCTCTGTGGCTAGTGTCTCCCACGGTCGGCCACGACCGCTCGCAAGAGTCCGCGGGGGTCGTCCTCGTCGATGTCATGATGCTCGCGACGAAGGATCTCATCATAGCGCTCTTGGGTCATCCAAGACGGACGCTCGTCGACGATGGCCAGCTCCGGAAACTTCGCGTGAAGTTCCCCTTCCGACCGCGCATCAACAACCCCCCAAAGGCCGCCCATGCCGTAGTCGTAAGCCACCAAGAACGGCTTCTTGTCTTCAATCATGACCCTCCTCCAAAGGTCCTGAAGGGTATCCCGCCCACGTTGATAGGGCTCCCTGTGGTCATTTCGGTGCCGCCACCCGGTTGGCCGAAGGCGGGCTCCACAACCGAAGGCTCGGAGAGGCCGTCAATTCGCGAAACTGGGATTTCGTAGTACCCGTCTGGCGTCCTTGCCAGGGCCAGACCGGCCTGTGCCGATGCGCCATCCGCGTACTCATCCGTTGTGACCGAGACTACGCGGCTCGATGCTCCAGGCAAGATGTATCCGCCGCCCTCGTCTATCGCGGCAGCCACCGCCGACGTTGTGTAGTGCCTGACCACGGCGCCGTCGACGTACTCCGACAAGCCACTCGCACCCTCTGTCGTGGTGGCAGCAGCCTCTGTGGCATCTCACGCTCGGTCGTGATTCACTGCCGTCGTACGCAGGGTCAGCTCTCGTCCCAGCGGGCCAGTCGGAGAGACGGCGACCCAGGAGCAAGGGTGGGCGCTTGCCCCTTTTACATGAGGAATACCTCCGACCCATTTGGGACTGCGTCCTGTCGAAGCGTCAGGAGTTCTCGAGCTAAGCCAAGCAGACCTTGCGCATTGGCCCTGATGGTCACCGCGCCATCGGCAGTCACCTTGACCGAGATCTCCTCGTCGCGGTCGTGCCAGGATATGACCCCGTGCTGGCGATCATACGGCTGGATCTCCACTCGCACTGCGACCGTCTCAGAGTTCGTCATGGTTCTTCCGGGAGGAATGGTACGGCTGAGAGAGCTTCGCCGTCGAGCATCTTCTGCAGCGTAGCCCACTTGTGGACGTAGGAAGGCTCGAGGTCACCAAGGGCGTCGATGAAGTAAGGATCGTCCATGAGGTCCGGGGGAAAGAGCCGCGCTCCTAGCCCCTCTGATCGAAACACCCAGTGCCCGGACACCCGGCGATCGACCACATCGAAGAAGATAGACGACACCTCCTGCAAGTACCCTGTGGGATTGTGCAGAAGGAACCATACGTCGTTGTCCGCGAACCTTAGTCCATACACTGTGAACTCGCGGCCGGGGAAGAGGAAGTAGTCGTTGTGCAGTTCATGAAGCATCTTCCACCGGGTGGCGGCCACATCATCGAGATGTTCGGGTGAAGGAAGTACTCTGACTCTCATACTCACCAATTGACAAACTTGGGTGCGACACGGAGCCCTGTCTCAAGGTTCTCAAACCAGTGCACTTGTGTGCTCAGCCCCTCAACTGCGCTAGTCATGTGCGCCCAGGCATACGGATCACCGCCGTAGCTGTTGGCGAGTTCTTGAGCAAGGCGCAGCTCAGTAGAGGATCCGGCACCAGCAAATGACTCAGACGGGCCGTTCATGAGCATCTGCCCAAGCGGACCGTTGACATCAGGCTGACCAGATGGGATCGGGCAGTTGTGCACGAGCACAGCGGTATCGACAGTGACCACGTAGAAGTCGTGGTCATTGGCCACGGTGAGGTCCCACATTTCCTGCGATCCGGGAACCGTGAGTAGCCGTGCGACCATAGCCAGCTGGCCGTCGGGAGTCCAGAGCTTGTCACCGGACGGAAGCTGGTCAGCCTGCGTCCACGCTCGGGTGGTCAGGTCCCAGAACAGGTGGTGGGCCGTGGAGTCGATGGTCCCCTCGCCCTCGGCGGTGTCCACCACGACGTCCATGAGGTCGGTGTCGTGGTTGACCATGACGGCCTGGACCGTCTCCGGCTGGGTGCTCCCCGTCTGCGGGTTGGTGGCTAGGACTTGGGCTCCAGGACGGAGCTGGCTGATGGCCACGGTAGCCCCGCTCGCTAGCACCACCTGAGACGCTGCACTGAAGCTCTGACCTCCGCACGGGACCGAGGCTAGGTCGTCAGCGAGGGACGAGCCCTCATCGGTCGCGACCGCGGTAGCGTCTGTGGCAACAGGAACTCCCGCCGCTTGCTCGTCGTATGTCGAGGCGTTTCCCGGTTGCCTGCCAAGAGAAACGGCGTGCGGAGGCCCGGTGCGAGGGGGTGCCGAGAGGGTCGAGGCGCTGACGCGAGTCCCCGACACGGTGGCCGCCGAGGCGGTCGCCGGAGTGACCACGAGGGCGATGAGGAGGGCAGCGAGGGGAAGGAGGCGACGGGCCGTGGTGCTCACGGGCTCAGTCCTCACTGAGATCGCGGTCAAGCACGCTCCGCTCAATCCAGAGCCGATATGCGTCTCCTGTCTTGGTCCGGATCACGTCAAGATGCAGCTCCCGTGGTTCGATGGCGCTCCACTCGCCACCAAGCTCGCCAACGCGCTCCTTCGCAAGCCGGAAGACCTCGTCCTTGCTTCCGCCGGTGCCAAGTAGGACTCGATCCTGTTCAGCGCTCACGGCACGTACCCCGCCATGACCTGCTGGGCATACGCCTCGGCACCCTCCTCGTCATACGGGCCGACCATCGTCAGATGGGCGAGCTCGTGCGCGATGGTTGCGACCGCATCTGGCTCGGAGGCCAAAGCCGGGTCCATCAGAGTTATCTGCATCCGGCCCGCCGCGCTCAAAGCGGGAGAGCCGTCCCCTAAGAAACTCGAGTACCCGTACCCGCCTGCAGGCTGGCCTGCCGCGCCCGGCGCTTCATAACCGAGATCCACGTTGCTCAGGTCTAGCCCATTCCTCTCAGCCGCCGCCGCCGCCTGCTCCAGCGAAATACCGGGACCTCCAGTTGCCGACGCTCCCGACCTTGCTGCCGCAAAGACCGTGTCCGAAGTAGCGTCTGTGGCTTCTATACCGATCGCGGGCGAACCTTGGGTGCCTTGAGACGGCCATCCTGATTCTGCTAGTAGGGGGCTTGCTGTCGCGAACTGCCTGCCAGCGGTTTCGACGGCTGGAGGCCCGGTGCGAATGGGTTCCGAGAAGGTCGAGGCGCTGACGTGACCTCCGGACGAGGAATCGGCCTGGGCGGTGGTCGGAGTGACGACGAGAGCGAGGAGGAGGGCGGCGAGGGAAACAAGGCGAACAGCGGTGCTCACTGCTGGGTCTCGGGAGGCTGTCCGGGCCTGACGTCGGGCAGCCTCTCGAAAGCGGATTCAGAGGTTGCGACGATCACCAAATACGCCGGCTGGCCTGCCATGTACTCGCGCCTGGCCTCCAAGGCGTGGCTGGCCATGAGCAGCGAATCCTCCACGTAAGCTGACCACTCCTCAGCCTCATGCCTCGATCTGTGCGCCCAGTTCTCATACGCTGGCTTGAAGCCGTCGCCAGCGCGGAGCCAATAGTCGCCCCCGAGGATCGCCAGACCGTGCTGAGCGAGCTGCCGCATTGCCTCCATGGCGTTCGGTAGGCTGATCGCCCACTCGTCGACGTGCTGTGGTCGGAGCTCGACCACCTCCTGCTGCAACTCAGGAGAAAGCAATTCGCGGCCTGCGTTCACGGCCAGAACTGGTCAAGGGAGCCCATCGTGCTCCACATGCGGTGATTGATCACTCCGTTCTCGTCCACGATGTACTGATAGAAGCCCGACTCACCATTCACCGCTCCCGGAACGTTGACATGAAGGTACCAACTGCCATCGCCACCCTCAGCGCTAGCTGCGTCGCTCCAGTCCGCCTGACTGTCCACTAGGCTAGGGAAGGAATGAGCATCACCACTTGCCATCTGGCTGAGGACCTTCGGTGAGTAGGTTGTGCCGCTGAGCGGATTGGAGTCTGTCATCGGGCAGTTGTGGACCAGGACGGCCGTGTCCACGGTGACCACGTAGAAGTCGTGGTCGCTGGCGACGGTGAGGTCCCACATGTCCTCGGCACCGGGAACCGTCACCGTCCGGGCGACTGTGGCGAGCTGCTCGTGGGGCGTCCAGAGCTGGTCGCCGGACTGAAGCTGATCCGCGTCCGTCCAAGCCTTGGTGGTCAGGTCCCAGAACAGGTGGTGAGCGGTCGAGTCGATCGTCCCCTGACCCTGGGCGGTGTTGACCTCGACGTCCATGAGGTCCGTGTCGTGGTTCACCATGACCGCCTGGACGGTCTCCGGCTGGGTCTTCCCCGTCTGGGGATCTGTGGCCAGAACCTGCGTGCCAGGCCGAAGCGCGCTGATCGCCAGCGTGCTCCCGCTGGCCAGCGCCACCTGGGATCCAGCGCTGAAGCTCTGACCCCCGCAGGGAACCGAGGTTAGGTCGTCAGCGAGGGACGAGCCCTCATCGGTCGCGACCGCGGTAGCGTCTGTGGCCTCCCCGAGCTCAGCCCCATCTGCGGCGAGATCTGCCCCCGGGACGAACTGCAACCCGAGGAAAGCTCCGTTCTCTAACAGATCAACGGGCGTTGCCGGCTGTGGCCCCGCCCAAGCGGGTCGACCGCCAGAGACGCTTTGATGTATCCAGTTGTTGACGCCCGCCACCATTTGGCCGAGCACGCAGAAGCCTTGACACGAAGTGATGCTGGCGAAGTACGCCGCATCGTGTCGAGCATCGCTGGCCGCGACCTCGGCTTGGTAGTTCGCCACCTCGTCATCCGCGAATTGGAAGGCCATGCCCTCAACCCCCGGCGAAGCGCCCGCGAATAGTGAACCGAACGCTGCACTCACGGCAATCGGCGTGGATATCCCCGGATCGATGAACGAGGCCATTTGAAGGGTGAGGGCCAACCCGATCACGCTCGGCGCATACGCCTCCGCCTCCTGCTGCTGCTCAATAGCCTGGGTCTGCGCAACCTGGATCGTATGCTCTTCCGCGGCGGCGGCCTGAACCGTCGATTCATCGACGGGCCCACCCGTCCCTCCGTTGCTCTCGGTACAGGTGAGGATGTTGCCGCAACTCCCTCCGTCATCGCCCGCGATTCCGTGGCCATCAGGATCCTTCAGGTTGATCGGATCGGCGTTCGCGTACCCGTAGGTGTCCTCGGTCAGCGGATCGGAGCCGATGGAGGCATCGAGATCCGTGGAGGCGGGCCCGTAGTTGTCGGGAGTCGTGAACACCCCCTTGCGCGGGTCGTAGCTCCGGCTGCCGAATGTGTAGTCACCGGTCGTCCCATCCCGCTGGGTGAACTGATAGCCGAGCTCGGTCAGCTGAGTGCCGGTTCCGTAGCCGGTGAGGCATGGATCGGAGTTGCTCACGGTGCTGGAGGGCTGCAGCGGCGACCCGTAGATGTTGTACTTGAGGACACACGTGTAGGCGCCGTTGCTCGCTGACCCCGTGACGGCGCCGACGTTGCCCTGCCCGTCGTCGGTCAGCCACTGGTCACCGCCGGACGATGCGGTGCCCTGAACCCCGACAACCTGGGACGGGGTGCCGCTGGCATCGAGGAGCAGCGCGAGGTCGTTCTCGCTGCTCCCGTAACCGTTGCCGGTGGCCGCCGCCTGGCCGCTCTGGATGAGGCCCACCTCGCTGCCCGTCGTGGCGTAGTGCTCATCCCAGAACCCGTTGGGGTCCGTCCTGGTTGCGACCCGGCTCAGGGCATCGTATGTGGTGGTGGTGGTGCTGCTGGGCGTCACGGTCGTCCCGCACGCGGCAGGAAGACTGCTGAGCGTGCTCTCTTGATAGGTCTGATTGAAGCCGTCGTACTGGTACGTGGTGCAGCCGTCGCTCTGCAGCCGGCCGTCGGCATCGTATTGATCGGGAAGCGATCCCGCTGATGTGGTGGTCACATTCAGCGTGTCATTGGGGTTGTACGTGTAGGTGGTCGCCTGGGAGCCGCTCCCTACACTGATACGGTTGCCGTCGGCGTCATAGTTGACCGTGGTCCATTGCCCTGTCACGGAGCTCTGCTGGCTCTCCTCCGAGTAGCTGGCCACCTGCCCGCCAGGGTAATACCCGTAGTTGAGGATGGTGTTGTCGCCCGAAACGGCGGCCTCGGAAGCGGTCTGCTGGCCATCGCTGTCGTAGCTGTAAGCCCACCAGTCGAGCACGTCAGTCGAGCTACCGCCACACGTGCCGCTGGGCGTGCTCGAGCTCCCGCACAGCCAGTCCTGCTGGACTGACCCATCGGGATTGAGCGAGTAGGTTGTGATGTCACCGTTCGACTGAATGTCGTTGGCAAGCTGGCCGCTCTCGGTGTAGCTCCGAGTTTCGGTGGCGCCGGGATCGGCGGTCGTGCCCAGTGTCACCGCCTCTTCGGCGGAGTTGTACTCCAAGGCCTCGGTGGTGCTCTGGGAGGTGGCGTTGCGAGCCATGGTCAGGGTGGCGACGTCGCCGGACCCGTCGTAGCTCAGCTCGGCCGTGTACCCGCCCATGTCCGGACCACCCTGGGCTGCGATCTGCGCATCGCCCATCCCGTCGTTCTCGCTCCTCAGGCTTCCGTCCAGGTAGTAGCTCATGGTGTCGGTAGTGCCCCATTTGACGCCGGTGCCGACGTCGCTGGCGCTGATCTGATTGCCGGAGGCGTCGTAGGCGAAGGTGTCGGGTGACGTCGCCACCGTGTCTCCCGTGGCGGCCTCGGGTGTTTCACTGGCCAGTCGGCCGTCGAGGTAGTACGTGTCGGTATTCGTTCCCCCGTCGCAGCTCGCGCTCGGGGGACCGCCCACCGGGCAGGCGCTCGTACCCACCTCGTAGGTGTGCTCGGATAGCGTTTGGCCGAAGGCGTTGTAGGTGTTGTCCGTCTCGAGGCTCAGGTTGCCCGAACCGGGGGGCGTCACTGTCGACAGCAGGAGGTTGTTCTCGCTGTACGTGTAGGTCGTCGGGGCCCCGCCTGGATTGGTGGCATCCTTATCATTGGCGCTGGGCGAGGTGACGGTGAGCACGTTGCCCACCGCGTCGTACGTGTACGTCGTCGCCTCTCTCTCCCCGGTCTCGGTGCCGACAGGCGCGGAGACGCTCTGCTTGCGGCTGTTCGCCGTGTACTGGGTGACCGTCGAGGCCCCGTAGCCGTTGGTACTGGTCAGCTGGTTGCCCGCGGCGTCGTACGTGTACGTCGTGGTGTCTGCCGGATCCACCGTGAGGGTGCCGGCCGAGGCGCTCCCCGTGCTCAGGTCCAGGCTCTGGTCAGACGGCGCAGTGGTGCTGAGAAGAAGCCCGTCCGCACTGTAGGTGGAGGTGGTCTCGACTGTGGCGGGCTGGCCGGTCGCCGTGTCCGGGTTCGGCTGGGTCGTGACGATCGCGTTGCCCTGGGCGTCGTACACCGACGTCTGCGTGACCGTGACCGGCGCGTCCAGGGCACTGTTGGGATATTCCGGGTCGGGGGAGGTGGCCTGAGCCACCAAGCCGTCGTTCGTGTAGGTGAAGGTCTCCTGTTGGGGAGCGCTCCAGAGGCCACCGGCCGTGGGCAGCAGCACGTTGGTGACCTGACCGGCGGCGTCGTACTCCACTGCGGTGATGCACAGCCCCGTGGTCGACTTGTATGCCGGGACTCCCGGGATCGTCTCGGGTGCGCCGGCACCGCCAGGAGCCGCGGGTATGTTGCCGGGGGTCGGGCACTGCGCCGCTTGAGATGCCTGCCCGGAGAACACCGCGTTGGCGCCGAGCGTGGTCTCGTTGGGGTCGCTGCTGTCGTAGCGGGGCACGTACTGCGTGATCGGGCGGTCGTCGGCGTCGAAATCGGTCCGGATCATGTATTCAGGGTTGGGCGTGGTGGCCGAGGTCTGGAAGGCATCGGCACTGAACTGGGCGACCTGGTTGCCGTCCGCGTCGTAGCTGACCCGGGTGTGGATGTCGACGCTGCCGTCCGCGTCAGTGACACCGAGCGTCGGGCAAGTCGACGTATTCGTCACCCCGAAGCTCGCGAAGTTGTCGAAGCAGACGTTGGGAGTGCCGGTCGTCGCGTCTGCCGCCACAACCGTGTCCAGAGGTCGATTGTCGGCGTCGTAGGAGACGATGGTGTCGCGCGTACCCGCTGCTGTGGTCGGCGGGGCCGCACCGGGCGCTGGCAGGCTCGAGCTGAACGTGGCGGTCTGCGCCGTCCAGGTACGGTTGCCGGACGGGTCGTATCCGTGCCAGCTCACCACATACTGGTTCGTGGCCTGGGGGGTCGCCGTCCATGTCATCTCGTCGAGCACGTTGTAACCGTTGGTCGCGGTGTCCCCGTTGGCGTTGGTCGCGGTGATGACGTTGCCGTCGGCGTCGTACGTGGTCATGGTCACCACCGGCGTCGGGCTCCCGGTCACCGGCGTGTTGGCCGTGTAGGAGGTCACTGATACGGGCAGGTCCGCCGCGTTGTAGGTCGTGTAGGTGGAGAAGTAGTCGGTGGTCGCGCTCCCCGGACCGTGGCAACCGCCCGAGCCCTCGGTGAACTCCCGGGCGGGACAGCTCTCCACCACGTTGCCGTCCTCGTCATGGACCGTGGCCGAGGTCAGGGTGCGGTAGGTGCCGTCCCAGCGCGGTGTGATCGTCTCGATCACGCGGTGGTAAGCGTCGTAGACGTAGGTGGTCACTGTCGGCTCGTTGGAGCCGACAAGGTCGGAGACCTCGGAAGCCGGCGCCTGGACGCTGATCACATTGTCCTCGCCGTCGTAGGTGGTGGTGGTGGTGCAGATCACCTCCCCGCCGCTCGGCCAGGGCGCGGACGTCGAGGTGGTGCAGCCGGTCGGCGTTGGGCCGCTTCCCACCGCGTAGCGGCCCACGGTCTCGGTGATCTTGCGGTTGACCGCATCGTAGGAGTACGTCGTGATGTCACCCATCCCGTCGGTGGTCTGGATGAGATTCCCATACGCGTCATACACGTTGGTGGTGTGGGGGCTCCCGTTCTCGGTCGCCTCCGCGGGCTGCTGCACGGTCAGCACCTCGCCCGCCGCGTTATAGGTCGTGCAGGTGTCGTAATCGGGCGTGGGATGGGCTGGGCAGGAGGGATAGCCGCCCGAACTCTGATAGCCCCGGGCGGTCCTCACCCCCAGCTGGTTGCCATCGGCGTCGAGCTGGTAGGTGGTGACGTTGCCCAGGGCGTCGGTCTGGCTCAGGGCGTAGAGCCCCGGCGCGCCGGTGCACGAGGTCGCGTACAGGGTCTGGGTGTAGCCGGGCGCGGTGGGGGAGGCGCAGGTCCCGGGGTAGTCGCTGAGCGGCAGGCCGGCCTGGGCGGTGGCGTCGCGGTCCCAGGTCCGCACCACCTGGCCCTCGGCGTCATAGCCGTAGGCCACGAACTCGCCGGTGGGGTCGGTCACTCCGGCGAGCCAGCCGCCCGCCGAGGTCGTCCCGGAGAGGTCGGTGGCGCTGTTCGGGTAGTAGGTGTAGGTGTAGGCACCGCCGGTCTCACTCCCGTCGTTCTCGTCCGGGGTGGTCATCGTGAGCCGCTGGCCCCACTGGTCGTAGGTGTAGGTGGTGACGGTGGGGTGGACCCCGTCCTTGGAGGGTGCCGACTGCGTGCACAGCAGCCCAGTGTTGTCCCCAGCTCCCGAACAGGGGTCGGTGGACCCGATCGGCAGCCCCGCTCCCACGGCCGTACTCGTGTCCCGCGCGTAGCTTGTCGCGTAGGCCATGTAGCCGGCGGCGGGGCCGTTGCCACTGGAGTTGAGATCGGCGTTGCCGTCGGGACTGAGGACGCCGGTCTGGTCACTCACCACGAAGACGGTCGAGGCGTCCCGGCGCGGACCGCCCGCGGACGTCACCGCACCGTCGCCCGCCATCGTGTCCGTGAAGGTCCTGACCGTCCCGCTCGCCTCCACATACTGGGCAAGATAGGAGGTGGTCGTGACGATGTTGGTGGGCGAGTCGACGTCGTCCTGGACCAGGATCCCGCCTTCGTCGTTGTAGGTGTAGAGGGTCTCCCGGTTGGGCGTCTGCCCGTTGTCCAGGCCCAGCTCGAGGATCTCGCAGAGGTTGTTGTCCGGCTCAGGGTCGGGCTGCTGGCAGGTCGAGCCCGCGGTGTCCCAGTCGTAGAGGGTGGTGTGCAGCCAGATTCCGGCAGGTCCACCCTGGGTGGTCGAGGTCGAGCCCTCGTCCACCACGCCCACCCGCCCCAGCGAGTCCACCTGGACGAACTGCTCCTCCTCGGTCCCGGTGGTGGCATTCACCACCGCCCCGTTGCCCCCGTAGGTGTAGGCGGTCTCCGTCCCCAGCAGGTCGATAACGGCGCTGATGACGGCCGGGCCGCCGCTTGTGGACGCCGCGTAGCTGAAGGTCACGGTGTTGCCATCGGGATTCTGCCCGCTGCAGAGCTGGCCGGCGCTGCCGCCACAGCCCCCGTACGTGTAGTGCAGTTGCGTTCCGTTCGGGTTGATGACGTTGACCAGGTCGCCCGCCGAGTTGTCCTCGTAGCTCGTCACCTCGCCTGCCGGGTCGCTGATGTTGACCTCGGTCCCGCCGCTCCAGGTCGTGTAGACGAGGCTGTAGGCGCGGTCGCCGCCACCGTCTTCGCCGACCTCGATGAGCTGACCGCCGCTGTAGGTGAAGTAGACCGTGTTGCCGAGGGCGTCGCGCACCGAGAGCAGGTTGCCGTCGGCGGCGTACTCCTCCCTCACCCCGTCGGTGGTCATGACCGCGTAACCGAGCACCTGGGCGTTCGACGCAGTCAGCCCGGTGCATCCGCCGGTGCTCGACTCCACGTAACGCCACATGCTGGCGTGCACTCCCGCCTCTGCCGTGTAGACGGTGTCCACACACAGCTGGTTGTACCCGCTGCCCAGGGTGAGCGTGGTCGGCACGAGGGGTCCCAACGGGCCGGTGGTGCTCCCCAGACTCGTCAGATCGATCGGCGTGGACAGAGCCGTGGGTTCGAACGCCACGCGCGCCCCACTGCCGGTGATCAGGGTGATGGCCACCCCTCCGCTCACCTGCTCGCCCTGAGGCACCCGCAGCGCCACCCCGCCCAGGTCGTCCCCGGCGGAGACGAAGGAGGTGATCCAACCCTGGCCGACCGGTTCGGCCCCGGGCTGGAGGGTCGCCTCGCTGTTGTAGGCGCGGACGATGCCCAGGCTGAGATCGCCGTGGAGCTGCATGGTGCCGCCGTCCTGCTGCGTGACGAGCAGGTTTCCGTCGGCGGCGTTGACCTGGGCGGTGCCCCCGGGCCCGAGTGCCGTGCTCACGAACGTCCACCACTGCTGTGCGCCCAGGCCTCCGTCGCAGATCAGCGACTGAGCCGAGCCCAGCCCGCCAAGTCCGGTTGTCGCGTCGGCGACGATCGCCGTGAGCAACGGATCGGAGCACGCGGAGTCACTCCCCATGGCCGTCACCGTCGCCGTCAGGGTGACCGGGGTGGCGCCCAGCGACAGACCGGTCACCGTGATCTGGGAAGCACTAACGCTGCAGCTGACGCCGGCAACGTTCGCACAGCTCGTCCCGCCGACCGACACGGTGCCGCCCGAGCCGTCGAAGCCCGTCCCTCCGAGGGGGATCGACAGATTCACCGTCTCCGAGGATGGCGCCGCCGCCGGCTTGAAGACGGCGACGATGGCCCCGAAGTCGTTGGTGGTGCCACCCATGGTCATCGACTGGCCACTGCTGGAGGCCGAGAGCTCGTCCTCGAGGCCGGCGTTGTAGTTGTTGGTCGACTTCGCCTGCTCGCGGAGGGTGAAACCGCTGCCCGCGGTGAAGCCCGAGCCGACGCTGGTCTCGCCGGCGATGCCGAGCACGAGCTCTCCGGATCCTCCGATCGCCGCTGTCGGCCCGGCGGCGAGCATGGTGGTGCCACTCCCGCTGGCACCGACCAGCTGGTCGAGCGGTGACGAGGCGACGACTCCTGAGTACTCGGCCACCACGAGGCCCGCGCTGGCCCCGGTGACGGTCACCGTGACGGTGCCGGACTTCGAGTCCGCCAGGTACCAGAGCTCCACGTGACCGTTGCCGTAGGGCTCGGACAGAGCCTCGGTCCACGCGCCGTTCACGTTGTCGGAAACGCCCGTGATCGGATCGGTGCCGGAATCCTTGGTGGTGATGCCCAGCACCAGCAGGTCACCGGCGGCGGCGCTGTTCGAGAGGCTCACGGTCTTCCCGGTCGCCTCGGCCCCCTGCACGAAGGTGGGCGTCTCCTCTCCGGTGCCCACACCGCTCTCGGGTGTGACCGTCGCCGTCACGGTCCCGGTCTGGCCCCGCGCAAACTGCGAGGAGCTGAGGCTCACGGAGACCTGCGGAGCCGGCCCCGGCGTGTACTGCCCTTCGAGCTGCGACTGGGTGAGCGCCGCCGCGTAGACGCCCGCATCGCTGATGGCGCCGGGGAAGTAGTTGCCCCAGTTCGGACATTCATTCGCGCAGGAGTCCGCTCCGATCGCGCCAGGATCGGTGGAGTAGTAGGTGACGGAGCCGCGCGACTGACTTGACCCTGAGGCCACCTCGACGCCGTTGACGTAGTCGACGATGGCTCCGGTCGAGCTGATGGTGACGTCCAGCCGGCTCCACTGGTCCAGGGGAACGACGGCACTCGCGGTCTGCACGATATAGAGGTTCCCGCTGATGACGATCTGGCCTTGGAGCTGACACGCGGTGTTCATGGACATCATCGCCCCCGGATCACCCGTGGCAATGACATAAGCACCCTGGTTGCTCCCGCAGGAGGTGGGATCGACCCAGGCCTCCAGGGTAACCGGCAACCCGATCTGGACAGAGGACGGGAGCGTCACATAGCCGCTTGCCCCGTTCAGGCTCACCGATGATCCCGCACCCTGCGGTCCGGTGACTCCGTAGGTCACACCCGAGGAGGTGTAGGTGCCGCTGTTGCCGTTCCCCGAGGTGTCGGCGGCCGTGCAGCACCCGGTATCGTTGAGAGGGTAGAAGGCAAGCGGGTGATCGGCGACGGCTGTCTGCGTCCGCATCGCGGCGGCCGCGGGCCCCTGCCCGGTGGCGTTGATGGCCGACACGGTGAGGGAGTAGACGGTCCCGTTGCTGAGCCCGGTGACCACCGCCGATGTCGCCGAGGCCGCGGCGCTGGTCGTTCCGACCTTGGTGGAGCCCTTGTAGGTGGTGACGGTGTAGCCGGTCACCAGGCTGCCATCGGCGGGGGCGGCCTGCCAGCTGACCGTCACCTCCTTGTTGCCGGCCACGGCGGTGACGCCCGTCGGTTGCGCGGGCAGCGTCGCCGCACCCGAGGACGGTGCCGATGGCGCACCCGTGCCCATCGCGTTCTGGGCCGCGACCGTGAACGCGTAGGTCCCGCCGCTGACAAGCCCGATCAGCGTCGCAGGGCTGGAGGCGACCTCGATGGCCGGTTGAGGCTGGGAATTGAGAGACGGAATGATCGAGTAGCCAGTGATCGCCGATCCGCCGGTGCTGGAGGGTGCCGTCCATCTGACCGTCTCCTGGCCCGAGCCTCCGGTTGCCGAGACGGCGGTGGGAGCCCCCGGGGTGGTCGGCGTCTCGAACGTGGCCGCGCTCGACCAGCCGGTCGAGGAGCTGTACTGGTCACGGCCGATGGCCTCCCAGTAGTAGGTCTCGCCAGGCTCAAGGTCGCCCGCGGGCACCGTCCACGAGGGGCTGGACTCCCAGGGGCTGGTGGTCACGTAGGCGCCGAAGTCGCTGCGCGTGCTCACCTGGAACTGGTAGCCGGTGCAACTGGTGCATGCAGCAGCCGTGAGGGTGGGCTCGAGGGACGCGCCGCTCCCCGGCGTGATCAGCGCACCGCCGGTGGGTGATGACGGGACCGGCGGGGGCGAGGCCAGGACGTCGAAGGACCCGACGGCGCCTCCGTACTGCGAGAACCACTCCCCGGTCTGCGTGTTGTAGATGTCGAAGGCGAGCTGGTACGATCCCGCCCCCAGTCCCAGCGTCGACATCGCCGCGATGTTGGCGGTCACCCAGACGCCCGCCCCCGGGTTCACGGTGATGGGGAAGGCAGAGGTCGTCCCCGTCGCCGGCGCGCCCGTGACCCCGTTGGCGACTGTGCTCTGGGTCCCGGGGGTGAGCACATGGTAGGAGATCTCGTAGCTACCGCCTGCCGGCCATGGAGTGTTCCCCTGATTGACCACGTAGACAGGCATGGTCGCTGAGGACGTGTTCGGCGGAGGGAAGGGCTGGTTCCCACTCTGGGCTGATGATGAAGGGTCGGCGGCACTGTCCTGGAACCCCCAGTCGACGGGGCCTGACCCGTAAAGCGTCGACGTGGACGACCAATTGGTTTCGTAGCCGTCGCTGTTCTCGGCCAGCACCCGCCAGTAGGAGGTGTAGCCGTCCGCGAGGCAGCCCGAAGTCGTCTGCCATGATGACGACGTAATCCAGTTCGAGTAACAGTTGACGGTGGTGAACGTTGGGTCGGTGCTCACCTGGAAGTAGTATTCGCTGCATCCCCCGCATCCGGAGGTGGTGAGTAGAGGCATTGGGCTCCCTGATCCGGAGTCCACCACGGTCGCCCCACTGGGCGGTGAGGTCAGGGTGGGGCCAGAGCCCGGGTTGTAGGTGACACTTACATTCGAGTACCCGCCCGTGTCCGTGTCGTACGCGGCGAGCTGCATCCAGTAGTTAGAACTGGTGTTCCCATCGGAGTTGATGATGATGCCGTCGTTGGGGGCCGCACCGTCCGTCCATTCCTGGACCCACGGGGTGATGCTCACGGATGCCCAGTTGCGGTTGCCATAGCAGACGTTACCCCAGTTGGCCGAGACGCTCCCAGTGACCCCGCCCGTGGTCGTGTAGTAGAGCCCGCTGTTCCAGGTGGCGGTCTGGTAGTTGAACGGCTGGGTGGCCTGCCACATCCAGAAGGTCTCTGCGGAGCACAGCGACGTCCAGTCGAAGTAGCCACTCCAGGTCGCGGAGACGATGCTCGCGCCGTCCAGGTCGGCGAGGGCCGGGTAGTCGAGCGCGGTCCAGTTCATGCCGGTCGAGCTGCTGCTGTACTCACCGATCCAGTCGGTGTAGTCGCTCTCGCCGCTGGTGTAGTAGCCGTTGTAGTTGCATGTGGGGCAGTAGGTGCTCACGAATACGCCGTTGCCGGTCGTGGCCCAGCTGGGGTCGATGGTCACCGGGTACTGCCGGGCGGGGTCGCGCAGCCAGGCGCCCGCGGCGATGATCTCCAGCCAGCTGCCTCCCGGACCGAGCGCGTAGCTGACCGACGTGGACGCACCCATCCCGGACGCCTCGTTGAATGTGCTGTCTCCCATGGTCCCGGGCGGCAGGCTGAAGGCCACGCTTCCACTGCCGCTGACGAAATCCACCTCACCGTCCTGGTCGAGCCGCGCGCTGAGTCCGCTCATGGTCAGGGGGAAGCGAAAGACCACATCGCCGGTCCCAGAGGGTGCCGCCTGGAGGACGAGGAGCTGCGTGAGCGCATCCAACGTGTTCACGTAGTCGAGGCTCGTCGTGGGCCACGCGTCGGCGAAGTCGACGGTGTCGCCGTCGGAGATCGACGCCTTCACCGGTGTGACCTCGACCGGATTGGTGAAGGCCCCACCGCCCGCCGCTTCCGAGCCCTCCTCCGGTGTACCGAGGGTGACGGATTCCGCGCCCGAGCTCAGCGTGAGGAGATCCGGATCGCTCAGCGATCCCCCGAAGCGGATCTCGACCGGGCCTCCGCTATTCGCGATGGAGCCATCAGGCTGGACCGAGAGCTGCGCGCTGATGGGAGCCCAGGCACCCTCGGCGTCCTGGTAGTTGACCGGGTACTGGTATACCTTCGCCGTGAGAGTTCCGTCGGCGTTGGCGTAGGTGGTCGTCGTGGAGTTGTCCAGGACCGGAACCGCCTGACTCACCCCCTGCTTGAAACCCGTGATCTTCTTGCCCTTGGCGGCCTTGCGCGCCGCCGCCCAGGCCTGATCCAGGGCCGACTCCTCCCCCACTTGCGATGGCGTCAGCTTGGTGGGCGCCTTGCCACTGCCCGTGCTCCAGGTGTCGCCGTGGATCGGGGAGGGGTGCTCCGCCTGGTTCGAGCCCTCGGCCAGCAGCGCGGCGGCGGCCACCTGGGACTGGCTGGGCGACAGGGGAGAAGCCGACGAGCTCGAGCCGTTGCCGGAGGTGCCGGGGGCGGGGCTCAGAGTCTGACCGACCACCGCCAGAGCCCCCACCGCCACCAGGAGCAGGGCGCGCCCGCCGGAGACCGACGCTCTCTTCCGGCTGGACGGTCCTGGACTCAGCCGGCCAGGGACCGGCGGCTCTTCCGTGCGCTGGGGGGGGCTCGTCGCCATGTGGGGGTGCCTCCTCGTCTGCCATGCGGACACTCAGCCGCCCATGCGGCTTGGCAACGAGGGCATCCCCGCCCCCTCGTGGCACGGGAGGTTACAAAGTCCGTTGCGCTCGGTCAATGAGCATCTGGTTAAGAGAGCCCGCAGACCTCAGCAGGCGGGGCAAACGACCTAATTGGTCGATGCCACGACCGCCGCGGCGACGGCGGCGACGTGGGCGGGGTCACGCACCAGGCGGTCGAAGCGGGCACGCCTCGCCTCCCATCGCTCTGCCTCGACAACCAGGTCGGGATGGTCCTCGATGAGATGGGTGTTGTACTCACCGCGCTGGAATTCGGGGGAGTCGAGAAGGGCGAGGTGGTAGGGGATGTTGGTCCGGATGCCGGTGATGACGTACTCGCAGAGCGCCCGGCGCATCCTGCCGATGGCGAGCTCACGGGTCGGGCCCCACACGATCAGCTTGGCGATCATCGGGTCGTAGCGGGGCGAGACCATCCCCGGCCCGGCGAGGGCGGCATCGACGCGGACACCGGGACCCGAGGGCTCGTGGTACCCGGTGACCCGGCCCGGGGAGGGGAGGAAGCCCTGGGCGTAGTCCTCCGCATTGATCCGGCACTCGATGGCGTGTCCCTGGGGGACGATCTGCTCCTGGCGCAGATGGAGGTGCTCGCCGGAAGCGATCCGGAGCTGCTCCGCGACCAGGTCCACCGCGTACACGGCCTCGGTGACCGGGTGCTCGACCTGGAGGCGCGTGTTCATCTCCAGGAAGTAGAAGTCGCCCCTGGAGTAGATCATCTCGACGGTGCCGGCGTTGACGTAGCCGACGGCGCGGGCGGCGGCCACCGCGACCTCGCCCATCCGCGCGCGCGCCGCGGGGTCGATCACCACCGACGGCGCCTCCTCGAGGATCTTCTGGTGGCGGCGCTGGATGGAGCACTCGCGCTCGCCGAGGTGGATGACGGCACCATGGGTGTCGGCGAGCACCTGGATCTCGATGTGGCGGGGCTCCTCGACGTAGCGCTCCAGGAAGATGGTGGCGTTGCCGAAGGCGCGCTCGGCGGTGGAGCGGGCGGCATCCAGGCTGCTGCGCAGCTCCGCCGGGTCGTGGGCGACGCGCATGCCGATGCCGCCGCCGCCCGCCGAGGCTTTGATCAGCACCGGATAGCCGATCTCGGCGGCGGCACGCTCCGCCTCGTCGTCGCCGGCGAGGGCACCGCTGCCGGGGACGACCGGCACTCCGGCGGCCTGCATCCGCTCCCGGGCCGGGACCTTCTCCCCCATCGCCGCCATGGCCTCCGGGGGTGGACCGATGAAGACGATGCCGGCGGCCGCGCAGGCGCGGGCGAACGCCTGGTTCTCGCTGAGGAAGCCGTAGCCGGGATGGATCGCCTCGGCGCCGGTGCTCCGGGCGGCCGCCACGATCCGCTCGATGTCCAGGTACTCGCTCCGGGCTCCGCCCGTCCCGGCGGCCCCCGCACCGAGCTCCACGGCCTCGTCGGCGAGCAGGGTGAAGGGGGCGTTGCGGTCGGTCTCGCTGTGCACCGCCACCGAGCGGATGCCGAGGTCGCGGCAGGCCCGGATCACCCGGATCGCGATCTCCCCCCGGTTGGCGACCAGGACCTTGCTGAACATGGCGCCCATGGTGCCATCCGGGACGTGGGAACCGATCCCGCCCACCGCCGTCCGCGGCCCCGGCTGGCGGGCGGGCGCCGGGCGCATGATTGGCCTCAGGTCGGGGCAGGGCAGAGGAGAAGGGCGATGCCGCAAGACCCGGAGCAGGCGTGGCGGGAGGTGGGTCAGCACGTCGAGGACCTGGGGTCCCGCATCCATGAGCACTACCGCCGCCAGCTCGACGATCGCGACCGGCCGGCGGAGGAGACCGCACACGGGGTGGCCGAGGCCCTGGAAACCCTGACCCGTCAGGTGGGGAGCGCATTCGACGCCCTCGGTGAGGCGTTCCACGACCAGGCGGTCCGGGAGGAGGCCCTCCGCGCCTCGCGAGCCTTTGGCGATGCCGTCGAGGCGTCGGTCTCCGGACTGGGCGGGGAGGTCAAGAAGGCGACCCGGCGATCCTCCAAACGGGAGAAGTAGCCGGGTCAGGCCTGGAGCGGGGTACCCGAGGCGTTCTGCAACGCGCTGCTGACGGCGTGATCGGCGGTCGCGCCGGTTAGGATCGGGCTGCGATGGAGTACCGGCGTCCCTCCCCCCGGATGTGGGCTGCCCGCCAGACCGTCCTCGGCCTCTCGACCCTCCTCTGGCTGGCCATCCTCGGCGTGGCCGGCGGCATCCTCTGGGGTCTCGCGGGCGCGCTGATCGGGGTCGGCATCTGCGTCCTGTTCGCCGCGGTGACGTGGTTCGTGGAGCGCGGCCGGTACCGTTCCTGGGGGTACCTCGAGCGAGAGGAGGACCTGGTGGTCCGGCGCGGTCTGGTCTTCCACCGGCTCACCGTCGTCCCCTTTGGGCGGATGCAGTTCGTCGACGTCACCGCCGGTCCGGTGGACCGCCTCTTCGACCTGGCCACGGTGCAGCTCCACACCGCGGCAGCGGCGACGGATGCGCGCATCCCCGGCTTGCGCAGCCAGGACGCCGCCCAGCTGCGCGACCGGCTGGCGGCTCTCGGCGAGGCCCGGACATCGGGGATCTGATGGGCGCCGCCAGCTCCCAGGCCCCGGCGCTGTCCGGCACCTGGTGCCGGCTCCATCCCCTCTCGCCGCTCGCCCGCGTCGGGATCACCCTGGGCTTCGTGGTGGCGGCGGTGGGCATCCCCACCCTCTCTGGCGGGCAGGTGTCGTCGGGGGGGTGGCCGGACCTCATCCTGGTCGCGGCCATCGCCGTCCTCGGGATCAGCGCCTCCGTGGTCTCGTGGCTGGTCACCCGCTGGCGGGTGGTCGGCGACGAGCTGCAGATCGACACCGGGCTGGTCTACCGGCAGTCGCTGCGCTTCCCCCTCCGCCGCATCCAGGCGGTGGACATCGTGGCGCCGCTCACCGCGCGGATGCTCGGGCTCGCCGAGGTCCGCGTGATATCGGCGGGGACCGGGCACAACCAGCACGGGCGGCTCGCCTACCTGACCAACCAGGACGCCGCCCTGGTGCGAGCCCAGCTCCTCGCCCTCGCCCACGGGCTCGCCGCCGAGACCCCCGAGCCGCCCGCCGCGCCCCTCTTCCAGGTCGACAACGGGCGGCTGATCGGGGCCAGCCTGCTGAGGGGCGCGTGGCTGGTGGTGCTGGTCCTGGTAGCCGTGGTGGTGGTCCTCGGCGTGACCTCACCGAGGGGCGGAGGCGCCGGAGCGGAGGCCGCCACCTCGCTGCTGAGCGGGACCCTGACCGGCGTGCTGGCCCTCGGCCTCGACGTCGCCCGATCCGTCAACGGCGACTTCGACTTCACGATCGGCGAGGCCCCGGACGGTCTGCGCCTTCATCGCGGCCTCCTGCAGAAGCGTCACGAGACCATCCCGTATGGCCGCATCCAGGCGGTGCGCGTGATCCAGCCCCTGCTCTGGCGCCCCTTCGGCTGGGCCCGCGTCGAGCTCGATGTGGCCCGCCAGGCCGAGTCGCACGGCCAGGGCGAGGCGCGGCAGCTCGCTCATCTCCTGGCCCCGGTGGCCACCCTGGATCAGGCGCGGTGGCTGGTCGGCCGGGTCGCGCCCGGAGCCCCGGCGACGCTCACCCGCGCCGGCGCACCGCCACGGCGCGCGATCCTCCGCGCCCCGCTCTCCTACCACTACCTCTCCATCTGGTACGACAGCCACTGGCTGGTGGCCCAGACCGGCCGGCTGCGTCCGGCGACGGTCATCGTGCCGCTGGAGAAGGTGCAGAGCATCCGGCTGAGCAGCGGCCCGCTGCTCCGGCTGCTGCGGCTGGCCGACCTTCGCATCGACACCGCCGGCCGGCGCTGGGTGGGCGAGGCCCTCTGCCGCGACCAGGAGGAGGCCGCAGCCCTGGTCGACCGGCTGAGCGACCTGGCCCGCCGCGCCCGGCGGCTCAGCTGGAGACGATGACCGGGGTCCCGAGCGGCGTCCAGTCGTAGAGCCAGGACATCAGCGCGGTGGGGATGTGGATGCAGCCGTGGCTCGCGTAGTCCTGGGCCACGTCGTACTGGCTGCCAGGACCGAATGCGCCCTGGTTCTCCCAGTAGGCGTCATGGAGGAAGTAGCCGCCGGCCTCGTACTCCATGGCCCACTGGACCCAGGTGGGCGGGTACCAGCCCGGCGAGCCGGGGGGGTACTCGGTGATCATCTCGAAGGGGGAGGCCTTGTAGAAGACGTGGAAGGACCCGGTGTCGGTGGGGAAGCCGGGCCGGCCGGTGGTGACCGGGGTGGCGTTGACGACGCAGCCGTTGTCGTAGAAGACGGCCTCCTCGAGGCTGATGCTGACGGTGATCACCTTCCCCTGTCCGCCCCCCACGTCGTGGCCACACTGGTCGCTGGCGAGGTCGGCGGAGGCGGCCGCCTGGAGACCGATCTCCTGTGATTGCAGCGAGCTCAGCTGGTCGTAGCTGGTGTCGGCCAGGTAGCTCTGGTCCAGCGCCTGGTACTCACTGAGAAAGGTCGCCGAGTTGGGCGTTCCCTCCGCGGCGGCCTGGTCGGTGAGCAGCTCCAGTGGCCGCATCTCACCGTTCAGCTGGGCGTTGATGGTGAAGAGCTGGTCGAGCTCGTAGAGAGCGGTGTAGAGGAGATCCGAGGTCTGGGTCGGGTCCGACCCGGTCTGCTCCTCGCTCTGGAGCTGGGCCAGGAGGGTGGGCACGTCGCCCGGGTCGAGGTTGTCCTGGCCGGCCTGGCTGATCGCAGAGGTCGCCTGGGAGATGAGGCCGGTGGGCCCGCCGGCCACCTCGACGTCGGCCTGGATGGTCGCCTGCTGCTGGGCGGTGGCGACGTCGGTGCGCGCGGTGTCGAGCTGCAACTGCCAGGGTCCCACCAGGGCGGCGATCTGGTCGGGGGTGGTCGCCGCGCTCAGCTCCGCCGGCCAGCCGTCGCCGGTCGCGGCCTGCGCCGCGGTCATCCAGGTCTGCTCCTGGCCCACCTCCAGCTGCCAGTCGAAGAGCACGAGGTCGGCGCGATCCCTCTGGACGGTCATGGCGGCCGCATAGGCGGCGTCGGTGTCCTGGGTCAGTGTCGAGAGCAGGCTCTGCCCGTCGCCCGTCCACCAGACCGGCGCCCACCACTCGCCCTTGGGCCGCTTGGTAGCGAGGCGGGTCCGGAGCGGAGCGATGCTGGCGGCGGGGACACCGACGGCGATGTCATGGGTCCAGGTCTGCTGCAGGCTGGTGGCCTGGGCGTCGAAAGAGGTGGTCCGATCCGACCCGACCATCTCGATGCCGGCCACCCCGCCGACCAGGCAGCCGACGATGATCACGACGGCGAGTCGGGCGGGGCGGATGCGGCTCATCTGCTCTGGGAGAGAACGCCTGGGGGGAGGTGGGCGTTACGTGGCAACGGGCGACCCGGGCGTGGCGGCCCGGGGGCGGGGGACGGCACCGGAGGCTCTCGCGGCGGGCAGGCTCATTCGATGTCGAGGATAGGGGCTCGAGGGCCGACGACGTCGCCCTCCCGTACGTGGACCGCGATGACGGTGCCGGCCCGGACGGCGGGGATGTCGTTCTGCATCTTCATCGCCTCCAGCACCGCGACCACGTCGCCGGCCTGGACCCGGTCGCCGGGGCGAACCGCCACCTTGAGGATCAGACCCTGCATCGGGGCGGTCACCGTGCCGGCGCCGACCCGGGGCGTGGAGGCCGGGCCGGGCGCCGGGGCGGCGAGCGGGGCCCCGGGGCCGGCACCGAAGACGCGGACGTCGTAGCTCTGGCCGTCCACCTCGACGCGCAGCTCACGGACGTCCCCGGAGGGCTCGCCGCCGGTGGCGCCGGCGGCATCGGACGGCTCCGGAGGCGGTTGACCGGCGGCGCTCGCGGACGGCCCGACCTCGGTCTCGTCGGCAAGCCGCTCGACCGGTGCCTCTCCACGGGCGAAGGCCACGAAGTCGGCGCCGAAGAGCGCCTGGGTGACCAGCGCCTCGGGGTCGGCGCGGACCCCCTCCTCGGCCAGCTCCCGGGCGGCGGCGGGCAGGCCCGGCTCCAGCAGGTCGGCGGGCCGGCGGTCGATCGGCTCCTCGCGCCCGTTGACCAGCTCGCGGACGTCGGCGTCGATCGGCTCGGGCGGGGTGCCGAAGAAACCGAGGCAGTAGTCCTTGATCTCCTGGCTGATGGTGGCGTAGCGGTCGCCCTCGAAGACGTTGTAGACCGCCTGGGTCGTGATCACCTCGGGGAGCGGGGAGACCGGAGGCGGGTTGCCCAGCTCCCGCCGCACCCTTGAGATCTCGGCCTCGACATCCGGCAGCCGGTCGAGGGCGCCCCGTTCGCGCAGCTCCGCGATGCCGTGGCCCATGGCCGAGACCGGGAGCATCCCGCGCAGCGCCGCCCCGTCGAAGCGCCAGAGGGTGGGGTCCAGCGAGTCCGCATAGAGGGGCGCGACCTCCTCGAGCAGGTGGGCCACCCGCACGACCGGCTCCAGCTCGATACCGGTGTCGTCGTCGGTGTTCGCCAGGGCGGCGATCAGGGCCTCCGCGGCGGGGAGGGCGGCTCCGCCACCCAGCGGTGAGACGCAGACGTCGGCCCGCACCGCCCCGGCCCGATGGGCGGCCTGGTAGGCGAGCTCCGCCTGGCCCGCCTGGGCGCAGAAGCTGACCGTGATCGGCAGGCCCGACGCCTCGGCGGCGGCCGAAACCAACGCCATGGCGCGCGCGGTGCCCGTTGCCCCCAGCGGGTCGTGCAGGCAGATGGCGTCGCAGCCCATCCCGGCAAGTCCCCGGGCCACCGTCGCGAGGGCGGCGACGGGCGCGTCGGAGCACACCACCACCCCCTCGACCCGGGCCCCGGCAGACCTGGCCGCGCCCGCCGCGGTCGCCAGGTTGGCCACGTCGTTGAGGGGGTCGAGGAGGCGGAAGACGCCGATCCCCGCCTCCGCCGCCAGACGGACGAAGGAGGTGACCACGTCATCGGGCAGGTGGCGGTGCCCCACCAGCATCTGGCCGCTGAGGGTTGCCATGAGCGGGGTCCTGGGGGCCGCGACGGCCAGCGCCCGCAGCCGCTCGAAGGGATCCTCGCCGAGGAAGCGCAGCTGAGCCTCGAATGTGGCTCCGCCGAACACCTCGAGCGCCGAGAAGCCGCAGGCGTCAAGGAGCTCGGCGGCGCGGACGGCATGCCGCTGACGCAGGCGGCTCAGCAGGAGCGCCTGCTGCCCGTACCGAAGTGAGGCCTCGACCAGCTCCAGACGCGGCATGACCGAGCGATTGTATGGGGGACGGTATCGCCTGTAGATCGACGCGAACCGGCGAATGGGGGTGACCGATGACCTTCGAGGACATCGCCGAGGCCGGCGGAGCGGCCGGCCTGCCCGGACCTCAGCCCTCCGCGGGTCCCTCGTGGCCCGGCTCGAAGCCCTCGGGGAGCCGGACGCGGCTGCCCATCTCACCGCGCCGCTTCTGCAGCTGGGCGGCCAGGTCGGGATCGGAGAGGGCGAGGATGCGAACCGCGAGGTGGGCGGCGTTGCGCGCCCCCATCTCGCCGACCGCGACCGTGGCGACCGGCACCCCGGGCGGCATCTGAACGATGCTGAGCAGCGCGTCCATGCCGGAGAGCGGGGTCCCGGCCAGGGGAACGCCGATCACCGGCAGCGCCGTCAGCGAGGCCAGGACACCCGGGAGATGGGCGGCCGCCCCCGCCCCGGCGACCAGCACCCGCAGCCCCCGGCCCTCCGCCTGCAGGGCGTAGGCGCGGACCACGTGAGGGGCGCGGTGTGCCGACATCACGCCGATCTCCCAACCGACGCCGTACTCGTCGAGGACCTCTCCGCAGAGACGCATGGCGGCCAGATCGGAGTCGCTGCCCATCACGATGCCGACGCGGGTGGTGCTCATCGCCTCGCTCCCGCGGGGAGAACGGCGATGTCGGAACGCGACCACATCCCCGCGAAATGGACGCGCTCCAGGTTCTCGTAGGCGCGGCGCCGGGCCTGGCCGACGTCGGCGCCCTGCCCCACGATGCCGAGCACCCGTCCTCCCGCGGTCACCAGCCGTCCTCGCTGGTCACGTGCGGTGCCGGCGTGGAAGCAGAGGACATCGGGGTCGAGCTCCTCGAGCCCCAGGATGGGGTCACCACGACGCGGCGTGCCCGGGTAGCCGTGGGCCGCCGCCACCACGACGACCGCGGCTCCCTGCGGCGGCGGGCCCGGGGCGCCGAGCTCACCGCGGGCCGCGGCGAGCAGCAGGTCCAGGAAGCCGCGGCCCTGGAGGGGCACGATCACCTGGGTCTCAGGATCTCCCAACCGGGCGTTGAACTCGAGGACGTGGAAGCCGTCGGGGCCCACCATCAGGCCCACGTAGAGGCAGCCGACGAACGGGTTCCCCGCGTCGGCAAGCGCGGCGAGGGTGGGTTCGATGACCCGGGCCGCGACCTCGTCGAGGGGCGGGCAACCGTCCTGCGCGGGAGCGTACGCGCCCATGCCCCCGGTGTTCGGCCCGTGGTCGGCGTCGCCGGCCCGCTTGTAGTCGCGCGCGGGCGCCAGGAGCCGGTGGCGCCGGCCGTCACAGAGTGCGAAGACCGACACCTCGGTCCCGCGCAGCCGCTCCTCGACCACCACCACGCCGCCCGCGTCGCCGAAGCGCCGCTCGTCGAGGCAGGCTGCGAGGGCCGCGTCGGCGTCCTCGCTGGTGTCACAGACCGCCACCCCCTTGCCGGCGGCCAGACCGTCGGCCTTGACGACACAGTGTCCGTCGAGCTCGAGGATGAAGTCGAGGAGCTCGCCGCGGCTCTCGCGGTCCCCGGAGCGCCAGCGCGCGGTGGGCACGCCGGCCCGGTCCATCACCTGCTTGGCGTACGTCTTGCTCCACTCGATCCGGGCCGCCGCGGCGGACGGCCCGAAGACAGGGATCCCTGCCTCGCTGCAGGCATCGGCCACGCCGGCGGCGAGTGCCGCATCGGGCCCCACGACCACGAGGTCGACCTCCCGCTCCCGGGCCAGCCGCGCCAGCGCCGCCCCGTCGGTGACCGACACGTCGACGTTCGCGCCGAGCTGGGCGGTGCCGGGGTTGCCGGGAGCGCACACGATTTCCGGACGCGACGCGTGCTGGGAGCACGCCCAGGCGAGGGCGTGCTCGCGACCGCCCGAGCCGACCACCAGAACCCGCATCGAGAACGATTCTGCTGGATCGCGGCCCCGGCCGGGCAGCGAGATGAAGCGGAACCGGTGCATCTGACCCCCCGGATCCCGGTGCACCTCGGTCTGGCGCCGCCTGCCCCTCATGGCTAGGCTGAGCCGCGGTGAGCCCCCAACCAGTCACGGAGGACCGAGTGTGAGGCCTCTTCACCTACGCCGGCTGGCCACGCTCGCGGCGATCCCGCCACTGCTGGCCACACTCACCGCCTTCGCCCCCGCGTCGGTCCCGACCACAGGCTCGGCGGGGACCATACCCACCCTGGCCGGGCTGTCACAGCGCACGGAGCTGGGCATCGCCCTGGTGGCCCTGGGCCTGCTCATCGCCGCGCTGACCATCGTCCGCGTGCGGATCCAGGCCCGAAGGCGCCGGGCCCCGGCGACGCCGGCTTCGCGCTGGACCAGGGTGACCGACACCTGGGGTGTCTACTCGGTGGCGGCCTCCCACCGTGCGGAGCTCAGGTCGCACTTCTGAACCCGCCCGGGGCGACGGTTCTCCGCGTGCGCTACTCCCACTCGATGGTGGACGGCGGCTTGCTGCTGATGTCGTAGACGACCCGGTTGACACCGGGCACCTCGTTGACGATCCGGCGGCTCATCAGCGCGAGCACGTCGTAGGGGACCCGGGCCCAGTCGGCGGTCATGGCGTCGTCGGACTCGACGATCCGGATGGCGACCACATTGGCGTAGGTGCGGCCGTCCCCCATCACCCCCACCGAGGAGATCGGGGTGAGGATGGCGAACGACTGCCATACCTTCCGGTAGAGGCCGCTGCGCTTCACCTCGTCGATCACGATCCAATCGGCCGCCCGCAGCACCTCCAGCCGCTCCGGGGTCACCTCGCCGATGACGCGGATCGCCAGCCCCGGCCCCGGGAACGGCTGGCGCCAGACCATGTCCTCGGGAAGCCCCAGCTCGGTGCCGACCCGGCGCACCTCGTCCTTGAAGAGGTAGCGGAGCGGCTCCACGAGCTGGAAGCGCAGGTCCGGTGGCAGGCCGCCCACGTTGTGATGGGTCTTGATGGTGCGCGCGCTCGGGGTCTCGTGCGACGTGGACTCGATGACGTCGGGATAGAGGGTCCCCTGTGCCAGGAAGTCGATCTCCCCCAGCCGGCGGGCCTCGGTCTCGAACACCTCGATGAAGGTGCGCCCGATCCGGCGGCGCTTCTCCTCGGGGTCGGTGATCCCGGCCAGCGCCGAGAGGAAGCGGTGGGTGGCGTCGACGTGGACCAGCTCGATGTGCAGCTGGTTGGACATCACCTCCACCACCCGACGGCCCTCGTCGCGACGGAGGAGGCCGTTGTCGACGAAGACACAGGTGAGCTGATCGCCGACCGCGCGGTGCACCAGGGTCGCCGCCACCGCCGAGTCGACCCCGCCCGAGAGCGCGCAGAGGACGCGGCCGCCGCCCACCCGGGCGCGGATGTCGGCCACCGATCGCTGCACGAAGGAGGCGGGCTCCCAGGTGGTGGAGCACGCGCAGACCCGGGTCAGGAAGTTGGCGAGGAGCTGCTTGCCGGCGGGGGTGTGGACCACCTCGGGGTGGAATTGGATGCCGAAGCGTCCCAGGGGGCCGGCGAACGCGGCGTAGGGGGAGTTCAGCGAGTGGGCGATCGGCCGGAAGCCGTCGGGCAGCGCTGTGATGATGTCGCCGTGCGACATCCAGACCGCCGTCTCGGCGGGGATGCCGTCGAAGATGCCCGCCGCCTCGTCGATGTCCAGCTGGGCGGCGCCGTACTCCCGCCGGCTGGCCGGCGCCACCGCCCCGCCGAGGTCGTGGGCGAGCAGCTGCATCCCGTAGCAGATACCGAGGATGGGCAGGCCGAGGTCGTAGATGGCGGGGTCGGGATGGGGTGCCCCCGGCTCGTACACCGATGCGGGCCCGCCGCTGAAGATGAGCCCCCGGGGCGCCCGTCGCCGGATCTCCTCGGCGCTCATCGTGCCCGGCACCAGCTCGGAGTAGACGCGTGCCTCGCGCACCCGGCGGGCGATCAGCTGGGCGTACTGGCTGCCGAAATCGAGGACCAGCACACCGTCGTGAGCGGCGGAGTCGGGTGAGGGTGCAGCGGTTGCCGCCCTGAGGGCGGGGTCGGAGGCAGGGCTCGCCGCCAGGCCGGCGCCCACCCTCAGATCCCCATCCCCACGCGCTGCTCGCGCTGCTGCACCTTGCCCTCGGTCTTGATCGCCGGCGCGATCACCATCTCCGTCTCCTGGAAGTCGGCGAGGTCGCGGGCTCCACACACCCCCATCGCACTCTTCAGGGCACCCACCAGGTTCATCGAGCCGTCGTCCACGTGCGCGGGACCGAAGAGGATCTCCTGCAGCGATCCCTTCGTCCCGGTTCGGATGCGGGTGCCGCGAGGGAGGTTGGGGTCCGGGGTCGCCATGCCCCAGTGGTTGCCCCGGCCGGCCGCCTCGCGGGCCGACGCGAAGACCGAGCCGATCATCACCGCGTCCGCACCCGAGGCGAAGGCCTTGGCGACATCGCCGCCCAGGCGCATCCCCCCGTCGGTGATGACGGCGACCCGCTCCCCACTCCGGCGCAGGTGGTCGTCCCGCGCCGCCGCGCAGTCGCTGGTGGCGGTGACCTGGGGAACGCCGACTCCGAGGACCGCGCGGGTGGTGCAGGCGGCGCCCGGGCCGACGCCGACCAGCAGGCCCTTGATGCCCGTGTCCATCAGCTCCAGGGCGGTGGCGTAGTCGACGCAGTTGCCGACCACCACCGGGATGCTGAGCTGGGAGGTCAGCTCACGGAAGGAGAGCTGCTTGTGCCCGCTGCTGATGTGCCGGGCGGTGAGCACCGTCCCCTGGACGACCAGGCAGTCGGCGCCGGCCTCCTGGACGATCCCGGCGCGGCGCTCGGCGAGGGCGGGGACGGTGGAGACGGCACAGGGTCCACCGCCTCGCTTGATCTCCTCGATCCGCTGCCCGATGAGGCCATCCTGGATGGGGGCCTGGTAGATCTTCTGGAGGAGGACGTTGACCTCGGCCGGGGGGGCGGAGGCGATCGCCTCGAGCACCTCCGACGGGTCCTCGTAGCGGCACTGGACCCCGTCCAGGTTGAGGACGGCCAGTCCCCCGAGCCGGCCCATCTCCACCGCGAACCCGACGTCCACCACCCCGTCCATGGCGGCGGCCAGGAAGGGGATCGCGAGGCTCATGCCGTCGAGCTGGACACCCACCTGGATCTCGTCCGGGTCGATGGTCACCCGGCCGGGGACGAGCGCCACCTCGTCGAATCCGTAGGCACGGCGGGCGCGCTTGGAGCGCCCCAGCTCAACCTCCATCCCCTCTCCCTCCGACCCCCCTTCCGGCCGGCGCCCCGAGGTGATCTCCCATCGTTGAATGGTAGCAGAGCCCCTTCGGGGGACGCCCCGCATCTGGTGGCCCCGGGATCGCCGTGCCACTACATCTGGTGCCCTGCCCGCGCCGGCGCGCCCTCGCCGCGGCGGGGCACCAGACCGCTCGCCAGGCTCAGGTCAGCAGCGACCGGAGCAGGGCGCTCGCCTCGGCGGTGCTGCGCGCCTTGTGGCGGAGCGAGGCCGCCAGCACGCGCATCCAGGCCTCGAAGCCGATCTCCTCGGTGAGGCCGTTGTAGACCTGGGTCTCCCGGCAGACCAGCCCGTCCCGGGTCATCTCCGCCTCGAGGATGTCGTCCCCGACGCGGACGGTGATGCTCCGGATCGGGCGCCGCCGCGAGAAGAGCGAGCCCTCCCGCACCACCAGGACGGCGTCGGGGAGGGCGGACGTCAGCTTGGAGGCGAAGACCTGGAAGAAGACCCGGATGTCCCGCGTCTCGGCGCGCAGGCTGCCCATGAGATTGTCGATCTCGTCGTTGAGGGGACCCAGGTCGGTCACGGCGGTTTCGAGTATAGGGGGGCCATCACCGGCCCCCCGGGAACCTCACGCCGCCTCACCCGTCTGAGCCCGAGGCGGCTCGAGGGCGGCGGCGAGCACCTCGTCGACATTGCCCACGAGGTGGAAGGTGACCGCCTCGCGAACGCTCTCCGGGACGTCGTCGAGGTCCTTCTCGTTGCGCTGGGGAAGGATCACCTCGGTCAGCCCCATGCGGTGAGCCGCGAGAACCTTCTGCTTGACCCCGCCGATGGGCAGCACCAGACCCTGGAGGGTGACCTCGCCGGTCATCCCCACCGCGCTCCGCACCGGCCTGCCGGTGAGCAGGCTGACCATCGCCGTGGTCATGGTGACCCCCGCCGACGGGCCGTCCTTGGGAACGGCACCCTCGGGCACGTGGATGTGGAAGCCCTTGGCGGTCGCCTCGGGGTTGATCCCCAACCGCTCGGCGTGGGAGCGGACGTAGGAGAGCGCGATCTGCGCCGACTCCTTCATGACATCGCCGAGCTGCCCGGTCAGGGTGAGGCTGCCGTCGGCGCCGCCCGTTGCCGCCTCGACGAAGAGGACGTCACCACCCGCCCCGGTGACGGCGAGGCCGGTGGCCACGCCCGGCACCGCGGTGCGCTCCGCCACCTCGTTGTCGAACTTGGGCTTGCCCAGGTACTCGCGCACCTGGTCGGGACCGACGTGCACCGGAGGCTCGACCGAACCACGGGCGATCCCGGTCGCGACCTTGCGGCTGATCCGGCCCAGCTCACGCTCGAGGTTGCGGACCCCGGCCTCCCTGGTCTGATCGGTGACCACGCGCAGGATGGCGTCGTCGCCCACCTCCAGCTCGTCCGGTTGCAGCCCGGCCTGGGCGATCTGGCGGGGGAGGAGGTGATCGCGAGCGATGGCCAGCTTCTCCTGCTCGGTGTAGCCGTCCAGGCGGATCAGCTCCATGCGGTCCAGGAGCGGCGCGGGGATGGTGTCGGAGACGTTGGCGGTGGGGATGAAGAGCACCTCGGAGAGGTCCAGATCCACCTCCAGGTAGTGGTCTCGGAAGGTGGAGTTCTGGGCCGGGTCCAGCACCTCGAGAAGCGCCGCCGAGGGGTCGCCGCGCCAGTCGGCGCCGACCTTGTCGATCTCGTCGAGCATGATCACCGGGTTCTTGGTCCCCGCCTCCTTGAGAGCGCGGACGATCCGGCCCGGCTGGGCGCCGACGTAGGTGCGCCGGAAGCCGCGAATGTCCGCCTCGTCGCGGATCCCGCCCAGCGACATGCGGGCGAACTTGCGACCCAGGGCGCGCGCCACCGACTCGCCGAGCGACGTCTTGCCGACGCCGGGGGGGCCGACCAGGGTGATGATCGCGCCCGAGCCGCGGCCGCCGACCACCTCCAGGCCGCGCTCCTGGCGGAGCTTGCGCACCGCAAGGAACTCGATGATCCGGTCCTTGACGTCCTCCAGGCCGGTGTGGTCGTGGTCCAGCACCCGCCGCGCCGCCCCCAGGTCGAAGTTGTCCTCGGAGCGCACGTTCCACGGGATGTCGAGCATCCAGTCGAGGTAGGTCCGTATCCAGCCGTGCTCGGGGCTCTGCTCGCTGGTGCGCTCCAGCCGGTCGATCTCCCGCCCCACCTCGGTCGCGACCTTCTCGGGCATCGAGGCCTCGGCCAGCCGCTTTCGATAGGTGGAGACGACGTCGTCGCCACCCTCGCCCAGCTCCTTGCGGATGGTCTCGAGCTGCTGGCGGAGGATGAACTCGCGCTGGGTCTTCTGCATCCCCTCCGCCACCTCGGTGCGGATCCGGTCCTTGAGGTCGGCCTCGCCCAGCACGTCCTTGGTCCAGGCGATGATCTTGGTCAAGCGCTGCTCGACGTCCAGGGTCTCCAGCACCTCGAGCTTCTGGGCCAGGCTGAAGTCGGGTGAGTAGCCGGAGAGGTCGGCCAGATGTCCGGGGCTGCGCGCCTCGCGGAGGAACTGGATGGCACCGCCCGCGCCACGGATCTCGAGCAGGCTCTCCACCAGAGCGCGGTATTCGCGGGCCAATTCCACCGCTGCCTCGGACGGGTTGTCGCTGTCCGGGACCGGGTCGACCTGCACCCAGAGGGCGCCGCCCACGTCGGCCTGGCCCGCGCCGAGGCGCGCGCGGTGCTGCCCGGTGAGGATGGAGACCTCGGCTCCGGTCGGCAGCTTGCCCGACTCCTGCACCCGTGCGACCGTACCGATGCTGCCGAACTTGCCCTCGATGCGGGGGACCAGGAGGACAAGCCGGTTGCCCTGGTTGGCCGCTTCGATGGCGGCTCTCTGGCCCTCTCCCTGCACCGCGACGGTCACGGTCATGTGGGGGAGGACGACGACGTCGTCGAGTGGAAGGATGGGGAGAAGCTCGGCGCTGTGCTCGGTCATGGGGACTTTGTACCCGCTCGTTGGGATCTCACACCTGGCGTTGGGGGGGCGCCCGGCGCCGGTTCACGCCACGCCCGGTCTCACTCCAGGCTCGTGCACCGACCCGGCTGCGGCTTCCTGCGCCGGTGCATCGGCGGGGTGCGGAAGCACCCCGCTAGGGCACCAGGACGGCGGTCCCGTGCACCCGGCCGGTCCGGACCAGCTCGAGGGCCCGGCCGGCCTCGCCCAGCGGCAGCACCTCTGTCTCCACGTCGAGCCTGGCCTCCGCCGCCACCCGCATGAAGTCGGCGCCGTCTGCACGGGTGAGGTTGGCCACCGAGCGGATGGAGCGCTCCTCCCAGAGCAGCGCGTAGGGGAAGGCGGGGATGTCGCTCATGTGGATGCCGGCGCAGACCACGGTCCCACCCGGGCGGAGAGCTCCCAGCGCGAGTGGAACCAGCTCGCCGGCGGGGGCGAAGATGATCGCGGCGTCGAGGGGCTCGGGGGACGGACCGGTGCTGTCCCCCGCCCACACCGCCCCCATGCGCAGGGCGAACTCCTGACCGGCATGGTCTCCGGCCCGAGTGAACGCGTACACGTCCGCTCCGCGCCGGCGGGCCACCTGGACGATCAGGTGGGCGGCGCTGCCGAAGCCGTAGAGGCCGAGTCGCCGGGGCTCCTCGCCGGCCATGCGGAGCGCCCGGTAGCCGATCAGGCCCGCGCAGAGCAGCGGGGCCGCCTCGGTGTCCGTGTACCCGTCGGGGAGGCGCAGGCAGAAGCGGCCATCGGCGATCACCAGCTCGGCGAAGCCGCCGTCGACGTCACAGCCGGTGAACCGGGCGTTGGGGCAGAGGTTCTCGCGGCCCGCGCGGCACATCTCACAGCTCCCGCAGGCGAAGCCCAGCCAGGGCACGCCAACCCGCTCGCCGATGGACAGCGCGGAGTTGGCGCCGGCGGCGACCACCCTCCCGATCACCTGGTGTCCGGGCACCACCGGGAGCACGCCACGTCCGAGCTCTCCGTCGACCACATGGAGGTCGGTGCGGCAGACCGCGCAGGCCAGCACCTGGAGCAGCACCTGGTGGGCCTGAGGCTCGGGGACCGGACGCACCTCCGCCACCAGAGGGCCGGCCCTGTGCCGGAGGACCATCGCCCGATACGTGGACGGCGACACGCCTGTCATCGACAGCGATGATGCACCTGCGCACCCGCCATGTACCCTTCTGCCGTGACCGCGCTGTCCGAGCCCACCGCCGGGGGCCGGCCCGAGGTGGTCATCCGCCGCCTCGACGCCCACTCCGCCCGCCGCCATCTCGACGACCTTGCCGACCTTCTGGTGGACTCTGTCGAGGGTGGCGCCTCGGTCAGCTTCGTCGCTCCGCTCGCCCATTACGAGGCTCGCGACTGGTTTGCGGGCGTGCTCCACGAGATGGAGCTGGGCCGGAGGGTGGTCCTCGCCGCCTTTCTCGACGACCGCTTGGTGGGCTGCGCTCAGCTGGTGCTCGCCTGGCAGTCGAACGCCGCGCACCGCGCCGAGGTTCAGAAGATGCTGGTCCACCGCTCCGCCCGGCGTCTCGGGGTGGGCGCCCGGTTGATGCGGCAGCTGGAGGTCGAGGCCCGGGCGCTGGGGCGCACCCTTCTCCTCCTCGACACCGAGACCGGCAGCGACGCCGAGCACCTCTATGCGCACATGGGCTGGACCCGCGTCGGGGTCATCCCCGACTACGCGATGCGCCCCGACGGGTCCGGGCTGCGACCGACATCGCTCTGGTACCTCCGACTCGACTAGCGTCACCCTGTTGGGCCTTTCGGCGCGGGTGCAGCGGCACCGCCGGCGACACGACGACTGCTTCCGGTGTCTGCTGGTGGGGCGCAGACGGTCCGCGCCGCCACCGGCGATCGCCGCCATACGTTGACAACCGTGTATGTAGGCTGCATGCTATGCGGCGATCCTGACGGGAGCGATTAACCACTCCCTGTCCAAAACGCAGGACTGGCAGCCGGCACACCGCGGGCGGCCACACCAACGGAGGCTCTCAGCTTATGGCTAGGACGAGACGAACCAAGGGGGCCGGCGCGAAGCGCGCCGTCAAATCGACAGTAAGGCGGCGCGCCGCGGCACCGCGCGCCAGCGCGGGTGGAGATCTCCTCAAGGCGGTCCACGGCCTTGTGAACGCGCTGCCGGTCGAGGAGCTGGAGAAGCGACTCGCCGGGCTCGAGAAGACGGTCGAGAAGATCGAGGTCGAGCTCCGCAAGACGCTGGCACAGGTCGCCACCCGGGTGCGTGGAGGGGCCAAGCGGGCTCCCGCCAAGCGTGGCGCCAAGCGTTCGACGGCCGCCAAGCGTGGCGCCAAGCGCGCGCCGGCCGCCAAGCGTGCGGTGAAGCGGACCACCACCGCCAAGCGGGCGACCGCCGCCAAGCGGACGACCGCCAAGCGGACGACTGCCAAGCGGGCGACTGCCAAGCGGACGACTGCCGTGAAGCGGACCCCCGCGGTCAAGCGGACCCCGGCCGTCAAGCGCGTGGTCAAGCGGGCCGCGCCGCGTCGGACCGTCAAGCGCACCCCGCCGCCGGCCCCCTCCGCGCCGGCCGCGCCGCCCGCGCCCTGAGGGATCTGATCCCAGCAGTGATGGACCCCCGGGAGCCGTGCTCCCGGGGGTCCTTTTCATGCGGCCCGCGGCGTACGCAGCCCTGATACCCTCGATCCGTGCCCATCGTCCTGATCAGCTTCCTGGATGGCGAGATCATCCGGGCGGAGGTCGACGACCTGAGCTTCGATCGCACCCTGATCGAGGCCGAGGTGCGCGGGGCTGATCCCAACAACGAGCGAGCGCTCTTCCCGCTCAGCGCGATCCGGCAGCTGCTGGTCGGACAGTCCCAGCCCGCCCCCGAGGATGTGCCGAGCTGGGACCGCGCCGCCTTCCACTTCGTCGACGGTCAGGTGCTGCGCGCGTCGGTCGCCCCCGACTCGCAGCTGGGCCGGTTCGGCGGACTGTGGCGGGCGGTGGAGCCCGGGGTCCCCGAGATGCGGACCCTGGGCATCCCCTACTCGTCGCTGAAGGGCGTTTTCAAGCTGCGGCAGTGGGACAGCCGCCCGGTCGGGGCCCGCGCCGGAGCCGAGACCCATCTCGACCAGGTGGCCCGCATCCTCGCCGAGCGGGAGCGCGGTGCGGCGGGCAGCGCGGGCGGGGTAGCCCCTTCCACCGACCCCCGGCAGCCTCTGATCAGCCGCGTCCGGCCCTGAGCCGCCCTCTGAGCCGGGCCTGGCGCAGCCGCGTAACCAGGTCGTCAGGGTCGTCGTGCTAGGGTGCGTCGCACCGTGAGCGGAGCCACGCCCGCGGGCGAGGAGACCCGGGCCGAGGAGGCTCCGGCCGTCCTCGGCCGCTTCCTGACCAAGCGTACTGTGATCTCGGTCCTGGCCGCGCTCATCATCGTGGGCGTCGTCGTCTGGCGGGCCGACATCAACTGGGGTGAGGCGTGGACCAAGATCCGCTCCGCCAACCCCATCCTGTACGTGCTCGCGATCGCCGTCTACTACCTCTCCTTCGTCTTCCGCGGGGTCCGCTGGCAGGTCCTCCTGGCCAACGCCGGCGAGGTGCGCAAGGCCCGGCGCCTCGCCCCCCTGGTGCTGGCGTCCTTCTTCGTCAACTGCCTCGTTCCCGCCAAGATGGGGGACGTCTACCGCGCCTATCTCGGCCGGGTCCGGGAGCGCATCCCCGGCAGCAAGGCGTTCGGGACCGTGGTCAGCGAGCGTCTCCTCGACCTCTGCGTGCTGATGTGCCTGCTCCTCGCCTCGGGGGCCTGGGTGTTCCACAAGCACGACTCGGCGACGCTCATCCCCTATGTGATCGGCGGCGCGCTCCTCTGCGCCTTCGGTATCGCGGTCATCCTGCTGATGCGCGCGGGTCGCGGGACGCGCGTCCTGCGCCTGCTCCCCGAGGGGATCTTCCGGCGCTACGAATCCTTCCGGAGCGGCGCCGTCAGCTCACTGGGCCGCTGGCCGACGCTGCTGGGGCTGACGGTGGCGGTCTGGGGCTGCGAGTCGGGGCGACTGGGGCTGGTGATCGCCGCCCTCGGCTTCAGCAGCCAGGTCGGCCCGTCGCAGTTCGTCCTGGTCGCCCTGGTGGCGGCCCTGCTGACCACGGTGCCCTTCACACCCGGCGGTCTGGGGCTGGTGCAGGCAGGGGTGGCCACCTCGCTGGTCATCGTCGCCGGCATCGGCACGTCCGCAGCGATCTCGATCGCCCTGCTCGACGGCAGCATCAGCTACGCCAGCCTGCTCGTCTTCGGCTTCATCGCTTTCGCCATCACGTCCCGGCACAACCCCGCGATCGTTGAGGAGCGGCCGTCAGACAGGACGGTCCGGGACGAGGCCTACTCCGCGACCCGCTCGATGGTGTGAGAGCCCTCGTCACCGGGGGGGCGGGCTTCATCGGCTCCCACATCGCCGACGCCCTGGTGGAGGGTGGCCATGCGGTCACCGTGGTGGACGACCTCTCGCGGGGCCGGCGCGCCCAGGTCCCTGCCGCAGCGGCCTTCGTCGAGGCGGACGTCAACGGTGACCTGAGCCCCATCCTCGCCGGCTGCCGGCCCGAGGTCGTCTTCCATGAAGCCGCTCAGATCGACGTGCGCCGCTCCGTGGCGGACCCCGTCTTCGACACCAGGGTCAACGTCCTGGGCACCGTCAACCTCCTCCAGGCCTGCGTCGCAGCGGGCGTCGGTCGCTTCATCTTCGCCAGCAGCGGGGGTGCCCTCTACGGCGACACCGACGAGGTGCCCACCCCCGAAGGGCATCCACCGCGGCCGGCGTCGAACTACGGGGCCGCCAAGGGCGCGGCGGAGCTGTACGGCAACGTCTACAGCCAGCTCTATGGTCTCGAGTTCGTGGCCCTGCGCTACGCCAACGTCTACGGACCCCGCCAGGACCCCCACGGTGAGGCCGGGGTGGTGGCCATCTTCGCCGAGAGGATGCTGCGCGGTGAGACCCCCACCATCAACGGCGATGGCGGGCAGACGCGAGACTATGTGTACGTGGCCGACGTGGTGTCTGCCAACCTGGCGGCGATGACGGCTCCGCCAGGCGCCTACAACGTGGGCACCGGCATCGAGTGCGACGTCAATCGGCTCCACGCCATGCTGGCGCGGATCGTCGGGGTGACCGGGGAGCCGGCGCACGGCCCGGCCAAACCCGGAGAGCAGCGGCGGTCCTGCCTCGACCCCTCGCTGGCGGCTGCCCGGCTGGGCTGGCACCCGCGCTTCGCGCTGGAAGCGGGCCTGGAGCAGACCGTCGCCCACTTCCGCGACCGGGCCGCGGACTACTTGTAGCGGAAGGTGATCCGGCCCCGGCTCAGGTCGTAGGGGCTGAGCTCCACCCGGACCTGGTCCCCGATCAGGATGCGGATGTAGAACTTCCGCATCTTCCCCGAGGTGTAGGCGAGGACGTCCTGCCCGGTCTTGAGCCGCACCTTGAACATCGCGTTGGGGAGCGGCTCGACAACGGTGGCGTCCATCTCGATCGTCTCCTCCTTGACCTCGGCCGGAGCGACACCATCGGTCGGCTCACGCCGCCGCGCCGGGCTGCGCCGGCGGGCGACGCCAGGTCGGGGGGGACGTCGCGCCAAAGTGTCTCCTCGTATAGTGGCGGGAACGGATCAACGGCAACGGTCGAGCTATCGAGAGTAGCACGGCCGCGGCAGCCGGCACCCGGCACCGGGCCGTGGCCCCCCACCGCCATGAGAGAAGCCATCCCCCGCGACGACACACCCCGGGCCGCGTACCTCGACGCGCTGGAGCGGCGCGTCCTCGTCTACGACGGAGCCATGGGGACCCGCCTGCAGGCCCTCGAGCCCACCACCGAGCAGTTCGGTGGAGCGGCGCTGGAGGGCTGGATGGACGGACTGGTGCTGCACAGCCCCGACCTGATCGAGGGGGTGCACCGCTCCTACCTGGAGGTCGGCGCCGATGTCATCGAGACCTGCACGTTCCAGTCGACCCCACCGCGCCTGGCCGAATGGGGGGCGCGGGAGCGGACCCGTGAGCTGAACGAGAAGGCGGCCCGGCTGGCCCGGAGGCTCGCCGACGAGCACGCGACCGCGGAGTGGCCGCGCTTCGTCGCGGGCGGAATGGGTCCCTCCGGGTTCCTGCCCTCCAGCAGCGACCCCAGCCTGGGCCGCCTCGGCTTCACCGAGCTGGTGGCGGCGTTCCGGGAGCAGGCCGAGGGTCTCCTGGCCGGCGGCGTCGACCTCTGCCTGATCGAGACGGCCCAGGACATCCTGGAGGTGAAGGCCGCGATCTTCGGCATCCGCGAGGCGTTCGGCAGCGAGGGGCGCAGCGTCCCCATCCAGGCCCAGGTGACCCTCGATGTCTCCGGTCGCATGCTGCTCGGCACCGACATCGCCGCGGTGCTCGCCATCCTCGAGCCGCTCCGGGTGGACGTGGTCGGCCTCAACTGCTCGACCGGGCCCGAGCACATGCGCGACTCGATCCGGTACCTCACCGAGCACACCCGTCTGCCCGTCTCCTGCATCCCCAACGCCGGGCTCCCCCTCAACGTGGGCGGGCGGGCCCACTACCCGATGCAGGCGGAGCCGATGGCCGACCAGCTCGAGGACTTCGTCCGCGTCCTGGGGGTGAATGCGGTGGGCGGCTGCTGCGGCACCACGCCGGAGCACATCGCCGCGCTGGTCGCGCGGGTGGGCGGTGCCGCGCCGCTGGGTCGCGATCCCGACGAGTCGCCCCGGCTCGCCTCCAGCATCCGGGCCACCGACCTGCACCAGGAGCCCAGGCCGCTGCTCATCGGCGAGCGGGTCAACGCCCAGGGCTCGCGGAGGATCAAGGAGCTGCTGCTCGCCGACGACTACGACGGCATCGTCCGCGTGGCCCGCGGCCAGGTGGAGGGAGGCGCTCACGCGCTCGACGTCTGCGTCGCCGTCACCGAGCGCAGCGACGAGGCCGGGCAGATGGCGGCCGCGGTCAAGTCGCTCCAACAGGCGGTCGAGGCCCCCCTCGTCATCGACTCCACCGACGCCCTGGTGATCCGCCGTGCCCTGGAGACCTACCCCGGCCGGGGCATCGTCAACTCCATCAACCTGGAGAATGGACGCGAGCGCTGCGACGCCGTGCTCCCGCTGGTGCGCGATCACGGCCAATGCGTCATCGCCCTGACCATCGACGAGCAGGGGATGGCCAGGAGCCGCGAGCGCAAGCTCGAGGTGGCCCGCCGCATCCGGGACATCGCCTGCGACGAGTACGGCCTCCGGCCCTCTCAGCTCCTCTTCGACGACCTCACGTTCACACTGGCCACGGGCGACGCCGAGTGGATCGAGTCGGCCGTGGAGACGATCGAGGGCATCCGCCTGATCAAGCGCGAGCTGCCCGGGGTGCTCACCTCGCTGGGGGTGAGCAACGTCTCCTTCGGGCTGACCCCGCCGGCCCGGGGCGTGCTCAACAGCGTCTTCCTCTATCACTGCGTGGAGGCCGGCCTCGACGCCGCGATCGTCAACCCCGCCCACACCGTCCCCTACGCGGAGGTCAGCGAGGAGCGGCGCGGGCTCGCCGAGGACCTGATCTTCAACCGACGGGCGGACGCGCTCTCCCGCTACATCGAGCACTTCTCGGGGGTCACCGAGCGGGTGGGGGCGGAGAAGGTCGACCCCTTCGCCGGGCTCGCCGCACCGGAGCGCATCCACGCCCAGATCCTCCACCGCCGCAAGGAGGGCATCGAGGCGCTCATCGACGAGGCGCTCCGGGAGCGCAGCGCGGTGACCGTGCTCAACGACATCCTGCTGCCGGCCATGAAGGACGTCGGTGACCGCTTCGGGGCCGGTGAGCTGATCCTCCCCTTCGTCCTCCAGAGCGCTGAGGTGATGAAGCGCGCGGTCGCCCATCTGGAACAGTACCTGGACCGGACCGAGGGATACACCAAGGGTCAGGTGGTGCTGGCCACGGTGTTCGGGGACGTGCACGACATCGGCAAGAACCTGGTCAAGACCATCCTCAGCAACAACGGCTACACCGTCCACGACCTGGGCAAGCAGGTCCCGCTGACGACCATCGTCGAGAAGGCCGTCGAGGTGGGCGCCGACGTCATCGGCCTCAGCGCTCTGCTGGTCAGCACCAGCAAGCAGATGCCGATGATGCTGGAGGAGCTGGACCGGCGCGGTCTCGACTACCCGGTGATCATCGGCGGCGCCGCCATCAACCGCGGCTTCGGGCGGCGCATCCTCTACCTCGACCAGGACCGCGTCTACTCACCCGGGGTCTTCTACTGCAAGGACGCCTTCGAGGGGCTGGAGGCCTGCGACCAGCTCGTCGACCCCGAGCGCCGCGAGCCGCTGGTGCTGCGCATCCGTGAGGAGGCGGAGACCTTCCGCGATCAGGAGAGGGCCAAGGCTGCCGCCAGGATGGCCTCTCCCGCGGTTGCGGTGAGCGCGCGCAGCGACACGCGCACCGACGTGGCCATCCCCACGCCGCCCTTCTGGGGGCCCCAGGTGGTGACCGGAATCAGCGCCCAGGCGGTGTACCCGCACATCGACCGCAACTCCCTCTTCAAGATGAGCTGGCAGTTCCGCGGCGTCCGCGACCCGGAGCGGTGGGCCGAGCTGGTGCGCACCGAGCTGGAACCACGGCTGGAGCGCTCGTGGCGTGAGGCCGAGCGGGACGGCTGGCTCGATCTCCAGGCCGTCTACGGCTACTGGCCGGCGCTCGCCGAGGGCGACAGCGTGGTCGTCTTCGACCCCCAGGACCACGAGCGGGAGATCGCCCGCTTCGGCTTCCCCCGCCAGGCCGAGCAGAGCCGTCTCTGCCTCGCCGACTACGTGCGGCCGCGCGAGCAGGCCACCGACGGTGAGCGCGACGTCATCGCGCTCCAGCTGGTCACCACCGGGCCGCGGGCGAGCGAGCTCTCCAACCGACTCCAGGCCGGCGGCGACTACGACGACATGCTCCGCATCCACGGCTTCGCCACCCAGATGGCCGAGGCCACGGCCGAGTACATCCACGCTCACATCCGCCGCGAGCTGGGCCTCGATCCCGATCAGGGCCGCCGCTACTCCTGGGGCTACCCCGCCTGCCCCGACCTCAAGGACCACGAGGTCTTCTTCCGCATCGTTCCGGCGGAACGGATCGGGGTGACCCTCACCGAGGGCTACCAGCTGGTCCCCGAGCAGTCCACCGCCGCGATCGTGATGCACCACCCCCAGGCGCGCTACTTCGCCGTCTACGGCAGCCGGATCGAGGAGGAGCCGGGTCCCGGCGCGCCCGAGGCCGCCGCGTAGGCGAGCTCCGGATCACAGCCCTCCACCGATCGCGCTCGCTGGAGCCACTCTGGACCGCGATGTCATCATCGGGGCGATGGATGGGCCCCGCCCACAGGACCCTCGCACCAGCGGCGCCGCCGAACCCGGCCCGGGCGCTCCCGGGATCCTTGACCACGTCTCGGCCGCCCGCCACGGAGTCACCCTTCCCGGGCACCCGCTGCCCGGCCCGGCCGGCGATGAGCTGGCACCTCCCCCCACGGGCTGGCGGCGCTTCCTGGTCGAGCCGGCCCGACCGGCGAGCATCCGCGCCCGCCGGGACGCCCCCTGGCTGGCGGTGGGCACGGTCTGCATCGGCGCCTTCATGGGCCAGCTCGACGCCAGCATCGTCACCGTCGCCTACCCCACCCTGCACAACAGCTTCCACGCCGGGCTGGGGCTGGTCACCTGGGTCGGCCTCTCCTATCTGCTGGTGCTGGTCGCCCTGGTCACCGCGGTGGGCCGGGTGGCCGACATGGTGGGGCACAAGCTCCTCTACACCTATGGCTTCGTCGTCTTCGTGGCCGGCTCGGCACTCTGCGGTCTGGCCCCGAACCTGGCGGCCCTCGACGCGTTCCGGGTCCTCCAGGCGGTGGGGGCGGCCATGCTCCAGGCCAACAGCGTCGCCATCATCGCCCTCGCCATGCCATCGCACCGGCTGGGCCGGGCCATCGGGATCCAGGGGACGGCGCAGGCGCTGGGCCTGGCGCTGGGCCCGACGGTCGGAGGCCTGCTGATCGCGGCGGGGGGCTGGCGCCTCATCTTCTTCGTCAACGTCCCGGTGGGGATCGCCGCCTGCCTCCTCGCCTGGTTCCTGATCCCGCGGAGCCGTCACCTCCAGCGCCGGTCGGCCTTCGACTGGGCCGGCCTGGGGCTCTTCATCCCCGCGGTGGCCGCTCTCCTGCTCGCCATCACCTCTGTTGCGGACGGCGGCGGCTGGCGCTCCGGCGAGGTGCCCGGGCTGCTGGCGGCGTGCGCTGTCCTGGGCGGCCTCTTCCTGGTGCGGGAGGCGAGGGCGCGCGCCCCGATGCTCGACCTCCGGTTGTTCCGGCGGGCCCGCTTCTCCGCCGGCATCTCCAGCGGACTCCTCTCCTATCTGGCGATGTTCGGCGCCCTGTACGCACTCGCCTTCTACCTGGAGATCGGACCGCAGCACCTCGGCCCGGGGACCACGGGGCTCGAGCTGAGCGTGATGCCCCTCGCCTTCGCGCTGGTGGCGCCGTTCGCCGGACGCGCCGCCGACCGGCTGGGAGCCCGGGTCCCGACCGTCAGCGGGATGCTGCTCTCGGCGCTGAGCCTGGCCGGCCTGGCCCTGCTCCACCCGGCCGGGGCCACCCTACTGGTCCCGCTCGCCTGCCTCGGCGCCGGCCTCGGCATCTTCACCCCGGCCAACAACGCGGCGATCATGGGCTCTGCCCCGCGCGAGGCCGCGGGGGTGGCCAGCGGGGTCCTCAACATGACGAGGGGCATGGGCACGGCGATGGGCCAGGCCTTCGCCGCTCTCATCCTCAGCCTGGCCGCGGCCGGGCTGGCGCGCCCCGGCGAGGTGGTCAGCGGGTTCGCGGCCTGCGCGCTCTTCCTGGCGGTGGCATCGCTCGCCGCTGCGGGGCTGGCCGCCCTGCGCGGCCGGGGGCCCCAGGAGGTGCTCGCCTCCGGGTCCGGCTGAACTTGGCCGGCGCGGAGATGACCCGAGGCTGTGGACGGGGACCGCCCGGTGGAGAGGGCCCTGCGGCCCCCTCCACCCTGCCGGTACCGCGATCGGTGCGGCCCGGGGCGGTTACCTTGTCAGTAGACGGCGGCCTCCGGGGCCGCGGCCTCAGCCTCGGGCGGGTAGAGGTGAGAGGCGTACTTGTCCACATCTGCCTCGTTGAGACGGAAGTGCATCGCCGTGTAGTAGATGATCAGGCTGAACACGGCGACCACCAGCAGATCCCACCAGAAGGGGATGCCAACGTCGCCGGGAATCCCGCCCGTACCACCGACCATGAACGACGAGATCCCCGCTGCGTTCTTGCCGATGAGCCCGCCGACGGCACCACCGGTGCCGAACTGCCCGAAGAAGGAGATGATCCCCATTCCGATCAGGTAGGGGAAGATCCACACCCCCGCAGCCCAGTCGATCTTGGGCGTGTTGGGGTTGAGCTTGAGAGCAGCCGAGACCAGCATCAGGATGAAGCCGATGGCGACCGCCACCATGAGGGTGCTGTACACCTCCCAACCCGCCCAGTAGACGATGAGGTTGGCGCAGACGAAGGCGAGCGGAGCGAGCACGGTCGAGATGGGGAGCAGGTAGGGACGGCGCAGCTGCGGCTTGGAGTAGCGGAGCGCACCGAGCGCCAGCGGAGCCCCCGCGTACATGAGCACCGACGCCCCGGTGACGACACCGATCAGCTCGCTCCAGGCCGGGAAGGGGAGCAGGAAGAGGGCGCCGACGATGGTCGCGACGATGATCCCGAAGACCGGCACCCGGGTCCCCTTGCTGGTCGCGCCGAACACTTCGGGGATGAACCCGTTCTTGGCGAGGCCGAAGGAGAGGCGCGAGGTGCTGGTGTTGTAGATGAGCCCCGTGCCCCCGGGGGAGATGACCGCGTCGACGCGGAGGATCACCGCCAACCAACCGAGTCCGGCGACGGTCGCCAGGGTGGCGTACGGGGAGGCCGCCAGGGACGGGTTGTTGGTCCCGAGGGTCGACCACGTGGACGAGTGGGCGAGCGTCGCCGGGGCCAGCGCGCCGATGAAGGCGAACTGCACCAGGATGTAGATGAGCGCGCCGATGAGGGTCGCGCCGATGACCGCGCGGGGAAGGTCGCGCTGGGGGTTGCGGCTCTCACCACCCAGCTGCACGGCCTGCTCGAAGCCGAGCAGGGCGAAGACGATGCCGCCGGCCGGGATCGCCTCGAGGATCACCTTGGGCGCGTTGGCCCCCTTGAGGAAGAAGCCACCCAGCGCGCTGAAGTTGCCGCCGTTGAAGTGCGTGGTGACGAGCACGATGATGGCGAGGATCGGGACCAGGACCTTGAAGCTGGTGATCCAGGTGTTGGACCTCGTCAGCCACTTGATGCCCATCAGGTTGATGGCCGCGAAGACCACCAGCAGCGCCAGGGCGACGACGATGCCGAGGCCGCTCAGGGTGTTGTCGCTGGCGTTGTACCAGCTCGAGGCCCACGAGACCGTCGAGAAGTACTGGACGGTGGCGAGCACCTCGACCGGGGCGACGGTTGCCGCCTGGAGGTAGGAGAACCAGCCGAAGGAGGCTCCGGCCAGGCTCCCGAAGGCGTAGTGGGGGAAGCGGCTGGTCCCACCACTCACATGGAAGATCCCGCCCAGCTCGGCGTGGATGAGGGCGAGGAGGATGACGATCGCCGAGGCGATGATCCAGGAGAAGACCACGGCGGGGCCGGCGAGGACGGTGGCGGTGAGGGCCCCGAACAGCCATCCGGAGCCGATGATCGATCCCTCCGAGGCCCACATGAGGCCCAGGAAGCCGACCTCGCGCTTCAACCCCTCGTCGGCGGCGCCCCCCCCGGGGGACCCTGCGGGTTGAGCAACCGATGTCATCCCCTCACCCTCCGTGACCCGCGCCGGTGCCGCGCACCGGCGTGGACAGTCGGACGTCAGCAGTTGTAGCCATGACTGCCTACCTCTCGTGGACCGGGAACTCCCATCCCCATGGCGGCCATCCCGGTTGCCGCGGTATGTTCCACGCTTGAGGGCCTTTTGGCAAGACCCGGAAAGATGAGCGGCCCGGGCCGGTCAGGTGGCGAGCATCGCCTGAATGCGGCCGCTCAGCTCCTTGATCTTGAAGGGCTTGGCCAGCGTCTGGACGTTGCCGTGGGCCTCGAGCTGGGACGCCGTCGCGGGATTGACCAGGGCGCTCACCACCAGGACCTTGGGGTCCTGCCCGTGCTCCGACCTGATCCGCTCCAGCACCTGGGTACCGCTCAGCTCGCCCGGCAGCATGAGGTCGAGCAGGACGAGGTCGGGCTGGAAATCGGCCACCGCGGTGAGCCCCTCGTCGCCGGTCTTGGCCACGCGAACCTCGTAGCCCTCCATGGTGCAGAGCAGGGACTCGATGTCGGCGAGGGCGTAGTAGTCCTCGATGATGAGGACCTTCTGGGTCGACGCGGCGGGGGATTCAGGGGGGACCACTGCGCTCCGAGCATACCGCCTGCGCCGGGCCCGCGCCGGCGGGCGGCGCCTCGTGCGTCCCTGAAGGCTCATCGAGCGGCGTGGCCGCCGAGCCTCAGGAGGTGAAGGCGAAGCTCCCGATGCACAGGGGAGGCACCAGCAGGGCCCGCTCCCCCTCGTCGAGCTCGATCGATCTCTCTCGCCCGACGGCCCGCACGTCGGCGAGCGCGTCCACGATGCTCTGGGTGAAGCGGAGGTCGCGAACCGGCCGGCCCAGGCGTCCGCCCTCGATCAGGAAGGTGCCGTCGCGGGTCATCCCGGTGATCACGGTCCGCAGCGGGTGGACATCGCGGACGTACCAGAACCGGGTCACGTAGAGGCCGCGCCCGCACTCGGCGAGCAGCTCGTCGGGGCTGCTCGTGCCGGCCGCCACCACCAGGTGGCGCGCCCAGGGGCCATAGGTGTTGGGCATGGGGAGGGCGTGTCCGGTGGAGGGGAGGTCCTCGCGGAGAGCGGTGGCGCTGTCATGGAGGAAGCTCGCGCAGACACCCTCCTCGATGCAGGTCACGCTCCGCGTCGAGACCCCCTCGTCGTCGAACGGAAAGGGCATCGCCGCTGGATGGCTGGCGTCGTCGGCGATGCTCACAAGCTCACTCATGAGCCGCTCCCCGGGTCGCATGAAGCTCCGGTGCTCCTGGCGGGCCAGGGCGCTGAAGCCCAGGTCGGCGAGGTGCCCCACCAGGTCGGCGACCGCGTACGGGGAGAGCACCACAGCGTAGGCCCCGGGCTCCAGCGCCTCCGCCTCCTGGTTCCTGCCGCAGGTCTCCACCGACTCGGCGGCCACCGCCTCGGCGTCGAGGCGCCCGGCGTCGTGGTGGTGGCGGGCGGCGTACCCCCACCCGCTCTCCCCCCGGGTCACACAGAGGAGGCTGGCCGAGGTGCTCTCGGCGTGGCGCCGGACCCCCAGGCTGTTGACGACCACGGTGTGGGTCAGGGAGGTCTCGCAGGCCCCGAAGGCCTCGAACCCGGCGCCTGCGGCGACCGAGGCCACCGCCGCCGCCTGCTCCGCGCGCCATTCCGGGGTGCACTCCGCCGTGGCCGCGGTGTGGGCGACCGGCCCGTCCGAGCCGGCGTCGGGGCGGGGCAGCGGGGTCACCTCCCCCGGGGGAGCCAGCCGCCGGGCGGCCTCGGCGGAGGCTATCAGGCGGTCCTCGAGGCCCTCCATGTCGCCCCGGATCTCCGCCACCCCGACCTGCTCGTCCCCCATCAGGCGGAGCCGGACCCGGCGCGACCGCTCCGCCACGTTCTGGTGGATCTGGTTGCGCGCGAACCGGGTGAGCGCCCGGTCGTGCTCGACCACGACCACCTCGGCACGGTCCCTGCCGACGCGCTCCAGGATGGAGTCCGCCAGCGCGGCGAGGTCGTCCGGAGGGGAGAGGCCCATCAGCCGGCCGCCGTCACGGCCACGCCGCGAAAGCGGCAGGGCGCCGCCCCGTGGCCGACGTGGATGACCTGGCCCGGCTGGCCCTTCCCGCAGTTGACGGTGCCCCACACTCGCCACTCGGACGGACCGGCGACCGCGTCGCAGGATCGCCAGAAGTCGGGGGTCCGGCCCGCGTAGAGCGCGTTCCTGACCAGCCCCACCCGCCTGCCGTCCCTGATCTCCCAGCCATTCTGGGTGCCGAACTGGAAGTTGAGCCGGCGATCGTCGATGCTCCAGGAGCGGTTGGTCTCCAGGTACACCCCGTGCGCGGTGGTGGCGATCATCTCCTCCAGGCTGGACTCCCCCGGCTCGAGGTTGACGTTGGTCATGCGGATGAGCGGGATGCGGTTCCACGACTCGGCCCGCATCGCCCCGCTGCTCGACCAGCCGTAGTCGGCGGCGGTCTCCCGCGACGACATGTAGGCGCGAAAGAGCCCATGGTCGACCAGAACCGTCCGCTGCGCGCCCACCCCCTCGTCGTCCCAGCCGTACGTGCCCAGGCCGCCCGGGATCGTGGCATCGGCGGTGATCGACACCTGCTCGCTCCCGTAGCGGAAGCGACCCACCAGGTCGGGGGTGAGGAACGAGGTCCCCGCAAAGGCGGCCTCGTCGCCGCGGACCCGATCCAGCTCGGTGGGGTGCCCGCAGGATTCGTGGACCTGGAGCGCTGCCTGGGTACCGTCGAGGATGAGCGTGAGCCGGCCGGTCGGGCAGGGGGGAGCGCTCAGCAGGGCGACCGCCTCAGCGCCGATCCGCTCCGCGTTGGCGGCCAGGTCCATGGCCTCGATCGCCTCGTATCCGGCGCAGAGCTGGTGGCGGCCGAAGCTGTTCGGGAAGCTGCGCGTCTGGACCTCGTCGGCGCTGGTGGCGGTGGCGTCGAGGCCGCCACCCGACTCGACGATCACCTGCTCCACCTCGGATCCCTCGCTGCTCGCGAAGAAGCGATGCTCGCGGACGAACTCCAGGGAGGCTTCGTGGGTGGTGACCCCGGGAACGGAGGCCATCCCCTCGTCCGCCCTGATGAGCAGGTCCATCTTCTCCTCGAGGCTCACCTCGAAGGGATCCCGTTCCATGGGGGTTGCGTACACGCCGACGGCGACCGGGGTGGCGGCGAGCCGGACCGGGTGGCGGCGTAGCCGTGACGAGGCGCGGGCGATCCGGCAGGCGTCGCGCGCCGCCTCCTCCAGGCTGTCCGCGTCGACGCGGCCCACGCTCGCGAATCCCCACGCACCGTCCACGATCACCCGGATCCCCACCCCCTCGTCCTCGAACGAGGAGACCTCGGCGAAGCTGCCGTTCTTGACGGTGAGCGCCTGGACCCCCCGCTGGACCACCCGGCAGTCCGCGTAGGCCGCCCCGCTGGACGCGGCGATGTCGAGGGCCAGCTCGGCGATGTCCTTCATCCCGGGCCCGACGGTGCGGCGGCCAGACTCCTCACAGAGGGACGACTCTAGGGGCTCGCACGGGACGGGGCTCTCCGCTCTCGCGCAATTGATGCGTTCTCGAGTTCGGGGGGGCGGCCGTATACTCGGGGCTCATCGTCGAATCGGACCGGTGAGGTGGGAATGAAGCGTCCTCGGCTGGCGCTGTCCCTGTTCAATCCCCAGCGGCGACTGCGCGACCGGATTCTGGCCGCCATGCTGGTGGTCGCCCTGGTCCCGGGTGCCGCCTTCTTCCTGCTCACCGCGACGAGCCTGAACGGGATCACCAAGCAGACGGTGACCGGAGCTGAGACCAGCATCGTCAGCAACCAGGAGCAGACGTTCCAGAACGGGCTCGAGGCGACCGCCGCGACCGACATCGAACAGGAGGTGCTGGAGGCGGTGCGCAAGAAGGTGCAGCTGCTGGCCGACGCCGTGGGCGGCTCCTCGACCTCTGCATCTCCATCCGCATCCCCATCACCCTCCGCGTCGGCATCCTCCAAGCCTGCCTCCACCACCCCCTCGGCCAGCTCGCTGAGCGTGCTGTCGCAGACGGGCGGCGTGTCCGAGATCGGCGTGACCGGCTTCCCCTCCGCCTCCGCTGAGCTGCTGGTCGGCAGCGCGCCGTCGGCGAACCCGCAGGGGATCATCGCCCGAGCCCAGACGCTCGCCGGCCTCAGCAGCATCGCAGCCGGAGAGCTGGCCCTCACCGCGACCAAGGTGGGCAGCGACGTGGACGCGGTCTGGATCATGGACACCACGGACAACGCGGTCTGGATCAGCCCGGGTGACGTCAACCTGCCGTCCGGGGGCCAGGTGAGCGGCAACCCTCAGGGCGCCATGCGGAACCTGATCACCCAGCTCGCGGGCCAGCTCACCACGTCCTCCACGTCGCTCGGGACGGCAACGGCCAGCAGCGACTTCGCGTGGACGACCACCCCCTACCAGAATCCTCTGCACAATGACGACTGGGAGGAGACGGTCGTCTCGCTGGCGAGCAACGACCTCCTGGTCGGCGCCGACGTGCAGCTCTCCCAGTTCGCCCCCCTGCTCTCCCAGGCCCCCTCCCAGGCCAACTCCTACCCGCTGCTGCTCGACGGCAGCAACCAGGTGATCGCGGCATCGCCCTCCACCGACGGGGATTTCCACTCGGCGCTCCAGGTGGGCAGTGCGCTCCCCGCGGCGGTCGGTGCCGGCGGGCGGGCGCTCACCGCCGGCCTGGACGCCGCGGAGGGCGGTGAGCCCGTCGGTCCCATCAACGCCACGCTCCACGGCGTCGACCGGCTGTTCTTCGTGGCGCCCGTCAGCGACACCTCGTGGGTCCTGGTCGACTCGGTGCCGGAGGCGAACTTCGAGCCCGATGTCCCGGCACTGAGGACGGGCATCGACCATGCGCTCACCAACATCTTCGTGGGCTCCCTCTGGATCGTCGCGGTCCTGCTGGTCCTCGCCTTCCTCCTCGCCACCCTGCTCTCCCGGTACGTGGTGGCGCCGGTGCGGGCGCTCACCACCTCCGCCGAGCGCCTGGCCAAGGGCCACACCGACGAGCCGGTGCCCGCACAGAGCCGGGACGAGGTCGGCGATCTCGCCGACTCCCTGGAGCGGATGCGCAGGGAGATCAACGCCTCCCGGGAGGTGATCCTGGCGGCCAGCCGGGAGCTGGAGCAGAAGGTCGCGGTCCGGACCTCCGAGCTGAGCGCGCGCAACGAGGAGCTGCTCGCACTCAACGAGCTGGCCGGCTCGCTGACCCGATCGCTCGACCCCGGGGCGATCCTGAGCGGCGCGCTCGAGGCGGTCCGGGCGGTGCTGCCGACCACCGCCGGGCGCGGCTACCGGCTCGGCCGGGACGGTCACCTGGTTGCGGGCACCCCGGAAGCCGGCGAGTCCGGTCCTCTCCTGGAGGGGATCGCCGCGGCCGCCATCGCCGACAACCACCTGGTCACCCGCCCGGATGGCGAGGGCGTCCTCATCGGGCTGCCGATGGGAACCGGCGCCGGTCCGCTGGGCGCGCTGGGACTGCGCGCCACGGTGAGGCCGGGAGTCGAGATGACCGCGCTTCTGCTGGCCATCGGCAACCAGGTCGGGCTGGCTCTGAGCACCGCCCGGCTCTCCGACGAGGGCCGGGAGATGGCGGTCCTCGAGGAGCGCGCCCGGCTCGCCCGCGAGATCCACGACACCCTGGCCCAGCAGCTCACCGGCATCGTCATCCAGCTCGAGGCCGCCCAGGCGCTGGTCAACCGCGACCGCGAGCGCTCGCTCCCGGCGCTGGCGTCCGCCCAGGAGCTGGCACGCTCGGCGCTCGCCGAGGCACGGCGCTCGGTCTGGGACCTGCGTCCGGCGCCGCTCAGCGTGACCGGGCTGGTGGCCGCCGCCGAGGCCGAGGTGGAGCGTTTCCGGCATCGGACCGGGATCGCCGCCCGGCTCCGGTCCGAGCACATGGCCCCCCCGCCGGCGCTTCCGCCCCAGTCAGAGGTCACACTGCTCCGCATCACCCAGCAGGCGCTCGCCAACATCGCCGCCCACAGCGGCGCCACCCGCGTCGCCGTGCGGCTTCGCAACCTCGGCGACCACGTGGAGCTGACCGTGCGTGACAACGGGCACGGCTTCGACACCTCGGCCCTGCCGCTGGGCTCGTTCGGCATCGTGGGGATGGCGGAGCGAGCCCGGATCGCCGGGGGCAGCTTCGAGGTGGAGAGCGCCAGCGGCCGGGGGACCACCATCACGGTGCGGCTGCCCGTGGTGAGCGAGGCGGGTGCGGAGGGCGCGGCGCCCAGGGCCGCGGTGCCGGTGTGATCCGGGTCCTCGTCGCCGACGACCACCCGGTGGTGCTGCACGGCCTCTGCACCATGCTGGAGGTCGAGGACGACATCCGGGTGGTGGCCCGGGCCACCGACGGTGCCGAGGCGATCGAGCGGGCCCGCGAGACCCGCCCCGACATCATCCTCATGGACGTGCAGATGCCCAACGTCGACGGCATCGAGGCGATCCGCAGGATCCGTGCCGACGACCCCGAGGCGAAGGTGATCGTCCTCACCACCTACCGCAACGAGGACTACATCTTCCCGTCGCTGCAGGCGGGTGCCCGTGGCTACCTCCTCAAGGACGCCAGCCTCGAGGAGCTGGCCAGCGCGATCCGCGCCGTCGCCGCCGGAGAGTCGCTGCTCGACCCGACCCTGATGTCGAACCACCGGCCCGAGTACAGCCTCACGACCCGCGAGCTGGACGTGTTGCGACTGATGGCGGAGCACTGCAACAACGCGCAGATCGGGAAACGGCTCTTCGTGAGCGAGAACACGGTGAAGACCCACGTCAGCAACATCTTCGCCAAGCTCGGCTGCAGCGACCGCGCCGCGGCGGTGCTGATCGCCTGGAAGGCGCACCTGATCTGATCCGGCCAGGTGCGCCTCAGGCGGCGCAGCCCACCTGGCGCACCGAGGAGATGCTCGCGGCGGCGGAGGATGCGGCGGCCGGGCCGCCGGCTTCGACAGCCTCGGCGATCAGGACCGCCATCGCCTGCGAACCGATGGGCCCGGGATGGACGCCGTCCCCGGAGAGGCTGCCCCACATGAAGTACTCGGGGTGCCCGGCGCTGGCGTCCAACCAGTCGACGATCGTCGTGTTGGGCACGGCGGCGGCCACCTGATCGAGCTCCTGGTTGATGATCGCCGGCCAGTCGGGGTGGGCGGGGTCGTTGCCGGCGTTGACCAGCACGAGCTGCTGGAGGTTCAGCGAGCTCAGCAGTGCGGCCACCTGGCCCGGATCCCACCCGGGGCCGTTGGTGCCCAGCTCGATGACGACGCGGGGGTACAGCTCCCCGGCGGCACTGAGCTGGGCGATCACAGCGGGAAGTGCCGCCATCTGGCGGGAGACCTGACCAGTGACGTAGGCGTTCGGGAGCAGCTGGTGGAGGTCGGGGGCGACGTCGATCATGATCGAGTCCCCGATGACGGTCGCCGCCATCGGACTGGCGGCGGGTGGCGTGTCGGACGCGGGAGGTGCTCCCAGCCGGGACAGCCCCGCGCACGGCACACCCGGGGGAGCCACCGCGGGGGAAGCCGCGGGCGGGGGCGAGGCGCTCGGGGCCTCCACCATGCTGGAGGGCAGCGCGGCGAGGCCGGCCGCCGGCGCCGCGGCCACCACACCGGCCAGTCCCACACCGGACGCGCCCAGCAGCAGCCCGGCGACCCCCGCCCCGGCCCAGAGGCCGGCGGGAACCCCCCTCACCCTCCACCGCGGCGACGCCAGGAGAGAGAAGACGCTCCGGAATCCGTGCCGGCGGATCGGCTCTTCCACGAACCGCCATGAGAGGGCGGCGACCAGCAGCGTGGCGCCGACCTGAAGCAGCACGAGGAGCGGAGTGGCGGTGCCGTCCACGGGGGTGGTGAGCACGATGATCGGGTAGTGCCAGAGGTAGATGCCGTACGAGCGCACCCCGATCCAGCGCAGTGGCAGGATCCCGAGCGCCCTGCTCAGGAGTGTCGACGGATGGACCAGAGCGAGCACCACGGCCGCGGTCGCCAGGGAGAGGATCACCATGCCTCCCCGGTAGAGGAAGGCCTCGTACTCGTTGGTGGTCACGACCATGGCGACGATCACGGCGAGTCCGGCCACCCCCAGGACGTCGAGCCCGTGGCGGCGGAGCGCCGGGAGGGCCCCCGTGAGCCGCCGGCTGGGGAGCGCGACCGCGAGGGCGGCACCGATGAGCAGCTGGAAGGCCCTCGTGTCGGTGCCCTCGTAGACCCGGGTCGGGTCGCCCCCCGGCTGGAACATGGCCGCCATCGCCCAGGCCGAAGCCATGGCCCCCACGACCAGAAGCCCCACGAGGAGCCAGCGGCGGCGCACGAAGCGCAGCGCAAGCAGGAGCAGGAGCGGCCAGACCAGATAGAACTGCTCCTCGACGGCAAGCGACCAGAGGTGGCCGAGCGGCGACGGCAATCCGAAGCTCGCGAAGTACGAGACGTGCTGGAGCGCGTACCACCAGTTGCTGAAGTACAGCAGGGCCGCCAGCAGCGCGCCGCGGTACGCGGCCAGCTGGGCGGGATCGAGGAAGGCGACCCAGAGGGTGACCACCACCAGCATCACCCACAGAGCGGGAAGCAGCCGGCGGGCCCGCCGCAACCAGAATCGCCCCAGCGCGATGACCCCGGTGCGCTCGCGCTCGGCCAGCAGCAGGTCGGTGATGAGGTATCCGGAGAGGACGAAGAAGACGCCCACCCCCAGCAGCCCTCCCGACCCCCAGCCCACGTTCAGGTGATAGAGGATCACGGCGACCACAGCGAGCGCCCGGAGCCCGTCGAGGCCCGGCATGTAACGCGCCTCCCCCTCCACCGGACGCGGCATGGGAGCGGTCCTCAACCCGAGCCAGCAGTGCCGTCAGACCTCGGAAGCTCCTCGCGCCCCGCGGCAGCCACATCCTACCGCCGGTGTACCGACGGGGGCGGCTCTGTCGCCCTCAGAAGATGGCGGTGGCGTACTCCCCCACCTGACGGAACCCCAGACGGCGATAGAGGCGGAGCGCCGGCTCGTTGTAGGCGTTCACATACAGAGAGCAGATCCGTGTCTCGGCAAGCAGCTCCGCGCAGACGGCCGCCATCGCGGCGGTGGCGATCCCCCGGCGGCGGTGGCGCGGGTCGGTCCATACACCCTGAAGCTGGACCGCCTCGGGGGTCCAGGCCGACAGCTCGACCTTGAAGGCGATCTCCCCACCCTCCATGAAGAGGAACGACCATCCGCGGTCGATCAGGGTGGCCATCCGGCGCCGCCAGCCGATCGGATCGAAGGTCAGCGGGTCGATGCCCATCTCCTCGTGATGCATCGCCGCCGCCGCGACCGTGAGCTGGTCCAGGTCGTTCCTGCGCCCCCGCCGGATGGGCATGGCCGGGACGCCCTCCACGGGGGTATCCAGGACCATCACGGGCTGTGGGTCGCGCAGCTCGTGAGGCCGGCGGCGCGGCGCCAGCGAGCTGGTCAGAGCCCGGACGGCGGGCGCGGGGCCGATGATCAGCTGCGGCGGCTCCTGGCGGCGGAGCATCTCCGCGAGCGGCGGGACGTCGCCCGGGTCGGGGATCCAGGGGACGACGAGCGGTCCACCCATGAGCGCCGCCCGCAGGCCGTTGGCATCCCGCAACCCCCACCAGCCGTCGACGGGCATGCCGAGGCGCAGCTCGCTGCGCAGGAAGACGTTGGCGACCGCGTCCTGATCGAGGAGGGCGATCAGGGATTCGCGCTGGTCAGGCCCGATCTGGCAGACGTCCCCGGTCGGGCGTGCGGCCCGGCGACGCATGGCCCCCAGTCTGAGCTTCATCGGCGAGAATCCCCGCATGCTGATTCTCATGAACCACCAGGCCACCCGCGACGAGGTGGAGAACGTCATCCGTCACGTCCGGGACCGAGGGTACCGCCCCATCGAGCTTCCCGGCACCGACAGGCTGGCGATCGGCGTTCTGGGCAGCAATCCGGGGCTGATCCGGGACGCGGTGGTGGCCCTGCCCGGGGTGGTGGCGGCGGTTCCCGTCAGCAAACCGTACAAGCAGGTCGGCAGAGAGTGGCATCCGGAGCCGACGGTCGTGGACGTCGGTGGGGTACGCATCGGGGAGGGCGCTCCGCTCGCGATCGCGGCCGGCCCCTGCGCGGTCGAGTCCCGAGCTCAGCTTCTGGAGACCGCGCGGGCCGTCAAGGCGGCCGGGGCAACCCTGCTCCGAGGCGGTGCCTACAAGCCCCGAACCTCCCCGTATTCCTTCCGCGGACTGGGGCCGGAGGGACTTGAGTACCTGGCCGAGGCGCGTGCCGAAACCGGCCTTCCGATCGTCACCGAGGTGCTCAGCCCCAGCGACGTCGAGCAGGTGGCGGCGGTGGCGGACATGCTCCAGGTGGGCACTCGCAACGCCCAGAACTTCGCCCTGCTGGAGGCGGTCGGGGGCTCCGGCCGGCCGGTGCTGCTCAAGCGCGGGCTCTCCAACACCATCGAGGAGTGGCTGCTCAGTGCTGAGCACGTGGTCAGCTGCGGCAACCCTGACGTGGTCCTCTGCGAGCGGGGCATCCGCACCTTCGAGACCGCGACCCGGAACACGCTGGATCTGAGCGCGGTGCCGCTGATCCGCTCCCTCTCCCACCTCCCCATCATCGTCGACCCCTCGCACGCGACAGGTCTCCGCGACCTGGTCGCCCCGATGGCGCTCGCCGCGGTGGCCGCCGGCGCTGACGGTCTGCTGGTGGAGGTCCACCCCAACCCGGACGAGGCCCTCTCGGACGGCGCCCAATCGCTGACGCCCAGCCAGTTCACCCGGCTGACCGACGACGTGCGCCATCTCACCGCTGCGCTCAGCAAGGTTTCGGATCCGGCGTAGCATGTGGGACATGCGACCGCCTCGCGGGGCGCGCTGATGCCGCTCTTCCGGCGCGGTGACCAGGGGACGGGCCCGCCGGCGCGGGCGGCACCCCCGGAGCCGGCCACGCCTCCCCCCAATCCCGCCCTCTCGCCCGGGGGCGCTCCGCCGCTCCCGCGCTCGCAGCCGGCCGTGCCGCTGCCGTGGAGCGCGGCCGTTCCCGACACCCAGCCCCCGATGCCGGCCGGCGGCATGCCCGCGCCGGGACCGGCGGTGGCCCGTTTCCCGGCCACCGAGGGCAACCTGCCCTGCCGAGCCCACGGCTGCCCGAATCAGAACGGGGTCCTCTGCCACTACGTCGACCGGCGGGGACGGCGGTGCGACACCTCCTGGTGTCCCCACCACTGGGCGACCGTCGGAGGCATCGTCTACTGCCGCCGCCACGCGGGCACCATCGCCGCCATCGGCTACTTCGACCATCCCGCCGGAATGCCCGACATCGACAACCGTGCGCCGTCACTCGTCAACTGGGTGGCCCGCGACCTCGACGCCTTCGTGGCGGCCACCCTGGTCCAGAGCGCCGTCCCCGGGGAGACGTTCGTCCGCGAGCCGGTGGTGTCGACCCATGCCGACCGGGCTGGCGGCCGCCGCTACGAGCGGGGCTGGAAGCTGGTGGATCACACCGGCCTGAAGCTCGTGGTCGCCGTCTACGTGCTGGAGGGCGAGGACACCCTCATCCGGGTCAGGGTCGGCTCCGGGGTGGTGGCCGAGGGCGTGCCGCCGTGGATCGAGCGCCACCACCGCGGGATCCAGGTCAGCGAGGAGACCGACCGCAACCAGCGCGGCCTCTTCTACGCCTTCCTGCAGAAGCACATCGTGGCCGCGGTCCGGGCCAACCGCGCCGTGGACCAGAGCATCCAGCCCTGACGTCCACCGGACCCCCGGCGGCTCTCAGGCGACCGGCTGCGAGAGCAGCGAGGAGGCGCCGACGAGGTACAGAAGCTGGGCGAGAAGTTCCTGCCCCTCGACGGCGCCGGCCCGCCCGGCGCCCGGATGCAACCGACCGGCCAGCCGGTCGACCACCTCCAGCGCGCCGGGCGTGTCGAGGTCGTCGTCGAGGCGCTCCAGGAAGTCGGTGCGCCAGCGCTCGGCCTCGGTGGCGTCCAGGGTCGTCCCGGCCTGGGCGGCGAGCGCGTAACGCCCTCGGCGGGCGTCGGCAGCCTCCAGCTCCCGTTCCGTGTACTCCCACCCGGAGCGGTGGTGATGGCCGGCCAGTAGCAGCCGCACCGTGGCCGGGGCGACCCGCTCCATGAGCTGGCGGACGAAGACGAGGTTGCCGAGCGACTTGCTCATCTTCTCGCCCTGGTATCCGACCATCGCCACATGGACCCAGAGGCGGGCGTAGGGGGAGATGCCGACGCCGGAGGCCTGGGCGATCTCCGACTCGTGGTGGGGGAAGATGAGGTCCTCACCGCCCCCGTGCACGTCGATGGGGCTGCCCAGCTCGCCGGTGGAGAGCACCGAGCACTCGATGTGCCAGCCGGGCCGTCCGGGTCCCCAGGGCGACGCCCAGTCCGGCTCGCCGCTCTTGGACGGCTGCCAGAGCACGAAGTCGAGCGGTGCCCGCTTGCGCGGGTCGTCGGGGTCGGCCCCGCGCTCCCGGGCCAGACGAAGCATCTCCTCAATGCCCAGCCCGCTCAGCGACCCGTAGGCGGGCAGCTTGGCGACCTCGAAGTAGACCCATCCGTCGACGGCGTAGGCGAAGCCAGCGGCGGCGAGGCGCGAGATCCAGTCAACCATGGCTGGAACATGGGCGCTGGCGCGCGGGGCGGCCTCCACCGGCAGGATGTCGATGGCCGCCATGTCACGGTCGAACTCGGCGACGACCTGGTCCGCCAGCTCCCGCCAGCCGATGCCCCGGGCGGCCGAGACCCGCATCATGTCGTCGTCGACGTCGGTGACATTGCGGACGCTGGTGACCCGGTGGCCAAGGCTGCGGAGCCGGCGGGTCAGCAGGTCAAAGGTGTGATAGGTGAAGGCGTGGCCGAGGTGGCCGCCATCGTAGGGGGTGATGCCGCAGACGTAGAGGCCGACGCCGGCGCCGCCCGGTTCGAGGGGCAGCAGCGAGCGGCTGGCGGTGTCGTACAGGCGGAACACGGATCCAGCATAGCCGCCCCCTGCGGCCGCCCCGTGAGCGATGCTCCCCTCACCTCGCTCCGTTCGCACTGGTACTCGCTCCGCGTACCGGCGCAGCCTCCGCTCGGGGTCGAGAGCGATGCTCTCGCCACCTCGCTCCGTTCGCGCTGGTACTCGCTCCGCGTACCGGCGCAGCCTCCGCTCGGGGTCGAGAGCGATGCTCTCGCCACCTCGCTCCGTTCGCGCTGGTAGACTCCGGGGTTCCGCGGCCCCGTGGTGTAGCCTGGCCTAACACGCCACCCTGTCAAGGTGGAGATCGTCGGTTCAAATCCGATCGGGGTCGCCAGGCCGCTCGGCCGCCAGGTCAGAGCCGGCGCGGCAGGAGGAACCGGGTCACCGTCCCCATGCCGGGACGGAGCTCCGCCCATCGAGAGGCGTCCACGGCGAGCGTGACCAGGGCTCCGGTGGGCATGTGCTCGCGCAGGGACCCGGGGGCGGTTGTCCCCGCCAGCGCCAGGGCCACGTCCTGGATCCCCGGGTTGTGGCCGACGAGCATCACCTCGCGACAGGTGGCCGGGACCCGTCGCAGGCGGAGCATGAGCTCTCTCCCGCCGGCCCCGTACAGCCCATCCTCGATGAGCACCTCCGGGTGGCCGGGGAGTGACGGGCGGATCAGCTCCATGGTCTCGACGGCGCGCCGGGCGGACGAGCAGAGGACGAGGAGGGGGGCGACACCGATCCGGGACAGCTCGCGGGCCAGCTTGCGACCCGCCCGCTCCCCGCGGGGGGAGAGGGGGCGATCGGCATCGCGGAGGCTGGGCTCCGCCCAGCTCGACTTGGCGTGGCGGAGCAGGTGGAGGGTCAGGGGGCCGGCCCCCCGCGGCGTCCTCACCGCTCCGGACGCAAACGCGGGCCCACCCACTCCACCAGGTCGTTGAGGACCTGCTCCCGCTCGGGTTCGTTGAAGATCTCGTGATAGAGGCCGGGGTAGACGCGCAGGGCTCGCTCAGCACTCCCGACGCGGGCGTGCACGTATGCCGCCGCGGACGGGTCCACCAGGGCGTCCTCGCTCCCCTGCATGGCGAGCACGGGGAGCGTGAGCCGGGGCAGCCCCGCGGCCACCTCCTCCATGGCCCGGAGCATCTCGGCTCCCAGCCGCGCCCGGACCCGGCGCGGGTGGACGAGCGGATCGGCGAGGTAGGCCGCGACCACCTCCGGATCTCGGGAGATCTTCCGCAGGGGAAGCTTCATCACCCCCAGCTCCGGCGTGATCCGGCTGAGGACCCGGCCGGCAGCGACGGCGGCCCCGGTCACCTGCGGGCTGATGACCGCGGGGGCGGAGAGCACCAGGCCGCGCAGCTCGGAGGCGTGGTGGAGCGCGTAGACGGCGGCGATCAGGCCACCCATGCTGTGCCCGACCAGGACCGTGGGGGCATCCCCCCATTCGGCGGCGGCCGCGCGGGCGACCAGGTGGAGGTCCTCGACGTAGTCGTCGAATCTGGCCGCGCTCACCCAGCGTCCCTCCGACCGCCCGTGCCCGCGGTGGTCGGGAACCACCACGCCGAACCCGGCCGCGGTCAGGCGCTCGGCGACGTGCCGGTAGCGGCCCCCGTGCTCCGCGTAGCCGTGGCTGAGCAGCACCCGGCCGGCGGGCGACGCGCCGTCGGGGGACCACACTCTCCAGAAGAGGAGAAGACCGCCGGTACCGGGGGTGCGGCGCTGGTCCTCGTGCACCGGCCGGTACTCTAGACCACCCCTCCCCCGAACGGCGATCAGCGGGCGGGACCGCCGCTGGGCTCTCAGCCGGTGAGGGTGCGGAGGATCTCCTCCCGCAGCGTGGCCAATGAGATCGGCTTGGTCAGCAGACCGCGCGCCCCGGCAGCGGCGGCGCGCAGCGGATCCTCCGCGGAGTCGCGTCCGGTGAGCATCAGCACCCGCATCGCGGGCGCGGCGGCCAGCAGCCGGCGGCACACCTCGAGGCCATCGATGCCGGGCATGTTGATGTCGAGCAGGACAAGGTCGAAGCGGGCACGCTGGGCAGCCAGCAGAGCCTCCTCGGCGCTGTGGGCGGGATGGGCCCGGAAGCCCTGCATCTCCAGGTAGGCGGCCACCGTCTGAGCCAGGCGCACGTTGTCGTCGACGATGAGCACCGAGGGCGCGATACGGCGAGCCTCCGGCGCAGCCGGGGCCTCCGGAGTTGCGGCGGTCTCGGGCTCTTCGGCCGGTGCAGGCGCCGGCTCCGCGACGGCGGTCCCCCCGGGCCGCCCGGGTCCGCCGAGCTGGATGCCGGCAACGTGCGAGAGATCAAGGATGGTCATTGCTGTTTGAAGCGTTTTTGGCGCTTGGTCCAAAGTTACAGGCTGGGCGCCGGGCTGGAGGCCGTGTCTGCGGGAATTCAGGAGACCGTTCCCGGGGCGTTGCCGAATGATCGAAGGCGCACCGCCGAGATTCCGACCTCCGCGTCCCGGCCGGCCCCCCTCGTACCATCGAGGCCATGGCCGAGAGCCTCCCCGACACCGACGGCATCGAGCGCGCCCTGATCGTGGTCGCCCACCCCGACGACTGCGACTTCGGCTGCGCGGCGACCACGGCGCGCTGGAGCGACGCCGGTATCCACGTCAGCTACTGCATCGTCACCGACGGCCAGGCGGGGGGATGGGACCGCTCGCTGCCGCGCGACCAGATGGCCGGCATCCGGAGGGCCGAGCAGACCAGGGCGGGCGAGGTGGTCGGGGTCACCGACATCACCTTCCTGGGCTACCCGGACGGGGAGCTGACGGTCACCCATGAGCTGCGCCGCGACATCAGCCGGGTCATCCGCATCAAGCGCCCCGACCGGGTGGTGACCCAATCTCCGGAGCGCAGCTGGAACCGGCTCTTCGCCTCCCACCCGGACCATCTCGCCGCCGCCGAGGCCGCCATCTGCGCCGTCTACCCGGACGCGCGCAACCCCTTCGCCCACCGCGAGCTGTTGGAGAGCGAGGGTCTGGAGCCGCACACGGTCGCCGAGCTCTGGCTGATGGGCAGCCCCGAGAGGGTCAATGTCTGGAACGACGTGACCGCGACGGCGGACCGCAAGCTGGAGGCCCTGCGCTGTCATCGCTCCCAGTACCAGGAGTGGGACCCGCTGGAGCAGCGGGTGAGGGCCTGGCTGCGCAGCGCCGCCGAGACCGCCGGCCTGGCGGAGGGGGCGTCGGCCGAGGGCTTCTACCGGATCGAAACCCGCTGATCCGGGCGGTGCCCGCGCCGGTGGCGGGTCAGCGCGCCGCCAGCAGGTCGACCGCGCTCACCCCGCGCCACGCCGGGTGGCTCATGCTCGCCGACAGATCGATCGTGTAGCGGTTGTTGCGCCCGACGCGCTCCCGTCGGACCAGGCCGGCCCCCTCGAGGTCGCCGACGATCCGGTAGCAGGCGCGCTCGGTGATCCCGACCGCGAGCGCGATGTCGCGCATCCGCATCTCCGGGTCGCGGGCCAGGCAGACGAGGACGTGGCCGTGGTTGGACAGCAGCGTCCAGGGGCGCCGCGAAGCGGTGGCGCGATCGGCCTGTGGTTGCGGGAGTGGGCTCATGGGCTCTTCGTGCGGCGGGGATGTGATCGCGCCCGCCGCGCTGTGCCCGCCGCCCGTCCTCAGAGCATAACAACGCCGCGCGACACGCGCGAGAGGCAGTTCAGAGCCGGCGGATGTCCTATCCGCGGTATACGGCCAGATGCCAGAGACAGGCGGAGGCGGTGACCACACTGAGGCGATAGCTTCCCGTACCCAGCGGGGAGCCGCCGGCCCCCTCCCCGATCACATCGGCGGCGTCACCCCTGCTGGCCACGAGCGCCTCGGCGGCGGCGCCCGCCACGCCGCCGCTCTCGCTGACGGTGAGCGTGGACCCGGTGCTCTGGGCGGCGGTGCCGGCGGGGCAGGAGTAGGAGGCCACCACCAGCCAGGGCGCGCCGACGGTGAACGGGGCGGTCGCCGGGATCGTCGCGTCGCCACAGCCGAGCCAGTCGAGTCCCGAGGCGGCGGCATAGCCCGAGGGAGGAGGTCGCAGCGCATCGAGCGGCTGCTGCCCGCTGGCGAGCGGCGGGCAGGTGGGCGGCGGTGCAGTGGGCGTGGGGCTCGGGCTGGGCGTGCCCGAGCTCGGGGCTGCCGGCGTGCTCGACGGCCGCGACTGCGCCGGAGGCGATGGCTGCCCCCCCGCAGCGGAGGTCGTCGCCGCCGCCGGGTGGACGAGGAAGCCGGCCACCCAGTGGGCTGTCGGCAGGCCGATCCCGGTGCCCAGGAGGAGGCCGGCGCCGAGCGCGAGCAGGGCCATGAGGGGGCTGGAGACCGGGCGTGGGGGCCGCATCGTCTACGCGAAGACCGACCAGATCACCACGCCGACGGCGAAGCTGACGGCGGCGCCGATCACCACCCCCAGGCTGAGCAGGAACAGCGGGGGGAGGCCCGTGAAGAGGTTGGGCACGGCCGCGTGGGACGAGGCTGGTTTCGACCGCCCGCCGCCGGGCGCCTGGGGGGTGGTCTCGGCCAAACAGGGTCCCTCCGCGCTCAGGCCGCCCCGGAGGTGACACCTGGTGGAGTCGCCCGCCCTGCGAGCGCGGCGCCCCGGGGCGTGTCCGGCCGGCCGCGCGCCTAGTCTGCCTCAACGCCGGGTTGCCCGGCAAATAGTTAGCCTATATAATTACTTTTGATGACGCTCCTCTCCCACCCAGCCCCCCGAGCCCCGAGCGCGGAGGAGACGGCGCTCGCCAACCGCCTCCGCCCCCTCCTCCTCCACCTCTCCCGTCACCTGCGGCGGGTGGTCGAGGGGACGGCGCTCACCGGTGGCCAGCTCGAGATTCTCGCTCTGATCAGCCGCAAACCCGGAGCGGGGATCAACGAGCTGGCGGGCGGAGAGGGGATCTCCGCTCCGGCGATGTCCAACGCCGTCGACAAGCTCGAGGCCGCCGGCCTGGTGGTGCGGGCGCGGGGATCTGCCGGGGATCGGCGCAGGGTCGACATCGCCGTGACCCCTGAGGGGGCGCGGGTCCTGCGCTCGGCGCGGAGCAGCCGCACCGCGTGGCTCGCCGAGCAGCTCCGGGTGCTCACCCCGGAGCAGCTGGCTGCTCTGGAGGCCGCGCTCGAGCCACTGACCGCCCTCGTCGAGGGCGGCACTCCCCGATGAGCGTCTCCAGCACCTCAGCGCGGACCTTTCGCAGCCTCCAGCGGCACCGCAACTTCCGGCTCTACTTCGCCGGCCAGTCGGTGTCCATCTCCGGAACCTGGGTGCAGAACGTTGCCCAGGCATGGCTGATCGTCGAGCTCACCCATTCGCCGGTCGGATCGCCGCTCGCGCTCGGCGCCCTCGCCGCCTTCCAGTTCCTGCCCTACACGGTGTTCGGGCTGCTGGGCGGCCCGCTGGTTGACCGCTTCGACAAGCGGCTCACCATCGTCGCCACCCAGACCACCCTGATGGTCTGCGCCGCCGTGCTCGCCGTCCTGTCGCTCACCGGGCGGGCCACCATCTGGGAGGTGTTCCTCCTCGCCGCCGTGGGTGGCGCGGTGCAGGTGGTGGACATGCCCGCCCGCCAGTCCTTCGTCTTCGAGATGGTGGGCCGCAAGGAGCTCCCCAACGCGGTCTCCCTCAACGCCTCGCTCTTCAACCTGGCGCGGGCAGCCGGCCCGGCGGTGGCCGGGGTTCTGATCGCCACGGTGGGCGTCACCCTCTGCTTCGCCATCAACGCCGCCAGCTTCCTCGCGGTCATCGCGAGCCTGCTGCTGATGCGCTCCGGTGAGCTGTACACGACCGAGCGGGACGAGGAGCAGGGAGTGCTCAGCAGCCTCGGCGAAGGGGTGGCCTGGGTGGTGCACACCCCCGCCGCCTGGCTGACCTGCGGGCTGATGCTGGTCGTCTCCACCTTCGCGATCAACTTCAGCGTCCTGCTGCCGGTGATGGCGACGGTGACGCTTCGATCCGGGCCCATCGTCTTCGGCATCCTGACCGCCTGCTTCGGGTTGGGAGCCCTGATCGGCGCCCTCTTCACCGCCACCGTGGGCCGGCCCAGCTGGCGCCTCCTGCTCGGCGGCGGCGCCGCCTTCTCGGCGCTGCTGATGGTCCTGGCGCCGCTCCACTGGCTGGTCCCGTGCGCGGTGATGCTGGTGTTCACCGGGGTCGCCTTCACGACGTACACCTCGATGAGCAACTCCACTGTCCAGCTGGCCGCCCCCGACCGGCTCCGGGGCAGGGCGATGGCCTTCTACGGGTACATCTTCACCGGGGTGCCGGCACCGATCGGCGGCTTGCTGGCCGGCTGGCTCAGCTCGGTCGGCGGCACCCGGCTCGCCTTCCTGGTCGGCGGCGGCGTGAGCCTGGCGGCGGTGGCGGTGGCGGTAGTGGTCCGCCGCCGGCGCCTCGCGCCGCTCCCCCAGCCGCGGATGCGCGTCAGCAGCCCGGGGACGTCCGGGAGGGCGACGTCGGTCTCCGGCAGAGTGATGCCCGCGCCGGCGATGGCGGCGAGCAGGAGCACCTCCGACGCGAAGTAGTAGTTGAAGAAATCCTGCTTGGCGAGGATGAAGGCGGCGATGTTGAGCAGGGCCGCCTGCAGCGCGAGTTCGGCCCCGGTGCGCGGACGGCCGCGCCAGATGATCCAGATGACCCCCACCGCGAGGGGGATCAGGGGGACCGCCGTCGGCAGCTTGACATGGCTGAGCTGGTAGATGAGCTCTGCCACGCTCAGGGAGTCGGTGCGGAACGGCAGGTAGAGCTGGTAGCCGAGCAGGCTGTAGACGTAGGTCCCCACCCCGGTGATGAGGGCGAAGGGCACCATCACCAACAGCGCCGCCACCCCCGCCACCACGATCTCCACGCGGCCACGCCGCGACCAGAGGAAGGCGGGAGCGACCAGCACCAGGGAGGTGAACTTGACAGACAACCCGACGGTGAGGGCGACGGTCGCCCAGCCGCGGTGGTCCCGCCGCAGCGCCAGCCACCAGACGATCCCGGCCATCATGTAGACGTCGACCCAGGCTTGATGGACCATCCCGACCCACAGCGGCGAGGCGAGCGCCAGAGCGGCGACGCGGTGGGCATCCGAGGACGCCTCGCCCTGCCTGGCGAGGTACCAGATGCCGGCCACGGTGGCGAGCACGCACACCATCGACATCACGCGCACGTCGCCGAGCAGGCGGCCGGGGACAGCCAGGATGGGCACGAGCGGCCCATAGGGGAAGTGGCCCAGAACGAAATTGGGCGCGACCGTCTTGAAGAGGTTGGGTTTGATCTCCACGAAGTAGCGGAAGACCGGACCGTAGGGGTTGTGACCGTGGATGAGCGCCTCGGCGGCCCCCTGGATGGCGGTGAAGACGTCGATGTTGTCGGAGCCCCAGACCATCCCGGCCGCGGTCAATCCGACCAGGGAGAGACCGGCCGCCCCGAGCAGGGCACTGGCCCAGCGCCCCCGGGGGAGCCACGCCGCGACCCCCGCCAGGACGGTCAGCAGGATCACCAGCGGCACCTGGAGCTCGGGGAGCTGGTGGAAGTGCCGCGGATAGAGCAAGTTGGTGAGGCCACAGCCCACGGTGATGACCACCCACCAGCCACGGCCCTGACGCCACCGGCCACCCCGCAGTGCGAGCAGCGCCAGAAGCGAGGCGATACCCACCATGAGGAGGCCGACGTGGGAGTTGATGCCGAAGCTCCAGAGCACGCCGAAGCCGAGGATGGCGACGGCCAGGCTGCACAGGGTCAGCCTGCCGGCGCTCCTCTGGATCCGGGTGGCGGCCGCGTCGAAGCGGGCGAGGAGATCCACGGGCGGCATCCTATCCAGCAGGGGCGGGGGCGCGCCCCGCTCAACCTCCGGCCCGGCTCGGCGGTGAGGGGTCGGCTGCGATAGTTGGGGGGTGAGCGGAGGCGAGCGGCCCCACGTCGTGGTGGTGGGCGCCGGCTTCGGCGGGTTGGCGACCGTGAGGAGCCTGCGCAGCGCCCCCGTCGACGTCACGCTGGTCGACCGCCACAACTACCACCTCTTCCAGCCCCTCCTCTACCAGGTGGCCTCAGCGCTTCTGGACCCGTCGGACATCGCCTATCCGGTGCGGTCGGTACTCCGCCACGTGCCGAACTGCGACTTCCGGCTCGCCGAGGTGACCGCCGTGGATCTCGAGGGCCGGGTCGTCCACACCAGCACCGGCGACCTTGGCTACGACCAGCTCGTGCTCGCGACGGGGAGCGCCAACAGCTACTTCGGCAACCAGGTGCTGGCCCGGCGCGCCTATGGCCTCAAGGACTTGGGCGAGGCCCTGGCCCTCCGCGCCAGGGTGCTCGAGGTCTTCGAGGAGGCGGCCCGCACCGACGCACCCGGCCGCCGGCAGGCCCTGCTCACCTTCGTGATCGTCGGTGCGGGGCCCACCGGCGTCGAGTACTCCGGAGCCCTCTCCGAACTGGTCCATCACGTGCTGAAGGGCGACTTCCCGACCATCGACGTACGGGGCGTCGACATCGTCCTGGTCGAGGCCACCCGGGCGGTGCTGGGCAGCTTTCCCTCCGGCCTGGGCCGCCGGGCCGAGCGATCGCTGCGCCGCAAGGGGGTGCGCATCCTGTTTGACCATCTGGTCGATGGGCTGGTCGACGGCGAGGTGGTGTTCGCCTCCGGGGATCGCCTCCCCGCCGCCACCATGATCTGGACGGCCGGCGTCAGCGCGGACGCCCCGGCCGACCTGGACGGCGTGGAGCGGGTCGCCCAGGACCGCTTACCTGTGGACCCGGGCTCCCAGGAGGTGCGTGGCCACCCCGGGGTGTTCGCCATCGGCGACGTCGCCGCCTCTCCGGGCGTCGACGGCCGGCTGCTTCCCATGGTCGCCCCCGTCGCCATCCAGCAGGGGAAGCACGTGGCCCGAGTGATCACCGCCCGCAGCCGCGGGAAGGCGGACCCGGCCCCCTTCCACTACCGGGACAAGGGGTCGATGGCCACGGTGGGCCGCAACGTGGCCGTCGCCCAGATCGGCCCTCTTCGCCTCTCCGGGTTCGTGGGTTGGCTGACGTGGCTCTTCGTCCATCTGATGTCGCTGGTGAGCTTCCGCAGCCGGCTCCTGGTTCTGATCGGCTGGGCGTGGAACTACGTCTTCTACGACCGGCCGGTGCGGCTCATCGTAGCCCCCACCCCGCCGGCGGAAATCACCGCGCCTCCACCCACCCTGCCATAGTGGGCGCGATGGACAACCCCGACAGCCGGCCGGCGGCCGGAGCGGACGCGCTGTACAGCGACCAGGCCAACCTCTACGGCGAGCAGCAGGTCTCCTGGCTCGACACCCCCGCCCATGCCCCGGTCCTCGCCAGCGACGGCACCGAGGTCGGCCGGGTGCTGGAGGTGGCCGCGCTCGCCAGCGAGGACATCTTCCACGGCATCGTCTTCCAGCACGGCCGGCGCGGGCATCCGGTCCTGGCGCCCGCCTCCGACGTGGCCCGGATCACCGACGTCGCGGTCCATCTCTCGGTGGACGTGGCGACCGCCGACGCCTACTCCGAGTTCCAGCAGCTGCACGTCTCGCGGCTCGGGCTGCGGGGCATCTCGCGCTGGAAGCACCTGGGCTGGAAGGATTCGCCGGAATAGCGCTCCCTGAGCCGGCGGTCCCTGAGGCGGCGGGAGGAGGGTTCAGGCCGAGGGTGCCGCGGAGGGGCTCATCAGCCACCCCGCCCAGCCGGTCGGCGCTGGAAGCGTGGAGGTGGCGTCCGGCTCCGTCACGCTCACCGAGCCGCCGAAGTCCGAGACGTCCGCGGTCAGGCTGAGGCTCAGGCCGAGGCTGCCGGTGGGAAGCGACCCCGCGCTGGCGGGGAGCATCCCGAGGCCGGCGAGCGCCGAGGCGGCCGAGCCGACGGCGACGGTGAGAGAGCCGGAGAGCGCCGCCCGCACCAGGCTGCCATTCGCGGCGCTGAGCCAGAGGTCGGCGGTCCCGCTGCCGCTGACGTAGGGCGCGAGCAGCGCCAGCGCCGGCCCCAGGTCGGCGCTCTCCCCGCTGCTGCCGCCCAGATCCTGGACCAGCTTCTCGAGGGTGGAGACGGTGATCGAGGCGGAGTAGTGCTCGGCCGCGACGCCGTCGACCGTGGCCGGCCCCTCATCCGCGAAGCTGAGATCGGAGACGGCGGTGCTCAGGTCGCTGGAGCCGACGGCGGCAGCGGTCGGGAGGGTGGTGGACAGCTCCGCGAAGGAGCCCCCGCCCTGGCTGACGTAGCCGTGGCCGTCGTACTCCACGAAGGTGAGGGTGCTGCCGTCCGCGCTGACGGTGAGCTGGCGCCGGGCGCTGCTCTCCTGGGTGAGCTGTCCGGTCGCCGAGCCGCCGGTGCCGATCTGGTTGATCGCCGTCTGGATCGAGGCCGGGAGGTTGGCGAGGCCGGCCGTGTCCAGGGTGAGGTCGCCGCTCAGGCTCATCCGGAGCGGGGTGGTCTGAGCGCTCTGCAGCGCCGCCGAGACCGCCTGGTCCGGGGTGTCGGCGGTGAGGACGGCCCCGGGCCCGCAGGCGGCCGCGGCCAGCCCGGCGGCGGCGACCGTCAGCACGAGGCCGGGGAGGGCGCGGCGTCCAGGAGCTTTCATCGTCCACCGACCAGCATAACCCCGGTTCACCGCGGGGACCCGGCGGAACGCGGTGCGGCGAGGATCGGGCGGTCTCTGCCCGTCGCCCGCCCCTCCTTCGGCCGCTCGGGCCGAGTGCTACGGTTGGCGGGTGGGCGTCACTCTCGTTCGGCCCGCCGTCGGGGTGGATCTCCGACCGTGGGATCTCGCCGACGCCGAGGAGCTGGCCGCCATGTACGCCGCCGCCGCGGACGAGCTGGCGGTCGAGGAGCCGTGGTGCGACCCTGATTTCCTGACCGCCCCAGGGCAGCGGGATCGGGTGCGGCGGTGCCTCGACGACGGCACCGCGGAGGGCTTCGTCATCACCCTCGAGGGGGCGGTCGCCGGCCATCTCTCCCTCTCCCGGATCCGGCGGGACATCCTCCAGAGCGCCGACCTCGGCTACTGGGTGGCCCCGTGTTGGCGGAGGCGTGGCATCGCCACCCAGGCCGTCCGCCTGGCGGCGGCCCACGCCTTCGAGCGCCTCGGCCTGCAGCGCCTCCATGCCACGACCGGTGCCGACAACCCGGCGTCGTGCCACGCGCTGGAGGCCAACGGTTTCCAGATGGTCGGCGTCACCCATGACCTCGCCCTGGTCGGAGGCGGCTGGGGCGCCGAGCACCTCTACCAGCTCACCGCCGGCGACTGGCTGGCCGCGCGCCAAGGGCAGTGAAGGCAGCGATCGCTGCCCGAGCGGTGGCCCGTCCCTCCGCCGGCCCTTTAGGACAAAGAAGTCCGAAACCGGTGTTCGCACCCCGGTCCCGGGGGCGCGGGCCCGCTGTCGGACCAGTGCCGGGCCGGGACTGAGGCTCTACCCCGGGTTGTGATCGCCGCCGGGGGAGTGTCCGGCTCCGTCGAGCTGCTCCCCCAGCTCCCCAGGGTCGGTGGTCGGTGCCCGGCAGACGAAGCCCTCGCAGACGTAGGCGGTGGGGCGGCCGCCGAGCATCGGCCGGTCCACCAGCAGCGGCACGTCCGCAGGGGGCCCCCAGGCGAGGACCCGGTAGGGATCCCGCCGCCGCCACACCTGCTGGAGGAGCGCCCGTGTCGCCGGGTCCGCGACCGCACCGGCGATCACCACCTCCCGTGACGGGGCCACGAGCTGGTCGAGGACGCAGGCGAGACCGGACACGGCGAGCGGGACCCGGGCGACGGCGGGAACCAGCGGCCGGACGATCTCCAGGGCGCGCTCCCGCCAGCGCCCCTCGCCGGTCATGCCGGCGAGGCGGCTGAACAGCTGGGCGGCCATGGACTGCCCCGCGGGGATGGGGTTGTCCTCCACGGTGCGGGGCCGCACCAGGAGGGGCTCGGCGTCGCTCGGGGTGTCGAAGTAGCCGCCGCCGCCGTCCCGGAAGCGCTGCAGGATGTCCTCGGCGAGCTCGCGAGCGCGCTCGAAGTAGGCAGGCTCCCCGGTCACCTCGTAGGCGGCGAGCAGCCCGTCACCGAGGAAGGCGACGTCCTCCAGGAAGGCCGGCACCGGACCCGCCCCGCCTCTCCAGCTGCGGCGCAGCCGGCCGTCCACCACGAGGTTGGAGAGCAGGAAGTCCGCGCACTCATGGGCGACCTCGACGTAATCCGGGCGGCCGAGAGCGGCCCCGGCCTCGGCGAAGGCGCGCAGGGACAGGCCGTTCCACGCGGCCACCACCTTGTCGTCGCGCCCCGGCCCCGCCCGCCGGCTCCGCGCCTCGCGCAGGCGGGAGCGAAGGTTCTCCACCCGCCCGGCGGCCGCGCCGCGGCTGATGCCCAGCTCCGCGGCGAGGCGTTCGGGAGGGAGGGCGAGGCGCAGCACGCTGGCACCTCCCTCGAAGCTGCCCGCCTCGGAGACCCCGAAGACGCGGCAGGCGAACCGCGTCTCCTCTGGATCACCCAGAGCCGCGGCGATCTCCTCCGGGGTCCAGACGAAGAAGCGGCCCTCGACTCCCTCGGAGTCGGCGTCCTGGGAGGCCGCGAAGCCGCCTCCCTGGAGGCGCATCTCCCGAACCAGGTAGTCGAGGGTGGCCTCCACGGCCCGCCGGTGCTCGGGCTCCCCGCTCAGCTGGTGGGCGTGGAGGTAGACCACCGCCAGCTGGGCGTTGTCGTAGAGCATCTTCTCGAAGTGGGGCACCGCCCAGGCGGCGTCGACCGCATAGCGGTGGAATCCGCCCCCCACCTGGTCGCAGATCCCCCCGGTGAGCATCCCGTCGAGCGCCGTCCGAGCCGCCGCGCCGGCCGGCCCGGATCCCGTGGGGTCGTGGCGGAGGAGCAGCTCGAGGGCCGCGGGATGGGGAAACTTGGGGGCGTCGCCGAAGCCGCCGTTCACCGGGTCGCTGCGCTCGACGAGCCGCGTCACGGCCCTGCCCACCGTCTCCGCCGCCGGCTCCTCCGCCGGCGCCAGGAGCGGTGGCACCAACGCCCGGGTGATCTCGCCGGCGGCGCGCTCGACGTCGTCGCGGCTGCGCACGTAGGCGTCGTGGGCGGCGCGCAGGACAGTCGGGAAGGCGGGCAGGCCGCCTCGCCTCTGCGGAGGAAAGTAGGTCCCGCCGAAGTAGGGCGCGCCCGCCGGGGTGAGGAAGACCGTCATCGGCCAGCCCCCCTGCCCGGTCATCGCCAGCACCGCCTGCATGTAGACGGCGTCGACGTCGGGCCGCTCCTCCCGATCGACCTTGACACAGACGAAGAGCTCGTTCATGAGCGCCGCGACCCGGGCGTCCTCGAACGACTCGTGGGCCATCACGTGGCACCAATGGCAGGCGCTGTAGCCCACCGAGAGCAGGATGGGCCGGTCCGTCTCGCGGGCGGTCCGCAGCGCCTCCTCGCCCCACGGATACCAGTCGACCGGGTTGTCGGCGTGCTGGCGCAGGTATGGGCTCGATTCGTCCGCCAGCCGGTTGGCCATCGCAGCGCGGTCAGACGCGGCGGCGCTGGGCCGCACCGACCAGGGCGACCGCCGAGCAGCCGGCGGCGATCGCAGCGCAGGCGACCACCCCGGCGAGCGGCGGCCACCCCTCGCCGGAGGCCAGCTGCAGGGCGCAGACGACGAGCAGGGCGACCGCAAGGGCGGCGGCGGCCAGCGTCAGAAGCAGGGTGGCCGGTGTCACCCAGGTGACCCTCAGGCTCCCGGTCGCCGGGCGCGAGAGCATCGCCCACATGAAGATGTCGGCGACCGGGAGGACCACGGCACCCCACCACGGCGGGGCGGGCGGGACGCCGTCGGGAACGCGGGTCCACCGGTTGGGCACGCCGTCGAGGCTAGCTCAGCCAGGGCCTGCGATGACGCGCGCCATACCCGCAATTGACAGTGAACATGCGCGCCCATCACCATGCGCTGAGCGGTCCGGACCCTTCGCACCCATGATCGATCCACCCAGCCGGACCGGGCTCGGTGATTAATGGCGCCTGGCGGAGACACGGAGGCCGGCGCTCTCGGCGCCGGCACGGGGCGCGGAGAGGATGGCGCTGTCGTCACCCTCCGTCAGCTCCCCCGAAACCTCGTCGGCGACCCCCAGTTCCTGCGGCGGTTCCGGACCGAGACCCCGATCATCGCCCACCTCGACGGGACCTACGTGGTCCGCACCCGCGCCTACGTGGAGGACGCCTTCGGGATGGCGGTGGTGACCGACTACGTGGAGGGCGGCTCGCTGCGCCAGCTGATGGATGCGGGGGCGGTGTGCGACCCGGAGGCCGCCCTGGTGGTGCTGCGGGATGCGCTGCTCGGCCTGGAGGCAGCGCACCGCGAGGGGATCCTCCATCGGGACCTGCGCCCCGAGAAGATCCTCGTCGACCGGCAGGGGGTGGCCCGGGTCACGGACCTGGGGCTGGTTGCCCGGACCGCCGAGAGGCGCTGGATCGCCGGCACCCCCGAGTACATGGCGCCCGAGCTCTGGGAGGGTCAGGAGCCGACCATCGAGTCCGACGTGTACGCGGCGGCCGTGGTGCTGGTCGAATGCCTGACCGGGTCGCCTCCGTACCGGGGTGGCCCCGCCGTGATCCGGGACCGGCACCAGCGGGCGCCGCTGCCCGGCCCCGAGCTCCCTGCCGACCTCGGGCCGCTGGTCAGGTTCGGGATGGCCAAGTCCCCCCACCAGCGCTACCTGCGGGCCTGGGACTTCGCCGAGGCGGTGGAGTACGCGGGGCGGACCGTCGGAGGTCCGCATTGGGAGCGTCACGGCCGCCGCCGCCTCGCCACCGCGGTGACCACGCTGCTCGCCCCTCCCCCCGGACACGACGTCTCGGACCCCCCTCGGGGGCTGATCGGGCGAGCCCGCTTCCGCCGCCGGATCCGGACCGAGCCCTAGCCAGTCGCCGGCGGACGGCGCCGGCACGGCTGCGATCCCCAGGGTTTACGGACGGCCCCCGCGATCTGCGACCCTTCCCGGGCCGTCCCCCAAGGAGATCTCGCGTGCGCAGCTCGACGAGCCGGCAGATCCCGACGCTCACCGCATGAGCGCGACGCCGGCCGGAGCCGGGAAGGGCGCGTGGAGCCGAGCCCAAGCGTTCGGCCTCTCCCGGCTGGTGATCATCGGGACCTTCGCGCTCGCCCTGGCCGGCTACTGGCTCGTGTATCACCTCCAGCTTCCCCACTGGCCACCGGTGCGCTCCGACGGCGAGGGCTACTACGCGTACCTCCCGGCCTACCTCGTCTACGGCGACCCGACGTTGCGGAGCGTGGTCACCCACCACTTCCTCAGCAACTCCGAGTACGGCCTCTTCACTCCCACCGGCGGTTTCGGACTCGTCCTGCAGTCAACCGGCAACTGGCTGGACCAGTACCCGATCGGGGAGGCGGTCCTGCTCATGCCGTTCTTCCTCGTCGGCCACGCGATCGCGCTGGCCGAGGGGCTGCCCGCCGACGGCTACACGGGCCCGGAGCTGTACGCGGTGGGTACCGGCGCCGCCGTCTACGCCACCCTCGGTCTGATCGCGCTCTGGGCGGTGCTCCGCCGCTGGTTCACCGATGCCGTGGTGGCGGCGACGCTCATCGTCATCGTCTTCGGGACCAGCCTGTTCCACTACATCACCTACGACTCCATGTTCAGCCATGGATTCTCATTCGCCGCCGTGGCGGTGGCCATGCTGTGCGCGCTCCGCTGGTTCGAGCGGCCCAGCTCATGGTGGCGGGCGCTCGCCTTCGGTCTCTCCGTGGGTGCCGTCGTCGACCTGCGCATCACCGACGTGGTCATGATGCCCGGCGTCCTGCTCCTCGGGGTCGGGTCGCTGGCAGCACTGCGCGCCCGATGCGCGCTGGTCGCGAACAACCCGTGGAGGAGCCTGATGGTGGTGGTGGCCGGCGCCGCCTGCCTGGTGCCGCAGCTCTTCACCTGGTGGGTCGCCACCGGACACCTGATCGTCGATCCGTATCCGCCGGGACAGGGCTTCGACCTCGCCCATCCCCGGCTGCTGGCATCACTGGTGGACCTTGCCCCCCACGGGCTCCTGCCGTATGCGCCTGCTCTGGGCCTCTGCGTCTTCGGCATGGCCATCGCGTGGTGGCGGCGCCGCGACCTCGCCCTTCCCGTCACCGTGGCTTTCCTGCCGTTCTGGTATCTCATGTCGACCTGGTACGACTGGTCGTTCTCCCAGGGCTTCGGCGATCGGATCTACGTCAACATCCTCCCCTTCCTCGCCCTGCCACTGGCGCTGCTCTTCGCGTCAGTCCAGCGTCGCTGGCTCAGGGACGCGGTGGGAATGGTCACCGCGCTGCTGGTGCTGGTCACCGTTGTGCTGATGATCGCGTACTGGCGAGGCAGGCTCCCCGGGGACGGTGCCGCCAGCATCCAGCAGTACCTGAGCCTCCTTCGGCACCCGTGAGTGGCGCCGCCGCCGCGAGGAAGGGAGCGCCTCGGCCGCGGGACGGCCGTCGGGCGGGGCCACCCGCCGGCCACGGCGTCAGCGCCCCGTGAGCGTCTCCCTGTACACGTCCACCGTCCGCGCGGCGACACGCTCCCAGGTGAAGCGCTCGAGCACCCGCTGCCGGCCGGCGGCGCCGAACCGCGCGGCCAGGGCGGGATCGGCGACCAGCTGGTTGATCCTGGTGGCGAGAGCCGTCTCGAAGCGCTCGGCGGCGGCGGGGTCGAAGGCGATCGCGTCCGGGTCACAGGGCACCAGGTAGCCGGTCTCGCCGTCGACCACGATCTCGGGGATGCCGCCGACGTCGCTCGCGACCACCGCCGCCTCGCAGGCCATGGCCTCCAGGTTGACCAGGCCGAAGGGCTCGTACACGGAGGGACAGACGAAGACGGTCGCGTGACTCATCACCTGGATCAATGCGGCCCGCTCCACCATCTCCTCGACCCAGACCACCGACGCGCCCGCGCCGCGCGCGATGTCGAGCAGGGCACGGACCTCGGCGGCGACCTCCGCGGTGTCGGGGCTGCTCGCCATCAGCACCAGCTGGGCACCGCGGTCGATGTGCGGGGCGGCGCGGAGCAGGTGGGCGAGCCCCTTCTGGCGGGTGATGCGCCCCACGAAGACGACCAGCGGACGGCCGGGGTCGATGCCGTGACGGAGCAGCTCCCCCTCCCCGGGATCGCGACGGTATGCCTGCCCGTCGATGCCGTTGTGGATGACGTGGACACGGCCGGGTTCGACGGACGGGTAGCAGGCGAGCAGGTCGCGGCGCATCGCCTCCGACACGGCGATCACGGCGTCGGCGGAGAGCAGCGCGGTGCGCTCGCAGAAGAGGGAGAGCGCGTAGCCGCCGCCGAGCTGCTCCGCCTTCCAGGGACGGAGCGGTTCCAGGCTGTGGGTGGTGCACACGTGGGGGACGTCCCAGAGCAGCTTGGCGAGGTGCCCGGCCAGGTTCGCGTACCACGTGTGCGAATGGACGAGGTCGACCCCGTCCAGGCCGCGGGCCATGGCCAGGTCCACTGACATCACCGCCAGCGCCGCGTCCTCCGGACGGTCACCGGCGTGGAGCGCGTCCCACGGCCGGTAGGTGGCGGCCACCAGCGGCGAGCTGCGCGGCTCGCCGAAGCAGTGCACCGCCACCTCCACGTGGTGGGCGAGCTCCCGGGTCAGGTACTCGACGTGGACCCCGGCACCGCCGTACACCTCGGGAGGGTACTCGCGGGTGAGGATGCCGACCCGCATCAGCCCGCCGGCTCGATGACCTGACGCTTGGCGATGACGACCACGCCGTTGGCGGAGACGGTGTAGCGACGGGCTTCTTCGGCCGAGGCCCGGCCGATCACCGCGCCGGGCGGCACCACCACCTCCTTGTCGATGATCGCCCGGCTCACCACCGCCCCCTCACCCACCTCGACGCCGTCGAGGAGGACGCTCCCCTCCACGGTCGCACCCCGCCCCACGCGCACGCCGGGAGAGAGGACGGAGCGGCGGACGGTGCCCCCGGAGACGATCACGCCGGGGGCCACGATCGAGTCGACGGCGAGGCCACGCCGTCCCTCCTCGTCGAAGACGAACTTGGCGGGGGGGAGCGGCCCGTAGAAGGAGTAGATCGGCCACTCCAGGTTGTAGAGGCTGAACATCGGGACCACCGAGATGAGGTCCATCTGGGCGTCGTAGTAGGCGTCCAGGGTCCCGACGTCGCGCCAGTAGCCGTGGTCCTG